>Ga0209341_10002499_pt1 | contig 17458 bp, 17 predicted proteins | sample RifCSP13_2_FD_184020 | JGI IMG/M metagenome (GOLD analysis project Ga0209341, IMG submission 184020) | Soil microbial communities from Rifle, Colorado - Rifle CSP2_sed 13_2 (SPAdes) (version 2) | ecosystem: Environmental > Terrestrial > Deep subsurface > Rock core/Sediment | place: Rifle... | reverse complement strand
GGCGAGGTCGGCCTCGGTGCGCCAGTCGATCCGGTGGTCCAGGGTCGCCTCGGGGATCACGCCCTTCTTCGTGCCGGCAACGTAGGCGGTCGAGACGTGGACCAGGTGCGCGCGGTTCCCGGCGTCCCGCACCGCCTCGTAGAGCTGGAGCGCGCCGAGCAGGTTGGTCTGGAAAGCCTCGTCGATCGGAGGGTCGAAGGCTACGGCGGCGGCGCAGTGGAAGACGACGTCGACGTCACCTGGGAGCGCCGGCGGCGCCTCCGCGAAGTCCCCCTCGACGATCTCGACCCGCTCGTCGAGGAGCCGCGGCAGGCCGTCCTCGCCCTCGCGCTCGCGCAGCTCGTCGAAGGTGGGCCGCTTGAGGAGCCCCTCCACCCGCTCCCGGCCGCCCTGGCCGACCTGGGGACGCACGAGGAGGACGAGTCGGGTCTCGGGGAAGTCGAGGAGGAGCCGCTCGAAGACGACCTGCCCGAGGAAACCCGTCACGCCCGTGATCAGCAAGCGCTTGCCGGCCAGGCGCTCGACGATTGAGGGAGCGCCCTCGTTCTCTACCATGCGGCAGATTATGACTCTCTACCGCTTGGTAGACAAGTCCCCCTCCGACCAGGATCAGCCTGCGGGTCCGGAGCCGAGAGTCAGCAGCTGGACCGGCCCCTCGACGAGCAGCTCGCCCTTGATCCCCTCGCCGTTCACGACCAGGACGTCGTCCCACCCGTCCTGGTCGTAGTCGATCATCGCCGCGACGTCGCCGCACCCGGTCTCTGCCTGGGGGACCTCGATCTCTGAGAACGCCTTCCCGGAACCGTCGTTCAGCAAGAGGGCGTCCGGTCTGTTCACACCCCTACTGCACGCCTGGACGACGTAGAGGTCGGCCGACCCGTCGCCGTTGACGTCCCCGCCGACGACCCATTCGCCGATCGTGAGATCGCGAACGGGGATCCGTCGTCCGAAGTGATCGGAGCGCCAGAGCTGAACCCTCAGATGACGCCGCCGGAGCGAGACCAGGTCGAGATCCTCGTCCTCGTCGAGGTCCACGAGGTCGGCCGAGACGGCGAAGGCTGCCAGGCGGAGCGAGTCGTCGACCTCGGCGAAGCTCGCCCCGTCCTCGTTCCGGTAGAGCTTGAGCTCGTCCTGGCCGCAGACGAGCACGTCGTCCCAGCCGTCCCCGTCCACGTCGGCCGCCTGCACGCAGTACGCGCCGACCTCACCTCGGACGCCGTAGTCGACCTCCTCGAACGACTCCCCGTTCCGGTTTATGAAGAGCCGGTTGGGCGAGGTCCGCTCGTCCTGCCGCGGATACCGGTTGCCCACGAACAGATCCGGGTAGGCATCATGGTTCACGTCGAGGAACGTGACCTGGCGCCCACGGCCGTATGGGTCGGTGACTCCGTACTCGGAGGCCCGATCCACGAAGGATCCGCCGGGCTGATGCATCCACAGCTCGTTCGCCTTCGAGATGGTCCCGTGCTCCGCCCCCCGTGAGCAGTAGATATCGTCGAGCCCGTCCCGGTCCACGTCGCCCCAGGCGCAGCCGTGCCGGTCGTTGTCCGCGGCAAGCGTTCCGGCCGCGTACTCCGAGAAGGTGCCCCCGTCGTTGTGGTAGATCCTCGCCGCGAGGTCGTGCCGGCCCATGAGGACATCCTCGAGACCGTCGCGGTCGAAGTCACCGACGGCGAGCGACCAGCTCCTCGTGATCTCGTAGATCCGCGCCTCACTCGCGGCGTCCCACACCGACTGCGCGGCAGCGCTGCCCGGTCCGCGAGGTTCGAGCACGAAGCTCAAAGCCAGGAGGGCGAGGGCCCATCTTGAAACCTCTCGCCCCCGGGATCCGGCTTTCACGGGTCCCGCCCTACGGGCAGGCGTTGCCGCCGGAGGTGCCGGCGCAGTCCCAGTCGGCGTGAAGCTGCGTCTCGTACGCACCGTAGTCGGGGTCGTTCCCCGCGTCCTCGTCCTCGAGAAGGTTGACGAGCTGGAACGGGTCGGAGTCGAGGTCGTAGTACTCCCTGAACAGGACGTTCGCCGAAGGCGGGTTGTTGCTGTCGTACCACTCCGTGTACTGCACCGATCCGTCCCAGTAGGCGGCCCACGCGGGGACGCCGGGGGAGTCGGAGCTGTTGAAGTACTCGAGCAGCATGCGGCCCCGCGTGCAGGTTCCGTCGGTCTCACCCAGGAGCGAGTGTCCGTCCAGCGGGTACTCGAGAGCCGGCGAGAAGTCCGCCGCGTCCAACATCGTGGGCAGAAGGTCCACGTTGGCCACGAAGCAGGAGCTGTTCGCGCCCTTGGGCACCCCGCCCTTGGGCCACCGCATATAGAACGGCACCTTGAAGGCCTCCGTGTAGGCGAAGCGCTTGTCCGGCCCAATCTTGTGCTCGCCCCAGAAGTATCCGTTGTCGGAGGTGAATATCGCGATCGTGTTGTTCTCTCCGAGGTTCTTCATCCGCTTGAAGATGGCACCGACCATGTCGTCCACCGACATCAGGGTCCTTAGGTACTCCTCCCGGTAGGGCGCGACCTCGTCCCCCGTCCAGTTGCGGTTTCGCACCCACGCCGGCTTGTCGGTCCGAGGCGACTCGTCCACCGACGGAAGGCGGTCCCAATTCGGCACAGGCGCCTCGTCGTACTTGGGCTCTAGTCGGAACTGGTACTCCGGGTCGTTGGGGTCGCTGCGGTCGAAGGATTTCTTGTCGTGCTTGTGGGGGGCCTGAGGCGCGACGTAGAGGAACCACGGCTTCCCGTCGTTCGCGTCGTTGAAGTACTGGAGGTACTCCAGCGACTTCTGCTTCGTGATGGTCGTCGTGTACTGGTCGCCGGGGTTGTTGAAATAGGAATCGTCGAAGTTCCAGTCGCCGTAATACCCGCCTCCGGTCAGAGAGTACCGGTCCCAGTTCGGGGGGTTGTCCTGTGAGAACGGGTAGTTGATCAGCATCTTCCCCACGATGCCCGTGAAGTAGTTGCCGTCGTCTTGGAGGTACTTCTGGATCGTCGCATTCTGGTCGACGATGGTCGTGCCGCTCCCGTTGGTCTTCACAAGGTGGTTGTGCGCGTACCGCCCGCTGAAGATCGTGGAGCGCGACGGGCAGCACAGCGGCGTGGTCACGAATCCGTTCGTGAACTCGGTCCCATTCTGGTCGAACTTCGCGAGCGTCTTCGGCATGACGGCCATCGTCCCGTTCAGCCGCTGGTCGTCGGTCACGATGATCAGAACGTTCGGCTTGGCGGCCGCCTGCGCGGAGCGCGTCGCGATGATCGGCCCCCCGGGCAGCGGGAGCCCGGCCGCCACCGCGGCGGCGATCGTCAGGGCGAGCAGGAGCTTCACGCGCATCTCGACCTCCGGGGGGAGCGGCCACCGTGGACCGCACCGTGAACACAGGAGCCTAGCCGTCGGTTCTCGCTATCACAACGGCCGAACGTCTACGCGCCCCCCATCGTTCGGACGCCCGAGTCGCGGACGAGGCTAGACTCGGCCGACCAATGGACATCTCGGAGCTGCCGGTGGTCCGCTTCGCCCGCCCGGACGACTGGCCCGCGGTCGCCGGCCTGCTGGTTGAGCTGGGCCGCGGGGTCGCGGAGGGGACCGCCGACGATCCGACCCACCAGATCCAGTTCGCCGGCCACATCCGCCGCCTCGAGACCGTGACGCTCGTCGCCGAGATGGAGGGTCGCGTCGCGGGAGTGCTCGACATGGAGTACCACCAGCGCCTGGGTGACCACCGACCGCAGGCCAGAGTCCACGACGTCGTCGTGACCGAAGGCTCGAGGCAAACCGGGGTGGGCCGTGCCCTCCTCGGCCGCGCTGAAGAGCTCGCCCGCAAGCGTGGATGCTTCCGCATGACCCTGGTGACTGCGAACTGGCGCGACTTCGCTCACCGCTTCTACCTGAAGCACGGCTGGGACGACTACGGAAAGTGGTTCGTGAAGAACCTCCTGGGACCCGAGAGCGCGTGATCGCGGCCGACGGTCGTCCCACCCGAACTCCGTAGCCGCAGGCTCAAGGTCAGGCCGCTCCGCGCCGATGCGCTAGGCGTGATGAGGGGATCGCGCCTCCTAGCCGCCGCCCTGTTCGCGACCTGCCTCGTGGTCGCTGTCACCGGGACCGCCGGTGCGGCCGTTCGCGCCCCACTCAAACCCTCCTCCCGCGGGGCCTACTTCGGGGCGTACGTCCCGCCGAGGGAGTGGACGGAGCCCGGCCAGAAGAAGGCGGTCCGCAGGTTCGAGGACACCATCGGTCGACGGCTCGACGTCGTGAACATCTACTACCCCTGGGACAAGCCGTTCCCGAACTGGCGCGAGCCGTGGCACCTGCGCAATGGCCGGATCCCGATGATCTCGTGGAACGGGACCTCCACGCCGGCGATCCTGTCGGGCCGCTACAACGCGATGATCCGCGAGCGCGCGGCGGCGGTGGCGGCCCTGCCCGGCGACGTCTTCATCCGGTTCTTCTGGGAGATGGACGGCAACCTCAAGGCGCCCTGGGTCGAGTCGCCTGCGCGGTTCGTCCGCGCCTGGCGACGGGTCCACGGCATCTTCGAGCGGGCCGGCGCGACGAACGTCGCCTGGGTGTGGTCTCCAAACGCGTCAGCGTTCGAGGAGGGGACCGCCATGCGGTACTACCCGGGCGATCGCTACGTCGACTGGGTGGGCGGCGACGGCTACAACTGGGGCGGAGACCGCTGGCGGTCGTTCCCCCGCACGTTCCGCGGGATGTACCGGGAGTTCGTCGGGCGCAAGCCGATGATGGTCGCCGAGACGGGGACGGTCGAGCGCGGTGGGAACAAGGCCAGGTGGATCGCCCGCGCCGGGAAGACGCTCCGCACGCGCTTCCCGCAGATCCGCGCATTGGTTTGGTTCAACTCGGTCGACGACCCCTACGACTTCCGTATCACGACCTCCGATCGCGCTCTGATGCGCTACCGCGAGATCGCGCGCATGCGGTACTTCGATCCGGCCCACTGACCCGGCGTTGTGAGGACGTCAGCGTGAGACGAACAATCTCTCGGCGATCTGGACGGCGTCGAGGGCCGCCCCTTTGCGCAGGTTGTCGGCGCAGCTGAACAGGAGGAGCGCGTCGTGGTCGCCGGGAGCCTGCCGGATCCTCCCGACGAGCGTCTCGTCGCGCCCGGCGGCCTCCAATGGGCTCGGGTAGATCCCGTTCACCGGGTCGTCGCGGAGCTCCACGCCGGGCGCCTCGGCGAGCACGTCCCGGGCCTCCTCGGGCGAGATCGCTCGGGAGAACCGAGCGTAGATCGAGACCGAATGTCCCACGGGCACCGGGACCCGCACGGCCGTGGCGGCGACCTCGAGGTCGGGGATCCCGAGGATCTTCCGCGGCTCGGCCATCATCTTCTCCTCCTCGCCGGTGAAGCCGTCGTCGCGGAAGTCCGCGACCTTCGCGACCACATTGAAGGCGATCGTCTTGCCGAACACGTCGCCGGCCGGGAGAGCGTCCGGGTCCGGGTGGCCGAGCTCCTCCAGTTGGCCGTGCAGCTTCTCGACCTGCTCGGCAAGCTCACGGATCCCCTTCTGACCGGCACCCGAGACCGACTGGTACGAGGAGAGCACGAGTGAGCGCAGGCCCGCCGCCCGGTGGAGAGGCGCCACCGCCATCATCGCCGTGATCGTCGTGCAGTTCGGCACCGCCACGATGCGCGGCGAACCCGCGAGCGCCTCGGGGTTCACCTCGGGGATCGAGAGCGGCACGCGGGGGTCCGTCCGGAACGCGGAGGAGTTGTCGATGCATACCGTTCCCGCGTCGGCGGCAGGCGGGACGAACTCGCGCGACACGATCGCTCCCGCCGACACGAGCGCGAGGTCGGCCCCTCGAAGCCGCTCGAGGGACAGGGTGTGCACGGTCTGGGCGTCGCCGCGGAACGGAAGCTGGACGCCCTCCGAGCGAGGCGATGCGAGCGGCACAAGGTCGTCGACCGGGAAGCCTCGCTGTTCGAGGATGCGGAGGATCTCCCGCCCGACGGCTCCAGTTGCTCCTACTACGGCGACGCGCATAGTCGCTCCATCTTACGGGTGGGAAATGTCGATGAACGCGGACCTAGCGGAACCGCCAGGAGTCGAGCATGAGGTCGAAGGACGTGAGGTACTGGTCGAAGTCGTCCTCCGAGCCCGAGATGGTGATCCGCCAGCCGATCTCCTCGAGCACTGTCACGACCTCCCGCATCTGGTAGATCGCGCCGTCCTCGGGATCGACGACGACGTCCCATTGAAGCGCGGGCTGCCCGTCGAGCGGGCCCTCCCGCTGGATCACCGGACCGGGCACGAGTCCGGCGTCCTCGTCGCGCTGCCGCACGATCTCCGAGAACGCATGGAGGTCCGTTCCCTCAGCGAGGTCGATCGCCTCGATGAAGACCGTCGTGGTCTCCGTCGGCGGCTGGAACTGGTCGATCTGCGCGCTCCCGATCCGCGCGGCCCCTGCCAACCAGCCGTCGGGGGGCTGCACGCAGTACCCGAAACGCTCCGAGGTGAACGTGGCCTCTCGGCAGGGGTTGAGCGCCTGACGAACCAGGAGGAACGTGGCGCCCGCGGTCGCAAGCGCGCCGAGTATCGCCCACGGGATCCAGCGAGGCGGAGGCTCCGGCGGCTTCATCTCGAGCGGGGGTCCACCGCTCTGCCGGCGCGCGCCGAGGAACATCTGGCCGGGCGCGAGGCTGCGTCCGCAGTTCCCGCATGCCTCCGAGTCCTCGGGGTTCGAGTGCCGGCAATGCGGACAGACGAGCACCTAGGCCTCCGACGCGGAGCTCGCGCCGTCGCCCAGACCGAAGCGCGCGTGCACCGCACGGACGGCTCGTTCGGCGTCCTCGCGGCGGACGACGCAGGAGATGCGGATCGACGATGTAGAGATCATCTCGATGTTGATCCTCTCGGAGGCGAGCGCGTCGAACATGTCGGCGGCGACGCCCGGGTGGCTCTTCATGCCGGCACCTACGAGCGAGACCTTCGCGATGTCGTCGTCGGCGTTGTAGCGGAAGGCTCCCACCTCGTTCACCACGCTCCCCATGAGGGTCTCCAGCCTCCCGATGTCGGCGCGTGGCACCGTGAAGGAGAGGTCGGTCTTTCCCTCGTGTGAGACGTTCTGAACGATCATGTCCACGTTGATCGCCTCCGCGGCGACGGCCTTGAAGATCGCCGCGGCGACGCCGGGCCGGTCCGGAACCTCCTCCAAGGTGACCTTCGCCTCGTCGACGTCCAACGCCACGCCCGAGATGAGGGCCTGCTCCATCCTCTCGTCCCCCTCGATCACCCACGTGCCCGGCTCGTCGGTGAACGAGGACCGGACGTGGATCTTCACGTCGTTCCTGCGAGCGTACTCCACCGAGCGCAATTGGAGGACCTTGGCGCCTGAGGCCGCCAACTCCAGCATCTCCTCGTAGGAGACGCTTACGAGCTTGCGGGCCGTGGGCTCGATGCGGGGATCGGCGGTGAACACGCCCTCTACGTCGGTGTAGATCTCGCAGAACTCGGCCCCGAGGGCGGCGGCCAGCGCGACGCCGGTCGTGTCCGAGCCGCCGCGGCCCAGTGTCGTGACGTCGGCGGTCGTGGACACCCCTTGGAACCCGGCGACGATGACGACGTTGCCGGCGGAGAGCGCCTCGAGGATGCGTCCGGGTCGGACGTCGACGATCTTCGCCCTGCCGTGCTGGGTATCGGTGATGATGCCTGCCTGCGATCCCGTGTAGGAGGCGGCCCTGGGACCCTTCGCGTTGATCGCGATCGCCAGGAGAGACATCGTGATCCGCTCGCCGGCTGTAAGGAGCATGTCGAGCTCTCGCGGCTCCGGTGTCGGAGTGAGGTCGTAGGCCATCGCCGTGAGGTCGTCGGTCATGTCGCCCATCGCCGAGACGACCACGACGACGTCGTAGCCCCCCTCGCGCGCGGCGCAGATGCGATCGGCGACCGAGTTGACCCGCTCGGCGTCTGCGACGGAGGTGCCGCCGTACTTCTGAACGATGATGGGCACGACCTGACCTTTCCCGCGGTTGGTTGAGGGTAGCAGCTGGTTTGCCGCGCTCAAGCACGACCGAGCTCCGGGTCCGGCCGGCCGACCGGTACGCCAACGACGAGTTCTCGTGCTGACCCTGTCACGAACGGGTCCTCCTGCGGCATAGTCTGGGTGGAACTGCCCTGCGCAGGGAGGCCCGTGTACGAGGAACTGACCGACACCGAGCTCCTCCTTCTGTCGAGGGATGAGCCCGACGCCTTCGCGAAGCTCTTCGAGCGGCACGCCGAGCCGGTGCTGCGCTACTTCGTGCGGCGCACGCTCGACCCGGATGTGGCCGCGGAGCTCGTGGCCGAGACCTTCGCTGAGGCGTTCGCCTCACGGCGGCGCTTCCGTGACAGGGGCGCGGCCGGGGTGGCGTGGATCTTCGGGATCGCTCGCCACCAGCTCGGCCGGTTCTTCCGTGACGGGGTAGTGGACGCGAGGGCCCGGCAACGGCTCGGGATGCCCGAGCGGGAGCTCGAGCCGGAGGACTACGAGCGCATCGAGGAGCTGATCGACTTCGAGCCCCTCCGGAAGGCGCTCGGGGAGGCGCTGATGCAGCTGTCGGAGGACCAGCGGGAAGCGATGCGCCTGCGCGTGATGGAGGGCCGATCGTACCGCGAGGTCGCGCTGGCCCTTGCGTGCACCGAGGCGACCGCGCGGGCTCGCGTGTCGCGGGGGCTCCGGCAGCTCTCGCGCGTTATCGGACCCGAGCACGCCGGGGCAGTGACGGGAGCTGACTGATATGAGCGAGATCGGATACCTGCAGAACCTCGAGGAGGACCTCCTCGCCGCCGCGTGGCGCGAGGCTCTCGGCCGGGAGGCGGGGGTGAAGCGACGCCTCAGGAGCGGCGGCTACCGGCCGGCTCGCGGCCGGGGCGTGAAGATCGCCCTCGTCGCCGCGAGCATCGTCGTGCTCCTCGGCACCGCCGGGGGCGTCGGCTACCTGGCGCTCGGAGGCAGGAGCAGCGAAGCACCGGCCACTCGCGGACTCGCTCGTCTCCGGGAGCAGCCCGCGCTAGAGGCGGTGGCTCCCGGGCCGGCGAAAGGTCTGGCCGCCGGCGAGGCGACCAGATCGGCGCTCGACTACTTGTCGGCCAACTTCGCTGCCGACGTCCGCGAGGAGAGCGCCAAGGCGGCCGGCGGGGTCGGCGCGACCGGGCCCGGCGTCCTGCCTCAGCTCGGCGACGGCGCCAAGATCATCAAGACCGCCGAGATCGCCGTCGTCGTGGAGGACGGCGACTTCACCGACAAGTTCGAGTCGGCGCAGTTCGTGGCAACGCGCTACGGCGGCTTCATCGAGTCCTCCTCCACGCAGGGGACCAGGGCCGGCTCGATCATCATCCGCGTTCCGGCCGACACATTCGACGACGCGCTGGCCGACCTCCGGGGGCTCGGCCGCGTGGACAGCCAGCAGATCCGCGGCCGCGACGTCACCGCGCAGTACGTCGACCTCCATGCGCGTCTGAGCGTGTCCAAGGCCCGCCGCGATGTGCTCATCGACCTCATGTCGCGAGCGACGTCCATCGAGCAGACGATCCGCGTGCAGAACGCTCTCGACGACGTACAGCTCCGGATCGAGGAGATCCAGGGTCAGCTGAACCTGCTGAACGACCAGACCGACAAGGCGACGATCCGCATGTCGATGCGCGAGAAGAGCGTCGAGCCCGAGGAGATCGTCGAGAACCCGAGCCTGTCCACCGCCGTGGACCGCTCGGTGGCCGGCTTCTTCGGGGTCATGGCCGCAGTGGTCGTCGGGTTCGGCTACCTGGTTCCTATCGCCGCCGTCGTCGTGGTCGCATGGTTCGCCCTGCGCCTGGTCCGCCGGCGCCGCACCGCGTAGGGGCTACATCTCGCGGCGGCCCTCGAGGGCCTGCGATAGCGTCACCTCGTCGGCGTATTCGAGGTCCCCGCCGACCGGCAGCCCGCTCGCGAGCCGGGTCACCTTGACGCCGAGCGGCTTCAGCAGCCCGGCGACGTACATCGCGGTCGCGTTCCCCTCGAGGTTGGGGTTCGTGGCGAGCACGACCTCGGTGACCTTGTCGCGCTCGACGCGCTCCAGTAGCTCCTGGACGCGGAGGTCCTCCGGCCCTATGCCGTCTAGCGGCGAGATCGCGCCGCCCAGCACGTGGTAGCGGCCCTTCACGATGGCGGCGCGCTCGATGGTCGAGACGTCCTTCGGCTCCTCGACGACGCAGACGAGGGTGACGTCCCGCGAGGGATCGCGGCAGACCCGGCAGAGATCGCCCTCGGCGACGTTCCCGCACTCGCGGCAGAACGAGATCTTCTCCTTGGCGGTGACGACGGCCTCGGCCAGGCGTTTCGCCTCGTCGGGTGGCGCCTTCACGAGGTAGAACGCGAGGCGCTGCGCCGACTTCGGACCAATCCCGGGTAGGCGCGAGAGCTCGTCGATCAGATCCTGGATCGGGCCCTCGTGCACCTACGCCTCCGGCTCCGGGGCGAGCTCGGCGCCGAGCCCCTCCTTCAGGCGCCGCAGCGCCTCCTCCTCGGACGGCGGTGGCTCCTCCTCGTCGATCAGCTCCGCGGTGCCGACGGCGTCGCGAACGACGCAGCGGACCGCCGGCTCGACTCCGAAGAGGTCCTTCAGCGCCGATCGGAGCTCGGCCGCTCGCTCCTCTACCTTCTGCACGCCGAAGGTGCGGTCGGGGGGGAAGGCCACCTCGAGGGTCTCGCCGTCGAAGGTGACCGGCGTCGCGACCTCTAGGTTCGCGGACAGCACGGCCCTCCCGCTCGAGCGAAGGTGCTCGATGAGGGCGCCCCAGGACCGACGCAACATCGCGACGTCGACGTTGCCGGTCGCAACGGGGATCGGCGCGCTGGGCGTCTCTCCCCCCTTCGCCGGACGCGCCCTCTTCTTGACCGGCTCTTTCGCCTTCACCTTCGCCGCCTCCGGAGCGGCCTCGGCAGACGCGGTCTCGGGAGGCGCGGCCTGTGCCACCGCCTCCAGGCCCGCGAGGCGCTCGAGGCGCTCGAGTCGCGTGATCAGAGCATGCGGCTGGGGGTCGGTGTCGGGCATCGTCGCTCGGACCAGCGCGAGCTCGAACGAGAGCCGCGGGGAGGTGGTCCACCGCATATCCGCTTGCGCCGCAAGGAGAAGCGCGATGATGCGCGAGAGCTCGGCCGCCGAGAACTTCACCGCCTGCGCGCGGAGGTGGTCGTACTCGTCCGCCGTCACGTCGAGGAGGTCCTCCTGACCTGGGGCGGTCTTGGCGAGCAGAAGGTCGCGGAAGTGCGCGAGCGTCTCGGCCGTCACGTGCCGGAGGTCCTGGCCCTCCTGCACCAGCCGGTTCACGATCTCGAAGACCGTCTTGGCGTCACCGACCGCCACCGCGTCGGCGAGCTCGTGCTGCACCTCGGCCCTGGGCGCGCCCAGGAGCGACGCGACTGCCTCCTCACCGATCTCGGCGCCGCCCAGCACTGACGCCTGGTCGAGAACTGAGAGCGCGTCACGAACCGAGCCCTCGGCGTGACGGGCGATCTGGCGGGCGGCCCCCGTCGAGAGCTCGAGTCCCTCCTCCTTGGCGACCCGCTGTAGGTGCTCGGCGATGTCCTCGGCGCGGAGACGGCGGAAGTCGAACCGCTGGCACCGACCGACGATCGTCGCGGGCATCTTGTGAGGCTCGGTCGTGGCCAGGACGAACCTGACGCCGGGAGGCGGCTCCTCGAAGAGCTTGAGCAGCGCGTCGAACGCCTCGCGGGAGAGCCGCTGCGCCTCGTCGATGATGTAGACCTTCTCGCGGCCCATCGCGGGCGCGGTCGGCGCGCGCTCCCGGAGCTCGCGGGCGTCGTCGACACCCCCATGAGACGCCGCGTCGATCTCCGAGACGTCGAGGTGGATGCCCTCGCGGATCGCCACGCACTGCGAGCAGGTGCCGCACGGCTCCGCCGTCGGCCCCTGCTCGCAGTTCACCATCTTCGCGAGGATGCGCGCGGTCGACGTCTTTCCGGTGCCACGTGGGCCGGAGAACAGGAACGCGTGCGCCAACCGCCCGTCGCGGACAGCCCCGGTGAGCGCCCGCACGACGTGGTCCTGCCCGAGCACCTCCGAAGGCCCCTGGGGCCGGTACTTCCGGTAAAGCGCTCGGTGTTGCCGTTCCTCAGCCACGCGCTCCCCTCCCCGGGGAAGACAGGGGTGGCCGTGCACCCGCCGTTGACCGCGGAAGACTCGGGCGTTTCCTCAACCGGTTGCTCCGGCCAGGCGTCCCTGCGGCACCCACCAGTGCCCGCTTACCGCTGCTTCCTTCCGGACCTGACGGGGTTCGCAGGTTGGTGTCGCGCAGGACCCGACCATCATCGCTCCGTGCCGAGGGCTGCCCCGGACCTCCCGGGCCGCGGGCGGGGATTCAGCCCCGCTGAAGCGGATCGCGGGTACAGGGCACCGCTAGCTCCCCACCTAGCACGGCCACCGCGGCGAGTATACGTCGAGGGTGGGACACGGGAACCGACACCAAGAAGGGACACGTCCAACCACCCCGAGCGACAAGGAGCGTCCGATGAGAACGGCCCGCATCGCCATCGTCCCCCTGCTCGCGATCTCCCTCGCCGCCTGCGGCAAGTCCGCCGGAGACGCCGCGCCGGGCGCCGGCGACCCGGACTCGCCGGTCTCGACGATCGTCGACCCGGGCGCGCAGCAGCGGGTCGAGCCGACCCCCCAGCCGGTACAGCCCGAGCCCGGCACGGTGGACCCGCACCCTGTCGCCTGGGACGGCGTCGACGTCGGCGACGACGACCGCACGCTCACCTTCACCTTCGTCGGCGGGGTGGACACCTGCTACGCGCTGGGCCACGTCGAGGTCGACTACGGGACGGAAGCCGTCACGCTCACGCTGTACGAGGGCACTCGCGCGGAGATTCCACCCGACACCGCCTGCATCGAGATCGGCGTCTACAAGTCCGTGACGATCAAGCTCGACGAGCCGCTCGCCGGCCGCACCCTCGTCGACGGCGCCGCCTGACGCCCCGGGTACCCTTCCCGGGTGCTCGAGATCGGTGCGATCCTGGTTGACTTCGACGGCACGGCGTGCCTGCACGACGTCGCCGAGCACCTGCTGGAGGAGTACGGCGACCCCTCGTGGCCGGAGTACGACGAGGCCTGGGCCAGGGGCGAGATGGATGGGCGCGCGGCGATCACCGCGCAGGCCGCCATGGTCGATGCCGCGCCGGAGGACCTCGTCGGGTACGCGATCGCCCACTGCTCGATGGACCCGACGTTCGCGCCGTTCGTCGAGTGGTCACGTGAGCGCGAAGTGCCCGTTACGCTCGTATCGGACGGGTTCGGCCTGTACATCGAGCCACTCCTGCGTTCCGCCGGGATCGACGGCGTGACCGTCGTCACGAATCGCTGGAACGGTGCGGTCGACGCGCTCACGCGCATATCGTTCGCGAACGGGCATCCCGAGTGTGTCGGGTGCGGCACCTGCAAGATGCTTGCCGTGCAACGGGCACGCGCGGAGGGTCCCGTCGTCTTCGTCGGCGAGGGTCAGTCCGACCGCTACGGCGCGCTCTACTCGGACCTGGTGTTCGCGAAGGACGCGCTCGTGGCGATCTGCGAGGCCGACGGCGTTCCGTTCCTCCTGTGGAACGACTTCGACGACGTACGCGGCGCTCTCGAAGGACAACGCGACCTCCCGGGCCCGGTCGCGCCCGCGCGCTGCCCCGGCTGGAGGCTTCGGTGACGGGACTCCCCGAAGGCCTCTTGGCCCAAGCGACAAGGGAGGACGATGTCGACGCGGTCGTCGCGCTGGTCGCCGCCTGCGAGATCGCCGACCTCGGGCGTGCCGAAGTGGAGCCGGAGGACGTCCGGGGCGACTGGCGACGACCCAGCTTCGACCTCGCCCGCGACAGCATCGCGGTGCTCGCCGCGGACCGTCTCGTTGCCGAAGCCGAGGTGTTCGGCGGGCGAGCCTACGGTGTGGTCCACCCCGACCATCGGAGGCGAGGGATCGGATCTTGGCTGCTCCGCTGGACGGAGACGCGGGCGTCGCAAGCTGGGGTCGCGACGCTGAAGCAGATCGTGAGCGACACCGACCGGTCGTCCGTGGAGCTCCTCACTCGCAGCGGATACGAGCCGACCTACACGGCTTGGATCCTGCGGATCGACCTGGAGGATCCGCCCGACCCACCTTCGCTCCCAGCGGGGATCCTCCTGAGGCCGTTCGTCAGCGGCCGAGACGACCGCGACGTCTACCAGCTGATCGAGGGTGCCTTCCGGGAGCTGTCCAACTATGAGCCGGAGGATTTCGACGAGTGGGCAGCACACACGCTCCGCCGCAGCGATTTCGAGCCGTCACTCCTTCATCTCGCCGCCGACGACGACGATCTCGTCGGGGCGGCGCTGTGCTTGGAGCTTGAGGGCGAGGGCTGGGTGGAGCATCTCGCCATTAGGAGGTCACACCGACGCCGTGGGATAGGGCGCGCACTGCTTCGGCACGCGTTCGCGGAGTTCCACCGGAGAGGCCGAAGGACCTGCGGTCTCAGCACGAACTCCGAGTCCGGGGCGCTCACCCTGTACGAGAGCGCCGGGATGCGGGTGGCGAGCTCGTACACCGCCTACGTGAAGGACCTCCGCGCCTAGAGCGGTGGCCGCGGGATTCGAACCCGCGAGGGGGTCGCCCCCCTACACGCTCTCCAGGCGTGCCCCTTAGTCCGCTCGGGCAGGCCACCGCGACAGAGTCTACGGGAGCCCGCCGAGCGGACGGGCCGAGCGATCGCCTCGACCCACCGATAGCGGAGGCGGCGTGAATCCGTCGAGGCCCTTGACCTGCATGGTTGCGTCAGGATCCTGCGCACCAGTGCGCACCGGCGGTGTCTAGCGACCCACGCCGAGCGAGTACTGCAGGAGCGCCCAACAACACCGACCGCAAAGTCCACCGCTAACTGCACCGCCACGCGGGAACATCAGTGACGTCAGGTCGTCTGGATCCTCCCCGAGCGCAGGGCCGCACGGACAAGCGGGGCGACGACGGCAAGCGCGACCAGAAGCGCGATCCAATCGACCCCGGGTTGCGTGCCCTCCATGAAGGCGTCCCTAAGCGGTGTGAGGAACGTCAGGAACAGGTTGAGGAACAGCCCCACTCCGTTCAACCAGATCCCGACTCCTCCGGCGGAACGGGCTCCACGACGGCAGGCCCGGACGCCGAGCCACATGCCGACGAGAAGCGGAACGTCGAACAGTAGGACCACGAGCAACCTTGGCACCGCCGGCCAGCCCGTGATGAGCAAATCGCCGTAAGTGTTCGTGAGGCGGAGGGGGCCCAGCGTCATGAAGACGGCGCCGAGGATGTACGCAGGGAACAGAGCCCCCAGGACGATCGACACGACGCCCGTCCCGTGACCGCTCGGGCCACGCTCCGTGCTTTCCATCCGAAGACGGGGCACCGGCTGGGGTGCACTCATCACACTCACCTCCCTCGGTCAAGAATGTGAAACGGCGCAGCGAGCGCGCCGAGGGCCGAAGGTCCCGCGTGGTCGAGGGCCCATGGAACACGTGCTCGCTCAGCGTGTGAACAGGTGCTGGCGATCTGTTCGGCGTCGAGGGCGGCGCCCTTGCTCAGGTTGTCGCCGCAGGCGAACGGCAGGAACTGGGTGCACTACCCGCGCACGTCGGGCACGGCTGCGGCGGAGGCGGCGTGATTCGAACACGCGAGGGGCGGTTTAGACCCCTAACCGCTTTCGAGGCGGTCCCGTTCGTCCGCTCCGGCACGCCTCCGGCGAGGAGTCTAGGGGAGGGCGACGCGGCCGTCAGCGGCGGTCGCGGAAGAAGGCGCGCAGCAACTCGGCGCACTCGTCTTCGAGCACGCCCGAGGCCACCTCGACCCGGTGGTTCAGCCTTGGATCGCGCACGAGATCACCAAGAGACCCGGCGAACCCGGCCTTGGCGTCGCGCGCCCCGAACACGAGTCGGTCAACACGGGCAAGGACCAGCGCACCGGCGCACATCGCGCAGGGCTCCAGCGTGACGTAGAGGCTGCAGCCGTCGAGCCGCCACGTGCCGATGGCCTCGCTCGCGGCCCGCAGGGCCAGGATCTCGGCGTGGGCGGTGGGATCGCCCAAGAGCTCCCGAGCGTTGCCCGCCGAAGCGAGGACCTCGTCACCGCGCGCGACCACAGCTCCGACAGGCACGTCGCCCCCTTCGAGACAGCGGCGTGCCTCGCCGATGGCCCTCCGCATCAGTCGAACGTCGACGTCCCCGTCCACGCCGAAGACGATAGCCACTATGCACCCGCCGCGGATACGGAGACGTTACCCGACGAGCTGGACTGGGACCAGACCGAAGTTCTCGCCGCCGCCCGAGTTGAACCCCTCGGTCCTGTAGTCGATCCAGACGGCTCGCATGCAACGGGCGTTCGGCGACGGTGACGCGCCCGCGATGCGACTGATGCAGTTGTCCTGCGCCTCCTGCGTGTTCCCCTTGTACAGATGCGTGATGACCAGTCGCGCGAATCCCATGATGTCGTACTTGTCGGGTGAACAAGAGTTCCCGGACTGCGGAGGACACAGCTCCCCGTTCATGTCGATCTGGCCGTCTGGGTTGTTGACAGGGAAGTAGAGCTCTAGTTCGCGCTCGATCGCCGTCCTGATCTTATTGTCGAGGCTGGCTCCGAAGTTGCCCTGACCACGGCACACGTAGGTGGGGGGCCGAGGGTCGCCCTCGTTCAGTGGCTCGTTGATCGAAAGGTCGCCGCTGTACCCGGAGAACATCCATTCCTGGAACTGGGGCGGCGTGGAGTTGTCGCAGTGGACCGACGGGTCGACGTTCCACTTGAGCAGGTCGAGCGTTCCCCACTCCGCCTCCGCCAAGGCACCGTCGGTGACCGCGGCGGCTGAGTTGTCCCACCAGAACCAGCACTCGATGCCCTCCGGAGGGATCACGAACCCCTGCGGAGGCGGGATGTCGCAGGTCCGCAGCCGATACGCGGACAGCATGAGGGGCGCCACGTGCTCCGAGATCCCCGCCCCGCCCCACGTGGCGACGGCCTCGGTCACCACCGGCGTGGACGATCGGAAGCCGACAGCTGGAGCGAAGTAGAGCGACGCATCGACGTTTAGCCGGACGGTAACGATCCCTGCCGGCGAGTTGCAGGACGGGTTGTACCTCGGGTATCCCGCGACGAGGGTTGCGCCCTGCATGTTCGACTGTGCGAGCAAGAGGGCGGAGGCGTCTGCCAGGGTCCTGCCCTCCGTGCGCGCGCACGACTGAGCCGCCGCCAGCGCGGCCGCATCGGCGGCGTTGACCATGCTTCGCCTGGTCGTCATCAGGCTGCCGACGTCCACCGCGAGGGCGACCATCCCCATGATGGCGACGATGCTCAGTGCGACGAGGGGCAGGATCGCGCCTTGCTCGTCGCGCAAGTTCGGCCGCGCGTTGAACCGCCGCATGCGATCCCCCTTCGATCACACGCCATGGTCCCCGGTGACCATTCATACATCCCCCGGACGGGGGACGTCTAC
>Ga0209341_10002498_pt1 | contig 17463 bp, 15 predicted proteins | sample RifCSP13_2_FD_184020 | JGI IMG/M metagenome (GOLD analysis project Ga0209341, IMG submission 184020) | Soil microbial communities from Rifle, Colorado - Rifle CSP2_sed 13_2 (SPAdes) (version 2) | ecosystem: Environmental > Terrestrial > Deep subsurface > Rock core/Sediment | place: Rifle... | reverse complement strand
CGGGTGGGCTTGGCGGGCTGGGATAGGAGAACAGCACAAACCCGGCGGCCAGTCCTGCCGCCACGAGTACCGTCCGGATCCGCTGGGCTCTCATATGAAGCTGGGATCTCAGGTTACGCCGATCCGTCTCTCCTCCCGGGCCCGGCTGAGCTGCATCAGCCACCTCCTCAGCATGATCTCCTACCAGGACCGGCCGCCCATCGCCGTGGCCGTTCGCAGTTGGTGGTGGGGAGTGGCGTTGCTTGGTCCGGCAACGTGGACTCAAACCGCCACCGAACACCGGGACGGCGGACCGCGTCCCAGAGGGTCTTACGGGCCTGTCCTTCCCGGTAACCTCGGTGGGCGATGTTCTCGGAGCGCCGAGGTACACCTGAATGCTGAAGTTCATCCTCCGGAGGACCCTCTCCGGTGTCGTCGCCCTGTTGCTCTTCACCTTCTTGACGTTCGTCCTCATCGAGGTGCTGCTCCCCGGCGACTACGCGACCCCTTTCCGTCTCTCCATGACCGGAGACGAGATCGCGGCCTTTCGCGAGTCCCTCGGTCTTGACCGCCCCTTGCCCGTTCGATACTGGTTTTGGTTGCGCAATCTGCTGACCAGCGGGCTGGGCCAAACCACCTTTCGGGTTGGCGATGGTCTCGACCTCAAGTCTGTCATTCCGCCCACGGTCCTCGTTTTCGTCATCGGCCTCGGCATCGCCTATTTGCTGGGAAGTTGGCTAGGCCGGGTGACGGGTTGGCGCCCCGGCTGGAGATCCGATGGGATCACGTTGCTCGGCATCGCCACTTACACGCTGTTTCCTCCCTTCCTGGGTTTTCTGTTGGTCAGGTTGCTGGGACCCCGGGTATGGGATCTCCGCAACGCGCTGATCGACGATCCACGCGGCAACCTGTGGATCGTCGCCCCGGTGACGAAACAAGCGGTCATGTGGACCATGACGGCCACAGTGGTCGTGGTGAGCGCCCTCTACGCCCTGGTCGGTTCCTGGGTTGCCCGGCGAAGAAAACTGAGGATGCTGAGCCTGCCCGCCTTCGCCGCCATCGCTGCCGTTTCGTACGCCTGGTGGGTTTACCGCAACATCGATCCGTACGCGGTCGACATTCTGTTTGATGCGTCCGTTGCCATCCTCGCCTTCCTGCTGCTCTCCTACGGGGAGTTCATGCTGGTCATGCAGACTTCCATGGCATCGGTGGTGCACGACGACTTCATACTCGTTGCACGGGCGAAGGGAATCCCCGACCGTCAAGTACGTGACCGGCATGCCGCCCGCAACGCGTTGCTTCCGCTGCTCAGCCGGTTTGCGGTGAGCCTGCCGTACCTGCTGACGGGACTGGTGATCATCGAGAGAGCGGTCGGATGGCCGGGCATCGGCTCGTTCCTGTTTCGTGCCGTTGATGCGCAGGACATGCCGGTCGTGCTGGACACGCTGGTGGTGGTCGGTGTCATCACCATCGTGGTGCGACTGGTGATGGAGGTGTTGACCGCGGTGCTCGACCCTCGGATCAGGATCCGGATCGAAAGCGGCGCTCCATGAACCGCCAGACTGTGCGGCTCGGGAGGGTGCGGCTCCGTCTCCGGGCGATTGCTCGCGGCTCCTACATCTTCTGGCGGGAGTTCTCCCACAACCGGCTGGCAGTGGCTGGGGTGGCTCTCATAGTCCTCTTCGGCCTGATGGCGATCAGCCATCCGATTCTCATGAAGTACTTCTGGTCGGCCTCCGTGTACAACCCGCTCACCGGATTCGACCCCACGATCCTCCATCCGGCCGGTCCGTCCGCTCGGCACCTGTTGGGCACCGACAACCTCGGGCGGGATGTGCTCTCCATGCTGCTTGCGTCCAGCGGGTCGACCTGGATGCTCGCCATGACCGCTGCTCTCACCACCGCCGTCGTGGCTGTGATCATCGGGGCGGTCGGCGGCTATTACCGGGGCTGGATCGATTTCAGCCTTACCCACGTCTCGGACGCCTTCCTGCTCCTGCCCGCCCCGATCTTTCTCCTGATCCTGGGCACCGGGAACCTGATCGATCTAGGCCCGCTCAAGTTCGGGTTCATCTACGGCATCGTCACCGGTCTGGGGGCAGGCGCCATTGTGCTCCGTAGCCAGGCGCTCAAGGTGATGGCACAGCCGTTCGTTGATGCGACCCGGGTGGCGGGCGGACGGGGGCGGCACATCATCTTCCGTCACTTGTTGCCACACCTGTTCCCGCTGGCGGCCCTGTACATGATGTTGGCGGTGGTCGGTGCGGTGGTTGCGGACGGTTTCGCGGCGTTCCTGGGTCAGACCCGGTCACTGGTCAACTGGGGGACGATGGTCTACTACGCGATCGAGTTTGGACCGAATTTTGGAGCGCGAATACCGTGGAATGCGTTGATCGTTCCCGCCGTTGCTCTGTCGTTGTTTGCGGCCGCCTTCTATCTGGTTTCGGTTGGGTTGCGGGAGGTCGCCGATCCTCGTTTCAAGGCAATCCGGCGACGGTAAGTCGTTCGGGGGGTGGTTTGCGTAGGTATGAGGCCTTCGGTACCGTAAAGGCCCATTCGGGGGTGGTGTAATTGGTAACACAGCAGGTTCTGGTCCTGTCATTGAGGGTTCGAGTCCTTCCCCCCGAGCCGGGCGGTTCGCGCCGCCGCGGCCCCGTCGTCTAGAGGCCTAGGACGCCGGCCTCTCAAGCCGGTAACGCCAGTTCGAATCTGGTCGGGGCTACGACGCGAAACCCTGCTCCCAGCGGGAGTTTCTGCGCGACTGGAGATCAGTCGGTGAAGGGTCTTGGGCCACGCCTGGGCCACGAACTGATTGGGCGATGGCGTCGAGACGGTCGGCGGTTTGGTCGTCGAGTCCGTCCATCAGGTGCCCGTAGCGGTCGATGGTTACCTGGATCGAGGAGTGCCCGAGCCTGGTTTGGATGGCTTTGGGGTGTTCACCGGCGGCGATCAGCCAGGAGGCGTGGGTGTGGCGCAGGTCATGGATCCAGCATGGGGCGCCCACCGACTCGACCACTGCTCGCCGCCAGATCCTCCCGAAGGAACCCCGTCGCAGGAACCCGCCCTGGTCGGTGGTCCAGATCATCTGATCGACCGGGGGGTGTTGTCCGAGGTGGCGGGTCAGGGTTATTGGCTGATCTCCGCGCTCGTCTGCGCGCGTTATGCGCTATCGGGCAAACGTGAACTGAAGCTGGCCGTGGTCTCAGAGGATCCGCCCCGCCACCCGTGAACCAGTGAAGAGCCATCCGAGGCCGAATGACGCGGCGACACCGAGGCCGAAGACGATAAGGAACTTCAGCTCGGCCGGGACCCCGACCTGACGGAGAGCTATGGCCAGCAGGATCGTGATCGGGGCATGAACGAGATACGCCGCGAACGACGCTCCCCCGAGACTACTCAAAAGCGGACCTCCACGGTTCCCTCGCCGCCGGAACCAGTCGATGGCCCACAGCGACATACCCAACGCCAGCGTAGCTTCGATCAGTGGGATCAGCATCGCCTCGAACCTCAAACCCCCGAGGAACGGATCCGGGTTGTCTGTGATGGTGATCCCAACACCGGCGAGAATGGCGAGCAGAAATCCGAAGGCGGCCGCCCACCCGCACGTGCGTCGCAACTGTGGTGAAAGGCCGTCGGTCAGCCAACCCCGCTCCTGGGCGATGACACCCAGTGCGAATAGGGCCGACATCTGCGGGTACTCCCACAGGTTCAGCCCCAACGCCTCGTCCCCGCCGAGGACCGGGAACTCTAGGCGCACGACGAACGACGCCACAGCGATGAACACGCCCACCTTCACCAGATCGCTTCTACGCAACGGCGCGAGACGCTCAGACTGGACGGGATGCCGCGACCGCCAGGCGACGTAGACCAACGAGAACGCCAGAAGAGCGGCCATGAACCACGCCACACCGAGCTCAACGTCGTCCCAGTAGGTGCGGCGGAAGTAATCGGCAACCGTCTCTCCCTCGCCCATGGCATGGTCGCCGAAAAAATTCATCGCTGGGTTGACGACGAAAAGATAGGCGGCCGTGGGGATACCGAGACGCCGAAGCCGGTCGATAACGAAGCGATGTGCACCCTTGCGCTCCAACGCCGGAGGGGTGAACAACCCTGCCACGAAGAATAGAAGTCCCATGGCGAACAGCAGGCCCGGCGAGAACACCCCGGCGAGCACCGCCTTGGCAATCTCGCTGGCGGTGCGCTCCGCGTAGTACCACCCGACATCGAGGGCGTAGATCAGACTGACATGCGAGCCGATCACACCCACGATCACCGCAACCCGTAGGGTGTCGATCCAAGCCTCACGACGAACGACGTCCTCGGCAACCTGCGGGACCCACAAACGTGCCGCACGAGCCATGTGCAGATAGTACTCCCGCAGCACATGCCCCGACAGAGCCGGACGCCACACCACTGACCGCTCCCCGGCTTCTGACGAACTAACGGCTCCGCGAGACGACAACTGACCGACCAGAGCACATGCCACCCAGTCACGGAAAGCGGCGACCACCCACAACCACCACTAGGGCGGGCCTGCCACTGGTAGCCGCGAGAACGAGGAACACAGCCGAGCTCATCGTCACTCGCACGAATCGCCAAACCTGCCTATCCGCTCCCTGCGAGCCAGAACAGGGATTCTCGGGCCTGAACGAGCTTCCCCCCAAGTGCGTTGGATCGTCACTACGTGCTCGGTTACAGCGGGCGTTTCCGTGTTGGCGATCGGCTCCCACAACCTCCGATGGTGTTGGGGTATGCTGCTGATGTCGAGCGGGATGAAGGAGATAACGATGCTCGATCTTTCGTCTGTCGACCTTGACGCGCTGGCCGAGGCGCTCGAGGACCATTCGTACGATTCGTCGTGGTGGCTTGATCCGGTGACGGGTTTGGTGGAGTTCTGCTCCGTCGATAACGACCCCGAGGAGTTCGAGTCGCGCCGTCTGGTGTTCGTGGATGCGGGTGATTCCCGTGCTGCCTATCAGGACATGGGGGATTTCACCGCTCTGGTAGGTGATGCTCGGGCCTGCGACTTGCTGACTCGCGCCCTGGAGGGCCGTGGTGCGTTTCGTCGGTTCAAGGACACCTTGTTGGACTACCCAGAGTTGCGCCAGGAGTGGTTTGCTTTCCACGATCGGCGGATGCGGCGCCGGGCCATCGACTGGCTGGTCGACCAGCATCTGGTTTCTGGAGAAGCGGCAGGGAGAGCGCTGGCCGATTTGGGTGAGGAGCCCAAGTGGGTCGGCCCGGTGGGTGCGTTACGTGTCGCCGAGCTAGCCGCGGCTGGGTTGCGTGAACTATACGGAGATCGGCTGGTGCGGGTGGTGTTGTATGGATCGCAGGCTCGGGGTGAGGCCGGGCCGGAGTCCGACATCGATCTGTTGGTTGTGTTGCGGGAGATGGAGTCGCCGTGGGACGAGCTGCAACGCATGGATGAGCTGTTGTGGCGCTTGTCGTTGGAGCACGCGGTTACCTTGTCGGCGCTTCCTGTCACCGAGGACCAGCTGCAACATGACGGCAGGCCGGTGCTGATCGAGGCACGCTCCCACGGGGTGGCGGTGGGGTGAACGCCGTCGAGGCGGGCATGGCCCGCTGCCGGGACGAGATCGGTGCCGCCAGAGTCCTCAGCCGGGAAGGATTCGCTGCTCAAGCGGTCAGTCGCTGCTACTACGCGGCGTTCTACGCAGCCGAGGCGGCTCTGCTCAGTCTTGGTGAGTCGAGGTCGAAACACGCCGGCGTTATCTCCGCATTCGGGCAGCTCGTAGTGAAAGGAGAAGGTTTTGACGAGAGGGCCGGGCGGCTGTTGCGCTCCCTCTACGACCGCCGCAGTCACGCCGACTACGACCTGGGCCCGGTTCCCCTGCAAGAAGCGATTCGAGCCGTCGAGGACGCGGAGACGGTCGCAGGCCTCATCGAGGTTTGGCTGGAACGAAGATCTCCCCCGGATTGACGAGCCGCCTAGCGGTTGGATTCGTGGCTCGCGATTGATCCGTCAGCGTTGCGGCTGCCTCCATATTGAAGGCGCAGCGCAACGGCACCCATGAAGGCGGCTTTGAACGTTCATCGGCTGGCTCGCACGCGAGCCTCATGCGTGGATCTTGGGCCACGCCTGGGACACATTTGGGTCACAACAGATGCAAAATGACGCGAAGCGATGCAAAACGAGATTCATGCAAAATGCCAGGTCAGGGGTGGTTTCTGGACGTTTTGCCAGGTCAGCGAAACCCGCCAAATACCCCCTGAACCGGCCTCTCAAGCCGGTAACGCCAGTTCGAATCTGGTCGGGGCTACGACGCGAAACCCTGCTCTCAGCGGGGATTACTGCGCGTTCGGACATCGACCTCCCTACTGGCTCAGGCAATGCCTAGGCCCATGGGCGGGGAGGCCGAGAAGCGAATACGATCCACCTCGCCGGCCGGGTATCGACACCCGGGGGTACACGAATCGAGAGCCCATTGCGACCATAATCCCGGTGGAGGCTATCCACCTAGGTACAGCAGTGGGTCGCCCCCGATCTGCCGCTATTCCATGGGCAGCTTCCCCTGAAGAGGACCCGTTTCGGGCCCCCAGTGGGGCGTCGGCCCCATCTGTGGCGGCTGACCGTACCGAAATGGATAGCCCCCATCCGGATATGCACGCCCTCGAATACCGGTATTCACGGCGTTCCTTCGGGGGGCTCACATCGGGACGTTTGCCTCTATTCGTGACCCTTCGTAGGGGTGCAGGGTTGGGTTTAAAGGCCGACGTCACTCACCTGGATCCGCGCGATCCGGGCGACGTAGGACCGGCGCCGTTTCTTGGAAACCTAACTGGGAGGGGACGGAGGCAAACCGCGCTCGTGCGAGCGCTCGCCTGTGGCCGCCTCGGCCACTCGCGGCAGGACGCCATAGCGGGGAGGAGTCATGTCAACACGAAGAAGCGTATTGATGATCGTGGCCGTGGTCATCGCCATGATCGTTCCGATGGGGGCGGTAGCTCAACCGGCCGGTGATGATGTCGAGATAACGCTGCTGCATACCAATGACTTTCACGGACGGCTCGAGCCGGATTCCTCCGGTCGGGGTGGCTCGGCCAACCTGGCCGGGGTCATCAACAGCATCAGAGCGGAGGCGGGGGCCGAGAGTGTCGCCTTGCTCGACGCCGGTGACGTCTATTTCGCGGCACCGGCCATCTCCCAACTGCTGATGGGGGAGAGCACCATCGACGTCTACAACCTGATGGGCTACCACGTCGCCACCTTTGGGAACCACGAGTTCGACAAGGGCCAGGGGGAGCTGGCGGCTCGGGTCGCGCAGTCGGATTTCCCGTGGCTCGGCGCCAACGTGGTGCTCGAGGGTACGGATTGGGATCTACCAACGTGGGCCCAGCCTTATGAGATCCTCGAGGTCGGCGGGATTCGACTCGGCGTCCTCGGTCTGGCCGGTGAGGAGACCCCCGAGGTCACGTTGCTCGGGACCACCGCCGGACTCATCTTCAAAGACCTCACCGACACGATCCTGTATTACTACGACGAGATCATGGCCCAGGCAGACGCCCTGGTCGTGGTGGCCCACATGGGCACGAGTGACAGCGGCCCGTACAAGGGCCTCGTCACCGTGGCCAACGAGTTGATCACGGCCGGCAAGCCGGTCGACCTCATGATCGGCGGGCACCAGCACCAGGCGCTGTTCGCTCCTGTGTATGTGGGCGACACCGCCATCGTGTCGGCCGGGTACTACGGTCGCTACCTCGGGCGCATCGACGTTTCGATCGATCGTTTCAGTAAGGAGCTGTCGATCGCGGACTACGAGTTGATCGCGATAACATCGCCGTCGGTCAAGACGGCCGTGTTGCAGGTCGACCTGCAGGCCTTCTTCGACGACGGCTCGATTACGAACAAGGGCACGTTCACCAGCTTGATGTCCAAGCTCGACGGCGTCATGAAGGCGCTCGAGCGCGGTCGGTACAAGACGGCGGAGAACAAGCTCGCCACCTTTGTCGGCCAGGTCGAGGCGCAGAGCGGGAAGAAGATCGCGACCGTGGCGGCGGAGGCGTTGCTCGAGGACGTCGAGTGGATCCTCTTCACCATGCCCGACCAGGAGGTCGCCGACCTGGTCGCCTACTGGGCCGATATCGTCGCTCCAATCGTTAACGAGCCGGTGGCCGCCACCACCATCCCGCTCACGAGGGACTACAACAACGAATCGGCTATGGGTGACATCGTCACCGACTCGATGTTGTGGACGGCAGACGGATACGACGATGGCGAGGTCAACGGCTCGGTCGACGTCGCCTTGACGAACGCCGGTGGCCTGCGGGCCGACATCCCCGAGGGCCCGGCGCCGATGCCCTACACGATCACCTGGGGCGACACGTTCAACACGCTGCCGTTCGGCAACACCCTCTATCTGATGAATATCACCGGCGCCCAGATCCAGGATCTGCTGGATCAGTCCGCCACCCTCTACAAGGGGATCCTCCAGACCTCGGGTGCCAACTACTACTGGTACAACGACACCGGGACCGACTCGCCCACCGCCTGGGGCGCCTACGGCATCACCATCGACGGTGAGCCGCTGGTCCGCGACCAGGTGTACCGGGTGGTGACCAACGACTTCCTGGCCGGCGGCCAGGATGGCTTCGTGACCTTTGCCCAGGGCACGGACCGCTGGAACACCTACTACGACATGCAACAGGGCCTGGTCGAGTACCTGGAGATGCTCGGCACCGTGGACGCCGTCGACGTCCCGATGGGCAGGATCATCCGTCTCGACGAGGTCGTGACCCTGCTTCACACCAACGACACCCATGGTCGGTGGGCGGCCGACTCGTTCGGCGGCGGGTTCGTTTACCTGGCGAGCCTCATCGCCGAGGAGCGCGCCCACAACCCGAACGCGGTCCTGCTCGACGCCGGCGATACGTTCCAGGGGAACTCATTCGCCTACTTCTTCAAGGACCGCGCCGACAACCCGATCGCCGGTGGCATGAACCTGCTCGGCTATGACGCTATGACGCTGGGCAACCACGAGTTCAACTTCGGGCCTGCGACGTTCGCCACGATGCTCGGGCAGGTCGAGTTCCCGATCCTGGGGACGGTGAACCTCGACGACGACGGTGACTACGGGTTCATCAACGACAACGTCGATGATTACGTCGTCCTCGACGTCGACGGGGTGGAGGTGGCTATCTTCGGGCTCACCAACCCGAGGGTCTACCGCTACGAGCTGCCCACCAACATCCCGGGCCTGACCTTCTACCCGACCGATCAGGACGACCTCGAGGCGGTGGACCTGCCGGCGCTGGTGGCGGCCATCGAGTTGGCCGACAACCCCGACGTGCTGGTCGGACTGACCCACATCGGGTACTCGCCGTACGGCGACGAGATCGACAGCGACCTCAGGATCGCCCAACAGGTGAGCGGGATCGACGTTCTCATCGGTGGGCACAGTCACACCCGGCTGAACCCGTCGGAGATGGTCGCGGATCCGGTGAACAATCCCGAAGGCACGCTGATCGCCCAGGCGCAGCGGTATGCCTCGTGGTTGGGGCAGGTGAACGTCGGTTTCATCGGCAGTGAGGTCGTGCTCCGCGAGGGGTACCTCATCCCGACGAGCGAGGCGACGCCCGATCCGGCGCTGAGCGCCTATCTGGCACCGTTCTTGGCCGAGATCGACGCCTACAACGCCACCGTGATCGGTGAGACGATGGTGCCCATCGACGCCCTCCAGGCGTTCACCCAGGAGACCAACGGCGCCAACCTCCAGGCGGACGCCGCCGTCTTCGAGTTGGCGGGCAACAGCATCTCCGTCGACCTGCACCTGTCCGGTGCGATGACCAACGCCGCGGTGGCCACGGAGGGCCCGTACCCGCTCGAGATCACCAAGGGCGACATGTTCAACCTGATGCCGTACGAGAACTCGCTGGTGGTATTCTCGATGAACGGGCCGCAGATCAAGACGGTGCTGGAGCGCGGGTACCGAAACTACTGGTACTACCAGTACGAGCCCGGCTACGGCGGGTACTCGCACTACACGACCTGCATGCTCACCACCGACGCCGGCAACCGGATCACCTACAACGATCCGGGGGCAGGGACACCGCCCAGCGGAAACAACGTACTGTCGATGACGGTGGACGGCGTGGCGATCGACTTCGCCGACGCGACGACCTACTACACGGTGTCGACGGTCAACTACATCGCGGCGGGCTCGTGCAACTTCAACGACGCCGGCGAGACGATCTGGCCGCTCGAGCAGATCACCTCCGACACGCAGCTCTACGTGCGTGACTCGGTGATCGATTACGTCGATGCCCAGGTGGGCCCGATCAGCCCCGCCATCGAAGGAAGGCTGGTGTTCACGACGCCGTAGTTCGGAGCGTCGTTGCTGCGATGAGCTGATCGCTCTCTGATGACCGGGAAGTCTCTTGACCCACAAGCCACGAGGCGATTCCGCGGTTCGATGAAATTTGCCGCGTGATGGCGGTTCGTGCCTTTCTCCACAACGGTCGTGGACCGTTAACCGGTGGTGTGGGCGAATGATCGATCCGGGTTCTGGTCCTGTTGCCAGGCCCGTTGGAAGACACGGCCGAGTGGCACGGTCACGGTTCCCAGCAGTGCGAGGCCGATCAGCAGCAGATATTCGGCACCGTTCGCGTAGAAGAACGGGAAGGTCCAATTTCTGGAGAGGTAGGGCAGGGCGACGATGGCCCACGGCCAGAAGGGCCGGTCGAAACCCATGGCTGCTCCCAGGAAGAAGGCGACGAGGTATCCGCTTCCTTGCCAACCTTCGAGTTGGCCGGAGCTCGAGAAGTAGATCACCCCGTAGTAGCCGACCAGCCAGGCGGGGATTGCCATGACTGCCACCGCCCAAGTGTGAAACGGGTTGCGGCGTGTCTTGATCCGGGCGGCCACGAATGCCCCGGGGAGCAGCACCAGCGCGAGTTTGACCCCGGATTCAAGCCAATACACCCATGTTCCGTAGTCACGGGCAAGCAGGGCGAATCCGCCGATCAACCCGGGTAGCAGCAACCCGAATGATTGGTGGTAAACGTCGATTGCGAGTGGGGTCACAGCGATCGCCAGGGCGGGTGCGGCGAACAGCAATCGCCGGCCCCGCCGCGCCAATGCGAAACCGAGAACGGTCAACAGCGCCAAGAAGGACCAGGACTGGATCCCACCTGAGAGGTGCTCAACGAGCGTCCAGTTCATGACCCGCCCAGCCTGTCGAGCGTCCGCTTCCCACGCCCGGTAGGTGAACACGGAGGCGGCAAGTTCGAGAGCAAGAGTCGCCAGGATGGACCCTCCCGACACGGCCCAAACCCACCGGGGCAGCCGCGGCGAGCGACGGTCGCGAGGAACTCTCATCCAACAGCTATCGGCCATCCGCGGAAGCACTGGAGGACATCCGACCGGGCTTCCGCACCGGTCCGGTCCCCAGGGTCATCGATACGGGTGATCTGTCGCCGGAACGGACGGCCTTATGAGTCTCAACATGCATGCTTGGGTGACGCTCGGGCCACCAACAGACGGACAAACGGACACGAAACAACGCAGAACGAGACTCACGAGAAACGCCACGTCAAAGCCCATATCTGGACGAACGGCCAAGTCGCGAATCGGGTCTGGAACCCCGTGAACCGCCTCTCAAGCACGGTAACGTCGGTTCGAATCTGGTCGGGACTACCACGCGAAACGCTTGTTCAGACGCCGTCACATGGATGGCCCGGTGCGATGGCCTGGTGTCCTCTGGGTGGGACGCCGCCCGCTCCTGGTTCTCACGGGCTTCGGTCGACACGGCGCGGCCGGGGCTGAGTTGATAATATTGTCGTTCATCCGGTGCAGCTCATCGGGGTGTACTCACGGCGAAGGAGAATGCCATGACCAGCGATTTCGAACCGCCCACGGCTCCCGAAGGGACACCTAGCGTTCCGGCTGCGCCTGGCTCCAGTTGGGGATTTGGCTCACCGACAGGGATGGTGGCCCTGGGCGGGCTGGTCCTGGTCGGGACCTATCTAGTCTTCGGTCTCATTCTCAACGACTACTGGGTCGGCGGGATCACCGTGCTTCTGGCAATCAGCGCGGTCCTCTTGCTCAGGGTAGACAGGACTTTCATCGAGAAGTTGGCTCCGGTGCCGGTTCTCGCCAAGATCGTCGGATACTTGCTCGCAATCCTCGGACTGCTTGCTTTGATCGAGGATCTGCGGTTCGCTGACGGCACCTTGAACGAATTCCCTGACGTGATCGGAGCGCTGGCGGCCTATGCGGGCTACGTGATTGCATTCCTTGGGGCCCGCTCGATCAAGACTTGACCCGGCCACGCGGCCAAGCGTTCCCCAACACAACCCGCACTTATCGAAGCCTCCTTGTGTCAAGTGGTTGTTTGGTGGGCGCGTTGAACGGGCCGAGGGATGCGATCGGGTACCCCCGCCGAGGAACAAGGCAAGCTGATCGCCCGTCAACGCCTCGCCGGTGTCCGCCACCCGGACAAAGAGATAAACGGACTCCGCAAACTGGGCATCCCGCCTGGTCGGAGCGTCGCCAGCAACGCTTGGAGTCGACAGATCGCCTGGGTTCGCAAACTGGTCGGCTCCTCGATCGCTGCCCGAGACATTGCTCTGATTTGACGGCCCGGGGCTTGCCACGGGGCGGACACGTTTTTTTCGCCCATAACCGACGGTGTCGATTCGCGGAGTCGACAGGAAGCCGGACGAAATCTGCTCTGGATTCGATCGACCTGGTGGCGCACCAGCTCTCGATCACCGGGTCCTTCATGACCAACCGGGCCACCATGCGGGAGATGCTGGCCTTCGCACATGGGCACAGCATTGCCCCCCGGGTCGAGCTGATGCCGATGTCGCAGGTGAATGGGGCAATTCAGCGCCTGAGAGAGAATAAGGCCCGCTATCGGATCGTGCTCGTCAACGACCCGGACGACGCGGGCACAGCCACCGAGAGGCCGGCGTGAGGGACTCGCTGCCCACGCCAAAGGACGAAAGGCGGCCGTCGCAGCTGCCGAAATCGTCCGACCCAAGCCTCTTCTGTGCTCGGGTGACGTGACCGCATGGCTCCTGATCAGCACTGAGTGGGCACGTCCCAATCAACGAGGCGCGTGTTGGCAAGAAGATGGCTCCCGGTGCAAACGCTCCGGGAGCCATCGCTTGGACCACTGATCAGGCCACGCAGTCCGGGTCCGCCTGGAACACCCCGGTGGGGAGCCCTGTCTCAACGTGAGCCTGGTGAATAGCCCCGACCATGATCAGGTCGAACCCCTGTGAGCGGCCGCTTGCCACCAGGTTGATGTGGCAATGCGGGCCGGGTGCGCTGCTCCCTCCGTTTCGGTCGAGGGCGCTGGCAACCCCGGTCGGCTGGGTCTCGGCCATCGCCGGTATGGAGAGGACCAAGACCAGGACCACTGACAAGGTAAGAACAAAGACACGTCGCATTGCGTACTCCTTCCACTGGTCTCCATCGGTCAATACGTACCTAACCGGTGCTCGGTTCACAATGCTGACCCGCGTCGCCTCCACGAGCAAGACGAAGCGTCTCTGTGTGATCAGGGAGTGCCCACCGTGGCCGTCAGGTGACTCCGACCTCGCTACGGACCCAAGCGGCACAGCCCGGCCGGCAACACGGGCCTGCATCCCTGCACCCAAGAGACAACCCCTTGCCCTCATCCCAACATCGATTCGACTACCGGGAGTGATTAGCGAACTGTCGAGCAGTCGCACCTGGACTACCCACCCTTCGGACCGGGGCGCATCGGCCGGATTGGGTGGTTGTGGTACCCAATAGGCCAGGGTGCACCGTGTTGGTACATAGCGGGCGGCGGCAGCCTGCGGATCGCCAGCCGCCTTGATCCATCATGGTTGCCTGGGGTTTTCGAGCGCCTCGGAATCGATCCTCAGATGGGTATCCGAGGCAAGGTGAGAGCGAAGATGCTCTCGCCGGCCTCACGCCGGTAGGTCAGATTCCCGTCCATGAGCCGGGCGAGTTGACGGGAGATGGTGAGCCCAAGACCCACCGATGCGGTCAAGCCGGGAGCGTCGTGAGCTCGCCGGTATGGCTCGAAGATGTGCTCCCGGTCCTGTGGAGACACGCCGGTCCCGTTGTCGGCGACCATCACCTGTGCAGTCGAATCATCGCTGCTGACGGAGACGCGGATTCGATCCCCTCCATACCGCAGAGCATTGGAGACGAGGTTGCGAAGGATCTGGCGTACCCGAGCGGGGTCGCCGGAGGTGTGGGCGGAGGACCCGGTGAACACGATGCTCCCAACAGCCTCATGCCCAAAGCCTTCCAGCACTTGTGCCGTTTGCGCCCGGAGGTCCACCCGAACGTTTGCAACCGTCAGGGTCCCGGCTTCGGCCTTGGCAGCTACCAGCAGGTCGTCGACGATGTTGGTGAGGTCGATCCCCTCGTCGGCAATCATCCGAATCATTTCGGCTCGTTCGGCAGGTGGAAGATTGGACCCCTCTTCCTTGAGCACCTGAGCGAAACCAACGACCGCCGTCAGCGGAGTGCGGAGTTCGTGAGCGATCGTAGCAACGAATTCGTCCTTGAACCGCAGAGTCTCTCTCAGCTGCCTTTCTGCCTCTTGCCGTCGCTCCCGTGTTCGTAATGCGTCGATTCCGTAGCTGAGGTCGTCGGCGAAGCGTTGGAGAATTCCGATCTCGGGCTCATCAAAGGCTGCCACCTCGTCGGCGTACACGGCGAGTACTCCCACGACCTTGTCGCTGTGGACGAAGGGCACGCAGATCACCGACGCGTAGCCGTGGAGGAGTGCCTGCTCCCGCCATAACCCGAATTCGGGATCTGTGGCTATGCTCTGCGCGGCTACCGGAGTTCGCGTCCGGACCGCCTTACCAGCGGGTCCCGAGCCTCGGGCAGTATCGGCCCAAGAAGGGCGCAAGCCTTCGACGTACTCTTCATCGGGTCCCCACTGCGCAATCGGTTTGATCGACTTCTCCTCGTCGTCCATGGCAATGCCAACCCAGGCCATCCTGTACCCGCCGGCTTCAACGACGATACGGCACACATCCTGCAGCAACGTGTCCTCATCCTCGGCCCGCACCAACGCATCGTTGCATTCCGTGACCGCCTGGAGCATCCGGTTGGCTCGCAGAAGCTCCTTTCCGACCCTTTTGCGGCGCAAGGCGTTGGTGAAGAAATCTTGAAGAACCATGAAGGTGGAGATTTCGTCCGCCGGCCACCGCATTGCCTGTGAATGTATGGCTTCAAGACCGATGAGGCCGATCACCTGCCCGCCCGCGATCATCGGCAGGTTGACGACCGATCGGATTCCATGCCGGCGGAACTGGTCCTGCTCGATACGGGCCTCGGGCGGGAGATCATCGACGGAGGGGACATGCACCACACGTCCCTGTTCGATTTGTCCGATTATCCATGGGAAGGCCTCGAGTGGGATGTCCTGGAGGAATTCCATCCGGGATTCGGTTCCCGGGGAGCACCACTCATACGTATTGCCCAAGGTCGTCCCATCTTCCGACTTCTCGAAGATGTAGCTTCTGTCGGCCTGGGCGAACATGCACAAGTCGGCCAATGACTGCTGGACCCGCTCGTCGATTTCTTGCAGGGAAGGAGCGTTGAGATGTCCCAATATGCTCACCACCACTGCGTCGAGGGCCAGCCTCCGCTCCAGGTTCGCCTGAATGTTGACCCGGTCGCTGACCTCGCGGATCACCATCACGACGTAGGTTGTCCCGCCTTCGTCGAACCGACCGACCGTGCTGTCGATCGGGATCTCGCTCCCGTTGGCAGTCAGCCCGTAGACCTCCAACTCGGGGGCTGTCTCCGCGCTACCTGTTAGAAGTGCCTGCCGGTGGGCGGCGTACTCTTCTCGGAACCGCTCCGCCAGAAGCTGCTCCATCGACATCCCGCGCAGGTCGGAAGGCCGGTATGAGAACAAACGGCCGGCGCAGGCGTTCGCCCCGACGATGATGCCCTCGGTGTCGGTGGCGACCACAGCATCGGGTATCGACTCGAACAACCGGTCGAAGACCCGGTTCGGTTTGTTAGGCACGGAAAGCACGCAGCGCGACTTGGTTGGCACGATCAGACATCATCGGCCTCCCGAGCCCCCAACTTGACCTCTGGTCCTGAGGTGCTCACGGGCGCGATCAGCCAGGATGCGTGAGGCGCCGGGCAATAACGGATACTCCCGGCATGAGCCCCTCCGGCATGCTCGTGGCCGACTAGGCCCCGGTGTCGAGGACCGTGTGCCCCGACGGGCTCTGGTCGTCGTCGAGCGGCTCGAGGGTCACCCAGAGACGCGGGAAGTCGGCCCGGGTCACTCCGGCCCGCAGCTCGATCTCACCGCCGGCGGTAAACGTCCCGGCCGAGATGTGGAGCGGGCCTTGACTGAGCCACAATTCGTACACATAGCCCGCCGGCGCCCGGTCCAAGCCTTCGACTGCGATGAGCACGCGCGTCCCGGAGTCGGTGTTCCAACCCGATACCGTCGACGTGGCCAGCGGGGCGAGGCTGGTTCCGGGCATGGTCACCTCCCAGTCGGGTGACGGAGTGCGGAAAACCCCGTAGAGGCCGACGGCCACCACCACGACGGCCGCGGCCACCAGCGGTCGCACCCATCGCTCGACCCATGTGAGTCCGGCGCTCCTTCTGTCCTCGTTACCGGCGATCAAGGCAATTACTTGTTTATCCAACTCTGGGGGCGGCTCCTCCCAGATCGCCGGGTCCTTCAGGGCCCTCCGGCCGGCCTCCAGATCCTCTCGATGGAAGCGGCAGGCTCCGCAGGCGGCCAGGTGGGGGCCGGTGGTGTCATCGTCCCCGCCCACCAGGTACTGAGTGCGAAACTCGTCGCAATTCATGCCGTTGCCTCCCTGAGATGCGACAGCAGTTCCGCCAACCTGCGGTGGGCGCGGTACGAGCGGGACTTCACAGTGCCGATGGGGAGGCCGAGACGCTCAGCGGTCTCCTCGTGCGTGAGCCCCAGGAAATGGGTAGCGCGCAGGATCTCCCGTTCGTCCGCCGGGACTCGATCGAGGGCCGATCGGACCTCCCAGGCCTCCCAGGCAGCTTCGAACGAGTCGGGGAGCACCGCTACCTCGGGCTCCTCGCGATCCGAATCGTGACGCCGCTCCCGCCGGTAGAGATCAATTGCCACCCGCCGGGCGATCGCGTACAACCAGGGTGCGGGATCACGCTCGGGATCGAACTTGGCGGCGGCCCTCCATGCCTGCAGAAAGGTCTGTTGTACGGCTTCCTCGGCCAGACTACGGTCACCGAGCGCACGGTACGCCACGGTGAAAACCGGCCGGCCGTAGCGGTCGTACAAGTCGCGGACCGCGCCGGGATCTCCGTCACTGAACCGCCGCATCACCCGGGGGCTGACTCGCTCGCTCAGACTGCCTCCTCCCTGGCTCACACTATGCCCGATCTCAATAACCGTCCACCCCGCCCGCCGCTTCGGGCAACCCGATCGCTTCTCCCTCCGGGGTGACGACGTACCAGACGTCGTTTATGCCCTGGCC
>Ga0209341_10002496_pt1 | contig 17467 bp, 12 predicted proteins | sample RifCSP13_2_FD_184020 | JGI IMG/M metagenome (GOLD analysis project Ga0209341, IMG submission 184020) | Soil microbial communities from Rifle, Colorado - Rifle CSP2_sed 13_2 (SPAdes) (version 2) | ecosystem: Environmental > Terrestrial > Deep subsurface > Rock core/Sediment | place: Rifle... | reverse complement strand
GGGGTCGTAGACGCCGCAGGGCAGGTCGCAGTGGGCGTGGGCGGTCGTGGCGGGGGCCAGCAGGCTGGCCAGGGCGCGCTTCGGGGACATGGGACTCCTTCGAGGCTGTCGATCGGTGCCGCAGGTGTCCCGGTGAGTGTCGGGAGGGCGATGCTACCTGTCAAACGGCGCCCCGCGGACGGCCCCGTCGGCCGGCCGTGGCGCCGACCCCGTCACCTGGCGACTGCACCGCGGACGGCGGCGAGCACGGCGTCCGAGACCGCCGACGGGCCCCCGACGACGATCGCCCGCGACGGCTGGAGGACACCGATTCGCCAGTCGGCGTCGCGCGGCAGCGCCGTGGGTGCCGTCAGGATGAGGGGCGACCCGTGGGCGCCGGCGGCCGCCGCGGCGGCGAGCGCGTCGGGGAACGCGACGCCGCTCGCGACGTAGACGGATTCGACGCCCGCTGAGAAGAAGCCGGCGACGGCGGCGGACGTCGCGTATCGGTCCGATCCCGCGATACGAGTGACCGCTGCCCCGGGTGCGGCCTGGCCGATGGCGGCGACGATGGCGTCGGACACGACCGCAGGCCCGCCGACCACGAAGACCTGCCGCGGGGCGAGCCGTTGCAGCTCGGCGGCGGTCGCCTCAGGCAGCACGCCGGTGCGGGTCAGCAGGACGGGCGCCGCGTGGCGGGCGGCGGCCGGGGCCGCGGACACGGCATCGGCGAAGCCCTCGCCCGACACGAGGTAAGCGATCGGCGAGCCGTTCGGATGGGTCGCCGCCGACAGCGCCGCAGCAGTTCCGTAGCGATCCGCGCCGGCGATTCGCGAGGCTCCGCCAGGGGACATGGTCGCGAGCGCGGAGAGGACCGTATCGGAGACGGCGGACGGTCCGCCGACGACGATGATCCGACCTGGCTGCAAGCGGCTCAGCTGTGCGAGCGTCGTTGCGGGCACTGCCGTCGGCGCCACGAGGAGGACCGGCGCCCCGACCCGGCCGGCGGCCGCAGCCGCGGCGAGCGCGTCCGGGAACGTGGCGCCGGTGGCGACGAAAGCGACATCGACCCCCGGCCGGAAGGCATCGCCCGCGATCGCCGCTGCAGTGGCATACCGGTCGGCACCCGCCAGCCGGACCGTACCGAACGAGGCCGAGATTGCGTCCCAGTAGCCGGTCACGCCCCGGTCGTAGCCGAGCGTCCAGATGCCGACGCCGGCGAGGCTCCGGCGGGCGGCCAGGCCGTACTTCGCCCGGAGTGTCGTCCCGTCGTCGAAGTAGGTCTGGGTCCAGACCCTGGTCGTCGGGTCCTGGACGGCGAACCACTTCGAGCCCTCGGCGACGTCGTGCTGGATGGAGGTCCCGGCCGGGATCGCGGCGAGATCGTCGCTCGGGATGAAGACACCGGCCGAGCTCGTCGTGGGGGCGTGGAGCTCACCGCTGGTCGTGTGCCAGGATCGGCCGTAGTACGGCAGCCCGAGCAGGATCCGCTCGGCCGGGACACCCTTCGAGGCGTACAGGTCGAGCGTCCAGGTCAGGCTCTTGCCACCGTCGGTCCGGACGATCGGCGAGATGCCGCCTGCCGGGCTCGTCCCCGACGTCCGGTAGCTGTAGCCCATGATGAAGACCCGGTCGGCGCCGTTCGCCAGGGCCTGAACGGCCATCCCGGACCCGGACAGCGAGCCGTTCGTGGCGACCGAGACGCGGGCGTCGGGATTCCACGAGCGGAGCTTCGTCCGAAGCTGGCCGACGAAGACGCCGTAGGCCGCGAAGTCGACGTTCTCGAGCATCTCGACGTCGAGGTTCACGCCGTCGAGGCCCTCGGCCTGGACGATGTTCGAGATCGCCGTCACGGCGGTGGCCATGGCGGTCGGGTTGCCGAAGAAGGCCGAGTTCCTGGCCAGTCCGAAGGACGTGATCGTGAGGTCGACACGGACGCCGGCCGCGTGGGCGTGGCTCACGATCGTCGCCGCGGTCGCGCTGGTGACCGGGCCGTAGCCCGTCCCCGACGTCGAGATGGCGCCGCCCGCGGTCAGGCCAACGGAGAAGAGCGCGATGTCGGTGAGGAGGTCGTAGCGAAGGTAGGCGTCGGTTCCGGAGTTGATCTCCCAGTAGGGCAGGTAGCCGTAGACCTCGCCGGACAGGCGCCGGGCAAAGCGCGAGGCGGGCAGGGGAGCGGCGGCCGGCGCGGCGGCCGCGGGCGAGACCGCGACCCCGCGGGAGGTCGCCGTCGCGATGTCGGCGCGCGGCCCCGACAGGCCCACGATCAGCGGCACGACCAGCAGGGCGACGAGAAGCCGCGTCCGGCTGCGGCGCGGCGCCGGGCGAGAGGCCGGGCGAGGCAGGCGAGGCCGGCGGAGCCGGCGGGGCGCGTCGGCAGGCGTCGAATGCACGAGCCCATCCCCCGGTGCGTTTTGGCGACACGGACACCGTAGCCCCGGGGACCGACGAGGCCAACCCGCCCAAGGGTCTCGGGCGACCCGGCCCGATGGTCCCCCTCCGTGGCGCTCCCGCTCGCGCTCGCGCTCGCGCTCCTGCCCCCGCCTCGCCGGCTCGGCCGCCCGCCTACTGGATGAGCGGGTTCACGATCCCGAGGACCCGGCCCGACACCGGCGCCAGCCCGACCGACAGCGAGGGCTCGATCGGGCCGCCCTCGACGCTCGGCTCGAAGGTGAAGGTCACGAGCTGGACGAAGTCCTCGCCGGTGCAGTCGAGCTGCGGCGGCACCTCGTTCCGCGGGCAACCCTGGAGCTCCACCGTTACGGCGATGACGCCGCGATCGAGCTGCCGCGGGACCTCGGTGCGGAGGACCTGGAGGGCGATCCCGACGAGGTCGTCGCAGGAAAGCGCTCCGGGGATGACAACCCGCGCGCCTCCGCAGGTCGGGGCGGGCAGGAACAGGCCGGTCGGCGCGGGGCTGCCGAGGACCCCGCAGCCCGCCAGGAGCCACGCCGCCGCGACCAGCGGCAGCCCGGCCAGGGGGCGGCCCAGGCGGGGTGGTCCGTGCATGCGCTGCTGACGCCTCCTGGCGACCGATGGTTCCGCGGGACGATGCGCCGGTATCATCCTCCCGATGACGGACCGCGGGCTGCCCCTCGTCGACGGCGCACCGGCCTGCCCGTTCGTGGCCCTCGAGGACGACCGCGACGCCCGGGCGACAGCCCCCGACCATCGTCATCGCTGCTACGCCGAGATCCGCCCGGCACCGCGGGCCCTGGCTCACCAGGAGGCGTACTGCCTCTCGTCGGCATTCCCGGTCTGCCCGACCTTCCAGGACTGGGCGCGCCGCGAGGCGGCCCAGGCTCGAGCAGCGGCGGCGTCGGCCGACGCGGACGACGCCCCGGCGCCAGATCGGACGGCTCCGTCGGCGCCTCCGCCTGGTTCGTGGCCGGCCGATCCCGCGCCCGAAGGGCCGGGTTCGAGCCAGCGCAACCCGCCTCGCAGCTGGGCCGCCCCGCCTCCATGGCTGAGCTCCCGGGACGGGGCGCCGGAGGACGACGAACCCGACGTGGAGATCCAGCCGCCCGTTCGGGGCGGCGGGCTCGCCGGGTCGTTCGCCGATCGGCTCGCCGGTGGCTCGGCTGGTCGGCCCCAACCCGGCCCGACCGACCATCCCCCGGCGCCGGTCGAGCGCCGGAAGGCCCAGGCTGGCGACGACGACGATGCCGAAGCGGAGGGCCACGACCGATGGGCCGGCACTTCCCGATCGCGCCGGCCCGATCGCGACGATCGGGCTCCGGCGGCCCCGGCGTTGCCGGGACCGTCCTGGGAGCGGCCGCGCCGGCTGGAGGCCTACCCCACACTGAAGACCCGGATCGGGCTGCCGTCGCTGTCGCTGCCACCGATGCTCGTCGGCGTGGCCGCCCTCGTGCTGGCGGCGGTTGCGCTCTTCTTCCTTCCAACGATCCTCGGCCTGTTCGGCGACCAGACCGGGACGGGCGGCAGCCCGACACCCTCGGTGCCGGCTTCGGGAGCTCCGTCGGGCTCGCCGGCCGAGCCGACGCCGACCCCCGCCCCCACCCAGCTGATCTATCGCGTCCAGGAAGGCGACACGATGTCGAAGATCGCCGACCGCTTCGGGGTCCCGCTGTCGGCGCTCATCGAGGCCAACCGCGAGACCGTCCCGAATCCGGACCTTCTCCAGATCGGCCAGGAGGTGATCATCCCGGTCGCGGCCCCGACGACCCTGCCCGGCGTCTCGCCGTCGCCCTCCCCGACGCCGGCGAGCTGACCGCCCTCGTCGCCGCGGGCGACGACTCGTCGCGGGGCTATCGCGGGGCTATCGCGGGGCTATCGCGGGGCGAGGTTGATCGAGGTGATCTTTCCGGCCTCGACCCGGAAGGACGCATCGAGGTGCTGCGAGAGGGCACCGGGACGAACGCTCAGGAGGTCGGCCTGCCAGGTGATGCCGAGATCGCGGATCTCGCCGGGGATCATCTTCAGCCCGGTCTCGGCCCGCAGGAACCAGCCCCCGACCTGTTCCACGCCGCGGAGCGTGCGGGCGTTGTCGCCGACGTGGATGCGCATCTCGACGCGTTCGTCCATGAGCGCGACCGCGCCGGCCCGATCGCCGTCGTTCAGCAGCTCGAAGAAGGTCTCCATCGTGTCGACTGCACCCATGGTCCCAGTGTAGAGGCGCAACCGCCGGCCCGCCGCCGGCGTGGTTCAGAAGCCGCCCCCGGCGCCCCCGCCACCACCGCCCCCGCCGCCGCCGAAGCCGCCCCCGCCGCCCGACCCGGACGAGCTCGGGGCGTTCCCGATCGTGCCCATGGCTGCCATCATCCCGCCGATGCTGGGGATCCCCGAGCTCGAGAAGATCCCGCCGCCGCCACCGGTCGCGCCGCTGGCGAGGCTCGTGCCGTCGCCGCCGCGATACCACAGCGGCAGGTAGCCCGTCCGCACCCCGCCCTCGCGGCTGTCGTCCATCGTCCTGGCGAGGACGTCCTCGACCTGGCCCGAGAGGCCGAGTGCCGTCGCCCAGACCACCGCCTGGTCGGGCGTCTCGAGCCACGACAGGCCAGCCTCGCGCACGACCTGGTCCATCGACCGGGCCTGCTCCATCGTCTTCGACAGGGTCCGTCGATAGGCGAGCAGCCAGGCCTTCTGCATCGCCCCGGCCATCGTCCGGGCCGGCATCCAGCCGGCCATCAGGAGGGTGACGATCCCGACCGCGATGAGCACGACGCCGAGGAGAGTGAGCCCGCTCGCCGGGATCGTCAGTCCGGCCCAGACCAGGACGCCCCCGGCGACGCCCTCGATGACGCCGCGGATGCGCCACCGGCCGACGACCGTCGAGGGGCGCTCGGCGAACCACTTGTTGCGGACCGCCGCGTCCTCGACGTGGCGCTCGAAGATCGGCACGTCCTCGGCGAGCTTTGGGAGGTCGTCGGGCTCGATCGACTCCTCGTCGGCGAGCTGGTCGAGGCGCTTCTCGAGGTAGGCCTCCGCGGGTCCGAGCGGCCGCCGATCGGCCAGGTCGAGGCGGGCTTCTGCGATGTCGACGCGATCGGCGGTGTCGGCCCGCGCCGTCCGGGCGGCCTCGTCCTCGGCCACGTCGGCCGTGGCCGCGGCCAGCGCCTTGTCGCCGACGTCGACGGTCAGCTTCCGCCCGATCCCGAGCGGTCCGTGCTCCTCGCGGAAGGCCACCCGGCCCCGGCTCGCGAGGTCGAGGAGGGCCGTCGTCAGCGTCCGCCGGGACACGCCGCCGTCCAGGATCATCGTCGCCGCCGCGGCGGTCATCCCGCTCGGTGGCGCCGGGACGAGCACGGATTCGGAATCGGTGTACTCGGGATCGCGACCGAACCGCAGCCAGTGGAAGACTGCCCAGCCGAGGAGGCCGAGGAGCGCCGCCGCGCCCCCGACGAGGCCGACGACGGCGTTGACCTGGCGGGCCATCTCGAGGGAGCGCGAGTGCTCGGTCGTGGCGGCGGAATCGATCTTGCGAATCGCCGCCAGGATCGCGCCGTCGAGGTCGGCCGCCTGGAGCCGCGGCAGCATGTCGTCCTCGAAGATCGCCTGGCGCTCGTCGTCGGTCAGGAAGGCCGACCTGAATCCGGAGCCGGCGTAAAGCTGGACCTGGCCGTGGACGAGCGACGGGTCGAGGTCGAACAGGATGACGAGACCGTCCTCGAAGATCGCCTGGCGCTCGTCGTCGGTCAGGAAGGCCGACCTGAATCCGGAGCCGGCGTAAAGCTGGACCTGGCCGTGGACGAGCGACGGGTCGAGGTCGAACAGGATGACAAGACCGTCGTCGAAGCCCTTTCGGCCGACGCCCCACTGGTCAAGGAGGGCCCGGGCGTTGTCGAGGGTCTGGCCCTCGGTCGTCCGGAACGGCCAGGCCTGGGTGTAGACGACGACCTCGGCCCCGGTCCGGGCCTCGATCGTATCGATCGTGGTCTCGACCTCGTCGATCGTCGCCTGCTGGAAGACGCCGGCCAGGTCGTAGACGGCCCGGTTGAACTCGGGCTCGGGAAACGGCGGCCCGGGATCGGCGGCGGCCCCGGCGGTGGCGACCGCGAGGAGCAGGACGCCGGCGGCCGCGGCGGCGCGGGCGAGGCGGGTCAGGGCCAACCTCAGACGACGACCTTCCGGCTGGTGTTGACCATGCCGAGCACCGTGGAGACGAGGCTGATCACGATCGACGCGAGGAGCGCACCGAGGAAAGCGTCAGAGTCCAGGGTCGGCGGAAAGCCCCCGATCGAGAAGCCCAGCTTCAGTTGGTCGGAAACGAACGCAACGAGGAGCAGCAGGAGCGCGTTCAGGACCAGCGAGAAGAGCCCCAGCGAAACGAGCGTGACCGGGAACGACAGCGCCTTCAGGATCGGCTTCACGTACGAGTTGACGAGGGCCAGGATGAGGGCGACGGCGAGCAGCTTCCACCAGTCGTCGCCGAAGGCGAAGTTGATGTTCGTGAACGGCAATTGGATCGCCGCCCACACGCCGACCGCGTTGATCAGGACCTTCACGAGGAGATCGATCACGTCGTTGCCTCCCGAGGTGTGACGCCGGTCCACCCGGCCCGGACGCGCCGATCATCGCAGATGCGCGCCAGCGCGCGGTGCTCAGCGGAGGAGGAACCCCGTTCCGAGTGGATCGCGCGGGTCGAGCTCGAAGGCATGGTTGCCCGTCCTGAAGGCCGAGCCCTCGACCTCGGTGATCACTGACGGCCGGCCACCGATGGCGGGCCCGTTGCCGACGACCCGTCCGGTGAAGACCGAATCGACGATCGACCGATGAACGAGCATGGTGCCGCGCCCGAGTGGCCCACCGGCCTCCGCGTCCAGGAGCGCCAGGCGGGCCGAGGTCCCGCTGCCGCACGGCGAGCGATCGACCTCGCCGTCGGCGAAGACGGTCACATTGCGCTGGACGAGGCCGGCGCCCGGTTCGTCGGGCTCGGGCTGCCAGAAGATGATCCCGTAGGTCCCGGCCAGCTCCGGCTCGTCAGGGTGACGCGGGTCGAGCCCGGCGTCGAGGGCCGGGCGAAGCTCGCGCTGGAGGGCGATGAGCGCGGGCAGGCTGGCCCGGTCGACCCGCAGGCCGAGGGTCCCGACCTCGACCGAGCCGTAGAACGCGCCGCCGAACGCGACGTCGACCGCGACCTGTCCCCGTGTCGTCCGAACTCCGACTCCCCGGGCGACGGTGAACGACGGGACGTTCCGGAACGTGACCGAGGCCACCCGGCCGGCCTCCATTCGGGCTCGGCAGGCCAGCCGGCCCGACGGCACGTCGACGGTCACCGGCACCTCCGCCCGCCCGTCGACCACGACCCGGCCTTCGTCGATCGCCCAGGTCACGAGCGCGATCGTGCCGTGGCCGCAGGCCGTCGAGTAGCCCTCGTTGTGGAAGAAGACGACGCCGAGGTCGGCGCCCTCGTCGTCGGGCGGTGTGACGAAGGCCCCGTACATGTCGGCGTGGCCGCGTGGCTCGTCGACCACGAGGTGACGGATGGCATCGACGTGGTCGCGCGCCCAGCGGCGGCGCTCCAGGACCGTCCGGCCCTCGAGCCCGGGGGCGCCGTCGACGACGATCCGGAACGGCTCGCCGCCGGTGTGGTAGTCGACCGTCCGTACGATGCCGCCCGCTGGGTCCGGCCCGCCGGTCACGGCCGATCCGGCCGGTCCGGCCGGGCGAGCCGCGCCTCGAGGCGGGCCTTCACTGCCGGCCAGTCCTCGGCGACCACGCTGTAGTACGCCGAGTGCCGGAGTCGTCCGTCCGGCATCACCATGTGGTTGCGGAAGATCCCCTCGAAGGTCGTCCCGATCCCGAGGAGGGCAGCCCGCGAGGGCTCGTTCTGGGAATCGGTCTTGAACTCGACCCGGTTGGCGCCGAGGTCCTCGAACGCGTGGGTCAGCTGGAGGAGCTTGGCCTCGCGGTTGGCGCCCGTTCGTTGGAAGCTTCGCCCGACCCACGTCCAGCCGATCTCGAGGCGGCGGTGCTCGGGCACGATCGACAGGAACCGGGTGCTCCCGATCGCCCGGCCCGAGGCGAGGTCGATCGTGGCGAACGGCACCTCGGTCCCGGCCGCCGCATTGCCGAGGGCCGTCTCCAGCCACCGTCCGAGGCCCTCGCGATCGGTCGGGCGGGCGATCGTCCAGGTCCAGATCGCGGGGTCCAGGCCGACCGCGGCGAGGTCGTCGAGATGATCCTCGGCGAGCGGCTCCAGCCGGACGCGCCGGCCAGTCAGGACGACCGGCCGGACCCACGGCGGCGACGCTGGCGATTGGCTGGCGATCACGTGCCGACCGCCGTTCGCCCCAGGACGACGACATCGATCGGCTCCTCCCGGCCCTTGAGCTCCAGCGTCCGGCGTTCGAGGCTGTCGGTCGCGAGGTTGGCCCGCTCGACGGTCGCGATCGACACGAGGAGCTCGCCGGCCGTGGCAACCGACCTCAGCCTCGCCGCCGTGTTGACGGCGTCGCCGACGCCGGTGAAGTCGAGCTGGCCGCCCTCGGCACCGAGGACGCCGACATACGCCAGTCCCGTATGAACGCCGACCCCGACCGGCAGCCAGTCCGGCTCGCCGGCCGATCCGGCGACGCCCGCGAGGATCCCTCCGCCGGCGCGAATCGCCGACGCCGCCGGACCCCCGTCGCCGGTGAAGACCGGGACGAAGAAGGCGACGACCCCGTCGCCGAGGAACTTGTCGACGAGACCGCCGGCGTCGTCGACCGCCATCGCGCAGACCTGGTAGAAGCGCTGGAGGAGCTCCTGGTAGGCGGCCGGCCGCATGTGCTCGGCGACGCCGGTCGAGCCGCGGATGTCGGCGAACAGGAACGTCGCCTCGACCTCGGCCCCGCCGACTGACGTGCCGAGGCTTCCGGTGCAGATGCTGCAGAGCGCGGAGTTGGCCTGCCAGCGGCGCCACGGCGTGAACCGGAAGACCTTGCCGCCGAATCCACCGAAGGGCGCCTGGCAGGCCTTGCAGCGTGGCGCCGACGGGATCCGGCGAAACGCCGACTTCATGCGCTCGAGGCCCTCGATCCTCCCGTCGAGGAAGTCTCGCCACATCTCGTCGTTCGACCTGGCGCTCGGCACCCACAGCCTCCTCACGCGCCCTCGCCGCGGCGCGGCTCGATCCTACCGCGCCCGACCGCCCGACCGGCCGGCAGGCGGCGATCTACGGGTGACCGCGCGGGTCCGGGTCTGCAAACCCGCGGCGAGGGCGGATCGGATCGCCTCGACCCGGTAGCCGGCCGTCCGGGCGACCGCCACCAGGCGACGCTCGCTGGCCCGCGCTTCGCGGCGGCCAGCGGGCGAGGGATCCGCGATCGCGGCCAGCTCCGCGGTGGTCGTCGCCAGGGCATCCCAGCCGTCGGCAGACACGTATTCGATGCCCTCCCAGGCATGGTGGCCGACCGCCGCTCGCAGCTCGGGGTCGGCGAGCCAGGCGTCGACGAGCGCGGCCGTTCGGGCAGCCTGGCTACCTCGTCTCGGGCCGACGTCGGCGGGCAGCGGCAGGCCGACAAGGTGCCGGGTCCGGGCAGCCACCGCGCGGGCCGAGCCGTCGTCGAGACCGCGGGCTGCGAAGCCACCCGCGAGGGGCCAGGCGAGACGCCATTCGTCGATTGCGGCGCGGCGTGCGGCGGCCGATCCGGGCAGCCAGGCGAGCGCGGCCCAGCCGAGCCGAGCCGCGACCTCGACCGGATCCGTCGCCTCGGCAGCGCCGCCAGCCGCCGCGGGAATGCCAGCAGCCGTCGCGCGAGGACGGCCGGCCTCGTCGGCGCCGAGCCGGGCCAGGCGCTCGGCCGCCTCGGTCGCGCCGCGACCGGCGACCGCTGGGTCGAGACCGGACGCCACGGCGGCTGCCTCGAGCCGGGCCCGCGTCGTTGCGACGTCCGGGAGGGCCGCCACCGCCGCGAGGAGCGGCACGTGGATCGCCTCGAATCGGATCGCCGCAAGGGCGTCGAGGAGCGACGCCGCACCGGCGCCCGCGAGCCGGTCGGCGAGCCGTCGCCAGTCGAGATCGGACGCCGGGTGCTCCACGATCTCGGTGAAGGCCCGGTTCTCGTAGGCCTGGAGCCTGAGGCCGAGCCCGCGCTCCCTGAGCTCGCCGACCGTCGTCGCCAGCCCGAAGCCCGTCCGCGGGTCACGGAACGAGACGACCGCCCCGGCCTCACCCGATATCCCGAGCGCGTCGGCCAGCGAGACTCGCTCGAGCCGGCGCTCGCCGGCCTCATCCTTCACGGCGAAGGCCACGCTGTCGCGGATCCGCCCGCTCGTCGAGGCGAACCGGTCCTGATACACCACGAGCGAGCGATCGCCGCCCGAGCCGTTCGAGTAGGCCAGGACGTGCTCGTCGACCGTGCCCCCGTCGGTGAGCACGTCGTACATCCGGAAGTCGCGCGAACCGGCGAAGCGGCGGCGCTGCCGGAGGAGGGGGAAGAGCTCGCGCTCATGGCGGGCGACAAGATCGAGATTCGGCCGCTCGTCGAGGGTCGCCCGCCGGAACTCCATGCCGTAACGCTCGCCGAGGCCCTCGACCTGGCCGTGGCCGAGCATCGGCAGCCCGGGCAGCGTGGCGAGGACCGTGGCCACCCCGAAGTACTTGTCGCCGTCGCCGAACTGCTCGATCGCGGTCTTCTCGTCGGGGTTGCTCATGAAGTTGACGTAGCGGCCGAGGATCGCCGGGTCGAACTCGACCGTGTCGCGGATGACCTTCCGGTAGCCGGCCCCGTCCTCGTCGCGGAGCATGTGCATGAAGGCGCTGTTGTAGACCCGGTGCATGCCCAGGGTCCGAACGAAGAAGCCTTCCATGAGCCAGAAGGCCTCGGCCAGGAGGAGGGTCCCGGGGACCTCGGCCGCGACCCGGTCGACGACCTCCCGCCAGAACTCGTGGGGCATGGCCGCCTCGAAGGCCGAGCGCGAGAGGGCGTGCTCGGCGCGCGAGGGGATGCCGCCGCCGGTGCCCGGCTCGGGCCACCACAGGCGCCGGACGTGGCGCTTGGCAAGGACCATCGCGGCGTCGAAGCGGATGATCGGGAAGCGCCGGGCGACGTCGAGGATCGTCCGGATCACGGCCTCGCGGACATCCGCCCGGAGGTAGTCCAGCTGGGCGGTGTCGTTCCAAGGGAACGACGTCCCGTCGTTGCCGTGGTAGATGAAGCGGGTGTCGCCGGTCCGGGTGTCCCTGCGCCGGAAGACGACCGCCGCGTCGCTCGAATCCCAGTAGTGATCCTCCAGGAGGATCTCGACCGAGGGGTCCGGTGACAGGTTCGGGCCGCTGAACTGGTAGGCCGGGAATGGTGATTCCGACAGGGCCAGGAAGCGGTCCGGGTGCTCGATGACCCAGCCCGAGTCGAGGCCCATGTGGTTGGGAACCATGTCGGAGGCGAGCCGGATGCCGCGGGCCGCGGCCCGGTCGAGAAGGACGGCGTAGGCCGCCTCGCCGCCGATGTCGTCGGCGATCCGGTAGTCGTCGAGCGAATACGCCGAGGCGACCGCGTCGGGATTGCCGCGGAGGTGCTTGATCCGTTCCGACGCCCGGCTTCGCTGCCAGAGCCCGATGAGCCAGAGCCCGGTGACGCCCCAGGCCGCCAGGCGGTCGAGCTCCTCGTCGGGGATCGCGTCGAGGGTCCTGATCTCGCGGCCGTGGCGGCGCGAGAGCTGGTCCAACCAGACGTAGGTCGACTTCGCCAGGAGGACGACCCGGGGCATCCAGTCGGTGTCGTCGGAGAAGCGCTCCGGCTCGGCGTCCAGGCCGGTGAAGTCGGGCGCCTCGGCCGGGCCCGGGCCACCGCCGCCGAAGCGCTGGTGGAGCGCGCGCTCCTCCTCCGCGACGAGGTCGGCGGCCAGGAGCAGCCGGTCTTCGAGGCCCTCGACCCCGGCCAGCAGCTCGGCCCAGTGTTCCCGGATCCAGCGGAGCTGCCCGGCGAGCGAGGTCGGCGACGCGGCCGACGGGGCCCGCAGGAGCTCGGGCAGCGGCCGCCGAAGGGGGTCACGACGGCCCGCTCGCGTCCTTGCACCCGCCTCGGCTGCGGCGCCGGTCCAGGCCGCCTCGAGCTCCGCCTCGAGGGCCGCCACGACGCGGGGGTAGGCGCCCTCCCTCCGGAGCGCCCGATCGTCGAAGAGGTCGCGCAGGCGGTCGGCGGCGGGGTCCTCGTTGATGACCGCCAGGAGGAGGCCTTCCACGAGCGCCTCCCGCCGCTCCTCGGCCGCCGCCGCGACCGCCTCGGTCCGCTCCTCGACCGAGGCCGACGCGAGAGTCTCCCGGCCGGCCGGCAACGGCTCGTGGCCGGGCGGCAGCGGCTCCCGCCCGAACTCGCGGGCGAGGCCGCGGACCGTTCGATCGACCCGTGCCCGGCCCGCCGAGGCATGGGCACCGTCCACCGCGCCCGTCACGGCGCCGGGCAGGATGGCGGCCTCGTAGCGTTCGACGAGGCGATGGAAGACCTCGTGGAGGACGCCGATCGCGATCAGCTCGCCGGCGGTGACCGTCGGCGGCCCGGGGGCGCGGCCGGCGGCCCGGTCGAGGTTGATCCGCTGGGCCGCCCGTCGCGCCTCGACGACGTCGGCGACGCCGAAGCCGCCGCGCTCGTCTGCCGCGTCGTCGAGGTCGTGGCGGTGCCTGGCATCGCGCGAGAGGTGGATCGCCCGCATCGGCGAAGGATGTCACGACCGAGCGGCCGCGACCGAGCGGCTGCGGCCGAGCGGCTGCGACCGAGCGGCTGCGGCCGCGCGGTTACGACCGGGCGGCGGCCACGTGCTCCACGGCACGGCGGAGGTGCTCCAGGCCGGCCGGATCGAACTCGTAGGTCCAGGGACGAACACGCTCGGGGCGGGTCAGGCGGGCGTCGAGGCCGCTCGCGAGGGCGTCGCGGGACAGGAGGATGAGATCGGCCGTCCGGTCGAGCGCCTCGATCGCCTCCTCGTCGTCCATGAGCGCGGGGATGAGCTCGATGCCCTTCGTGCCGGCGATCTGGAGCGTCTCGGCGATGCTCTCCGCACCGCGCTCGGACGCGCAGACGACCCCGACACGAGAGCCAGCCGGAAGGGCAGAGACCTCGTGGACGAGCTCTACGTACCCTGGCCCGACGAGCATCGCCACGACCGGCACCCGGCCCCGGGCGAGGGCCTGGGCCTCGTCGGCATGGAAGGTCGTCGTCGCCACGAGGTCGTAGTGGAAGTGGTCGAGCCGCTCGGGGATCTCGTCGAGGAGGGTTCCCTCGGCCTCGATCTGGCCGGAGAACTCGTCGTTCAGGCGCTCGGCGTCGTAGCCGGCGTCGGCCGACGTGCACTCGGCGAACAGGATCCGGACCACGGGGCCGGGGCGGCGGCGCTCGGACGCTGCGGCGAAGGTCGCCGACGCGACCTCGTCGGCCGTAAAGCCGGCCTGCGCGGCGCGACGGATCATCTCGGAGACGATGCCTGCCAGGGCCTCGGGGCGGCGACGCGTGGGCGGCCGGTCAGCCACGACCGTGCCTGCCCCGTGGCGGCTCATGACGTAGCCGGCGTCGGCCAGGCGGCGGTAGACGGCCCGGATCGTGTTCGGGTTGACCCGTAGCGCGGCGCCCAGCTCACGCACCGGGAGGAGGCGCGCGCCAGGCAACAGCCGCCCGGAATCGATCTGGTACACGAGCTGCCAGTAGATCTGCGTGGAGATCGGGACGTCCGAGTCACGGGTGACGTCCAGGTCCGGGCCCGGGGGGCCGGTTGGCCCGATTTGAGGGTCGATTGGGACGGTTGACATAGAGGATTAGTCCAAGTAGTCTGCGATTTGGCCTAGTTCACTGTACCAAAGCGTTCCGGAAAGCCAAGTAGCAATGGAAGTCACGATGAACGGCCTCGTCATCCTGGGGCTCATCATCGCAGCCCTAGCGTCGATCGACTACGCATCGCTCTGATCAGCCGGGCCGCTCGCGTGGCCCGGACCGGTCACTCCATCCGGCGTCCCCCGCCGACGCTCGTTCCTCGTCAGCCCGTGGCGCGCAGGTCGCGGGCTGACGCCCTTTCAGGACCTTGGCCCGCTCCGTTCGCTGGCCGCGCGACTCCTCCGTGGTCCGCGCGACGGGCACACGACGCGGAACCGGAGCGGTCTCGGCAGGTCTCGTGGATGGGTGCCCTGCAATCGTCAGGTACGACCGGGGATCGTGGTAGCTGCGCTTCCGTCAGCGAGTCTGCAGTGTGTCGCGGGATCGGGACCTGCGGGCGTCCTCATCCGACCATCGTTGAGGCGACGTGCGCCGCTTTGGGACCGCGGCCCGCGGGTTATCACGATCCCGGGTCGTAGGTGCACCCGTTACGAGCCCGACAGAACGTTGGGCGATCCCGGATCGCAGGTGACAGGAAACCACGGCCTGTGCCGCCAGCTCAGCCGCCCGCCTCGGCCAGATCCCGGGCGACCGTGACTCGCTGCTCGACGCCGACGGTCGTCTCGGCACCCGGCGCGAGGTCGAGCGGCCAGGAGAAGAGCAGGGAGCTGCCCTGGTAGACCCGCTCGAAGCCGTCCTCGGAGTTCGAGACCGTCTCGATCGGGGCCCACCAGGCGTCGGTGGCCGGCGTCGTCGCGCTCTCGATCGCGACACCGAGCCAGTCGTTGCCCTGCCCGATCCGGGTCACGCCGGTCGCGGTTCCGCTGGCATCGTGGGCCCGGCGCGCCTCGCCGACCTCGTACCAGGCCGACGGGTTGCCGCCTCCCCCGAGGAGCATGATCGACCACTCCTGACCCAGCCGGCAGCGAAGCGGGCGGTCCGATTCGTTGCGGACGGCGACGCTCACCGCGAGCGTCGGATGGAGCCGGTCGCCGCCCAGGGTCACGGTCCTGCGGACTTCAACGCGGCGCTCTCCGTCGGGAAGGGCGACCGACCCGGCAACCCGCGTCACGACCCGGCCCTCGGTCAGCTCGATGACCTCGGCCGGGGCAGTCATGGCCGTGCCCAGGTCGGGTAGCTCGCCGGCCCCGTAGGCCCCGGCGGTGGCGTCGAGCGGCAGGAATCGGACGAGGCCGGAGCGCCGCTCGTGGTCGTCGTAGCGGAGGCGGTCGACGAGCCCGGCCTCCTTGGACCGGACGATGTCGTGGATCGAGGAGAGCGCCCCGCCGTCGCCCTTGGGCCCGGCCTCCTCGCGATCCGCACCGTTCCGGAGGGCCTCGTGGTAGGCCTCGGGCCGGCGCCGGAGGACCGACGCCAGGGCGTGCCGCGCGGCGCGGATGTCCCAGTCTCCGATGCCGGCCCCTTCGTCGAGGTCGACGGTCACGACCTGGCCGGCGTCGGCCAGGCGGACCTCGTCCCGGCCGTCGAGATCGAGGTCCAGGATCTCCGCCGCACGCTGGGTCCCGAGGGCCAGGTCGGCCGTGTCCTCGGCCGCGATCAGGTGCGAGACCGTCGCCAGGCGGAGGTGGGGGAGGTAGATGCCGCCGAACAGGCCATGCCAGTAGACGTCATTGGACTGGCCGCGGAGGAGGTCGTCGAGGGCGCCTTCGCGAGCGAGCCCGGGGGGCAGGGCGGCGACCTTCGCCGAGACCCGGAGCATCCGCTTGTGAAGGTCGTTGACCTCGCGGTACTTGACCTGGAAGTTGCGCCACGAGGCGCCCCGCAGCCAGCGGGCCTCGGGCCGGCCCTCGGCGCGGTCCCGCTCGAGGGTCTCGTGGAAGGCCCGGCTCTCGTCGGGCGGGAGGGCCCACTCGCCCATCTCGGCGTACGAGCCGACGGGCATGTAGACGCGTCCCAGGGGACTGTTCGCCGCGAGCCAGTCGGAGGGCGTCGTGGTGGTCAGCCAGCCGGCGTTGGCCTCGAGGGCCTCGAAGAAGCGGTCGACCCAGCGCTCCTCGCCCCAGCAGTGCTTCCACGTCGAGGGCCAGGCGCCGAATTTCTCGCCGTCGTCGCCCATCGTGCCCAGGCGTCGGCCGTCGTCGGTGGCGTGGTCCCAGAGGTAGGCGATGACCTCATCGACCTGGCGGAAGGGGATCCGATAGCGAAGCCCCTGCTCCGTCCCGAAGACCGTCAGGAGGCGGCCCTGGTCCTCGGTCGTATACGGGCCCCACATGGCGTCCTCGGGGATCGCCGCGGCCCGGAAGTGGGCGTCGTCGACGATCGTGCTCTGGTAGCCGGCGCCGGCGAGCGAGGTCGGCAGGTCCGGTTCCCAGACCCGCTCGGCCAGCCAGGCCACCCGGGGCCTGGTGCCGAAGAGGCGCTCGACCTCGCCGGCCATGCGGGTCAGCTGGCTGAGCCGGTCCCGCTCGGGCAGGGAGGCCAGGACGGGCTCGAAATAGCCCCCGCCGAGGATCTCGACCTGGCGGCGCTCGACGAGGGCCCGCAGGCGGTCGATGACGTCGGGATGCTCGGTTGTGAGCCACTCGAGGAGGGGGCCGGTGTAGTGGAGGGCGAGCCGGACGCCCGGGTGCCGCTCGAGGGCCTCGATCATCGGCAGGTAGGCGCGCTTGTGGGTCTCCTCGACGACCCAGCCGAAGTTGCCGACCGGCTGGTGGTTGTGGAGGGTCAGGGCGAGGGCGATGCGTCGGGACACCGGAGGGCTCCTGAGCGAACGTCTTGACACCGGCGGAGGGCGCTGCTAGGGTCGGCTAAACCGGTTTGCTAAACCGCTTTTCCTGCCTCAGAGGCCCGATCATACACGGCGGTCGTCCCCGCGGCGCGCCGGATCGACGAGCAGGAGATCGCCCACCGTTGGAGGAGTTGGTGGAGCAAGCGACTCGACGGAGCACGATCGCCGACGTGGCCCGCGCGGCGGGCGTCTCGAAGGCGGCCGTGTCCTTCGCGTTCAACACCCCGGAGCGCCTCAGCGCTGAGACCGTGGCCCGGATCCGCGAGATCGCCACGACCCTCGAGTACCGACCGGACCCGGTCGCCCGGATGCTCGCCCAGCGACGGACCTGGACGATCGGCATCCTCACCCCCCAGGGCCTCGACGTCATCTTCACCAACCCATACTTCGGCGAGTTCAGCGCCGGGGTCGCGACGGCCGCCGAGGCAGCCGGGATGGCCATCCAGTTCATCTCGCCCCTCCACGGCTCGCTGACCCGGGCCGTCGACCGGGC
>Ga0209341_10002495_pt1 | contig 17468 bp, 14 predicted proteins | sample RifCSP13_2_FD_184020 | JGI IMG/M metagenome (GOLD analysis project Ga0209341, IMG submission 184020) | Soil microbial communities from Rifle, Colorado - Rifle CSP2_sed 13_2 (SPAdes) (version 2) | ecosystem: Environmental > Terrestrial > Deep subsurface > Rock core/Sediment | place: Rifle... | reverse complement strand
CCGGCGTCGCTACGGAGGTGCCGCCGAACTTGAGGACGGTCGTCATCGGGCCGGGCGCGCGATCCGGATCACGCCGCCGAGCATCTCAGGCGCCGCGCTGCGCGATGGCGATCACGTCGCCGAGTATGGCGGCAGCGGTCGCGTTCCCACCGGCCCCGGGCCCCACGAAAGTGAGCGTCCCCGCGAGGTCCGTCTCGAGACGCACGACGTTGGTGGGTCCCGTCGCCTGCCCTTCCAGGGAGGAGGCCCGGACCTCCTCGATCCCGACGCGCGCCTTCGTGGCGCGCTCGCCGAAGTCGGCGACGGCGAGGTAGCGCACCGCGGATCCGCGGGCGGCAGCCTCGGCCACCTGCTCGAGCGTCAGCGACCGCAGCGAGCTGCGCCGCACGCCGTCCGGGGGGAACCAGCGGCCCTCGAGGAGGCTCACCAGGATCGAGAGCTTGTACGCCGGATCCCAGCCGTCGACGTCGGCGCTCGGGTCCGCCTCCGCGTAGCCCTTCGCCTGCGCCTCGGCGAGGGCGGCGTCGAAGGCCGCGCCCTCCTCCATCCGCGAGCAGATGTACGTGGTGGTGCCGTTGAGCAGGCCGCTCAGGACCCGCGGGCGCACTGCGCCGAGAGCGCGCGCGGCGGCCACCACCGGGATCGCCGCGCCGACCGCGGCCTCGAATCGGAGCTCGCGCTTCGCCAGGCGCGCCGCCTCGTGGAGCTGGCGCCACTCGCGGGCCACGAGCTCCTTGTTGGCGGTGACGACGTGCTTCCCGCGCTCGAATGCCGCGAGCTGGAGGTCGCGCGCCGGCTCCATGCCGCCGATGACCTCGACCACGACGTCGACCTCGGGGTCGTCGAGCAGCGTGAACGGGTCCGCGGTCACGGGGACCCCGCCCGCGTCGCGCGGCTTTCCGGGATCGCGGGCGCACGCCCCCACGAGCCGCAGCGCGCGTCCGGCCGTGGCCGCGAGGCGCTTCTCCCGGTCCCCCATCGCCCGGGCGACCGCCGACCCGACCGTGCCGAGCCCGAGGAGCGCGACGCCCAGCGGCCGCGTCACCCGATGGCCTCCTCGAGGAGGTCGAGGGCCGCGGCGACGCTCGCCAGGCGGTTCCCGGCGCGGTCGAAACCCAGCCGCAGCGTACGAACGGATGAGTGCCGGTCGCTGTCCACCGCGACGTACACGAGCCCTACCGGCTTGCCGGGGGTCGCTCCTGTCGGTCCCGCGATGCCCGTGATGCCCAGGCCGACCTTCGCGCCGAGCCGTTCCCGGGCCCCGCGCGCGAGCGCCCCGGCCACGACCGGCGACACCGCGCCGTGGCCGTGGATGAGGTCGGGCGCGACGTCCGCGAAGATCGCCTTCGCGTCGTTCGAGTAGACGACCGCGCCACCCAGGTAGTCGTCGCTCGATCCGGAGTGCTCTGTGAGGACCGCGCCCAGCAGGCCGCCGGTGCAGGACTCCGCGCTCGCGACCGTGAGCTTCTTGCGCTTCAGCCTCGGCTGGATCACGCGCATGCGCTCCGCCAGCGCCGCGTAGGTCGGCGCGGTCTTAGCGGGCATGCACGCGCAGCCGTCCGCTCGCAGGCATCAACAGCCCGGCCGCACGGACCACCACGTCCACCCCGGAAGCGAGGGTGAGCCCGAGGGCCGCGGCGAGCACGACCGCGGCGAGCGCCGCGAGCTCGGCGCTCGGCAGAGCGACCGCGAGAAGGAGGCCCGCCACAGCGATGGCGAGCACCACCGCCTTCACCTTGCCGTACGCGCTCGCCTCGACGGCCATCCCCCGCCCCGCCGCGAGGCCGCGCACGGCGGTCACGAGCAGGTCGCGGCCGAGGATGAACAGGACCACCCAGGCATCGACGGCGCCGCGGTCCCATAGCGCGACTAGCGTCCCGAGGACCAGCACCTTGTCCGCGAGCGGGTCGAGGAAGGCTCCGAGGCGGCTCGTGGCCCCGATCCGGCGCGCCAGCGGACCGTCGACCGCATCCGTCAGCGCTGCGACGCAGAAGACGGCCAGCGACGCCAAGATCGTCGCAGCCTCGGCGAGCAGCATCACGACCGGCACGACGGCGAGGGCTCGCGCCAGGGAGATCGCGTTCGGGAGCGCCTGCGGCGAGGGCATCGCGGCGAAGGCTAGCGCGCGCGCACCGGCGCGATCACTGGAAGGTGAAGGTGCGCTCCACGACCTGCCCGGCGGTGCCCAGCGCCCCGACCAGCTCGCCGTTGTGGATGACCTGGGTCGCAGCGGCGTTCCCGGTGCGGATGGTCACCTGCTTGCCGGTGAACGTCTGAACGGCGCCGGCCTCGAAGACACGCCCGGTCCCCTCGGCCTGCTTGCCGTCGACGCGCGCGAGCAGCCACGCGCTGCCGCCCTCGATCCGGATCGTCACGACCGCCGCGGTGAACGACACGGTCACCGTGCGGGTCTCCGCGGACTCGGCGCCGGCGGCGGTCTTGGCGATGAAGCGCAGCGCGTGGGTACCGGCCGTGTAGTCGATCGAGTCGGTGAAGCGCCCGTCGGCGCCGATGGTGACGGGCGCGCCGTTGACGGTGAGGCTCACGACGCCCCGCTCGACGCGGCCCGACACCGGCACACCGGAGTTCGTGTAGGTGCCGCCCTGCGCCGGCTGCTCGACCACCACCGCGGGCGCCTCGGGACCGGGCGTCCGCTCCGCCACGACCTCGTAGCGGATGGAGCGGTTGACCTGGCTCAGCTTGCCCGCGGCGTCGAGCACCTGGATCTCCACGTGGTTAGGGCCGGGCCGCAGCTTGATCGTCGCGCTGAACGTCCCGTCGCTGGCGGGCCGGATGTCGGAGATGGTCTCGGGGCCCGGGAACACGCGCACCGTGACGCGGCCGTCCGGGACGGTGCGCCCGCGGACGATGTACTCGCTCTCTCGGGCGAGGGTGTCCGCGGCCGCCGGCTCGAGGAGCTCGATGCGCGGCGGCGTCGCGAAGGAGGCGAACTGGTACGAGAGGTACCCGACGAACATGACGACCGCCGCGAGGACGACGACCGGCACGAGGATCGTCGGCGAGATGAACACGCCGCTACGCATGACCGGGCGCATCGGCTGGAACGTCCGCGGAGGCTCGGGCGTGGTGACCCGCTCCGCGGTGTAGAGCGCGACGAGGTCGGTGCTCTCGAGGTCGAGGTACTCCGCGTAGCTGCGGAGGAATCCCTTGGTGTAGACGGCACCGGGCAGCGCGTGGTGGTCGCCGCTCTCGAGGGCGGCCAGGAACTTCTCGCGGATGCGCGTGTCCTCGGCGGCCTGCTCGAGGGTGATGCCCTTCCGCTCGCGCTGCTCGCGCAGGATCTCGCCGAAGCGGGCCACTATTCGTCCGCCACGCCGCGCTGGGCCACGCCGTACACCTCGCGCATCTTCCCGGGTCCCTGCGCCGGCCCGACCACGCCGCGGCGCTCCATGAGATCGATAAGCCTACCGGCGCGGGCGAACCCGACCGTCATCTTGCGCTGGAGCATCGAGACCGACGCCTGCCCGGCGCGCTGGACGATCCCCACGGCCTCCTCGTAGCGGTCGTCGTCCATCTCCTCGCCGTCGTCGTCGCGGGCGCGCGACCGCTCCTCGTCCCGGACGATCTCCATGTGATACGTCGCCTGGCCCTGCTGCTTCCAGTGCCGGACGACGTGGTCGATCTCGAGGTCGGAGACGAACACCCCCTGCGCCCGGACGGGCTTCGGCGAGTCCGGGGCCAGCCAGAGCATGTCGCCGCGTCCGAGGAGCTTCTCCGCGCCGGTCATGTCGAGGATGGTGCGGGAGTCCACCGCCGAGGCGGTAGCGAAAGCGGCTCGGGCGGGGATGTTCGCCTTGATGAGCCCGGTGATGACGTCCACGGACGGCCGCTGGGTCCCCAGGACGAGGTGGATGCCGGTCGCCCGCGCCAGCTGCGCGATCCGGGTGATCTGCTTCTCCACCTGGATCGGCGCCTGCAGCATGAGGTCGGCGAGCTCGTCGATCACGAACACCACGTAGGGAACGCGGTCGACGCCCGTGTGTTTCTCGTTGTAGGCGGCGATGTTCCGCGCCGACTTGCGCGCGAAGAGCCGGTAGCGGCGGTCCATCTCGCTCGTCGTCCAGTACAGGGCGTTGAGGATCTGCTGCGGCTCGTTCATGACCGGCACGACCAGGTGCGGGATGCCGTTGAACGCCGGGAAGTCGACGCGCTTCAGGTCGCCGATGAGGATGCGGACGTCGTCGGGCGTGGCCTGGAGGAGCAGGCTGCAGAGGATCGAGCCGATGGACACGCTCTTCCCGGATCCCGTCTGGCCCGCGATCAGGAGGTGCGGCAGCTTCGCCAGGTCGGTGACGATGGGCTGCCCGGCCACGTCCTTCCCGAGCGCCACGGTCAGGCGCGAGGCCGCGCCCTTGAAGTCCGGGCTCTCGGCGACGTCGCGCAGCGAGACGAGGCCGATCGCCATGTTCGGGATCTCGATGCCGACGGCGCTCTTGCCCGGGATGGGCGCCTCGATGCGCAGCGTCCGGGCGGCGAGGGCCAGGGCCAGGTCGTCGGCGAGCGCCTCGATGCGGGACACCTTCACGCCCGCGGCCGGCTTCAGCTCGTACCGCGTGACGACGGGGCCGACGAAGGCCTCGGCGACCTTCGCCGCGACGCCGAAGTGCGCGAGCGTCTCCTCGATGACCCGGCCGTTGCGCAGGACCTCGTCCCGCTCGGAGCGGCCGTGCTTCCCCTCTTCGAGCATCTCGAGCGACGGGAGGACCCAGGGGTTCTCGCGCGGCTCGGCGTGCAGGACGCCCTCGGCCGCCACCGCGGCGGAGGGCAGCCCCTCGAGGGGCCCTCCGGGCGCCGTCGGCGAGTCGACCTCCCCGAGCGGCAGCTGCTCCGGCGCTGGCGGCGCGGGCCTGGCCGGGCTCGGCCGAGCGGAGGCGGGCCGCGGCTCCGGCATGTTGATGCGCAGGGGGACGTCGTCGATCTCGTCGGTCGCGTCCTCTTCCTCGTCATCGCTCTCGTCCAGGGCCGGCCGCTCGTCACGCTTCGGAGGTGCGACGGTCCCGCTCGGCAGGGTCATGCCGCGGCGCAGCGCGAAGGCCGGGCGCCGCCGCACCACCGGCCCGACGAGGTCGGCGATGCTGCGCTCGGCCGCCAGGACCAGCCCCACGGCGAAGAGCGCGATGAGCGCGACGAGCGCGCCCCACGTGCCGAGGAGGTCCTCCAGGCCGCGGCCCACGCCCCGACCGATGCCGCCGCCCGCTCCCGTCGTGCCGGGTGCCGCGAAGGCGACCTCGGCTATGCCGAGCAGGGCCAGGACCGCCAGGGTCCCGCCGAGCAGCGGCATGACCAGGGCGCCGCGCAGAGCCGGCCACCAGAAGGCGGCGGCGAACAGGCCCAGCACCAGCGGGACCAGCGCCGCGCCGGCGCCGAGCAGCCCCACCAGGACCGCCCGCCACCAGCCCAGGATCTGCCCCTGGCCGGTCACGATGGCCACGAGGGAGAGGGCGGCGAAGGCGAGCACCGCGATCGCCGCGATCTCGCCGCGCAGCTCCCGCTCCGGGGCGGCGGTCGCGGGCACGGCACCGCGACGCGAGGTGCGCTTCCCGTTCCTCATGTATCTCCAATACTCGCAGGGGGTGCCTGCGGGGCGGCACGCCCCCGCGTAAAGGCTAAGGCTGCTTCGCAGCTCTCGGCGGCTCTGCCGCCTAGAGCTGCATCAGGACCGGGATGACCATCGGTCGGCGCTTCGTGCGCTCGTACAGGTACGAGCTCACGGTGGCGTGGATCTCGTCGCGGAGGGCGGACACCTCGGCGAGATGCTCGCCCGTCTGTGCCTGCCGCAGACCGTCGGCGATCCGCTGCTTGGAGCCCTCGATCAGGTCCGCCGCGTCCTCCTCCGGCACGAAGCCCTTCGTGACGATGTCGGGACCCGCCACGACCTGGCCGGTCTGCCGGTCGATGGACAGGACGATCAGGAAGATGCCGTCGCTGCCGATCGACCAGCGGTCGCGCATGACGCTCTGGGTCACGTCGCCCACCCCGAGACCATCGACGTAGACCTGCCCGGAGTGGACGCGGGCGTCGAGCCGCGCCCCCTTCTCGTCGAACCGGAGCACGTCGCCGTTGGTCATCACGAAGGCGCGTTCCGGCGCGACGCCGAGGTCGATGGCCAGGCGCGCGTGGCGCACGAGCATGCGGTACTCGCCGTGGATCGGGACGAAGTGCATCGGCCGGAGGATGTTCAGGAGCAGCTTCAGCTCCTCCTGGCTGGCGTGGCCGGACACGTGGGGCCGCGTGTGCGGCTCGTAGACGACCTCCGCGCCGAGCTTGAAGAGGTTGTCGACGGTGCGCGTCACCAGCTCCTCGTTGCCGGGGATGGGGCTCGACGACATGACCACGGTGTCGCCTTCCTTCACCGCCACGTGGCGGTGGTCGCCGAGGGCCATGCGTGAGAGCGCGCTGGTCGGCTCCCCCTGGCTGCCGGTGGTGATGATGCAGATCTGGTCGTCCGGCAGCTTGCCGATCTCGCCCGGATGGACGAGCGACCCCGCGGGCACGTCGAAGTAGCCGAGCTCGCGCGCGGTCCGCGTGTAGTTCTCCATGGAGCGGCCGATGATCGCGGTCTTGCGGCCCCAGGCGGCGGCGATGTCCACGATCTGCTTGATCCGCGAGATGTTCGAGGCGAAGGTCGTGGTTATGAAGCGGCCCGAGGCCCGGGCCATGATCCCCTCGAGGATCTCGCCCACGTGCCGCTCGGACGGCGTGTACCCGGCCGTCTCCGCGCGCGTCGAGTCGGAGAGGAGCAGCAGCACTCCTTTCGCGGCGATGGCGGAGAGGCGCGCGAAGTCCGTCTGCCGCCCGTCCACCGGGGTGTGGTCGAACTTCCAGTCGCCGGAGTGCACGATCGTGCCGTACGAGGTGTCGATGGTGAAGCCGACCGCGTCGGGGATGCTGTGGCACACGTCGTACGCGTTCGCTTCGAACGGACCGACCGTGAAGGGCCTGCCGGTCACGATCTCGAGCAGCTTCGTCCGCTCCGCGAGGCGGTGCTCCTTCAGCTTGGTGCGGATGAGGCCCAGGGTCAGCTTGGTCCCGTACACGGGGACATCGGGGAGATCGCGCAGGACGTACGGCAGGGCTCCGACGTGGTCCTCGTGCCCGTGGGTCATGAGGATCGCGCGCACGCTCCGGCGCCGCTCCTTGAGGTAGGTGATGTCGGGGATGACGAGGTCGATGCCGAGCATCTCCTCGTCCGGGAACATGAGGCCGGTGTCGATGACGATGATGTCGTCACCGAGCTCGAGGGCCATCATGTTCTTCCCCACCTCGCCGACGCCGCCCAGCGGAATGACCCGAAGCGGAGGAGTCAAGGCGAGTGAGGATCCGGCTTCGCCGGTCCGAGCGAGTCCACAAGCAGCAGAGCGCGCGCGGCGCTTGGCGACGCGCGAAAAGAGGGCGTCATCGTCCGAACAGCGTCATCTGGTCGGCCGGCGGGGCCGGCTCGTCCGCCACCGCGGGCGTGGTCGCGAGGAAGATGGCGAGGGCCGTGAAATCGGCCATTAGCGAGGGCCGCAGGGACGGCTGCCGGAGCGCTGCGGCCGGATGGAACATCGGGAAGACGGTCACGCCGCCGACCACGCGCGGCTTCCCGTGGATCCGCGAGATCGACTCCCCGGGGAAGAACTTGCCCATGGCGTGCCGGCCCAGCGTGACCAGGACGCGTGGCTGGAGCGCGTCGAGGTGCCGGCGGAGCCAGACGTCGCAGGCCGCGACCTCATCCGGTAGCGGATCGCGGTTGCCGGGCGGCCGGTGCCGGACGACGTTCGTGATGAACACCTTGCTGCGGTCCAGGCCGATGCCCGCGAGCAGCTCGGCGAGGAGCTGGCCCGCCGCGCCCACGAAGGGCCGGCCCTGCTGGTCCTCGTGGAAGCCGGGGGCCTCGCCGAGGAAGAAGATCCCGCTCTCGCCGCTCCCCTCCCCTGGGACCGCCTGCGTCGTCCCCTTCCAGAGCGGGCAGGCGCGGCACGCCTGTACCTCGGCAGCGATCGCGGCGAGCGGATCCACGCGCCGGTCATTCTGCTCTAGGCCCCGGCGACCGGCGCGCGAGGTACAGGACGTCGGTGTACGGCCTCGCCTGCTGCTCGACGACGTCGAGCCGGAAGCCGGCACGCTCGAACATCGCGACCGCCTCGTCGCGGGTCGGGAAGTGGACGCGGCGCCGGCGGGATCGGGTGAGCCCGAGGCCGATGGCGACGAGCTCCTGGGCGTACGTGAGCGCGTAGCGCGCGTCGATGCGCCGCTCCTGTCCGCGCACGATGAGCGGCGCGCCGCCCGCGAGGGCCGTGGCCGCGTTACGGAGCACGCGCTCCTGGTCCGCCGGCGACAGCAGATAGAGGACGTCGACCATCGTGATCGCGTCGCAGCGAGGCGGCGGGACGCTGACGATGTCACCCGTTTCGAACCGGAGGGTGTCCCGGCCGGCGACGGTGCCGCGCGCGATGGCGATCCGGCGCGCGTCCGAGTCGATGCCGAGCACGCGGCGCTGCGCGCTGGCCTCGACCAGGAGATTGGCGAAGAGGCCGTCGCGGCAGCCGAGGTCGACCACGAAGCCACGGCGCGGCACGTAGGCCTCGACGACGGCCAGGTCGGCGAGGAACGCGCGCCCGTGCGCGCTCCAGCGCGCCAGGAGCGGCGCGCTCCGGTAGCGATGGACCGCGCGCTCGAGCGCGGCCGTCGTGGTCGATCCGGGCATCAGGCCCGCCGGGCGCGGCCGGCTAGCGCCGCGGTGGACCGCTGCGCCGAGGTCCGAAGCCTCCTCCGCCGGGCGGCCGGCCGAAGCCGCCGCGCTCACCGTCGCCACGCGGGCCCTCGCGCTCGCGGTACCGCTCGCGCTCGGCTCGCTGGCGCTGCTCGTAGGCCTCGCTCCCCTCCTCCGCGACGCTGCGCATCGAGAGGTTCACGCGGCCCTGGCGGTCGACCTCGGCCACCTTGACCTTGACCTGGTCGCCGACCTTCACCACGTCCTCGACGCGGTGCACGCGGTCACCGGACAGCTCGGAGACGCGGACGAGACCTTCCTTGCCGGGGAGGTATTCGACGAACGCGCCGATGGACATGATCCGCGTGACCTTGCCGTCGTACACCTCGCCGACCTCGGGCTCCTTCGTGAGGCCCTGGATCATCCGGATGGCCTTCTCGCGCCCCTCGGCCTTCGCCCCGGTGATGCGGATGGTCCCGTCGTCCTCGACCTCGATGTTCGACTCGGACTCCGACTGGATCGCGCGGATCATCTTGCCGCCGGGGCCGATGACCTCGCGGATCTTGTCGGGGTGGATCTTGATCGTCTCGATACGGGGCGCCCACCGGCTGAGCTCCTGGCGCGGGGACACGATCGCCTGGCGCATCGCCTCGAGGATCTTCATGCGGCCTTCGCGAGCCTGCGCCAGCGCCTCGCGCATGAGCTCGAGGGTCAGGCCCTTGACCTTGATGTCCATCTGGAGCGCGGTGATCCCCCGCTCCGAGCCGGCCACCTTGAAGTCCATGTCCCCGAGGGCGTCTTCCATGCCCTGGATGTCGGTGAGGATCGCATGCCGGTCGCCGTCGACGACCAGACCCATGGCTACGCCGCCGATCATGGCCTTGACGGGCACGCCCGCGTCCATGAGCGAGAGGCTCGAGCCGCAGACCGAGGCCATCGACGTCGAGCCGTTCGAGCTCAGGACCTCGCTGACCACGCGGATCGTGTAGGGGAACTCCTCCTTCGAGGGGACGACCGGGAGCAGGGCGCGCTCGGCGAGGGCGCCGTGCCCGATGTCCCGGCGGCTGGCGCCGCGGAGCGGACGGGTCTCGCCGACGGAGAACGGCGGGAAGTTGTAGTGGTGCATGTAACGCTTCGAGTCGACCGGCGAGAGCGTGTCGATGATCTGCTCGTCGCCGGTGGGCCCCAGCGTGGCGATCGATAGCACCTGCGTCTGGCCGCGGCGGAAGAGACCCGATCCGTGGGTACGGGGAAGGACGCCGACGGACGCCTCGAGCGTGCGTAGCTCCGCGAGCCCGCGCCCGTCCGGCCGGATGCCTTCCTCGATGATCGCCCGCCGGACCTCCTTCTTGAGGAACTGGTCGAACGCCATGGAGACCTCGGTCTCGGTGATCTCGCCCTCGGCCGGCGCGAGCGCCGCCTTGGCTTCGCGCTTCACCTCGTCGAGACCGGCCTCGCGCTCCTGCTTGTTCGGGTGCCGGACCTTCGCTCGGATCCGGTCACGGAGGAACTCGCCGATCTTCCTCGTCTTCTCTTCGTCGACCGCTTCCGGTACCCACTGGATGATCGGCTTCGCGGCGGAGCGCGCGAGCTCCGCCTGCGCGGCGACGGCAGCCGCGATGCCCGTCTGCGCGAGCGCCAGCGCCTCGAGGATCGTCTCCTCGGTCACCTCGTTCGCGCCCGCCTCGACCATGAGGATCGCGTCCTTGGTGCCGGCCACGACGAGGTCGAGGTCGCTTTGCTTCATCTCCGAGATCGTCGGGTTCAGCGCGAGCTTGCCGTCCACGGTCCCGACGCGGACGCAGCCCACGGGACCGTCGAACGGCGCTCCGGAGATGCTCAGGGCGGCGGACGCGGCGTTGACGGCGAGCACGTCGGGGTCGTTCTCCTGGTCCGCGGAGAACGCGTAGACGATGATCTGGATGTCGTTGCGGAAGCCCTTCGGGAAGAGCGGCCGGATGGAACGGTCGGTGAGGCGCATCGTGAGGACGGCCTCTTCCGACGGGCGGCCCTCACGGCGCGGGAAGGAGCCGGGGATCTTGCCCGCTGCGTAGAGACGCTCCTCGAAGTCGACGGTGAGCGGAAAGAAGTCGATGCCCGGGCGCACCGTGGGCGACACGGTCGCTGCGGCGAACACGACCGTGTCCCCGTAGCGGACGGTCACGGCGCCGCCGGCCTGCTCCGCGAAGCGGCCGGTCTCGAAGACGAGCGGCTTCCCGTTGATCGTGGTCTCGCTGGTGAAGATCGGCATGTGTGGTCTTGCAGGTGCGCCCCGGAAGCGATGAGGACCCGGGTCTCCCGGGTCCCGATGGTCTGCTAGCTCACCGGCGCAGGCCGAGCCGCCCGATGACCTCTTGGTATCTCTCGGGGCTCTTCCTGTGGAGGTAAGCGAGCAGGCGCCGTCGCTGGCCGACCATCTGAAGCAGCCCACGCCGGCTGGCACTGTCGTGCTTCGCCTCGCGCAGGTGCTCGGTCAGGTGCTTGATGCGTTCGGTGAGGACCGCGATCTGCACCTCCGGAGAGCCTGTGTCCTTCTCGTGCTGCCGGAAGTCGGCGATCACTTCGCCCTTTGGTCGGAGCGGCACCCGTCGTCCTTTCTCGTTTTCTGTCCTTTGTTGTCATGATCATGTTAGCCGAGCAGGGCCGAGCGCGCCTGCGCGACGTCGTCGGCGATCTGACGCACCAGCTCCTCCGCCGTGGCGAACCTGAGCTCGTCGCGCAGGCGCCGCACGAACGCGGTCGCGGCATCCTCGCCGTACACGTCGCCGCTCCAGTCGATGAGGAAGGATTCGAGCACTCGCTCGCCGCCCCCGAACGTCGGTCGCCGGCCGAGGCTCGTCGCCGCCGGATGACGGTCATCCGCGATCGTCACCCATGTCGCGTAGATGCCGTCGCGCGGCAGGAGGCGCTCGTGCGGGGTCGCGACGTTGATGGTCGGATAGCCGAGCGCCCGCCCGCGCTTGTCCCCGTGCACGATCCTACCCGGGACGGCGTAGGGGCGCCCGAGGATCGTCGTGGCCTCGTCGATCTCGCCCGCGAGCAGGAGGTTCCGCACCCGGGTCGAGCTCACGACCGAGCCGCCCATCTCGACGGGCGCGACGACTTCGACGTCGAAGCCCTGTGCGCGCCCGAGCTCGCGCAAGAGCGCGACGTCGCCCTCGCGGTCCCGACCGAAGCGGAAGTCATCTCCGACCACGATCCGCCTGACGTCGCCCGCGGCTCGGACGCGCGCGGCGAAATCCGGCGCGGCGATGGCCGCGAACGCGTCGTCGAACGGGAAGAGCACGACGGCGTCCGCGCCCGCCCGCCGGAGCAGCTCGGCGCGCTCGGTCGCGTCGGACAGCCCTGATGGCGGCGCGCCCGGCGCGAGCACCTGGATGGGGAGCGGATCGAAGGTCGCCGCGAGCGCCTGCGCCCCGCTCGCTCGAGCGCCACGCGCGAGACGCCGGATGAGCTCCTGGTGGCCGAGGTGGACGCCGTCGAACACCCCGATCGCGAGGTGCAGCGGTCCGGCCGGCCAACCGTGGAAGCCCCGCGCCGCAGCGGGCGCCGGGGCAAAGGCCGGCTCGGGCGCGCGGAGCCGTCCGAGCTGGATCCGCAGCGGCACGAGGAAGAGGGCGGGCGACGCGACCGCGGTGATGAACCCCAGGTAGTTGCCGTGGAAGTAGCGGGCGAAGAACAGGAACCCGAGCAACGTGACCGCGTATCCGCCCAGGAGCGTAGGCAGCGTCGGCCGCACCCACAGCGCGCGCAGCGCGACGATCGCCAGCGGCACGGACGCCGCGGCCTGGAGGATCCAGAACGGGAAGTCCTGCTGCGCGTACTGGATCACCCCGAGCCCGAGCAGGATGGCCGCGAAGCCCATCCCTGAGATCGGGTACGACCACGCCGCGCCGCCGGCGTTGTACGCGACCACGTCGTCATAGAACGCGCGCAGGTCGTTCGCCAGGAACGGGCCAAAGGTCGCGAGCAGTAGCACCGCGCTCGGCCAGCCGTAGCGCCAAAGGGCGCGCGCCGCTCCTCCCACGCTGTGCACGCCGTCGCGGCGCAGGAGGTAGACCGCGACGAACGGCAGCAGCACGCCGGCGTGCAGCTTCGAGGCGGCGGCCACCGTGATGGCGAGCGTTCCGAGCGTGCGGTGCTCCCGCTGCAGGAGCGCGAGCCCGGTGAAGATGAAGAACAGGACGAACGCGTCGTTCTTGCCCTCGGCGACGAACGGGAAGAGCTGCGGGTTGAGCCCGACCAGCGCGACGAGCGCGAGCCGCCTGGCCGCCGCGCGCGGTCCGGGCGGGATGAGCGCCGGGAGGACCGCGAGGCTCGCGAGGTACGCGGGGACGTAGAGGAGCCGCTCGTCCCAGAACATGCCGACCCGGTCGAAGACCGCGACGAAGGGCAGCGTGAGCAGGAACGGCAGCGGGAAGTAGGTGAGGTGGTAGAGGGCCGGGTTGTTGATCATCGGCCAGTAGAAGAGCGGCGTGTCGAGGTAGTCCGCGACATAGGGGTCCATGCCGAGGAGCAGCTTGCGGGCGGCCTCCTCGATCATGATCGCGCCGTCGTGCACGAACGTGTACGGCTTGCCGGTGGCGCGGAGCACGATCATGGCGATCGCGGGGACGATCACGAACACGAAGACGATGCCGGCGAGGTGCATGACCCGGTCGCGCGTCAGGAACCGCTCACCCAGCGCGTGGTCGCGTATCGGATACGAGACCGCCAGGAGCCCGCAGGCGAGCAGCCACGCCGCTCCCCAGAGCCCCGGGAAGAGCTGCCAGAGCGGCGCGTCGGCGGTGATCTGGACGACCCGATGCCTGTCGAACAGCAGGACCCAGTTCAGGGTCGCGACGGCTCCGACCACCTTCGCGTCGAGGGACAGCGCGAGCCAGGGACGAGCAGCCCGCGCGATCGCCATCAGCCGTCCCGTCCTCACGCGACCTCCCACGGACCGAGGATCCGCTCCGCGGGCTCCGACAGGTACCTCGCGTCGAGGGCCAGAAGCCTGTCGTCCGCGGGGCGCAGCCGATCGAGGAGGCCGCGTCCGATCGTGCGGACCTCCTCGACCGTCGTCGCTTCCCCTGCATCCAGCGCGCCGACGGCCAGCCGGCGCAGGCCTCCCAGGTGAGCGGCGGACCCGAGCGCCCGGCCGATGTCGCGTGCCAGCGACCGCACGTACGTCCCGGAGCCGCACACCACCAGGAGCCGCAGCGACGGCGAGCGCCAGGACGCGACGTCCAGCCGATCGACGCGCACCGGGCGCGCCCCGAGGATCACCTCCTCCCCTGCCCGGTCGAGCGCGTAGGCACGGCGACCCCCGACCTTCAGCGCGGAGCGGGCCGGCGGGACCTGCTGGATGACGCCACGGAAGGGCAGGAGGGCCCGGTCGATCGCCGCTTCGTCCAGGTCCGGCGGTGGCGCGGCGACCCGGACCGTGCCCTCCGCGTCGTCCGTGGTCGTCTCGGTCCCGAACCGAACGAGAGCGGCGTACACCTTGGCGCCGCTGTGCAGCCGGTCGACGAAGCGCGTGGCCGGACCCATGAGGATCGGCAGGACCCCGGTCGCGAGCGGATCGAGCGTGCCGCCGTGGCCGACCCGCCGGACGGCGACGGCCCTCCGGACGACGGCGACGACATCGAAGGAGGTCCATCCGGCGGGCTTGTCGACGGCCAGGACACCGCCGGGCCAGTTCGCCTCGAGCTGCTTCGGCGGGACCCCTGGCTCAGGCGGCGCTGGCGGCACGTGCGGTCCGGAGCGCCTGGCGCGCGGCCTCGAGCACGCGCGCGCGCACGTCCTCGAGCGGCCCCTTCACGATCGCGCCCGCGGCGCGCGAATGCCCTCCACCGCCGAACGCTCCCATGAGCGCGGCCGCGTCGACCATCGGCGCGAAGGGCACGGTGCGGCACGAGAGCTTCACCTCGCCGTCGACCATCGCGTTGAACAGCAGCGCCACCCGCATGCCGGTGCTCCGCGCGACCTGCTCGACCAGCCCCGCCACGTCCTCTTCCCGACCGCCGGCCCGCTCCAGATCGGCGCGGTCGATCCAGGTCCAGACGAGCTGCCCGTCCTCCTCTTGCTCCAGGCGCGCGAACGCGCTGCCCCAGAGCTTCATGGCCTCGGCCCGGCGGCTACGGAAGACGTTGTAGGTGATGGCGGGGAGGTCGGCGCCGCGCGCGATGCAGCGGGCGGCGAGCTCCAGCACGCGCGGGTCGGTGTTGGGGAACTGGAAGGACCCCGTGTCGGTCATGAGCGCGAGCAGCGTCGCCGTGGCCATCTCGCTCGTCCAGGGCACGCCAAGGGCATCGACCACGCGCGCCACCATTTCGCCGGTGGCGGCGCTCGTCGCGTCGACCCAGTTGACGCTGCCGAAGCGCGTGTTCGAGGCGTGATGGTCGATGTTCACGACGGGCGCCGCCGCGCCGAGAGCCAGCTTCGCCCGCGCGCCGTCGCCGAGGTCGACGGTGACGACGAGATCGGGGTCCGCGCCGGGCGCGTCCTGGCGGATGCGCGCAGCGCTCGGGAGGAAGGCGAACGTCCTCGGGACCGGGTCCGCGCAGTGGAGCGTCACGATCTTGCCCAGCGACTCGAGCGCCAGACCGAGCGCGACCGCCGAGCCGATGGTGTCGCCATCGGGGTCGCGATGGGACACGACGGCGATCCGCCGCGCCTGGCTCAGGGCGTCGACGACCTCCCTCATGCCTGCTTGTCGCGCTCGTCCGGCCTCGCTTCGCCTCGGCCGGCCTGCGCCGCCTCGCTCCGCTCGATCACCGGTGGACTCGCTCGGCCCGGCGGAGCCGGATCCTCGCTCGAACCTGCTTGCCGCAGCAGTGCCGAGATCCGCGCCGCGCGCTCGGCGGAGCGGTCCTCCACGAACACGAGGGCGGGGACGGACCGAAGATCGGTCCGCTCGCCGATCTCGTGCCGCAGGTACGGCTTCGCGCCCTCGAGCGCGCGCATGGCCTCGCGGCCCGCCTCCTCGTCCCCGAGGAAGCTCACGTGGACGCGGGCGGTGCGGAGGTCGGCGGTGACGTCGACCGCGGTGACCGTCGCGAACGGGATCCGGGGGTCGCGCAGTTCCTCGCTGATCAGCTGCGCGAGCACGCGCTGGAGCAGAGCGCTGACGCGGTCGGTCCGCTTGTACGGCATCTCATGCCGTCCGCGGACGGGCCGTGATGACGTAGGCCTCGATGATGTCGCCGACGGCGACCTCGTTGAAGCTCTCGAGCGTGATGCCGCACTCGAGGCCGGCCGTGACCTCGCGGGCGTCGTCCTTGAAGCGCTTCAGCGAACCGATCCGCCCGTCGTGGACCGGGCTGCCGCCGCGCATGACGCGCGCCTGGACCCCGCGGCGCATGACGCCGTCCAGGACCGCGCAGCCGGCGATCGTCGTCTTGCCCGCGGTGAAGGTCTGGCGGACCTCGGCGTGCCCGAGCACCTGCTCGACCATCTCCGGCTCGAGGAGGCCCACCAGCGCCTTCTGGACGTCCTCGATGAGCTCGTAGATGACCTTGTACTGGCGGAGGTCGACACCGAGCTGCTCGGCGGCGCGCTTCGCGGCGACGTCGACCTTGTTGCTGAACGCGAGGATCACGGCGCTCGACGTGCCGGCCAGGTTCGCGTCCGACTCGCTCACGTCGCCCACGGCGGCGTGGATGATGTTCAGCGCGACCTCGTCCTGCGGCAGCTTCGCGAGCGAGGAGCGGATCGCCTCGAGCGACCCCTGCACGTCGGCCTTCAGCACGACGCGGAGCTCCTTGGCCTTGCCTTCCTTCACCTGCGCGAACATCTCGTCGAGCGTCGCGGGACGCTCTCCGGCCGCGCCGGCGGCGCGGCGCCGCTGCTCCTCCTCGACGAGCGCCTTGGCCGTCTTCTCGTCGGGGACGGCGCGCACGATGTCACCGGCCTCGGGCACGTCGGGCAGGCCGAGGATCTCGACGGGCCGGGAGGGCTCGGCGCGGTTCACCGTCTTGCCGCGGTCGTCCACCATCGCCCGCACCCGGCCGAAGCTGGTGCCCGCGACGACGATGTCGCCCCGCGCCAGGGTGCCGGTCTGCACGAGCACCGTCGCGACCGGGCCGCGTCCGCGCTCGAGATGCGCCTCGACGACGCGGCCGATGGCCGGACGCTCCGGGTCCGCGCGGAGGTCCTTGAGGTCGGCCACGAGCCCGATCACGTCGAGGAGGTCGTCGAGGCCCTGCTTCGTGCGGGCGGAGACCGGGACGAGCGGGACGTCGCCGCCGTAATCCTCGACGGTGACGTTCTGCTCGGCGAGCTGACCCTTCACGCGCTCGGGGTCGGCGTCGGACTTGTCGATCTTGTTGAGGGCCACGACCATCGGGACGCCGGCCGCGCGGACGTGCGAGATGGCCTCGACCGTCTGCGGCTGGACCCCGTCGTCGGCGGCGACGACGAGCACGGCGATGTCGGTCACCGACGCGCCGCGGGCGCGCATCGCGGTGAAGGCCTCGTGGCCGGGCGTGTCGATCCACGTGATGCGACGGCCGTGGTGCTCGATCTGGTAGGCGCCGATGTGCTGCGTGATCCCGCCGGCCTCGCGTGAGGTGATGTTGGTCTGGCGGATCGCGTCGAGCAGGCTCGTCTTCCCGTGGTCGACGTGCCCGAGGATCGTGACGACCGGCGCGCGCGGCTTCAGGCGGGCCGGATCGTCGTCGGTCCACAGGACCGGGCGTGCCGCCGCCGAGGTCTCCTCGGCCGTGGCCTCGGGCTCCTCCGCCGTCTCTTCCTCGGGCGCGACCTCGAT
>Ga0209341_10002492_pt1 | contig 17481 bp, 14 predicted proteins | sample RifCSP13_2_FD_184020 | JGI IMG/M metagenome (GOLD analysis project Ga0209341, IMG submission 184020) | Soil microbial communities from Rifle, Colorado - Rifle CSP2_sed 13_2 (SPAdes) (version 2) | ecosystem: Environmental > Terrestrial > Deep subsurface > Rock core/Sediment | place: Rifle... | reverse complement strand
CGATCTTCTGCGCGCGATCGGCCCCCGGCGGCTCGCCGCCCTTGAGCGCGTTGACCGTCTGCTCCATCAGGCCGACGAGGTTCTGGCGCCGGACGTACTCCTGGCGCTTGACCAGGGCGCGCTCCACAACTTCGACGATGGCGCGCGGCTGCGCGGGCTTGAGGATGTAATCGAACACGCCCTGTCGCAGGGCGCCGATGGCCGAGTCGACGGAAGCATGCGCCGTGAGCAAGATGATGACGGTGCCCGGCGACAGGCGCTGCGCTTCTTCCGCCACCTGCAGGCCGCTCATGCCGGGCATCTTCAGATCGAGCACCATGAGGTCGACGGTCAATTCGCGCAGCTTGTTGAGCGCTTCCTGCCCATCCGCCGCCATGACGACGTGCGCGCCGCGCAGGGTGAAGATCTCCGACAGCGATAGGCGCGTCGTACGCTCGTCGTCCACGACCATCAGATGCGCGCCGCTCAGCAGCGTGCTACCCACCGGCGTATTCATCCCTTTGACTCCCTGTCGTCCATGCGCTGATGTGCCGAATGAGCCGGCCGTTTGTCATGCTGGGCGAAGCGAAGGGGCCACATCCGTGGGCGTATTCAGGCCCACCTGCGCCAGCGGCCCTTCGGCTTCGCTCAGGGCAGGCAAGTCCGGCGACGCTTGGGCTTCCCCTTCGACTTCGCTCAGGGCATGGCTCAGGGCAGGCGTCGTGCCGATATCCGCTGGCAAGCGCGCGGTGAAGGTTGTCCCATCGCCCGGGAAGCTCTGGACGGCGAGCACACCGCCGTGGCGCTCTATGATGCCGTAACTGACCGCAAGCCCTAGTCCACTGCCGGCAGCCTTCGTCGTGAAAAACGGCTCGAAGACATGGGGCAGCACGTCGAGCGGGATGCCCGGGCCGTTGTCGGCGAAAGTCACCTCGACCCAGTCACCCGACTCGTCGAGCCGGCTGCCGACAGCCAGGCGCGCGCCGCGCGTGGTCTCCATCGCCTCGGCCGCGTTGACGACGAGGTTGAGAAACACCTGCGTCAACTGGTCTGCGGCGATGCGCACCTCGGGCAGATGGGGAGCGAGATCGGTGACGACGTCGACGGGGTTGCGGCGCAGCTTCGGCTCCGCCAGCGCCAACACCCGCCCGATGGCGCTGTTGACGCTGCTGGTCGTCTGGTCGCCGGGCGACGGGCGATAGAATTCGAGCATGCGCTGGACGAGGACGCTCAGCCGGTCGACCTCCTCGCGCGCCATCGACAGGAACTCGTGGCGGCGCTCCTCGGTCAGGCCGGCTTCGAGCGAGAGGTGCAGACAGTTGGCGATGGCTTGCAGCGGATTGTTGATTTCGTGCGCGAGACTGAGCGACAGCCGTCCGGTGGCCGCCAGCTTTTCGGACTGCACCAACTGCGCGTGCGAGCGCTCCAGCTCGTGCGCGGAGCGCGCCAGCTCCTGATACAACCGCGCATTGTCGACGGCCACGGCGATGGAGGCCGCCAGGGCATTGAGCAGTCTCTCATCCGCTTCGCTCATGCCGTCCGGCTTGTTGATGACTTCGATCGCGCCAATCGTTCGCTCCTTGACGACGAGGGGCGCGGCCATGATACTGCGCACCTGGATGCCGGTGGCCTGCTCGAAGCGGCGTGCGTAACGCGGGTCGGACTGCGCGTCGTTGACGCGCAGCGATTGGCGGTGGGCGACGACCCAGCCCGCGATGCCCTCCTCGGGCGCCAGATGCTGATCGACGAGCGCTGCGGCGTCGCCGGCCGGCTCCGCGCCGAGCGCCTTGCGAAGGAGGAGCGAGCCGTCTGCGTCGTCGACGAGCAGCAGCGATCCGATCTCCACTCCCATCACGTCACGCACGCCTTGCATGGCGGCGCTCAACACCTGCTCCAGATCGAGGGTCGAGGTGACGGAGCGGAGAATGTCGTTGAGGGCGCCAAGCTCGCGCTCGCGGCGGCGCGTGTCTTCGTACAGCCGCGCGCGATCGATGGCCACGCCGATCTGCTGGCCGATGGCGGCGAGCAACTGCCGGTTTCCTTCTGCAAACGGGCGCGGCTCGCGCCACATCAGGGTCATGACGCCCTGCACGCGGTCGTGCCCCCACAACGGCAGGGCGACGATCGCGCCCAGCGGCCTCCCTGACGGGACGCGCCACGTCTCGCGCCAGCCCCCGACTGCCTCTATCGGGGGCCAGGCCGGATCCGCGCCTGACCCTTCCCCTTCACTATCGTTCAGGGTCCCCACTCCCTTCGGTCGGGGACTTCGCAGGGCAGGCACGTCGGACAGGATTTCGACCGATCCCTGGCGCGCGGCCAAGCCCTCGAACGAGCCGTGGATCGGCTTGCGGAGAGGCTCAGGCAGTTCTTCGTTCAACGGCCCATATCCCGCGCGGTACACCAGGTCCGTGCCTTCGATCAAGCAGATGCGGCAGCCATCCGCCTCGAACAGGGGCTGCGCCAGGGTGAGCGCCGCATCTAGCACGCTCTGCAGCTCGAGCGACTGGCTGACGGCCGCCGAGATGGCGTGCATGGCGGTCAGCTCACGATTCCGCCGGCGCACCTGCGCATACAGGCGCGAATTGGCGATGGATGCGGCGAGTTGATTAGCGACGGCTTCGAGCGTCGTGACGTCAATGACGCTGACGACCTGGCGCGGCTGCGATTCGACCAGGATAATGCCGATGACGATCCCTTCCAGAGAGATCGGTGTGACGAGGAGGCTCCCGCCGGCACCCTGGCCACGCCCGAGCCGCTCCGCGTCATCCGGCTGGACCTGGGCTTCGTTGACGATCAGGCTGCGGCCCTGCGCGACGACGCGGCCGACGGCGCCCTGATTCAGAGGCAGCCGCATGCCGATTCCCAGAGAGGTCTCCGCCGTCCCTTCGGCCCTCCCCCCCGGCCCCTCTCCCGTCGCAGACGACGGGAGAGGGGGGTCTGTTCCGCCGGAGCCGCGCGCGACGCCGTGCAAGACGAGATCGACGCCATTCTCGTCCACCAGCCCCACGGCGCCAAACGCGTAGCCCAGGCGCACGGCGATCAAGCGGGCCACCTCAGGCAGGAGGGCGTCGGCTTCGAGGGACGAGGCGATGCGCTGCCCGATCTCGTTGAGGGCGGCGAGTTGATGGGCGCGGCGCAGCTCGCGCTCGAACAACTGCGCGTTGACGATGGCCGTCGCAGCGGTCTGGGCCAGCGAATCGAGCAGGCGCACGTCGTTCGGGGTGAAGTGCCCGCCTCGCTTGTTGAGCACCTCCATGACGCCGATCATGCGCCCGCGCGCGCGCAGGGGGGCGGCCATGAGCGAGTGCGTCACCATGCCGGTCAGCGCGTCGACGTTCCGGTAGAAGCGCGGATCGGTCTGCGCGTCGGCCACCAATAGAGGATAGCCGCTGCGCAGGGCTTCTCCTGCAATGCCCGCGCCGCTCGGCAGGCGCAGCCCCGGCAACTGGTCAGCTGCCGGACCGACGGAGGAGGCGAACACCAGCTCGTCGCGCAGCTCGTCGAGCAGGAGGACGGAGCCGGCCTCGCCCTGAAGCACGCCGACGGCTTCTTCCATGATCACGCTCAGCACTTCGTTGAGGTCGAGGGTCGACGTCAATGCGCGCCCGACTTCGTTCAAGAGCGCCAGCTCGTCGACGCGGCGGCGCGTCTCCTCGTACAGGCGCGAGTTCGTGATCGCCACGCCGATCTGATCGGCCACCGTGCGAACGAGAATGACTTCGTTCTCGCCGAAGCGCCCGGCGGAGCGGCTTCCCAGCACGATGGCGCCCTGCAGCGTCTCGCGCTCGCGCAGGGGCGCGGTCAGCCAGGCCGGCGCGCGGAGCAGGCGCGCGATCGCATCGAAAGGCGCGATCGACCCTTCGGCCCTCACCCCCGGCCCCTCTCCCGTCGCAGACGACAGGCGAGGGGAGTAGACGCCGAAGCGATCCAGCCACGGCGCCTCGGAGAGCGCCAGAGAACGCACCCGGTCGAGCGCGTCGTCGCTCAGCCCGCGCCAGGCGCGCGCCGCGGCGCGCTCGCCCTCGACGACGTAGATAGCGCCGTAGTCGATGCTGAGCACTTCCATCAGGGCGTCGAGGGCGTCCGAAAGGGTGGTGTTGAGATCGAGCGACTGGGTCACGCGCGAGGCGATCAGGTTGAGGGCGGCAAGCTCCTGGGAGCGCTGGTAGATGGCGGCCTCGGAACGCTTGCGCAGGGTGACGTCGCGGGCCATGGCCTGCGCGCCGACGGGGCGGCCGGCGGCGTCGTGCATGGCGGCCCAGGACACGGACAGCCAGCGCTCTTCGCCGTCGCGGCGCCGCACTCGGAACTGCACGTCGTCCCCCGACACGCCCTGCAAGGCCAGGGCAAGCATTTCACCGACGCGCTGCCGGTCGTCGGAATGCGTCAGGTCCAGCAGGCTCACCTGCCCGGTGGTGAACGCTTCGGGGAAATAGCCGAGGATGGCCAGGGACGAGGGACTGACGTAGGTATAGCGCCCTGCCCCGTCGACCGCGAACACCAAGTCGCGGGCGGCCTCGACCAGCAGGCGGTATCGTTCCTCGGCCTCGCGCAGCGCGCGCTGGCCACGCGAGACGCGCAGCGCGGCATTGACCCGCGCGATGAGCTCACGCGGCTGAAACGGCTTGCCGATGTAGTCGATAGCGCCGGCATCCAGGCCGGCCACCTGCTGTTCGGTCGAGTCGAGCGCCGTGACGATGAGCACCGGAACCTGCCGCAGCGCCGGATCGGCGCGGATGACATGCAGGGTGTTCATGCCGTTCAGGTCGCCGGGCATCAGCAGGTCGAGCAGGACGACGTCGATCGAGGGATCGGCGGCCAGCATGTCCAGCGCGTCGCGGCCGTTGAACGCCTGCCGCATGCGATAGCCGTGCCGCTTGAAGATGTAACCGAGCATCTCCAGGATTTCGGCGTCGTCGTCGACGGCTAAGATAGTGACGTCGGAGAAGGCGGGCTTGCTGCTCATAGGCTGCCTGTGATGACCGTGATTATAACATCGACGGGACGCGAGGCACAGCAGGGTTGCGCCTGCGACTTGGCTTAATTTCCAAAGTTGCTCTAAACTTAGAACCTGGTCGGACGCGGCGTCAACCACCAGCGGCGGCGTAGCTCAACGCAGGATTATGTGGCGGCTCCGCGCTACATCAGGCCTTATTCGTTGGACCGCAGGACGCTGCACTAACGAACTTCGAGATCTAATGTCATTTCAGGAGCTCGCTATGGAGAACCAACTACAGTCATCAACCTTCGTGACAACTGGCCCTACAACAGTATACTCGGAGCCAATTGACAAGTCACAGGAAGGGAATTCTGCCGTAGCCGACCTGCCCTGGGTCTCTACAAACCATTCTCACTCTCAGAAAATGCCGTAGTCAAGAGAACAAGATGACTCTCGAACAGTACAGCCCTGAAAGACTCTTTGGTCTGCTTGCTCGAAGGCCTCTGAGTACCGTGACTGCTTTGTTGGCAGGGATGATGATCGTCGTCTCTCTCTATCATCGGAGCATCGGGGATGTATATCTTGAACCGTTAAACTACGTCGACGGCACAACCCTCATCATGGTCGGAATCTTGTTGTTGCGCGGCGTCATCACCCGACGACTCGACACCGATCTACAGGCAGTCGCAATCGCACTGATTGGTGCACTATCTTTCGTCTTCGCCTATGAGGCTATTTACAAACTCTCGTTCTATGCTTTCCCGTGGCGAATGCCCCCGGCAGAGTTGAGGGAGTTTGTGATTCAAGTCGGGATAGCTCTCACAGCGTTGGTTGGATTCGCCTTCGGCAAGTTCCGAGTATCCACACTCAGTAGGGTCTTTGCAGGTATCTTGGCTATCGGGTGGATCATCTGGTTGTTGGTTGGCTTCCCTCAGCTCAATAATGGCGAGAACTTCTATCCGCCCGTTGTGAACGTTCACTTCACCTGGGACATGATATACGCGCTCAATCGCGCGACAAAGATTGCCCTGTGTCTGGTCTATTATTTCCTCTATAGCAACCACCGGACGGCTAAGCTCTCGCCGGCGGAGCGATCACCCGACCCGCCGCCAGTACACCCTTCGGGCCGGACGTGACATAGGGTCGGCCGCCCGCGAGTTGTCCATGTGCAAAGTCGAAGAGGGATCAGTATTCGAGTAGCGGCCTGCCTGGCACGTGCACGCCTAAGGTGTGATCAGCGGGGCAGCGTCGATGCTATAATATCGCCCGCAAGTGAGGGGCCTTCTGAGCAGGCCGCCGTCACATGGGCGGAGCTTGTTCACGCGACATTCAGGGGGATCGACGCACCATGAAAATAAACATCGTCGGCGCCGGGCCGGCCGGGCTGTATTTTGCTATCCTGATGAAGAAGATCGATCCGGCTCACGACATCACGATCGTCGAGCGGGACGGGCCGAACGATACGTTCGGCTGGGGCATCGTCTTCTCCGACAAGACGTTCGCCTTCCTCAAAGACAGCGACGAAGCGTCCTACCTCGACATCACGGCCGCCGCCGAGAGATGGGACAACGTGGACGTCGTCCATCGAGATCATAAGATCAGCGTGCGCGGCAACGAATTCCTGGGTATCGCCCGCCTCACTTTCCTGAACATTCTCCACAAGCACTGCCGGAATCTGGGCGTCGATCTCCGTTTCCACACGAACGTCACCACCCCCGATCGGATCGCCGAACTGGCCGATTGTGATCTGCTCGTCGGCGGCGACGGCGCGAACAGCCTGGTGCGCCAGACCTACAGCGGATTCTTCTGCCCGTCCGTGGACGTGCGCCGTAACAAATACATCTGGCTCGGCACGCGCCAACTGTTCCACGGTCTGACGATGATCTTCCGCGAAGCGGAAGCTGGGTTGTTCATCGCGCACGCGTACAAGTTCGACAAAACGACGAGCACCTTTATCGTGGAGTGCCCGCCGGAGACGTGGCTGAAAGCCGGGTTCGATCGCGTGTCCGAGGACGAGACGTGTGCGTATCTCGCCGAGGTCTTCAAGTCGCATCTGGGCGGCCATCCCCTCCTCTCGAACAACTTCGTGCGGTGGCTCAATTTCCCACTCGTCAAGAACAAGCGCTGGTTCCACAAGAATATCGTGCTGCTGGGCGATGCGCTGCACACGGCGCACTTCTCGATCGGCTCGGGCACCAAGCTGGCGCTCGAAGACGCGATCGCGCTGGCCGGCTGTTTCGCCCCCCCTCTCCCTCCCCCCGTCAGAATGGGGGGAGCCGGAGGGGGGAGGGTCGAGGCCGCACTGCCGGAGTTCGAGCGCGTGCGCAAACCCGTCGTCGAGAAGTTCCAGGACGCCGCCCTCAACAGCCTGACCTGGCTCGAAGACGTTCAGGAGCACCTGCAGCTGGAGCCTGTCCCGTTCACCTACAGGCTGATGACCCGCAGCCGGCGGATTAGCTACAACCGGATCAAGTGGGGTGATCCGGAATTCGTCGCGAAATATGACGCGTGGCGCGCGCAACAGCCGTCTGCCGGGCCGATTCCGGCCGAGTTTCTAGACTTGTTTCAGAAGAAGACCTTCGCGCATCTCGCCACACTGATGGCGGATGGCACGCCGCACGTCACGTCGGTGTATGTAGACTACGACGGCCAGCATATCTTGATCAACTCGGCGCGGGGGCGCCAGAAGGACATCAACATGGAGAAGCGGCGGCACGTCGCGATCGAAATCCCCGATCCGGACAACCCCAACCGCTTCCTGGCCGTGCGCGGGCAGGTCGTCGAGGTTACCGAACAGGGCGCCGATGAACACCTCGACAGGTTGGCTCAGCGCTACCTCAACCGGGACAAATACCCGGACAGCATGCGCTTTCCCGGCGAAGTACGCTGTATCTACAAAATCCTGCCGAAGCATGTGACAGTCTGGGACCCGTTCGGCCGCTAACCGCGCTGCACGTGGAATCGTTTGGCCTTCAGCTCGAAGCGAGGCAAAGTGCCACGGGGGACAAGCCGAACGTTCGGCCGGAAGGCGAGCATCGTGTCAATCGCCTGGCCGATGGCTGCGACGATGTTCCGATCGGCACCTTCTACCAGCTCGACCTCGACATCCATCTCGTCCATGTGGCGCACCGTATAGACGGTGGCGCGGAACTCGTCGACCTCATCGAAGCGCCGGATGATATTCTCGACGGCGCTGGGGAAGACGTTGACACCGCGCACTGTGATCATGTCGTCGGCGCGCCCCAGAATGCCGCCCTGGAAACGGGCGAATGTCCGGCCGCAGACGCACGGCTCGGCGTTGACCTGCACGACGTCGCCGGTGCGATAACGAAGAATCGGAAAGCCGAGCCGGCCCAGGTTCGTGATCACTAGCTCGCCGCGCGTCCCCGGCTCCACCGTCTGTCCGGTCGCCGGGTCGAGCACCTCGACGATGAATTCGCTTTCGATGATGTGGATGCCACCGGGCTGCGCCTCACACTCGAAGGAGTGCGCGCCGACCTCGGAAGCGCCCGCGTGATCGTAACACTTCGCGCCCCAGCTCTCTTCGATGCGCCGCTTAGTCGCCGGGACGTTGGCCCCTGGCTCGCCGGCGTGAATCGTCGCCCGCACCGGCAGCGCATGCAGGTCGAAGTTGTTCTCACGCGCGACTTCAGCCAACCGCAACGCGTAGGTCGGCGTGCAGCACAACGCCGTCGCACCGCTGTCGCGCATCAGCTCCAATCGCTGGGGTGAGTCACGCCCGCCGCCGGGGATCATCATCGCCCCGATTTTGCGCGCGCCCTCGACCGCCGACCAGAAGCCGATGAACGGGCCGAAGGAAAAAGCGCTGAAGAGTCGATCGGCAGCGGTGAGACTCGCGCCGGAGAGCACATAGCCCCAGCAGCGTCCCCACCAGTCCCAGCTTTCTTCCGTATCCAATACGCGAAGCGGCGCGCCTGTCGTGCCGGAGGTCTGATGGTAACGGACGTACGCTTCCAGAGGGTAAGTCAAGTTCGTGCCGAAGGGCGGACGCGCGGCCTGATCGGCCGTCAGCTCGTCCTTGGTCGTCAGGGGCAGGCGAGAGAGATCGGCCAGCCCCCCACTGCCTCTATCGGGGGCCAGCGTGCGCATCTCGTCCGGCCCGACGCCCGCCCTTTTCAATTTGTCGGTGTAGAAAGCGTTGCGGCCCCACAACTCGGCCAGCATCGCTTGCAGCTTTTCGAGCTGCAGCAGGGCGAGACGATCGCGGGGCATCGTTTCGGTGGCCCGATCAAAGTATCGCATATGGCTTATCGCTTATCGCGTATCGCCTATCGCCTATCGCCTATCGCCTATCGCTAATTGCTGTCTTCTGACCCAGGCACTGGACGATCGGCGACGGGTTACAGGCTATTAGCGATACGCGATAGGCTATCAGCGATATGCGATGTTCAGAGGCGCACTTCGACCGCGATAGGATAGTATCACGTGGCCGGTCTGGTCAGATGGCTCGATGAGAATGCTTTCGCAGAAGTTTGGCTCGCCCGGATCGTCGCCGAAAGCGGCGCGCAGCAGAGCGCGCATGGCTCCGGAATGGGTGATGCCTATCCAGTGCACGCGTCCACGCGGCGAGGGCGTTTCCCCAGCATTGTTCGCGTTGGGATCGAAAAGGCCGCGCAATCTTCCCTGTAAGCGCGCCAGAACGACTTCTACCGTTTCCGCGCCGCCGGCGCTGTCGTGCGTGAGCCAGTAGCCCATGGGATCGGCGCTGACCCAGAAGCCGCGATAGAAGTCCACCTGCGCAGGGACCAGGTCCTGTAGAAAGGCGGGCGTGTTGATCCTGGCGTAGAGCAGCGACGGCTCCTCTGGCTCTTGACCCGGCGCCGCGAAAAAACGGACGTTGCACAACGCCTGATCCTGCCGTGGCGCATGCAGGTGAACGCGGTCATCTCGGCCGGAGGTCTTCAACGCGGCGTGGATGCTGGCGTGCATCAGGTCGGCGGTCTCCTTCACGCGCTTCACCGGCGAATGATACAGGAGCACTGTGTCGCCTTCGGCCAGGAGGTCGGCGAGGGCTGCTCCGGCTGTTTCCGCCTGCGTCCGGCCGCGCGGCGTGAGATTGACGTCCGTGCGATGGTGCTCCACCTCGCCGTGGCGCACTAGGTAGACGAGAGGCGTCACGCCCCGGCCTCCGCTTCACGCAGCTCGATGTAAACAGCCTGCTCCATCGCCCGCATAGCCTCCCTTTGATCTTCCGGCCACTCGTAGGCGAGCGGCGCGACGATCACACCCGGCCAAGATTGGTCTTTACACTCAGTCACCGCCATCTCCATCAGGGCGATGCGAAATGGCGCGGCGGCAATGCGTTCCTTGAGCATCTGCGTCGTGCCTTTGACGAGGAAAACCAGATTATCCTGGCCAATCCCGCTGGGCGCCCCGCTGGGCGGGGGGCAAGCACGGGCGCAAGCAGCGATTTGCAGTGCGGCCCGGCCGTCTCGCTGCAGGTTAGCCAGCGTCGCACTGCCGTGATCCGCCCCGAAGCGCACATGGCGGGCATCGGGCGCAGCAGCCCACGTGTAAGCCACGTTGGGAAAACCCTCTTCGCCAACCGTCAAGAGCAGCGCCGGCCCACCGGAGCGCAGCCAGGCCAGCAGCTTTTCTGGAAGCTCAGATGTCGTCTTGCTCATGAGAGAACGAACCCTTCGACTTCGCTCAGGAGAAGTTTTGCTCGGCCTGGATTGCCAAATCCAGGCCCATGTCGGGGATTGCCCAATCCCCTCAGAGCATTTTCGGCGCTTCGAGATCGATGAGGGCATAGAACAGCAGCATCGGCGCGTGTCCCTCGGCCACGAAGTCGTGCGCCACGCCGGCTGGGATGTGGCAGAGCATGTCCGGTTCCAGATCGACTTCGGAATGGTTGAGGCGCAGCCGGCCCTGACCCTCCAGTACGTGAGCAATCACATCCGAAGCCGCGTGTGTGATGAACCTGTCATCCGGCGCCGCGAGTGGCTGGAAGGACACCAACCCGGCCCGGTAGCCTTCTCCCCGAAACGGCGTGATGGCGCTCATCTCGGGGTTGATTGGTTTCAATTGCTCGCGCAGCAAGCTCAACCGGATAATGGTCATATCGCCAGCTGCTCAATTTCGGCCCGGAGACGTTCCATTTCATCCAGATTATTCATGTGGAAATTGCCGAGCAACTGGGTCAGGCGATCGGCCGGTGGTTGAATGCTCGCGCGCGCTTCGTCAGTCGGCGCAGCCGCCAGCAGCGACGGCAGGCTCGCGACGAAGTCTTCCAGCGCGCGGCGCCGCCGGCGCACCTCTTCGAGAAGACGCTCGGCATTTTCCTGCTCCCAATCGTCACGGGGCATCATGGCTTACAACCCTCCCGGCCTGGGGCGCCCACGCCGCACCCACGGCATGGGGATGCCGTGCCTACGGTTGACACCTTGCGCCTGAGCATCATGTCCCAGGCCCCTCCCGGCGGCGGCTTGGGGCGTAGCGTGGCCCTGCCCAGCGTTCGAACAAATCCGCAGGCAGATCGATCTCCAACACATCGAGAACCCGATTGACGGTTTGATTGATGATGTCGTCGATCGTCTGCGGGCGATGATAGAAGGCAGGCATGGGCGGAACGATCATCGCGCCCATCTCGGTGACCTGCGTCATCAATCGCAAATGCCCGAGGTGCAGCGGCGTTTCGCGCGGGACGAGCACCAGACGGCGACGGTCTTTGAGGGCAACGTCGGCGGCTCGCAGCAGCAGATTGTCGCTGAAAGAGAGCGCGATGCCGGAGAGGGTCTTCATCGAGCACGGAATGACGACCATGCCCATCGTCTTGAACGAGCCGGAGGAGATAGCGGCGGCGATGTCGTTGAAGCGATAGTGCGCGCTGGCGAGCGCCTCCACCTCCTCCACTTTGTAGTCGGTTTCGAGAAGGATGGTCTGCCGGGCGGCGCTGCTCATCACCAGGTGCGTCTCGACGCGCGGAGCGTCCACGCCGCGCAAGACCTCGAGCAGGCGTATGCCGTAAATGACGCCGCTTGCCCCGGAGAGACCGACGATCAGTCTCTTCGTCATCAGCGCGGAGCCTCCCGCCAGGCTGCAGTGACCTCCCGTAACACGCCATAGAACCAGCGGTCCATCACGCTCGCGCTCGAAGGATCGGGCGTGGGCTGGACCGGAAGCTTCCCCGGCGCGAAGAGGGCGGCCTCGCCTGCATCCGCCCCCGCCTTCGGCTCGCCACCGCACACCCGGCCTCGATACGCAATGATTACGACTTTCACATTAGCCTGTGAATACACTCCCAGCAAGCTATCCAGGACCACGTCCACCCCGGCTTCTTCCCTAGTCTCGCGGATCGTCGCTTCGGGCACCGATTCGCCGATCTCGACGTGACCGGCGGGCGGCGCCCAGTAGCCCTTGAGAGGGGGAATCGTCCGCCGGATGAGCAGCAATCGACCTCTGTCCTCGACGACGGCCATGCCGACCGGCGCCGGGTTGTGGTACACGACGTAGCCACACGCCGGGCAGTGCTCCCGATCATGGCCTTCGACCGGGCCGAAGACCAGGCGCGTGCCGCATCGCGCGCAATACCGAAATGAACTCTCGACCGTCATGGACGCGGAGTTTAGTGCAATTGTCTTCCGCCGTCAACGACGATGGTTTGCCCGGTCATGAAATCGCTGGCCGGAGAGGCCAGAAAGAGCACCGGCCCGACGAGGTCTTCCGGCTGCTCGGCCCGTTTGATCGCCCCGCGATCCACGCCGTATTTTTCGGCGTTCGGGATCATCGACTGGCTGGCTTCGGTGAGCGTGAAGCCGGGCGCGATGGCGTTGACGGTAATGCCGTAGTCGCCGAGTTCCTTCGCCAGCGCGCGCGTGAGGCCGATGACGCCGCCTTTGGAGGTAACGTAGTGCGCCCAAAGGGATGATCCGCTGAAAAAGGTCGCCGAGGACACGTTGATGATCTTGCCCGACTTCTGCGCCCGCATGTGGGGGAACACCGCACGCGCGCACAGCCACGGCCCTTTGACGTTGACGGCCATCACTGTATCCCACTCGGCGGGGGAGATCGCGTCGAACGTCTTGCGCTCGAGTCCGCCGTAGATGGCCGCGTTGTTGACGAGGATGTCAATCCGCCCCCAACGCGCGACCGTCGCCTCGGCCATGCGGCGGGTGGATGCCTCGTCGGAAACGTCCACGGCGAGGGCGATGGCCTGGCCGCCTGCGGTGGCGATCAGGTCGGCGGTCTGTTGCGCCCCGGCGAGGTCAATGTCGGCGGCGGCCACCAACGCACCCGCCCCGGTAAAGGCCAGGCTAAACACGCGGCCCAATCCGCGCGCCGCGCCGGTGATGATCGCCACGCGACCTTGCAGTGAAACGGTTTGAGTCATCGGCTCTTGTCACTTGCGATCCCTCACGTGGCCGGCGATGGCATCCCGGAAGGCCGGCAGCACCTCCTGCCAGTCGCCGACCACGCCGTAAGTCGCCATGTGAAAGATGGGAGCCTTGGGATCGCTGTTGATAGCCACAATCGTTTTGGCGGATGAGCACCCGGTCATATGTTGAATAGCGCCGGAGATGGCAACGGCGATGTAGAGATCGGGAGCGATCGTCTTACCCGTCAACCCGATCTGCATCGAGGTGGGCACCCAGCCCACATCACAAGGCGGGCGGGAAGCTCCCACGGCTCCACCCATGAGATCCGCTATCTCCTGCAAGAGTTGGAAAGGCTCCGGCCCACCCAGGCCAAACCCACCGGCAATGATCACCTGTGCGCGCTCCAAGTTGGGTCCACTGCTCTGCTGGCGCACTTGAGGGCTGCACACAGTCTTCAACGCCTCCGCCGGTAGTTCTGGTTGAACAGAAACTAATTCCGCCTGGCGATCGGATGTTGGTTCGGCGGGAGAAAAAGCCCGCCGATAGGGGACGACGATCCACGGTTTCTTGGTGAGCCGGATGGTTGCCAGAACCGCGCCGCCGAACACGGGCCTGGTCGCTGTCAACCCGTCGTCGGCCACCTGCAGCGTCATGGCATCCTGCACCAGCCCGGTGCCGAGGCGATAGGACAGGCGCACGGCTAGCTCCATGCCCAGCGGCGTGCGGGGCATGACGATCATGGCGGGTTGCAGTTCGTGGCACACAGCGGTCAGGCTGGCAAGGTGAGCGTCGGGCCACGGCTCGGCCAGACGAGGATCCTCTGCCAGGTAAACCTGGTCGGCTCCGCTCCGGCGGGCTTCCTCTGTTCCTTTGACTTGCCAGCCTTGCACAACCGCTTGCAGCTTATTCCCCAGTTGCGGAGAGAGCGCGCGTCCCACCGTGACCAATTCCCAAAAGCTGGGGTTGATCTGTCCCTCATCCGTTTCCGCGAAGAGCAGGATTCCTTCCATCCGCTAACGTAACTTTTGCGCAACCAAGCCTCAAGTCGTTGCCTGCGGCTGAAAACTCGAACTGTTGAAGAAGGGCAAGACGTACTGGTAGACGACTTGCCCTGACAACAGGAACATCGAACCGGCAAAGGGACCCTGTTCATCGAAGATAAGCACCCGTCCCAGCGTGTTCACGACCAAACGGGCGCGGCAGCGCGTCATCACCCGCACCAGCGTCTTGACTTCGGTCAAGGCTTCATTTATCCGGTGGTTGGCCTGACGCACCATGTGCTTGGCCCAGCGCGCCGCCCAGCGCACGAAGTTGGCCGCGAAGCGGCTAAACTGCTCTTGCACTTGCAGGCCGAAAGGCGAGCGCACCCAGGGTCGGCGCATGGGAAAGACGCTCTTGCCTTCCTTGATGCCGGCTTCGATGGTCTGGCGGGCATTGTAGCGCGTGAACCAGGCTTTCAAATCCCCCGGCGGCGGAGTGTCGCCATAGTACAGCAAGGTGGTGTAGTGCTCACCGGCGGGCAAATGGTAGCGCACCAGCAACGCTTCCCAGACATACGGACACCGCGCGATCTGTTGCCGCGGCAAATGCACGGCTTCGGCATTGCGCCCGACCCGCTGCCAGGTGGCCGTCGCGGCCAGGCGCCGACGCAGCTTGTCGGTGGTCTGGCCATTATGCACTTTGGTGTACACGACATAGCCCATGTCAATCAGCCAGGTCAGATTGTCGTCGGTGCTGAAACCGGCATCCACGCGCAGCACCACGCTCAACGGATTGAGCAGCGTGGCGTTCTCACTCTCCAGTTCGGCCAGCCACTCCGCGAGCTGGGCTTGCTGTGCCAGCCGTTTCATCAGCTCGGATTCCAGTTTCGTCAGGCGCCGCGCGTTGGTTTGCAACGCACGTCCCAGGCGGGCTTGACGCTTCTGGGCACTGTCCACTTGCCGTCGGGCTTTGGCCAGTTGGCTGTGCGGACGTTCCGCTCGGCCCTGGGCGTCAAACTCGGCGGCCAAGCGGCTGACCTCGGCCTGTGCCTGGGCTTCGTCGGCGCGAGCGGTTTGCAGGGCGGCGAACAGGTCGCGCCGCTGAGCCTGCTGCTGCTCCAGGCGTGCCTGAATGGGCCGGATTTGGGCGGTCAGGTTATCCAATCGTGCCTGAACCAATTCCGTGCGACGCCGCGGATGCAGGCCCAACTCCTGTTCCGCCTCCCGGACAGCGGCCTGCAAACACTCCGCCGATTGCGCCTGTCCCGGATACCGCTGGCTGCTCAACAGCAAGCGTCCACACGGCCCACCGGAAAGCGAGGTGATGGCCGCCTGGTAGCCTTTGTGGACGGCGTCGCCCATCCAGCCGAAATCGGCGTCCGGGTAGGTTGTACTCGTCGGACTCACGCGCCGCCCCGTCAAGTCGACGTCGAGTTCCACACGCCGCCCGTGTTGCACCAGGGCCATGACTTCCGCCTCAATGAAGGGCTGCGACACCGTCTGCAACACGTCGATCACGGCCTGCAGCGTCTGGTCGTCCGCGGCCTCCAGCGTCCGGCTGACGCCCGAGTAGTGAGCAAACGCCGGTTGCTGCCAACTCGTGAGCACGGCCTGGTCTTTGACCAGCGGCTGCGGGCCGTCGTTGAAGTCCTGCAAATACTCCAGCCCGGCCAAGACGCCTACCAGGCTCTGGATCAGTTTCGTCTGCGGCGTATACTCGCGCGTGCGCTGCTCAATCGGGACGCGGGCCAGACCGTCGATCAGCCCAAGCTGCCGCGCGTACTCGCCCAACAGCACCAGCCAGGCATGATCGGTCGTCGCATCCAGCGCCTTGCCCACCTCGCGCTCCCCCACCAGGGCCGCGATGCGTTCCGCTTCAGAGCGCGGACCCGCTGGCCAGACCATGTCCCCCGCGCCGGGCCGGGGACGCGAATCGTTCAGCCAGACCGTGGGCCTCTCACCGTCGAGCCATCCCGTGGCGAGGTGCGACAGAGATAGCGCTTCAGAGGGAACGTTCTGTAGTAGAATCATGGCGGAGCTCTCCTGTGTCGTGACAGACGGTTGGGATAACCTATTCTGCCATGAAACGGGGAGCTCCAACCCGGTCGGTTGTTAAAGTTCGAGTTTTGGGCCGCTGAGAACGACAGTGGCTGTGGTTGCACAAAAGTTACGCTAGGTTCCTTGAGTTCCTTGAATTCCCTGAGTTCCCCCATTTACAGTCCGAGTCCCTTTAAGTATTCGCGGTTTCGCCGCGCGCTGTCGAGCGGGGTTCCCGCCACGCCGACCATGTCCTGCTCGACGACCGCCCATCCGGCATAGCCGAGCGCGTTCAGCGCCGCGATGACGCCGGGGAAATCGATGCAGCCGCGTCCGAGTTCGCAGAACAGCCCGGCGGCGACGGCGCGAAAATAGTCCCAGCCCTCGCGGCGCGCCTGCGCCATGACGCTCGGATCGACGTCTTTCAAATGAACGTACCGCACGCGTGCGCCGTGCTGGCGAATGCACTCCACCGGATCGCCACCGCCGTAAGCGTAGTGCCCGGTATCGAGACACAGCCCGACGAGCGACGGGTCGCTCAGGTCGAGCAGGCGTGCCACCTCGTCAGGTGTCTCGACGAATCCTGCGCAGTGGTGGTGAAAGACCGTCTCCAACCCCAGCTCGTCATTCATCTGCCGGGCGACGAGGCTGACGCCATCGGCCAGCGCACGCCAGCCTGACTCCTCCAGCCCATCGTCGGGACTGATTCGCCCAGCCTGGCTCAACCGGCGCGGGTCGGCTGCGTTATCGTCGGATAGGACGATGTGCTTGCAGCCGCACGTCGCCAGCAGCGCGCCGGCCTTGCGCGCGGTTATGAGTCCTGCTTCGTGCGCGCTTCGATCCGCCAGCCGCACCGGGACAAAGGCCGACAGCAGCCGCAGCCCGCGCGCGGACAATGCGGCCTGGAGCGCATTCGCGTCCGTCGGCAGGAAGCCATACGGGCCAAGCTCGGTGCCCTCGTATCCCGCCGCGACTATTTCGTCGAGGACGGATTGCCATGGCTGTTGCGAGCTTTGCCCCGCAAATTCGAGAATACCCCAGGAAACGGGTGCAGTTGCAATCTGGATAGACATACACAGAACAGGCCAAAGTTCAAAATCCAAAGGTTCAAAGGTAAAAAGGCAACCCTTCGTCCTTCGACCCTTCGCCTTCGCTCAGGGCAGGCTCTTCAGGTTGCACTATCTGGCGGTCAAACGGGCTAAGGCCT
>Ga0209341_10002489_pt1 | contig 17490 bp, 15 predicted proteins | sample RifCSP13_2_FD_184020 | JGI IMG/M metagenome (GOLD analysis project Ga0209341, IMG submission 184020) | Soil microbial communities from Rifle, Colorado - Rifle CSP2_sed 13_2 (SPAdes) (version 2) | ecosystem: Environmental > Terrestrial > Deep subsurface > Rock core/Sediment | place: Rifle... | reverse complement strand
CCCGCCGGCCATGACTCGTCCACCCTCTCGTCCATCGGCCCAACGCCACCAGACCTCCGGTGGTTCGCTCGGGTTGACCTGATCGAAAAGCACATACGCCAGCCTCGTGCCGTCTGGACTCCACGCCAGGCCGCCATGGTTGAGCTCGGGCTCATCCGTTAGCTGGGTCGGATCGACGCCGTCCGGCCTCATCCGCCAAATCTGTCGGCCGAGCGTCCAGGTGTTTGGATCCAGGCTTCGCCTGGAGAATCCGATCCAGCCTCCGTCCGGGGAATACGCGGGACCGGTGTCCTCCACCAGAAGGTTCTCATCGCCCGAGAGGTCGACCTGCGCGCCGTCCGCGGTGGCGACTCTTTGCAGATGGCTGAAGAACCGAGGGGGTTGCTCCACGGCTGTGCCGGCGTCGGGTACGGGCTCGGGCAGGAAGACGATTTCAGGGAAGATGAGGTGCTCACCATCGGGCGACCAGGCCGGGGTCGCGCCGATCCCGTTGGGGACGACGAAGGCCAGCCGCGCGCCCTCGGGCGAGACCTGATCATAGAGAACATACGCCATCAAGGCACCATCATAGATGGCGAGCCAGTTCAACGAAGACCACAGCGGCTGGGAGGAAGGATGATCCTCGTTGGCAACCAGATACGCCTCGCCTCCGTCGAGCGGCTTCACCCACACGCGGCGAAGGGTTCCGGCGTCGGACCGCGGATCCTCTTGGACGAAGGCCAGCATCCGGCCGTCGGGCGAAAGCGATGAATTACGACAAGCCGACTCCGGTGGACACTGATGCAGAGTCAGATCGCTCCTGTCGGCGAGGTTGAGCTCACGGATCTGCGTCCCGCCCGCACTGTCTGCGTCGAAGATCAGGCTGGCCCCGTCGTGGGTAAGCTTGAAGTCGATGATTCCGCCGGCCGTCTCCGTCAGACGCTCGGGCTCCATCTGCGATGCTGACCAGGTGTACAGGTCGGCCGGTTCCCCCGCCGGCCACAGATAAGCCAGTCGCCCGGCCCCGACGGTGAACGACCAGTGCGAGTTGCTGAGGGTCGGCAGCCCACCCAGAGACTGTGCTCCGGCTGCCAGCTCCACTTCGACCCGCGTTGCTTCCGGCCACGCCTGCGAAGCGATGAAAGTCATCGTACGACCTTCCCAGCGAAAGGCACCTGGGCGAGAAGGATTGATATGGAAGCGAGGCTCCACGGTTTGGGGCCGCATCGCTTGACTGAAGGTGATCGAGATGAGGGGCTGGGCCGGCGTGTCGGAGGCATCGGAGGCGGGCTCGTGGCCGGTCACCCGAGGCCTAGAGAACAGCGCAGCCAACAGCAAGCCCGCCAAAAGACCCAGGGCGGCGTACAGGAGAAGCGGAGAGCGGCGAGGTTGGCGGAGCATGATGTGTTCAAGCTTCTCGCGAGTAGGGGAGAAGCACCCTGGCACCGCCCGCCACGCCGCCCCGGCGTCCTGGCGAGGAGGGCAGGTGTGCTTCGCCCCTACAGCTCGCGGGAAGCCGTCAACCCTTTCGCAATTCTTCCTTCAGATTCTCGATCGCCGGGATCGGTGTGGGATCGATCCCGTAGGCGATCGCCAGATAGTAGGCGGCGTAGTCGCCGTAATGCAGGCAGGTCCACTGCTGCGCCAGCGCCGTCTCGCCCTCTCCGTCGATCAGGTCCGTGTTGTAACCCTCGACCATCAACGCGTGGCGAGTGGCTTCGACACGCCGGGTGAGCCCCTCCTCGTCGAGTCGCGCCCGCAGAAAGACCGCCATGGTCCGCCCGATGAGTTTCTCGGGACCGACGGTGCCGGCAACGACGTTGTGATCCGCCTCGGGCAGCTCCTCGAACTGTGCCGGCGCCTTGGCCAATTCGTTCACCTGAGTGCGCCAACGCCGGGCCACCGGCGCTAGAAGTCCGGCGCCGAAGAAGATCGGCCAGCGGTCCATCAACTGGCCGGCCATCCGTTTGGCCGGGTTGCGCACAACCGGGCTGGCCGCGCCCAGTCGCTCGCGTTGCGCCCGCATCGCGGCGACGGCACTGGCAACCTCCCCGGACGGGTCGGGAATCTGACCGAGACGGGCCAGCAACCGCAGCGTGTAGGCGAACGAGGTGCCGACGGCGGCGCGAGGCGGGCCGGCATGGTCGATCGGCCAGACCGGGTCGCCGTGGCTCGCCGCGCGCATCTGCAGGTCGCCGCCCGAGGTGAAGGTGACTCGTCGTGCCCCGGCTCGCTGCGCGGCGTCGAACGCCGTCAGCGCCTCTTCGGTGTTGCCCGAATGGGATGAGACCACCACCAGCGCGCTCCGCGCGGCGGCCCAGGCCGGGATCCCATACTCCCGCCAGACGGTGAGGCTTGCGGATGCGTGGCGCCGAGCATAGACGCAGGCCAGATCGGCGCCGATCGCCGAGCCTCCCATTCCGGCGAAGATGATGTGCTGCAGCCCCGAGGAATCCGGCAGCGGCAGCGTCCCGGCCTTTTCCCAGGCATGCCCGACCTGATCGGGCAGATCGTCGATCTTCGCCAGCATGCGATCCTTGTCGATCGCCTGCAACCGCTCGAGATCGTCCAGGTTCATCGCTCCCCTCCGCTGCGCTTCGGGGACGCGTCGCGATCCTCCAGCGCCATCCGGTAGACCTCGCCGCGCCGCCAACCCGACAGCCTGGCCACATGACGCGCCGCCTGCGAAGCGGAGTCGCCTTGCCGCTTTCGATCACGCAGCGCCTCCTGGACTGCCGTCGGCTGCCAGCGGCTGCCGGCGGGCGCACCGGAGATCACCAAAGTGAATTCGCCGCGGGGCTCCGTGGCGTCAAAGTGCCGGCGCAGCTCGGACAGCGTGCCGCGCCGAATCTCTTCGTGAAGCTTCGTCAGTTCACGGCAGGCCGCGGCCTCTCGGTCGGGCCCAAGGATCGCCTCCAGATCGGCCAGCGCCGGTCGCAGCCGGTGAGGTACTTCGAAGCATACAAGCGTTGCCGGCTGGCCGGCGCACGCCTCGAGCGACTTCCGCCTCTCGGCCCGAAGACGCGGCAGGTATCCGAGGAAGAAGAAGGAGTCGGAGGGAAGGCCGCTGGCAACCAGCGCGGCCATCGGCGCCGACGCCCCGGGAATCGGCCGGACGGTGTGACCGCGCGCCCAGGCTGAGCGTACGAGCTCGAACCCCGGATCGGACAAGGCGGGCGTCCCGGCATCACTGACGAGCGCGACGTCACCGCCCTCGAGCGCTTCCAGGAGCGACGCCAGCCGCGACCGTCGGCTGTGCTCGTGATAGCTGACCTGCCGGGTGGCGATGGCGTAGCGGGTGAGCAGCTTGCGGGTCTGACGGGTATCTTCGCTGGCGATGAGCGAGACCTCCTTCAATACCCGCAGCGCCCGCAGGCTGATATCTTCCAGATTGCCGATCGGAGTGGAGACCAGGTAGAGGGTTCCCACGCAATGATTCTAGCCGACGCGAAGCCTCCGGCCGGGGCCGGAGGCTTGGGATGGACTCGAGCGGCAGCGCGCCGGGTTTCGATCTAGGCGAGCTTGTCTTCGATCACGGCCCGCACCGCGACGGCCTGCGGGCCCTTGGGGGTCTCTTCCACAACGTACGTGACCTTCTGCCCCTCCTCCAGGTTGCGGTAGCCTTCCCCCTCGATTCCACTGAAGTGGACGAAGATCTCCTTGCCTCCGTCGTCCGGGGCGAGGAAGCCATAGCCCTTGACGCGGCTGAACCACTTCACCGACCCTTGCATCCGGTCCGACTCCATATCCGCCTCCGTCCAGTCTTCGCCACTGAGGCGCCCCCACCGACCGCGGCCAGGGGTCGTCGACCCAGGGCATCCAAAGTCGCGCCGACTCTAGCACAGGAGGATTCTTGCGTCAACGCGGTTGGGGCATGGCCAGGCCCGCACCCGCGGATGTACCCTGGGGCAGCATCGTAGGGATTCCTCGCCGCGCCCAGGTTCGACAACGTCGGTGGGTAATCGAAGGGCGGTGCTCGGAATGACATAGGCAGGCCCATGCCCCTTGAATGTCATTCCGAGGGAGCCCCGAGTCGAACCCTGAACGCGGAGCCCGATGTTTCGAGGGGCGACCGAGGAATCCCTGAGATGTAGCGAATCACAAATCGGCCACGGGTGCGGCCCCCGAATCAGCGAGTCGGTTCAGCGCCGGGTTCGTCAGGAACCCTGTGAAACCGAGAGCAACCGGATACGTTGGCGGAGGAAGAGCAGCGTGATCAGGCCTCCGATGCCGAAGAGCGTGTCGACCAACCTCCAGAAGACCGGAATGCCGCGCAAGGCGCCGAAGATCAGCGCGTGCGGCAGGACCAGCAGGCAGGCCGCAAGGCCGAACGGGATCACCCAGGTGCTGCGCAGCGGATCCCGGACGGCCATCAGAAACGGGATCGCAATGATGAAGTGCCCGAAAGCCAGCCAGTCGTAGCCGTAGGCTAGGAAAGGATAGCTGGCGTACGTGTCCGCCAACGCCCGCTGGACGAGCTGGAGCCAGACCGCCAGCGCCGGCCACCAGCGCGCCATGGTGGATCCGGAAGCGAAGATCGGCGCCATCATTCGGAGCCCTTCCAGCGGGACCAGGGCCGTCAGTCCACTGGCGATCAGGGCGATGGCGAAGAAGAGCAAGACGAACCGTATCTGAGTGAGGCGACGCCGGGGAGGCATGCCCTCAGCGTACGGAAGGCGAAGAGGCGAGGACTCTCAGAGGACTCTCGCACCCGTCGGCGAGTCATTGACAGTCTCGTTGGCCGCATGCTAGACTGATTGCCAGCGCACATTGCACGCTCATCGAGAGAGGCGGAGGGACCGGCCCTGTGAAGCCTCGGCAACCCCACCGGCGTCCTGAGCCTAGGCGAAGGCGCAGGGGGTGGGTGCCAACTCCGGCAGACGACGCGGCTCACTGCCGCGTTTCTGGAAGATGAGGAACCCGCCGTCGACGCGCCGCCTCTTCTTCCGCGAGAGGCGGTTTGTATCTTAGGCGGTGGGGCGCGGTCGGGAAGCAAACTTGAGTGACAAACGGGCACCCGCGGCGATGAATCCACGCGATCGATTTGCCGCCTGGCTTCAGGCGCGCTCTCCGCGCCTGGCCGACGGCGCCATGGGAACCATGCTCCATGCCCGCGGGGTGGCGATGGGGACGTGCTTCGATGAGCTCAACCGCGCCCGCCCGGATCTGGTCCTCGAAATCCACCGCCAGTATCGCCGGGCGGGCGCCGAGATTCTCGAGACCAATTCGTTCGGCGCCAACGTCTACAGACTGGCGGCGCACGGGCTGGAAGATCACCTGGAGGAGATCAATCGCGCCGCGGTGGAGCTGGCGCGCCAGGCGGCTGACGGCGAGACCCAGGTCCTCATCGGTGGAAGCGTCGGACCGCTGGGGGTTCGCCTGGCACCGTACGGCCGCGTCCGGGCGGAGCAGGCGGCTTCCGCTTATCGGCGCCAGATCGCGGCCTTGACCACAGCCGGCGTCGACCTCCTGATCTTCGAGACTCACACCGACTTGCGGGAGCTGGTCCTGGCCGTCGAGACCGCCCACCAGATGACCGACCTCCCCATCTTGGCCTCGATGACCTACACCCGCGACGACCGCAGTCTCCTGGGAGATGGGCCTTTCGATGTCGCCAAGGCGCTCGACGAAGCGGGGGCGGATGTGATCGGCGCCAACTGCTCGGGCGGACCGGCGCAACTCTTGCGCCTCCTGCAGCAGATGCAATCGGCGGCCCCCGAACGTCGTCTGTCGTTGATGCCCAACGCCGGATGGCCTGAGCGACACGGCGGGCGCATCCTGTACGCCGCGACGCCGGAGTACTTCGCCGACTACGCCCGGCTCTTCGACCGGATGGGAGCAGCCGTCATTGGCGGATGCTGCGGGACGACCCCCGAGCATATCGCCGCCATGCGGCGCGCCTTGGACACGCCCGAAGCGCCGGCGGCCTTACAGCTCCCCGTGGTCGAGCCCGCCCGCCCAGGCGTCGCGCCGCCCGCCGAGGAGCCGACGCGTCTGGCGCAGAGGTTGAGCCGCGGAGAGTTCGTCATCTCCGTCGAAATCGATCCTCCGCGCGGATTCTCAACCCACCGATTGCTGGCCGGCGCTCAGTTGCTGGGTGAGGCCGGCGCCCACACCCTCAACGTCGCCGACAGCCCGATGGCCCGGATGCGGATGAGTCCGTGGGCGGTCTGCCATTTGATTCAACACGACCTCGGCCTGGAGAGCGTGCTGCATTTCCCGACGCGCGGCAGGAACCTGCTCCGCATCCAGGGCGACCTGCTGGCGGCGCACGCCCTGGGTGTGCGTGATCTCTTCGTCGTCATGGGGGACCCGACGGCGATCGGCGACTATCCCGAAGCGATGGACGACTACGACGTCGCCCCGTCGGGCCTGATTCGCCTGATCAAACAGAATTTCAACGTCGGTGTCGACCAGGCCGGCGCCGACATCGGCGGCGAGACGTCGTTCGTCGTCGGCTGCGCACTCAATCTGGGCGCGCCGGACCTGGCGCGCGAAGCCGGGTTGTTGCACCGCAAGGTCGAGGCCGGGGCCGACTTCGTCCTGACCCAACCGGTCTACGATGAAAGCGTCGTCCATCGTTTCCGATCACACTACGTAGGCCGCTTCGGTCCCCTGACGGCTCCCCTGCTGGTGGGCATCCTGCCACTCTATTCCCAGCGGCACGCCGCTTTCCTGGCGAACGAGGTGCCGGGCATCCACATTCCCCCAGCCGTCCGGCGGAGCATCGAGCGCGCCGGCGCTCGGGCGTCTGAGGAAGGCATTCACCTGGCGCAGGTGCTGATCGAGGCGCTGGCCGGCGAGGTGCAAGGAATTTATCTGATGCCGCCGTTCCAGCGCTACGATCTGGCGGCGGAGGTGATCGACCACATACGGGCGCGAGCGGCGGCGCTGAGGTAGTCCCAAACATGTCATTCTGAGCCGGAGCGCAGCGGAGGCGAAGAATCTGTTTTTCATGCGCGGGAAACAGCAGATCCTTCGGCGCTTCGCGCCTCAGGATGACAGACAAGGGTAGGCTTCAGGGCTGACCGAGAGGACAGCCGCTCAGGGAGGAGACCGATGTCGGAACTGGCACAGCTCGAATGCATCCCGTGCAAGGGCGGCATCCCGCCGATGACGGCCGAACAGATCACGCCCTGGCTGGAGCGCCTGGGCGGCGCGTGGCAGGCCGCCGAGAATCACTCCTTGCAGAAGACCTACCGCTTCAAGGACTTTCGCCAGGCCCTCGACTTCACCAACCGTGTCGGCGAACTGGCCGAGCAGATCGGTCACCATCCGGACATCCTCCTGGCGTGGGGCAAGGTGGGGGTAACGATCTGGACTCACAAGATCGACGGCTTGAGCGAGAGCGACTTCATCTTCGCCGCCAAGGTCGACGCGTTGCCGCGGCCTTGAGCCGTCTAGCTCCCCGCGAGCTTAAAGCTCGCGGGGAGCTCTCATCTGCCATCCCCATCCAGGTGGTAGGGCACGTCGGTGATGACGACCCCCGTCTCGAGCGGGAGCGACAGGCGCAGCAGGGCCGCCATCTGCGTCCGCATCAGGTTCGACCACCAGCGCGGGCGGATCGACTGGGGGACGACGATGGTGATCGCCTCGCGTTCTTCGCGCAGCTCCATCAGGCTGACGATGTAACGCAGCAGAGGCTCCAGCATCAGCCCGTGCTCCGACTCGAGGACGACGAGCCGCACGTCCTCCCCCCAGATCTCCCAATCCTCCCGGAACTTCGCCGCTTCCACCTCATCGACGGCCACATGCACCGCCGTCACATCGCGAGACAGGGACTGCGCATAGCGCAGCGCAGTCAAGGTTCCTTGGTGGACGGCGTTCAACGGCAGGATCACGCGATGGCGTAGGACCCGAGGCGGCAATTGCAGCTCCCCGGCCGGCGCGCCCTCGGGCTCAGGCGGCGCGATCACAGGCGCGGGTTTGGGGCGCGAGGCCTTCGCCGGCAGGCTCATCATGAGTACACTCCGGCCGGAGGCGAACGCCTGGCCCTTGGGCCGGCCCACAGCGGCCGCAGCCAGCGCCGGCACACGGCGCTGTTGCTGCCCGACGCCGAAGAGCTCCACCAGTCCGCCGATGGCGATCATCAACCGGTAGCGATATTCCTGCATCCGGAACGCTTGCCATTCGACGATCGACCCCATCGCACCCTGAACGCGCGCCTTCTCTCGGACGATCCGGTAGATCTGGTGCGGGCCGCGGTAGCCGGCCGGCGACAGCAGGACGATGTGGGCCAGGATGAACATGGTGCTGACGGTGATCAGCGGCACCCATCCGCCCTCGCTCCACTTTCCGAAGATCTGACCCAGCAAGACAACCGCCGCCAGCGCCGCGGCGAACGTCGCCCCGGCTGCGCCCCACTGGCGCGCCCGGCCGGTGGCGTGCGTCAGCACGTGCCGGCGGATGGCCAGACCCATGGCGGTGATCGGAAGGAAGACACCGATGCTGTAGAAGGGGATGGCGCGCGTCGTTTGCCCCCGCACCAGCAGCATGATGATCACCGCCGCCGCAAAGGTGAAGGTGACCGAGCGGGTGAAAGTCCCGCGAGCATCCCGGTAGACGACGGCTTCTGGAATCTCACCGATGGCGACGTCGCGCCATTCGGTCGCCTGCGCGTCCTGGAAAGCGGTCATCGACGCCGCCGCGAGCATCAGCACCGCCAGGAGCTGGTAGATCCAGAACAGCAGACTCCCACCCGGGATCTGGTTGAAGCCGATGAAAGCCAGGTTTCCCACCAGCGTACGCCCGGCCGTGCCGTCGAACACATTGAAGTGCAGGGCGAAGAAGGTCAGGAAGAGCGTGGTCACTCCGCCATAGAAGAGGAACGACGTCTGCACGAAACGGCCGATCCCCGAACGGCCGGAATAGAAGTGCCACAATCGCTGCCAGCGCGGGAGATGGCGCTTCCCCCAGCGGACGATGCCGGCGTCGTCGTCGATCATGAACTGGATCCCGTTGGAGACGGCCTCCAGGCCGGTCAGCGCCACCATGCCCTTCATCGAGGCCGTCAGCAGGTGCATCAGGGCCTGGCCGATGGTTGCCACGGGCAACGTTTCCGCAGGCGGCATCGGCGGGACGCCTCGGACGACCGCCATCACCAACCCCACGGCCAGCGTCAGGGTCAGACCACCGAAGATGACGATCATGGCGAACACGATCCTGGACGATTCGCCGCGCCCGCGGATCGTCAGGAACCACGTACCGAAGGCGAGCAGCGCGCCGATCAGGAAGTGGTAGACCCAGTTCTTCCCATACAGCCCGGCGATCGAAAGCAGCTGGTCGCCGCCGGAAAGCGCCGAGACGACAATGGTCAGAATGTAGTCTTCAACTAGAGTGATGGCCACGATCAGGCTGACCGTCGGCCACAGGTAGCGCATCGAGGCCGTGTACGATCCGCCGCCCTCATTGAACGGCCCCAAGGAGTACATGTAGAGCGCGCCGAACACCAGGTTGGCAAAGGCGATGACGGCCACGGCAATGTAGGCCAGATGCTCCAGACCATAGGGATGCAGGGCCGACATCATCTCGCCGGCGGCGTAGTAATACGAGGTGAAGTAGTCGACGCCGAACAGCGCCAACGCCGCCAGCAGGCCGATCTGGCCGGCGCCGTGGATGTGCTCCTGTCCCTTCTTCTCGCGCGGGGCGACAAGAAAGGCCAGCAAGAGGATCAGGAGAAGCAAGATGATGGAGAGCATAGGAGGGATCGGCGCCGCGCCGAGTCTTCCGTCAGGAACGTAAACGCCGGGAGGACCATTGCTCCCAACGCCACAACAGGCCGATTTCGATCAACACCGACAGAATCATCAGCAGGCCGTGGCCCGTTCCGGTCGACACCTGGTCGAGGACTCGGACTTGCAGGTAGAAGAAGCCGATCACGATCAATAGCGGCGCGGCCCAATCGAGCAGGAGTTCGCCCAGGCCGACCAGCGACGCCTTGAGTGCCGGCCGGGCGGCCTGCGGGAAACGCGTCCAGACGCTCGGCGTGGAACTTGACGCGGCCCCCGCCGGCGGCTGCACCCAAGGCAGATCGCGGTAAGGGAACACGATGACATCCCCGTCCTGGCGGACGGCGTCCATCGCGCCGGACCAGCTCATCCCGCGCAGGAGGCGATACGTCCGGGGACGGTTGCCGCCCTCGCCGGTCAGCCGGCTCAGACGCCGCCGAAGCTGAGCCTCCTCCTCCTGGTTCTCACACACTGCGACGAAGACCACCGCCTGCTCCTCCGACGAGGACAGACGCGCCAGCGTGCTCTCCAGAGCCGCGTCATCGATGGCTTGGCTCGGCACCAGCACGATCAGTCGTCCGCCTGGCCGCGGCGCGGCCGTCATCGCCGGTGCCACATCCAGCTCAGACAGCCGCTGAGTCCCCATGATGCGACCCTCCGCCGCCCAGATTCCGCTCATCCTCGACTGGTTCTACGATAGCAGGGCGGCATAAGGCCGGCACAAAAACGCCGCCCAGTCTCGTAAGACACAAATAAAAAGACGCCCTGCGGGGCGTCCTGTTTCGTCATCCTACGAGCTGTCAAACCTCCGAGATCACCCCGTGCGAAGCCAGGGGTCTCTGCGGGCAAGGCCTAGCTAGAGAATGAATCGGGGGAAGGCGTCAGACGTCTGCGTGGAAGCGGTACCCGACTCCCGGCTCGGTCGTCAGAAACTCGGGCCGCTCGGGGTCGGGTTCGAGTTTCTTGCGCAGCTGCCGGATGTAGACCCTCAGGTATTCCACGTGGTCGCCTTCGTCCGGCCCCCACACCTGCGAGAGGATTCCCCGATGAGTGAGCACGCGGTTGGCATTGGCGGCGAGGTAAGCCAGCAGCCTGAACTCGGTCGCCGTCAGTCGCACCTCTTCGCCGTCGCGCCGCACTTCGTGGCGGGCCAGATCGACGGTGATCGGACCGGCTATCACGACCGATTCCTGGCGGCTGCCGTCCCAGCGCGCGGCGTGGCGCAAGGCCACCCGCAAGCGGGCCAGCAGCTCGTCGGCACTGAAAGGCTTGGTGAGGTAGTCGTCGGCCCCCTTGTCAAGGGCGGCGACTTTGTCGGCGTCGGCGTCGCGCACCGAGAGGACAATGATCGGGGTCCGCGTCCACTCCCGCAAACGCTCGCAGACCATGATCCCGTCCATGTCCGGCAGGCCGAGGTCCAGAATGATCACGTCGGGAGGCGCGGCCGCCGCCAGCGCCAGGCCCTCTTCGCCCCGGCTGGCGCTGACGACTTGGTATCCATTCTGGCTGAGAATGGTGCGCAAGGCGCGGACGATCTGCGGCTCATCGTCGATGACCAGCACGTGAGGGCGTTGGACCGCCCCGCGGCTCTCCGGCGGAGTCTCTGTGGGAGGCCGCGGGGTCATTGCGAGCACTCCCTTTGATGCGAAGCGCGACTAAGCGCGGTCACCCGCCGTCCCCTTCCAACGGCACGCGAGGAGGAGGCGCGCCCTCCCAGGTCAGGGGCAAGAGGAAGACGAAGGCAAAACCTTGCGGAAGATTCTCCGCCCAGATGCGCCCGCCGTGGGCCTCGACAATTCCCTTGCAGATCGACAATCCCAGGCCGGTGCCGGTCACCCGTTCGGCCGCGGTGACCCGGTAGAACTTGTCGAAGATCCGGGCCAAGTCCTGCTCCGGCACCGGCGGTCCCTGATTGCTCACCTGAACGCGCAACGTGTCGGCGCCGTCCAGCGCAGCTCGAATCGAAATCGTGCTGTGCGGCGGCGCGTACTTCAGCCCGTTGCTGATCAGATTGGTGAAGACCTGTTCGAACTGGACGTAATCGACCGGCACCAAAGGCAATTCCTCGGGCACATCGATCTCCAGGACATGGTCCACCGTCAGCCCCTGCATCCGATCGGCGACGCCGGCAACGATTTCCGAGAGCAAGTTCCATTGGCGCTGCGGTCGAAGGGCGCCGCTTTCGATGCGCGACATGTCGAGCAGATTCCCCACCAGGCGATTGAGGTGGTCCGCTTCGTCGTCGATCGCCCCCAGGAGATCCTGACCGCCGGCTGAGTCCCAGGCGATCTCGCCGCTGCGCAAGCTGGTGGCGGCGGCTTTGATCGTGGCCAACGGGGTTCGCAACTCATGCGAAACCGAGGACAGTAGCGCGGACTTCAGGCGGTCGCTTTCCTCCAGAACCTTTGCTCGCTGCTCGGACTGAGCCAACCAGGCTCGCTCAAGGGCCAGGGCGCCTTGGCTGGCAAAGGTGTAAAGGAGCCTGGCCTCGGAGGCGGCCAGCGGAGCGGAGACGAGCCACAGGCGAATCTCTCCCAGCCGCCCGCGCGCCGTTTGCAGGGCCATCACCTCGTCGGCCGGGCGTTCGGGGGAGGCGCCGAGAGCGGGCGCGGCTGCCTGGACTCGAGGGCCGGCATCTACGCTGCCGGCCTCCAGCTCGACGCGTTCCGCCTGTAACGTCTGCCGGGTTTGTTCGCACAGGACCTGGCCGATGTCTTGCGCGTCGGTCAGGCCCGCCAGCGCGGTGCTGAGCTCGTACAACAGGCTGGCCTCCCGTTCCCGCGCCCGGGAGGCAGCCAGGCCGGCCTGCGCCCGACCTACCATCTGACTGATCACGACCGCTACGACCAGGAACACCAGCAAGACGGCCGTATCTTCGGCACGGTACACGACCATAGTGTGAAACGGCTCGAGGAAGAAGTAATTGAAGGCCAGGAAGGCCAGCACCGCCGAAGCGATGCCGGGCCCTAGACCGAGGAACGCCGTGCACAGTCCCACGGATAGAAGATAGAGCAATGGCACGAGCGCCGTGCCGAGGTCGGGGTGCCGCAGGCGGAGCAGACCCGTGGTCAATACGATGATCAGCGCCGCCAGCAAATAGCGGACGACCGGGCGGGCGAGCAGGACGGCGGGCTTCATGCGAATGACCCGGAATCGATTATATGCGGCAGCGGCCGTCACCTTCCCGGAAGCTGGGGAGCTTCCGGGAAGGTTGACTCCTTACCGCCCGATGCTAGAATGTCCCCGAGCCTGAAAGGCGGAACGACGCGGTGAAACGGGAAGCGGCTCGGAGCATGGCCATGGGTCCAGGTTCGCCGATCGAACGGGGTCGACCGGCGCGGGCTCGGCGCGCCTGAGCGCCACCCGAAATTGCCTTTTCCCCGCCAGCCTTAGGCTGGCGGTTTCGTTTCAAGAGCCGTCAGCTCTCAGCGATCAGCTGTCCGCTCGTGCCGATTTGGGAGCAAGGAGGGCGCGAGCAGATTGAAAACGAAGCGGAACATCCATTTTGCATCTTCGCGCCTTTGCTGACCGCTGACGGCTGACAGCTGACGGCTATTTGTGAGGTGCTCCAATGACCAGCAACATCCTCGTCGCCGTCGCGTGGCCGTATGCCAATGCCGATATCCATGTGGGCAATATTGTCGGCGCCTACCTGCCGGCCGACATCTTCGCCCGTTACCATCGCCTGGTCGGCAACCGCGTCTTGATGGTCTCCGGCACCGATGCTCACGGCACGCCGATCACGGTCCGCGCCGACGCCGAGCAGACGTCGCCCCAGGCGGTCTACGCCCGCTTCCACACGCGGTTCCTCGAACTGTTCCAGAAGCTCGGCCTGACCTACGATCTGTTCACCAGCACCCACACCGAGAATCACTTCCAGGTATCCCAGGACCTCTTCCGGGCCCTGCTGGCGAACGGGCACTTGTTCCGCCGGGAGGAGCCGCAGTGGTACTCGTCCAGCGAGAACCGCTTTCTGCCGGATCGCTACATCGAAGGCGAGTGCTACATCTGCCACTATCCGAACGCCCGCGGCGACCAGTGCGACAACTGCGGCAGCCTGCTCGACTCGACTCAGCTGATCCGGCCGCGCGCACGCGTCGGGGGCGGAGCCCTCGAACTGCGCCCGACCGAGCACTTCTATCTGGACCTGGCGCGTTTGAATCCGCCGCTGCGCGACTATCTGCGCCAGGGGAAGGATCACTGGCGGCCAAATGTGCTGGCGCCTTCGCGCCACACCGTCGAGAGCGGCGAGCTGAGGGGCCGGGCGATCACCCGCGACCTGGATTGGGGCATCCCGGTCCCGGTGGAAGGGTGGGGCGGCAAGTGCCTGTACGTCTGGTTCGAAGCGGTCATCGGCTATCTGTCGGCGTCGATGGAATGGGCCACCCACCAGGGCCGCCCGGAGGCGTGGAAAGAGTGGTGGTATGACCCGGCGGCGCGCACCTACTACTTCATCGGGAAGGACAACATCCCTTTTCACGCCGTCATTTGGCCGGCCGAATTGATCGGGGCGGGACGCCTGTACGAGGACGACCCGCAACGCCGGCTCAACCTGCCATACGATGTGCCGGCCAATGAGTTCCTCAACCTGGAGGGAAAGAAGATCTCGGGCAGTCGGAACTGGGCCGTCTGGGGGCTGGACGTGCTCGAGCGCTACGATCCGGATGCGCTGCGTTTCTACTTGACGGCGGTGATGCCAGAGGCACGCGACTCCGAGTGGGAGTGGTCGGATTTCGTCCGGCGCAACAACGATGAGCTGGTTGCCACCTGGGGCAATCTGGTCAACCGCGTACTCACCTTCAACCAGCGCCACTGGCAGGGCGTCGCGCCGCAGCCCGGCGAGTTAGGCGCGATCGATCAGGAGTTGCTGGCGCAGGTGGAGGGCGGGTTCGATCGGGTCGGGGCGCACCTCGAGTCGGTCCATCTACGCGAGGCGCTCGGGGAAGCACTGGCTTTGGCGCGGTCGGTCAACGTCTACCTGGAACGGGCTCCCTGGTACGGCGTCATCGAGCGCGATCGGGCAGCCGCCGGTCGGACGGTGTACACCGCGCTACGCGCCATCGATTCGCTGAAGGTCCTCCTGGCCCCCTTCCTCCCTTTCACCGCGGAGCGCCTGCACGGATATCTAGGATACCGGCAGCCGCTCTTTGGCCAGCAGCGCCTGGAGACGTTCGGCGACGGCGCCTGGCAGCATGACGCCCTGTCCTACGACCCGACGGGGGCGACGGGAAGGTGGGCTCCCAGCGAGCTCGAACCCGGCCGTCTGCTCGCACCCCCGGCCCCTCTCTACCGCAAGCTCGAACCGGAGGTGGCCGAGGAGGAAGTGCGGCGGCTGACGGCCGTCAGCTTCCCGGAGCCCTGAAACTGGACCCAGAATCTTCCCGGGAGCTTGAAGCTCCCGGGAAGATAGGCTCTTGACCTTCCAGCGGCTGGAAGGTTTATCGTTAAGCGAGGTTGAGATGCTGATCCACGAAACGGCCCATCAGACCGGCCTGCCGGCGCGGCGAATCCGGTACTACGAGTCCCTCGGGCTGATCCGCCCGGCGCGCCAGCCGGGCGGGAACTACCGGCGATTCAGCCATGCCGATGTCGAACGGTTGCGTTTTATCGGCGGTGCACGGCGGGCCGGCCTTTCCTTGGACGAAGTCGCGGCGGTGCTGCGTCACCGCGACAAAGGAGTGGCACCCTGTGGCGAGGTCCTGGCCGCCATCGACCGGCAGATCGGGTCGGTGGAGGGCGCCCTCGAAGATCTACGCCGGCTGCGCGCCCGCCTGCATCGGCTGCGCCGCGAGGGAGCCGCCCTGCCGCGCGACGATGTGCTCGGTGAGCGCTGCATTTGCTCCCTGGTCAAAACGCTCGCCTGAGGATGACCTGTGACGGATAAGGAGGTCTAGCGATGGAAGCCTGTTGCGGCCAGGACTCTGCCGGAAGAGACACGTGCGAGCTGCCCTCGGTCGGCTTCGAGCGGCCCGCGCGACACAAGGCGTTGTGTCCCCAGTGCGAGGGAGTGGGCAAACCGGTCTCCATCCTGACGGTGAAATCGATGCTGGCCGTCAGTCTGCGATCGCTGTCCGGGCGAGACTACCTCTTTTGCCCGAGCGAGAAGTGTTCCGTGGTGTATTTCACCGCCGACCACTCCGAGGCTTACGGCCTCAGCGACGTTCGGGAGAGGGTCTACCAGAAGGAGCCTGAGGCGGACGACGTTTCCATCTGCTATTGCTTTCGGCATACCGTCGGGGAGGTGCGCGCCGCGAGAGACGAGGCGCGGCAGCTACTGCTGCAGGACATCCGCGACGGCATTCAGCGAGGACAATGCGCCTGCGATGTGCGCAATCCACAAGGTTCCTGTTGTCTGGGAAATGTAGTCGTACTCGGGCGCGCCCTGGCCTCGGCGGGCGCCTAGAAAAGTAGGCACCTGGGCACCGAGGTGCCCAGGTTTGTTACTCTCCCCGAAACTTCGGCTCACGCTTCTCGAGAAATGCCTTCACCCCCTCGGCGTGGTCTTCGGTTCCCCCGGCAGCCTCTTGAAGATAGGCTTCATAGTCGAGGGTCGTCTCGAGTTCGGCCAGCAGCGCCCGATTGAAAGCGCGCTTCGTCAGCCCCAGAGCCCGCGTCGGTCCGGCGGCGATGCTCGCTGCCAGCGCGCCGGCCTCCGCCATGAGCTGCTCGTCGTCTACGACGCGGTTGACCAGTCCAAAAGCCAGGGCCTGTTCAGCCGTGAGGGGAGCGTTGGTCAAAGCCATCTCCAAAGCGCGTCCCAGCCCGATCAGCGACGGCAGAGTGAGCGAGACGGCGGAATCAGCCGTCAGCCCGATCCCGGTGAAGCCGAAGACGAAGCGGGCGCTGCGTGCCGCGACTCGGATGTCGGCCGCCAGGGCGATCCCTAAACCGGCTCCGGCAGCCGCCCCATTGATGGCCGCGACGATCGGTTTCTCCAGCCGCCGCATGCGCAGGATCAGGCGATTGTAGGTGCGCTCGAGATGACGGCGGAACGACACCCGACCCTCGGCGGCGGCAAAGGCGGTCACATCCTGACCGGCGCTGAAGACGCGCCCGGCGCCGGTTAACAGGACGCAGCGCACGGAAGCCTCGGCCTCGGCCCGGCGCAATCCGTCCAGCAGGGCGTCGATCAAGGTCAGGTCTAAGGCATTCGCCTTGGGACGATTGAGAGTCAGCGTAAGGACAGCGCCGGTCTGCTCCGACAAGAGAACCGGATTATCGGGCATGGTCACCCCCGATCGTGTTGTTCCGTTTGAACAAGGGAGCTGCGCAGGTCAGGCCGGAGGGTCGATACCGTCTTCGTCTGACTCGTCGTCATCATCGCCGTCGAAGAACAGCTCGACGCCCAGATTCTCCGCCGTCGCGCGAACCCACAGGATAAGGACTTCGCCCTCCTCCGTGGTCGTCCAGCGGGCGGCGATGATCTGAGTTTGCTGGGTCAGGCCGGTTAGGTCGCGGAATTCGAGGTGGATGGGAAGGCCGTCACGCCAGGCGCGGGCGCAGCGCTCGACAAGCGCCGGTCCATTGAAGGTTCGCATGCGGCAGACCGCCACCACCGATGGATCAGGACCCTCCACGATGGCCAGCGGCCAAGCCTCGGTCACCGCCTCGAAGGTCGGCGGGGGTCCTTCGATGATCGTGATTTTCTCGGTCTCGTCCATTCCAACCGGCGCGGGCCATCTTACCATGCTTCGCACTTGAGAATATCTCAGGGGACAGGGGAGCGGGCCATTACATGCCCGCCCCCCTTGCCCCCTGGAACCCCATCCCCCCTCCCACGAAA
>Ga0209341_10002486_pt1 | contig 17508 bp, 14 predicted proteins | sample RifCSP13_2_FD_184020 | JGI IMG/M metagenome (GOLD analysis project Ga0209341, IMG submission 184020) | Soil microbial communities from Rifle, Colorado - Rifle CSP2_sed 13_2 (SPAdes) (version 2) | ecosystem: Environmental > Terrestrial > Deep subsurface > Rock core/Sediment | place: Rifle... | reverse complement strand
GCGGGCGAGCCCCTCGAGCGGATCGCCAAAGTGCGTGCCCGCGGCCGCCAGCGCCGCCATGATCGCCGGGTTCAGGGAGGCGTGCAGGCCGTTGTCTGACGCACGCGCGGCCGCGGCGAGGTCCCGATAGAGGTCGGCGAGCTCACCGCCGCCGCGCGCTTGGACCCATCTCAACGCCAGACAGCGGTCGGTCAGGCCGCAGTATTCACACCACTGATCACAATAGTCGTAGACCTGCGGCACGAGCGCCGGATCGGCGCTCAGCGTCCGCAGGCGCGCAAGATCGGCCGCCACGGGAGCCCTCCATTCGAGTCGGCAGCCCTGAAGGGCTGCGCTACAGGCGCCAGAACGTGTCGCGACACGGGCATCGTGTAGCGCAGCCCTCAGGGCTGCCTCTCCACAGGTTGGACGACCGCGGCGGCCAGACCGTTTGGTTTTCTTGACCGACCGCTGAGAGCTGAGCGCTGAGGGCTGTCAGTTCTCCTTGCGGTCGAACAGCGCGGCCGGGCCGGCCTTCTCCAGGATAGAGACAATCTGATCCCGCCGGGCAAGCAGCGCGTCTATCTGGTATGGCGTCAGGTACTTCCGCAGCTCGCGGGTCAGCGTCGGCTTGTCCAGCGCCTTCAGGCGCTCGAGCACCTGCCGGTCGCAGCGCGTGATGTTGATGGGGGTCTTGAGTTCCGTGTTCGTCCGGAAGGCGCGCGTGTGGTCGATCGCCCAGACGCGCCAGTCCGTCGTGATGACGAGATTCTGCCCGTTGCGATCGATGTTGGCGATGAGCTGATCGAAGATCCGGACGAGCGGCAACTGCTGGTTCCACACCTCGAGATTGGGCGCGGGCACCCCCAGCTTCTGTTTCAGCCGCTCTCCTTCGTCCATCATCACGTCGTCCACCCACCAGGTGAACGAGCCGTCCTCGCCCTGCCAGCTTCGTTCGACCGACACCGGCACGAGATTGAGTCCGAGGAGCCTGTCGATGCGGTAGCCCGCGACGTTGAACATCCAACTGTCGCGGAAGTTGAACTCCGTTCCCGACATACTGACGAATTGCTTGACCGTTTCGTCGATCTGCTGAATGTGAGCCTTGTGCGTCAGCGTGCCGGCGCTCAGCATGGCCTCGCGCGATCCGGTGATGCCCTTCTTCGTTCCCTTGGTCTTGCCGACCCGCGCGCGGCGCAGGAAATTCTCGATGAAGGCATCGGAGAGCGGCTCGGGGGCCGCCGTCGCCGCGCCCGGCTGCGCGGGCGGCGTCTGCACGGCCGGGTTCTGCGCCGCCGGCGCCGCGAGGCACACGCTGAAGAGGAGAATCGTCGAAACGGGCCAGCGCAGGTACGAACGACCCATGGTCCACTCCTTGATTGAATCGTCGGGGACCCCTGCACCCCGACTGGCGGCCTTCACTACGCCGACGCTTCGCCGTCGGCTCCGTTCCGGCCGCGCGCCGCGACTACCGGATGCGCACGATGCCGTCAGCGACCTTCGGGAAACGCTCGAACACCGCCGGATCGTGGCCCGGCACGATCCACTCGGGACCTGATGCCAGCGTCCGGATGCGGTCCTGCGCCTTCAGGTTCGAGGCGCGGTCCAGCGTCTGCGCGATCGGCGCATGCGTCTCGAGGTTCTCGTACAGGTACACGTTGTCGGACGCGAGGACGACGGTGCCCCCGGCGGCGCGAGCGGTGACATACTGCGACTCGCGCGTGTGCTTGCCGCCGATATAGCAGCGGACGCCCGGTATCGGCTCCTGATCGTCTCCCTCGACGAAACGCAGCCGTCCCTCCGTGTTGATCTTCAACAGCGCGGCCATGTCGTCGCCAGAGACCCCACCGTGGCTGCCGCGCGTCTGCCAGGCGTCGCCCGTGTAATAGCGATATTCCTCGCGTTGAATCCAGACGGTGGCCTTCGGGAACAGATCGACGCCGTCCACGTGATCCCAGTGGGCGTGTGTGATGACGACGTCGGTGATCTCGTCGGCCTTGACGCCTGCGGCGGCCACGGCGTCAGCCGGCGTTCGGAAATCCTTCGGGTGCCACTGATCGAGAAACGCCTGGCGGTAGAACCCGGAATCGACGAGGATGCGCCGGGCGTCGGATCCCTTGAGCAGCCACACCATCACGGGAATGTCGAGCGTGCGCGCTCGATCCGCCCCTTCGACGAGTCCCGAGACGCGGAACTGCGGCAGCACGCCGAACCGGATGGCATACACCTCGTAGACAGGGGGCTGGGCTTGCGGTGCAGGAGCCTGCGCAAGCAGGACCGCCGACAGGAACGAGAGCAGGCCAGCAAGCACGACGCGTTTCATGAGTGACCTCCCCCTTTCAGCCGCACCCGTTGCGCAGCCTTTCAAGGCTGCCGTCGTTGAATCCCGGCTCCGAGGATCCTGGATTGTGTGCGGAAAGAGCACACCGGCGCAAGTGGGTGTCACGCCCATGCCCGACCGGCGTTATGTCCGATGTGCCGGCGCGGAGAAAGGTGAGCTCCGCGGTTGGAAGACTGGAAGAACGGCGTAGAATCGCGCCATCGCCATGCGAACCCTACTTGCGATCTCACTCGCGGTGTCGTGCGGCCTGCCGGTTGCGGCGCAACAACCCGCCCGCGATCGGGCGGCGCCGCCGCCCGTCCAGGGCACGGCATCAATCGCCGGTCGCGTGACGGTCATGGACTCGAAGCCTGTCGCGCCGGTGCGCCGCGCCAAGGTGACGTTGATGTCTGGCGCGCTGCCACAGCCGCGCATCATCGACACGGACATCGAGGGGCGCTACCAGTTCTCGCAACTGCCACCGGGCTCGTACCGCGTGACGGTTGAGAAGCCCGGTTACGTGTCGCTGCCGTTCGGCGCGACCCGGTCGACGGACCGCCCCGGACCGATCGAGGTGAAAGAAGCGGCCGTCCGAGCGGACGTGGCGCTGCCGCGCGGCGGGGCCATCGAAGGCCGCCTGATGACCGAAGACGGGGAGCCGGTTCAAAACGCGATCGTGTCCGCCATCAGGTTTTCGTATGGACCCGCCGGCCGCCGCCCTGTCGTCGTCCGCCAGTCGCGCACCGACGATCTCGGACGCTATCGCGTGCACAGTCTTCCGGCCGGCGAGTACTACGTGGACGCCGCGGCAGATCCGATCCAGGCCGTCACCGAGCTCTCCGTCCCTGGCGCCCGCCCGCCGAGAATTGCGCGAACCTACCTGCCGGGCACGCCGCGCGTGCACGAGGCGCGGCGCGTGATTCTGACGACAGGCCAGGACTTGCAGGGAGCCGATTTCCCGCTGACCAGCGTGCCGGTCGCCCAGGTCACCGGGCAGGTCCTCAACTCGCTGGGTGCGCCGGCCGCCGTTCGCGGGATTCGCCTGCAGGAGGTGGGAGCGCCGCCCGGCGATGTCCGGGGCATGCTGCAGGGCAATCGATTCACGTTTCCGATCGTGCCGCCCGGCGACTACTGGCTCATGGCCACCGTGCCCGGCGGCAGCGGTGCGGATCCCGAGTTTGCATCGATGCGTATCACCATCGCCGGACAGGACGTCACTGGCGTGACCGCCACGACTGCGAAGGGAGCCGTCCTGGACGGGCTCGTTGAATGCGAAGGAGATTGCGCATTGCCACCCGGGCTGCGGCTCGCGGCCCTCGAAACCGAGTTTGAGCTTCCGGGCGGCGGGCTGCCAGCGCCAGGCGCAGAGACGCCAATCGGCGCTGGCGGGCGCTTCACGGTCAACGGCTTGTTCGGACGGCGTGTCCTCCGCCTGGCCGGCTTGCCGGCGGCATGGGCGCTGAAGAGCGTGTCGCTCGACGGCGCGGACATCTCCGATGCGGCCGTCGATTTCCGCGCGGGGAGCGCGCCGCGGCCGCTGCGCGTCGTGATCACCAGCAAGACCGCGTCGGTCAGCGGCACCGTGACGAATGCCCGCGGCCGCCCGGGGGTGAACAGCACGGTCGTGGTCTTCCCCGACGACGAGCGGCAGTGGGGCGCGACCTCGCGGTCCGTCAGAATCGCCTCGGCCGGTGCCGATGGGCGCTTCGACGTTCAAGGACTGCTTCCAGGGAAGTACCTGGCCGCCGCGGTCGACTCGCTCGAAGAGGGCGCGTGGAACGATCCGGACGAGCTCCGCCGCCTGCGCGGGAGCGCCACGAGCGTGTCGCTCGCGGCCTCCGAGAGTCAGACCGTTTCGCTGCGGGTGAGGAGCGCGTCATGAGACGCATCTTCGGCGCTTCTGTCGTGTTGACGTGTCTCGTGGCGTTCGGCGCACCCGCGGCGGCCCAGGAGCCACCGTCAGTGCAACCCCCGACCGGGCGCATCAGCGGACGTGTCGTGGCGGCTGACACCGGCAAGCCGATCCGCTGGGCGGTCGTCCGGATGGTGACGCCGCAGGGACGGCAGATGCCCGCGGCAACAGACGCGCAGGGTCGGTTCCAGTACGGCGCCCTTGCAGCGGGCCGCTACACGCTCGACGTTCGGGCCGACCGGTACTTGCCGATGCAGTTCGGGGGACAGCCGTACGACGGCCGTCCGGGCGCCAAGCCGATCGATCTTGGGAATGGCGAACAGTTCGACAAGGCGGACTTCGCCATGCCGCGCGCCAGCGCGGTCGAGGGGCACGTGGTCGACGAGTTCGGTGACCCGGCACCGAACATCTTCGTACAACTGTCGCGGCTCGAATACGCGGCCGGGCGCCGGCGGCTGATGCCGATCGGCGGTCCGAACAGCCAGCGCCAACCGACCGACGACAGGGGACACTTCCGCGTGTACGGATTGCAGCCCGCCGACTATTACATCAGCGCGTTGTCGGGCGCCTTCACCGAGCAGAATGAAGTGGGAGGCTTTGCTCCCACGTACTATCCCGGTACACCGGACGTGGCGTCCGCCCAGCGCATTCGGGTCGGCGTCGCGAAGGACGCGACCGGCCTGACGATTCAGCTCGTGCCCGCGAAGACGGCCACGCTCTCCGGCCGGATGCTGGACGCCAGCAGGACTCCGTTCGGTCGCGGTACTATCACGCTCAGCCCGAGCGATCGTCTCGGCATCTCCGACTTCATGATCGCGCGGGCGATCACAGCCGCGGATGGCAGTTTCACGTTTCGCAACGTCCCCCCAGGCAGCTACACGCTGCAGGGGTTTGGCAGGCAGGTATCGTCGGCGGGCAATCTCGGCGCATCCGAATTCGGCTGGCTGCTGGTAAGCGTCGACGGGGTCAATCAAGCGGATCTCGTGCTGTCGGTGGCCAAGGGGCCGTCGCTCAAAGGCCGCATCGTGCTGGAAGAGACGGACGGTCCTCCGCTGAAACCGACAGAGGTGAACATCGGGGCCGTTCCAGTGGACTTCGATTCGGCGCCGCTCGGCGGCGGACCTCCACCTTCCGTCATGCGCGACGATTGGACGTTTGAAGTGTCGAATCTCTCAGGACACCGGGTGCTACGCGTTGCGACGCGCTCTCCTGCCTGGAGCCTCAAACGTGTCACCCTCAGAGGGAGCGACGTCACGGACACGGCGATCGATTTCACGAAAGAGGACGTGGAAGACGTCGAGATCGTGCTCACCAGCCGCGCGCCGTCGGTCAGCGGCGCCGTCACCGACGAGAGCGGCAAGCCATCAACTGAGTACAGCGTGGTCATCTTCGCCTCGGACAAGGAGAAGTGGACCGACCGCTCGCGTTTCCTCGTGTTCGCACGCCCGAGTCAGGACGGCCGTTTCAAGGTGCCCGCGCTTCCACCCGAGGAGTACCTCGCCGTTGCGCTGCCCTTCGTCCAGGGACTTGAATGGCAGGATCCCGACTATCTCGAGCGGCTGCGTCCCCTGGCGACGCACTTCTTTCTTGCTGAAGGGGAGGCGAAGACGCTCACGCTGAAGATGTCGAAGAGACCGTGATCGCAGCTCGTGGCTCGTGGCTCGACGGGGCCGCAGCCTGCCGAACTAGCGGCTGCCGCCTTCGCGTCCGCCACGGGCCTTCGCGCGTTCCTCCCGTTCGACGACAAACGTCATATTCCTTCGCGCTGCGTCCCTGACATCCGGCGGATAGGCTGGTGACATGAGGGGTCCCAGCACGCTGCGGGCGGCCGCGAAATCCCCGAGCCGGGCGAGGATCCCGGCGTGGAGAAACGCGTAGTCGATGCGTCCGGGCGCCAGGCTCCGCGCGCGTTCGATCCAGCCGCGTGTCTCCGCGGTCGGATCCTCCGGCATTCTCATCGCGAGCGCCGACATCCGGGCGAGCGCGTGGGCGAGCTCGCCCCGCTGCAGCTGCACGACGTCGAATTGCGCTCGCACCCTGGCGGCCAGCGTCTGATCCGCGCGCCCTCCGCGCTCGCCGATGTTGGCAAGGGCGGTCCCGATGTAGTACGCGACCAGCCAGTCACCGGGCGTGCCGATGTCCCGCAATTGCGCCGCCGCTCCGTCGTAGTCCCCCTGCTGGACCGCGAGATGAGCCTGCACCGCCCGCAGGCGCGCATCCGACGGGTCGAGCCGCTCCGCCGCGCGCAGCCGTTCCGCCGCTTCGTCCGTGCGTCGCTGTCGCAGCAGGAAATCAGCGAGGAACGTCTGGACGTCCTGCTGCTTCACCGGCACGGCGGCCGCCTCGACTCGCACGATCTTGTCGGAAAACTCGATCTTCGAGTACTGAAACGCATGTTGATAGATGTAGTTGCGCAGCGCCTTCTCGACGTCATCCCCCTCGAAGGCACGCGGCCACGCGTCGGCGGCCGGTGTCCCCTGGCCGACCAACTCCAGAAAGCGGGCGAGCTGTGGCCGGCGATTCGGCGTCGCCGAGAGGAGCATATGGGTGAGCGCCCACGATTCCGCGTAAAAGATCGATCGGCGCTGTCCTTCGTTGTACAGCGGCGAGCTGCGATCGACCCGAAGAAGCTCGGCGAGCGGCAGCAGGGACGTGCTCCTGAGCTGGAACACGTGCTGTTGGACAGGGCGCCCCACGTGGGCCTCCCGACCGTCGCGAACGCTTTCGAACGTGCTGTAGTACTCAGCCAGGCCCTCGTTGAGCCATGCGGGAACGTTCCTGGCGACGTTCGAGACAATCAGATGCGCGTATTCGTGGAAGAGGACGCTGAGGCCGCCGTCACGCCGGCGCACCAAGGCGATGTAGTTCACGTCCTCCCTGCCGACGAACAACCCTGAAATCTCTATAGGTTTGCCGTTGAACCGAGGCTTGAATGGGGTGAACTCACGATCGTTGTCGAAGACGAGAACGACGGTCGGCACAGGCGTGGTTGTGGCCCGCTGGGTCAACATGCGGCCGAGTGCTTCGCGGAAGGTCTCGAACTGCACCGCGACGTCACGCAGCTCGCGCGCGCTGACGTCGCCGACGACGACGAAGTTCGGGCTGTCGATCCGGCGCCATTCGGCCAGGCAGGGGCTCGCTGAGGCAAGGGAGCTTAGCAACGCGATCGCCGCGCTCACACGAACGCCGAACCTGCGGCCTCGAGCCATGAAAGCCCTCCCGATCACACGGAGACGCGGAGCTCACGGTGACGCACGGAGGCCGATACCTCGTCGCACGCGGCTCACAGCCCGCGGCTCGTGCTCACAGGTCGTGACGCGGCCGGTCTGGCCGCGCTACGCGCGGCGAGGCGATCCGAGATCCACAGATGCAAACCCACGGGAACGTCTGGTGGGCTTGCATCTGTGGATCTCGGATCACCTCCGTCGCCCGTCGGAGGCGGGCGCCAGACCGGCTCGTCTCCGTGGGTCTCCGTGCCCTCCGCGCCTCCGTGTGAAGACGACTCCGTAACCCCGTCGCCTCCGAGCCTCCAGCCTACCGGCTCCCCGTCGCCTTCGCGAACACTTCCCGCACGATGACGTCGCGCAGCTCCGCGTCGAGACGGCGCGTGGTCATCCTCGACGGGTCCTTCTTCGACGGCGCCACGTCAGTGTTGAACGAGACCAGGTACGCGGTCCGCGACGGGCGGTGCAGGTAGAAGTGCGAGATGAAGCCGTTCTGCCCGCCGCTGTGCGCAACCAGCTCGAGGCCGCCGCGCTGCTCGATGAAGAACGACAGCCCCATCTGGACGCCCACGCCGCCGCCTTCTCCCTCTGACGCGGGAATCTGGGGCTTCCACATCTCCTCCAGGCTCGAGCGCTTCAACACCACGCCGTAGGTGGCGCGCTTCACAGCGTCGCCGGCCAGGAACGCCAGGTACTTCGCCATGTCGCCGAACGGCGAGTTCAACCCGCCGTTGGACACGGTGATGCCGGTGTCGAAATCGAACCGCCCCTCCGTGCGTCCCGCGTCGGTGACGAAGTAGCTGTGCGACCGGTGCGGCAGCAGGTAGTACGGCGCGCGATCGAAGAACGTCGAGCGCATGCCGAGCGGCATCAGGATGTTCTTGGTGATGTAGACCTCGTAGTCGTCGCCCGTCAACTCCTGGATGATGCGACCCAGGAAGATCACCCCGGGGTTCGAATAGCTGTACTTCGTGCCGGGCGCGAACATCAGCTCGGTGTAGGGGAGCATCGCCACGAGCTGATCCCAACTGGTCGGCTCGAACGGCTGCCAGGGCTTGTCGCCGCCCCACGGCCAGGTCCCCGCGCGCAGGCCGGAGCTGTGCGTCATCATGTGACGGATCGTCACCTGCGAGATGTCGCCATACGGGTTGTGCGCGCGTCTGAACTCCGGCACGTACTTCACGACTGGATCGTCGAGTGACAGGAGGCCGCGATCGCGAAGCTGCATGATCGCGATGCCCGTGAAGGTCTTCGTGATGGACGCCCAGTGATAGATGGTGTCCGCGTCGACGGGAGGTCCGCCCTCCTGCTGATTGCCGACCGTCGCGGCCGCGACGACAGCGCCGTCGCGCATCAGCATCAGGCTGCTCCCGACAATTCCCGCGGAGCGCACGTGATCGCGGTGGAACTGTTCAACCGTGCGCCAGCCCTCCGGCGGAGCTGGCGTCTGGACCAGCATCCCAGCCCCGAGGAGGATCGTCAGCAGAGAGCGCATGCTTCTTCGTCCTTACTTGGCTGGAACGAGCGTCAGGCGATGCGCCGCATGGGCCTCGACCGCCTTCTGGGAGTAGACCATCGGAAAGTACTTGTTGTCCGCCCAGTCCGCGAGCAGGTTTCCGAAGTACGGGCTTCCGGGCTGTCCCGATTGGCCGGGCACGTTGCTCGTGACGGAACGGTCCCAGTCAGCCACATCCATGATCTCGCGATACGTGGCGCCATCGGCGGCGACAGTCCCCGCCCCGCCGGCGCGCTCAACCCTGGGCAAGTCGAACGCCGGAACGACCGGGTGCGCGAAGGCGCGGGTGTGCGTGCGCCCCCAGCGCCATTGGCTCCAGTCGGTTCCCTGCGACGCGGTCAGCGATTTGATGGCGGCCTGCAGCCTGGCTTCAACGCGCTCGCGCGACGGATCCGGATCCGCGGTTTGTCCCCGCCCCCCCGGTTCGGTGGCGCGCCAGGCCTCGTAGAGCGCCGCCGCCCGGCTGTCGCGTGCGTAGACGCAGTCCCACGCTGCAATCTCTCCCCGCGCCCGCTCGACGGCGGCATCGGCGGAGGTCCAGCCCCTGAACCGCGTCTGGTCTGCCGCCGCGCGCAGCGAGTACGCGTCGTGCTGCATGCGTCGATGATCCTCCATCGAATGTTTCTTCGACGGGTCGATCATCTGCAGCAGGCGGGTGATCCGCTCGAACCGCGTGTTGGCGGTCTTGAACATGATCGGTGGCGCGTAGCCTTTCGGCTGGATGTTGTGGTTCGCCGTCGCGATGAAACCGCGCAGCGGATTGAACTCGCGCGGCAGATCCCGCCGGAAACCCTGCCACTCGAACTCGCCGGTTCCCGGAACCGGAAGCCGTCCCGCCCATCCCTTTCGGCTCGGCGTGAGCGCCGAGGCCTGCCACGAGATGTTCCCGTCGACATCGCCGCAGATCAGATTTTCCGTCGGCGCTTTCCAGTACATCGCCGCGTCGAGGAACTCGCGGCAGTTCTTCGCCTGCGACAGCCGCAGCCCAGCGAGGTACGGGGCCGCGCCAGGTTCGAGCAGCGCCGAGCGCACGGCGAAGGCGCGGTTGCGCGCCTTGTCGATGTAGACGATCGGTCCGTGCCGGCTGAATTTCATCTCGAAGACAGCCGGCGCCTGCCCCTTCACCGGGATCTCTTCGCGGACGACGCGCAGCGGCTCCCACTTGCCGTTCCACTTTGCCTCGTCCACGTTCGCGGGATTCAGTTCCTCGACGAATACATCCTGCTGATCGGTCCCGACGATGGTCAGCCCCCAGCCGAGACGCTCGTTGTGGCCGAGCGCGATGCCGACAAACGGGGGCTCCGACGCGCCGATCACGTTCCAGCCCGGCGCGTTCAGATGAAAGATGCAGCGCAGCGACGGCAGCGTCACCTCGCGGTGCGGATCGTTGGCGACGACGGGCTTCCCGGTCGTCGAGAGCGCCCCGCTGATGACCCAGTTGTTGCTGCCAGGTTGTTTCACGGAGGTGTCGGGCAGCTCACCCGCGGATCCGCGCACGAGCGTCTCGTATTGAGGAAGCACCGGCGGACGGGCGCCCGCGGGGGGCACACGTGCGGCGGCGACGACTTCGTCGGCGACAGTCGAAGGATCGAATCCTGTCGGGATCTCCAGCGGATCCCACGGATCCGGGTTCCGGCGGCGATTGGCCTCCTCGCGGCCGAACTGCGCGACGCCGCGCGCGAGCTGCAGCTCCGCCGCCGCATCGGCCAGCGTCGTCGCTCGCCGGATCAAGGTCTCGGCCGTCCACGGCGTCGGCCGAATGCCGGTGAGGACGAATTCCACGGGCAGGTTCTCGCCGCGTTCGGCGATGTACGCGTTCACGCCGTTGGCGAAGGCCGCCATGATCCGGCGGCCCTCAGGGTGATAGCTCGCCCATTCCGCGTCGGTCAGGGGGCCGCGGTACTTCAGCAGCCGAGCCATGCGATCGCGCGGCAGGGCGGAGGGGCCGAGGACTTCGGCGAGCCGCCCTTCGGCCGTCCGTCGCCACATCTCCATCTGCCAGAGGCGGTCCTGGGCCGCGACGTACCCCTGGGCGAAGAAGAGATCGTCGGTCGATTGGGCGTAGATGTGCGGCACGCCCCATTCGTCGCGGACGACCCGCACCTCGGCGGCGAGGCCTCGCACCTTCAACGTGCCATCGATGGGCGACAAAGACGCGTGTGCGAGGCGCTCGAGCGAGGGTGCCTGCAGGGCGCCGAGCGCGAGGGCGGTGGCGAGAGTCGCGAGCAGTTTGCGCATATGCTTCCATTCGCGCGCGTAAGCGTACCGACTCGTGTTGCGCAGCCCTTCAGGGCTGCCTTACGTTGGGGGGATTCTACTCTCCCCGGGAGATTTGGGAGCATGCCCACCTGTGCGGAGATACTGTCGAGGACCCTGCGGGAGGCCGGAATTACGCGGATGTTCGGGCTTCCCGGCGGTGAAATCCTCGACTTCATGGAAGCGGCGCGCCGGGCGGGCATCGAATTCCTGCTGACGCGCCACGAAGCGACCGCCTCGCTGATGGCCGACGTCACCGGGCAAATCAGCAGGCGCCCCGGCGTCTGCGTGTCGACGCTCGGTCCCGGGGCGGTCAACATGACGCTTGGGGTCGCCAACGCGTTCCTCGATCGCTCTCCCCTGATCGCGATCACGGCCAGCCACGCGCTGGCCGCCTCGCCGCTGGCGACGCACCAGAATCTCGACCTGAACGCGGTGTATCGGCCGTTCACGAAGCTTGCGATGACGCTGGACGCCATCAACACCGCCTCGAAGGTGCGGCGCGCAATTGCGGCGAGCCTGGCCCCTCGAATGGGCCCCGTGCACATCGCGCTGCCCTCCGACGTTGCGCGGAGCCAAGAGTCCGAAGAGGCTCCGCCTGTCAACTCCCAACTCCCAACTCCCAACTCCCAACTTCCAACTCCCAACTCCCAACTCCCAACTTCCAACTCCCAAACCCCAAGCCCCAAGCCCCAAAACGGATTGGAGCACGTCGCGCGGGCGCTTCAGCAGTCGAGGCGACCCGTGGCCGTGCTCGGACTGGATCTCGAGCACCGCGCGCACGCCGCGGCCGTGCGGCACTTTGTCGAGAGCCTGCGGCTCCCGGTGTTCGTCACGCCGAAGGCGAAAGGCATCTTCCCGGAAGATCACGCGCTCTTTTACGGCGTCTGCGCCGGCGTGTCGGCCGACACGGTCGTGCTGGATCTTTTCCGGCGCTCGGACCTGCTCGTCGGGATTGGATTCGAACCGGTCGAGTCGGACAAGCTGTGGCACCACGAGCTGCCGCTCGTGTCTGTCGGACCCCTGTCGATTGCTTCGGGCGCGTATCGTCCGCGGGCCGAAGCGGTCGGCGATGTGGTCGACATGCTCGGACGGCTCGAACGCGACGCGCCGGGCCCATTCGATTGGACCGATGGCGACCGCGCCACCTTCCGCGGGCAGCTCGATCGGGCGCTGCGGCCCCAGTCGCGACCGCGCGGCCTCTCCGCGTACGAGCTCACGCGGCGGCTTCGCGAACTGTTCCCCCGCGACGCGATCTTCACCACCGACGTCGGATCGGTGAAGATGGTGACGACGCAGGCGTGGACGACCTACGAGCCGATGACGTTCTTCGAATCGAACGGACTGTCAGCGATGAGCTATAGCCTTCCGGCCGCCATGGCCGCCCGCCTGCAGTTCCCCGGCCGCGAGATCCTGTGCACGATAGGCGACGGCGGGTTCGGCATGACGCTCGCCGATCTCGAAACGTGCGTCCGCGAGGACCTGCGCTTCGTCATCATTGTGTTCAACGACAGCAGCCTCAGCCTGATCGATGCGGCGCAGCAGCGGCGCGGCTACCCGACGCTCGGCGTGCGGTACGGCGCGGTGGATTTCGCGACCGTCGCGAGAGGATTCGGCGCGTGGGGAGCGCGGGTGCGGACGCTCGAGGAACTGGACGACGCGCTGGCTCAGGCCCGCAAGGCCGACCGCGTCGCGGTCGTTGATGTGCTCATCGACCCGGCGGAGTACGTGACACAGCGGTGTTAGGTGCTGGGTGCTGGGTGCGCGCGAGACCCGAAACTGTCGGGGTGCGCTTTTTGCAAAGGCCGGCGCATGCCCCTCTGCTTCATCGTTGAAGATCACGGCGACACGCGCGAGGGATACGCGGAGTTCCTGGAAGCGTCCGGCTTCGCGGTACGCACGGCGTCCGCGGCAGAACAGTTCCGGCAGCTCATCAAGCAGAACGTGCCCGACGTAATCCTCATGGATTTGCGGCTGCCGCGGACCGACGGCTGGCAATTGACGCGTGAGATTCGCCACGACCCGCGTGTCCGGCATGTCCCGGTCATTGTCGTGTCGGCGTCGGTGCTCGAGGAAGACCGCGCCCTGGCTCAGGAGGCGGGGTGCGATGCGTTTTTACCCAAGCCCTGCGATCTCGATGTGATTCTGGACACCATCCGGCGCCTGACGTCGGCCCACCAGTAAATCGCTCAACGCTGCGCCAGCTCTTCGGCGCGCGCCCGGACGGCCGCCACGATCAGCTCTGCCAGCGCGGGTTGTGTCAGTGCACTGAGAACCGCCGGCGGCTCCTGGCTGAGCTGGTAATCGTTGATGATGTTCACCAGGTGCCACGCCGACAACGCGCCGAGCTGCGTGCGGAGGAGCGCCTCTCCCTTTCGATACACGGAAAACGGATCCAGGATGCTCTCGACCCGCGCCGGCTCGGGTGTCGAATCCGGCGCCGGGCCGTCGGTGAACGGAGGCACCGGCGGCCGCGCCACGGGCCGCACCAGTGGCTTGAGCGTGCGCTCGAGCGCCCCCTCCAGGTAGACCGGCGTAAGCCCGGTGGCCCAGTAGACGGTGTCCTGCCGGTTCGGCTGCGTGGTTTCGCGCGACGACGCGATTACCGTTCCATCGTCACCAATGAACTCGATCCACCCGAGCCAGGTTCCCGCGGCGCTTTCCGTGCCGCAGGCACGGGCGATGTACGTCCGTCCGTCGCCGCCGCCGACCGGCTCCGAGAATTCGACAAGCACTTCAGCCACGCGTTGTTCCTCCTCCCCGGGCGGTGCAAGAAGCTCACCGTTGCCGCGAACCGCTGAGCACCCGTTTCATCGGCGCCCGGTCCCTCGCTATGATGGGATGTCATGTCGAAGCGAATAGATCCCCGCACCGAGATCGGCCACGTGCACCTGAAGGTCGCCGACCTGGATCGGGCGCTGGCCTTCTACCACGGCGTGCTCGGCTTCGAGATCACGCAGCGCATGGGTGACTCCGCTGCGTTCCTCAGCGCCGGCGACTATCACCATCACATCGGCCTGAACACGTGGGAGAGCCAGGGGGGATCGCCGCCGCCGCCGGGGACGACGGGTCTTTACCATTTTGCGATCCGGTATCCGGACCGCGCCGCGCTCGGCGACGCGCTGCGGCGGCTGCGCGCGGCGCGCGTGGCATTGGATGGAGCGAGCGACCACGGCGTCAGCGAAGCGCTGTACCTCCGGGATCCCGACGGCAACGGCCTCGAGCTCTACTGGGATCGGCCTCGGGCGGAGTGGCCTCGCGCGGCCGACGGATCGCTGCTGATGGGGACCGAGCGCCTGGACCTGCAGGCCGTGTTGACGGCGGCCGAAGCGGCTGCGGGCGAACCGCCCGGCGCGCACTCCGCGTATGCACTGATGGACGAGGACGTGCGGCGCCGGCTGAAGGAGCTGCGCCTCACGCTCCTGCAGTTGCACAAGGTGCTGCTGGACGATACGCGCAGAGCCTACGAGATGGATCGGGGGCGCGTGGGGAACAACGCGGCGCTCCTGCAGCTCGTGATCAGCGACCCGTGGTTCGCCTGGCTGCACTCGATTTCGGAAGTGATAGTCCGGATCGATGAAATGGTGCAGCCGGATTCGCCGGCGACGCGCGCCGACGCCACGACGTTGATCGACCAGGTCGATCGGCTGCTGACCGCCTCCGAGGACGGCGAGGGGTTCCAGCGCCGCTACTTCGATGCGCTGCAGCGTCAGCCCGCGGTCGTGATGGCGCACGCGGACGTGCGTCGCGTCCTGAAGGACATGCGCTCCGCGACGGCGTAACGCCTCCGTCCGGATGCTATTATGCGGCGATAGTGCCCACTGAGCCCGTTCCGCCCCCGTCGGCCGCGCAGGCTGCCACTGGCTCGCCGGCCGACATGACGCCGGCGGCCCCGGCCGTCGTCACCGCTCCCACGCCAACCCGGCGCCGCGCGTTCGATCGGTCCATCGTCGAAGGACCGATCGCGTCGGCCGTCTGGAAGATCGCGTGGCCCACGGTGTTGCAGAACGCGATTGGCGGGCTGCAGGGCATCATCGACCATGTGATGGTCGGCCACTACGTCGGCTTCACCGGCAACGCGGCCATCGGCGTCAGCTGGCAGATCTTCCTCGTCGTCATCGTGTTCATCAGCTCGCTGTTCACCGGCATGGGTGTGCTGGTGGCGCGCTACACGGGCGCGAACGATCACGACAAGGTCAATCGTACGGTCTACCAGGCCTTCCTCACGTCGCTCGTCCTCGCCGTCGGCATCCTCGCGCCGCTCGGCTACTTCCTCTCGCCGCGGCTGCTCGACATCGTCCATGCCACGCCGGCCGTGCATGCGCAGGCGCTGCCGTACTTGCGGACGATGTTCCTGTTCAGCATCGGCCTGCTGATGTTCTTCATGCTCGGGGGGGCGCTTCGGTCCGCGGGCGATCCACGCACGCCGCTGCGGCTCGGCGTCGCGATCACCTTCCTGAATATCGGCCTCAATATCGTGTTCATCCGCGGCCTGGGCCCCATCCCGTCGTTCGGCACGCAAGGGGCCGCAATCGGCACCGTCATCGCGACCGGCGCGGTCTCGGCGTATGCGATCTGGATGATGTTCGCGGGCAAGCTCGTCGTGCATTTCCCGCGCTCGATGTCGCTGAAGCCGGACTGGAAGATCATCCGGGCGTTGTTTCGCTTCGGCCTTCCGGCGGGTGTGCAGGGCGTCGCCATGAACGTGGCGGGCGTGATGATGCTGCGGTTCATGGGGTCGTTGAAGCACAGCGCCGAGGCACAGGCGGCGTATGCCGTCGGCTACTCGGAGCTGTTCTCGCTGATCACGTGGACCTCGGTGGGATTGATGGGGGCGGCCGCGGCGGTGGCGGGGCAGAACCTCGGGGCGCACCATCCGGACCGGAGCGCGCGAGCCGTGCATCTCGCCGCCCGGATGGGGCTGGGCGTGGCGGCGAGCGTCGGCGCGATGTTCCTCTTGATCCCAGAGCAGCTCATGGGGATCTTCGGACTGAACGATCCGATCGTTGTCGATCTGGGCCGGCAGCTCCTCCGGTTCCTCAGCGTGTCGGGGCTGTTCATAACAGTTGCGCTGACCTACACGGGCGGATTGCAGGGAACCGGAGACACCAGAAGTCCCCTTTACATCACCCTTGTCTCGCAGGTCGCGGTGCCGCTGGGCCTGTGTTTCTTCCTGCAGCAGCGCGGCACGCTGGATTCGACCGGCGTCTGGACCGCCATTCTGCTCGGCCACTTCACGCGCTGCGTGTTGACCGTGGCCCGTTTCCACCAGGGGAAGTGGCGCGCGATCACCGTTGACTGACGGCGGCAGCGATTCTGCATCAGGTCGGCGCGGAGGCTGAGCCGATGAAATGGACGCCCGGGGATCGCAGCAACATCGAGGATCAGCGCGGCCGGTCGGGCTTGCGGATGGGGGCGCCGCTGGGGATTGGCGGGTTGCTCATCGTGCTGCTCCTCAGCTGGTTCACCGGTGTCGATTTCCTGTCCTTGCTCAGCGGCGGTGGAGCCGGCAGCGCGCCGCCGTCTGCAACCGTGGGGACGTCCGGCGTGGCGACGTCGCCGGAAGAGGAGCGCCTTGTCGACTTCGTCGATGCGGTCATGGACGACACGCAAGCGACGTGGGAGCGCCTGCTGGGCGGTCGATATCAGAAGACGCGCGCCGTGCTGTTTCGCGACGGCATTCAGTCGGCCTGCGGCTTCGCGGAGTCGGCGAGCGGCCCCTTCTACTGTCCCGCGGACCACAAGGTCTACCTGGATCTCGGCTTCTTCGACGAGTTGCGCAACCGCTTCGGCGCGTCCGGCGAATTCGCGCAGGGCTACGTGCTCGCGCACGAAGTCGGTCATCACGTACAGGCCTTGACAGGCACGGATGACCAGGTCCGGCGGCTGCAGGCCACTCGAAGACAAGTCCGTGAACGGCGGCAAGTGGGACCTCGAAGGACAGCGCGAGCTCGAACAGGCGGACGCCGGCTACGACCAGCGACTGGGCGCGCGCGAGGACTACCAGGCCGGCTATCGCGCCGGGTTCCGGCTCGGGTACCGTCAGGGGTTCGGTCCCCGGTAAGCGGGAGAACTCTCGGTTGGCCCCGAGCGCCGCGCGCATACCGCCGAACGCCGATCGCCGAGCGCCCGCCTACGCGCGACGCGCTACGGCGAGGCAGGCCTCTTCCACCCGTGGGGTAAGATCGGCCGTATGCCCGCCATCGGTCGATCGATTCCCCGCAAGGAAGGACGCGCGAAAGTCACCGGGCAAGCGCGGTACGTTGACGACCTCGTGCTGCGCGGCATGCTGCACGGAGCG
>Ga0209341_10002483_pt1 | contig 17520 bp, 18 predicted proteins | sample RifCSP13_2_FD_184020 | JGI IMG/M metagenome (GOLD analysis project Ga0209341, IMG submission 184020) | Soil microbial communities from Rifle, Colorado - Rifle CSP2_sed 13_2 (SPAdes) (version 2) | ecosystem: Environmental > Terrestrial > Deep subsurface > Rock core/Sediment | place: Rifle... | reverse complement strand
AATGGCATTCAGATATCCAATTGCGTATTCCGGATTCTTGAGGCGTTCATCCAAACCTTTTTCGTAGGCTCTGCTCGCCGGATAAGCCTTTGTTTTCCTTTTTCTCATCTCCCTGTTAGGTTTCCTCCTCTCCTCCCTGTAAAGCCTAAGCCACACTCGATGCAGGGCACGCCAGGAACGCCGCCGCCTCGGATGCCCGATATCGTTCCTCTAACACACCGCCGCGCAGCAATCGACGCCGGAACATCTTTTCCGCAGAAAGGTGCCAAAAAAAGAATGGGGCCTTGGTAAACCTCTACATCGGCGTCCCGCGCCGGATCTACCGGCTTTAACGCGCTTGCGTTTAAGAAAGTGATACTTTAATATCACTCTTATGAAAACCCACCTTGTCACAACGCTAAAGCGAAAAGCTACGAAGATCTTGGCGGAGCTTGAGAAAGAGGGGACGCCGGTACTTATCACCGAACACGGCAAGCCGGCCGCGTATCTGGTGGATGTGCGGACATTTGAAAACCTGCAAAACAGGATACGGATACTGGAAGGCATCGCACGGGGCGAAAAGGCAGTCCAGCAAGGTCGCGTGCTGACCCACACACAGGCCAAAAGAAAAATGCGTCGATGGCTAGGGTAATTTGGGCTGAGCCCGCCCTGCTGGATTTAGACGCCATCGCGGATTACATAGCCCTCGACAAACCCGACGCCGCCCACAGGCTGGTACGAGAAACGTTTTCCCGGGTTGGGAGACTCGGAAGATTTCCCAAAATGGGATCTGTCCCTCCTGAAATTCCGGACCTGCCCTATCGTCAACTTCATATCCCCCCTTGCCGCGTGTTTTACAGGGTTAAGGGAGACATTGTGTACGTCGTTCATGTCATGCGAGCAGAGCAATTACTGAGGAGAGATCTACTGGAAGAGAGGCTTGAAAATATTTGAGCCTGTAAAGCCCGATTCGCAGTGCTCCCTAACTGTAAAGATTTAGGATCCAGTGCCTGCGGAAAAAACAGGCTCTCGATGTCGGGTTTTGATCCAAAATACCCTGCCGGAGCTGATATTCCATAAGCGTAGCGAGCGATCTGCGAGCCTCACACCTCTGCTGGACTTCCTGTTTGCGGCATCACGCCTGAATGTCTACAATGGCGGGGTGAATTTTGAGCGCGTCTTGGAGGCATTGCTGGGGGAGTTCGATTGTCGCCACATCCGGTATGCGGCCATAGGCGGCTTCGCTCTAGGGGTCCTGGGTTATCCGAGGACGACAATAGACCTGGATTTTCTCGTGCATAAAGACGACCTGAATAAGGTCCACGATCTCCTGACTAATCTGGGGTACCAACGGGTAGTGCACACCGAGAATGTCTCCCAGTACCGCCACGATGACGACGCCTGGGGATCGATCGATTTGATCCATGCGTTTCGCAAGACCTCGCTCGCCATGCTCGCGCGTGTAAAGAGTTATCCCGTGTTCGGCGAGAAGCGGACTGTCAAAGCCGTTGATCCGGAGGACGTAATCGGGCTAAAAGTGCAAGCAATGGTCAACGACCCCGACCGTAGGCCGCAAGAATTGGCGGACATCGAAAGACTTATGGACCTATACGGCTCCAAGCTGGACTGGAAGCGGATTCAGGAGTACTATGATGTCTTCGGTCTTGGGGAAGAAGCCAAGCGATTGAGGAAGAGATTCAGACGTGCTCACTGAGGAAGAAAAGCAGGAACTGAAGGAACTCGCTGGCTCTGCTGCAATTCGCAAAGAGTTTCGACTTCTCCGGCGGAACTCGATGGCGTTGCAGCAGCACGTAGATGTGGACAAGTTTATCAGTTTTCTGACCGCCATGTCCCGCCTGAACCCAAAACCTGCCGCGCCCCGTCCCTTTGTTCCCTACAGGCAGGTGAAGATATAGCCACTTTAGGCAAACACAGAACAGACTGCGATCAGCTAAGCGCGGCGCGTTCCATCTCGGCAATCATATCGCGGACGGCCACCAGAGGGTCCTTGGCCTCGAGGATCGGTCGTCCTACCACGATATAGTCTACGCCCCCCCGCACCGCCTCCTCCGGTGTCATCACGCGCCTCTGATCGTTCCGCTTCCCCCTTTGCGGCCGGATTCCCGGGGTGACGATGATAAAGCGGCGACCGCAGGCAGCGCGAATACCGGCCACCTCATGAGGGGAAGCCACTACGCCATCCATGCCCGCCTCCTGGCTGAGGAGCGCCAGGCGGACCACCTGGTCCATCACCTCTCCGCCGACGCCTACACGCTCGAGATCGCTTTTGTTCAGGCTGGTCAAAACCGTGACTGCCAGCATGATCGGCCGCCTCAGGCCCTCCTGACGACAGACCCGGTGCACCTCGCGCGCGGTTAGGCGCATCATCTCCAGGCTCCCGGAGGCATGGACGTTAAACATTCTAACCCCCAAACGGGTCGCGCCGATCGCCGCCTTGGCCACGGTGGTGGGGATATCGTGGAACTTGAGATCTAAGAAAACCTCACCTCCCGTCTCCCGGATCAACTTTACCGCCTGTGGCCCCGCATGGGTAAAGAGCTGCTTGCCCACTTTGAACATCCCCACCTTGCCTGCCAGGAGCCGGACCAGCGCCTTCACCTGTTCCAGATCGTCGACATCGAGAGCGACGATCAACCGCTCTCGCATGGAGACGGGGGGGCGCACAAGCTCGACGGGGGGCACCATGCGTCTCAGATTTTCAGCGCCTCCTTGATGCGCGCCTCGATTTTTCCTGAGGCCTCTCCCACTATAGCCTCTTCGGTATTTCCATCGCGGCGCCAGCGCAACTCCACCCCTCCCCGCTGCAACCCTTTGGCGCCAACAGTAACCCGTAGAGGGACTCCGATGAGATCCGCGTCTTTGAATTTGACCCCGGGACGCTCATCGCGATCGTCGAGCAGGACCTCGACACCGCGTTTTCTGAGCTCGTCATACAGCGTATCGGTCACCTCTAAGATAGCCTTCTCCCGGTACTGTATCGGCAGGAGCAGGACATGAAACGGGGCGATCGATAGAGGCCAGATAATCCCGTTGCCATCGTGATTTTGCTCGATCGCAGCAGCGAGCAGGCGCGTGATCCCGATACCATAGCAGCCCATTTCGATCGGCTGCTCACGTCCTTCGGCATCAAGGTAAGTCGCACCCAGGGTCTCGCTGTATTTTCTTCCCAAATGAAAGATCTGGCCTACCTCGATTCCCCGGCGGGCCTCGAGCGTCCCTCCTTCACAGCGAGGGCAAGGATCCCCTGCTGCGGCCATCCGAAGGTCAGCAAAAACGGACGGCGTGAAATCACGCTCCTGATCGACCTCCACAAAGTGAGCATTTGCCTCATTGGCCCCCGTGACACCGCCGCGTATCCCCTGGATCGCCTGGTCTGCCACAACCCGAAGCTCAATCCCAATCGGCCCCAAAAAGCCCGGAGTGACGCCGGTGCTTTGCTCCACCGCGGTCTCGCCCGCCAGGGCGACCTCCTGACATCCCAGCACCGTCCTGAGTTTAAGCTCATTGACTTCGTGATCCCCGCGAACCAAAACCGCCACCAGCTCGCCCCCGTCCGTTCTGTAAACGAGCGTCTTGATAAATCTCTCGGAGGCAAGTCCCAGAAAATTGGCCACCTCAGCTACGGTTTTCTTTCCCGGAGTGGCGACTTTCTTTATCGGTGGTGAGGATTCCTTGAGGTTCCGGCCCGCAAGCCTCTGCGCCTTCACTTCGGCCTTCTGCACGTTCGCCGCATAATCGCAGCGGGTGCAGCTCACCAGGGCATCCTCCCCCGTATCCGCGAGCACCTGGAACTCATGCGAGAGGGTTCCGCCGATAGCCCCCGTATCCGCCTCCACCGGGCGGAACTTGAGACCGCAGCGAGTGAAGATCCGGTTGTAGGCGTGAAACATGTTCTCGTACTCGCGCCGGCAGTCCTCCACATCCCCGTGGAAGCTGTAGGCATCCTTCATGATAAACTCGCGGCCCCGCATGAGACCGAACCGTGGGCGCACCTCGTCACGGAATTTGGTCTGAATCTGATAAAGATTGAAGGGCAGCTCCCGATAGGAGCGCACCACGCGTCGGACCAGGTCAGTGATGACCTCTTCGTGCGTCGGTCCCAGGCAAAAGTCTCTTTCGTGGCGGTCCTTAAAGCGGACGAGCTCCTTCCCGTAGACCTCCCAGCGGCCGCTTTCTCGCCATAGCTCGGCGGGCGAGACCATCGGCAGCAGGAGTTCCTGAGCCCCCGCCCGATCCATCTCCTCCCGCACGATCGTTTCGATCTTTCGAATCACCCGCAGCGCCAAAGGAAGGTAGTTATAGATCCCGCGGCTGATCTGGCGGATCATCCCGGCGCGGACGAGCAGCTTATGGCTGATGACCTCCGCGTCGGCGGGATCCTCTTTGAGTGTGGGGATAAAGGTCTTGCTCCAGCGCACGTTGTGCTCTTGAACGGGACACGGAAGTAGTCCCAAAGGGCTAGCCCCGTTCCAAACCCCAGTACGAAACTTTATCGCATCGCGGGTTAAATCGACGACTCTCCGGATCGAGGTTTGGAACGGGGCTAATCGTCGACCACGGACGCCCGCTCTGCCGCCCTTTCGGCCACCAGCTTTTCGACCTCGTCCATCAAGGCCTCTACGATTTGCGACTCGGGGACTTTACGGACGACTGCCCCTTTTTTGAAGATCAGGCCGAGACCCTTTCCTCCAGCCACGCCGATATCGGCGGCGCGAGCCTCGCCTGGCCCGTTCACCTCACACCCCATCACGGCCACATGGATATCGGTATGGTTGTAAGGGATCATGCGCTCCTCCACCTGTTTGGCCAGGGCGACCAGATCCACATCGGCCCGGCCGCAAGAAGGACAGGCAACAAAGGTCATCCCCTGTTTTCTCAGGCCGAGCGACTTCAAGATCTCGATCCCGACTCGCGCCTCCTCGACCGGATCAGCCGAAAGCGACACGCGGATCGTGTCGCCAATTCCCTCGGCCAAGAGCGTCCCGATCCCGACCGCCGATTTGATGGTGCCCATGCTCGGAGTGCCGGCTTCGGTTACGCCCAGATGAAAGGGATAATCCACCTTATCTGCCAGTAAACGGTAGGCTTCGATCATCATCAGGGGATCGGAAGACTTGAGCGAGACCTTGATCTCGTTGTATCCGACATCCTCCAGAATACCGATGTGACGCAGCGCGCTCTCCACCATCCCGCCGGCCGTCGGCCCACCGAATTTCTTCAAAAGATCTTTCTCCAAGGAACCGGCGTTGACCCCGATACGGATGGGAATCCTGCGCTCGGAGGCCATCTTGACCACCTCCTCAACGCACCAGCGGGCGCCGATGTTGCCCGGGTTGAGCCTGAGTCCATCCACTCCCTGCTCCAACGCGATGAGCGCAAGTTTGTAGTTGAAGTGGATGTCCGCGATCACGGGAATTCGGATCTGTCCGCGAATCTCACCGAGGTGCTCGGCCGCCTCGCGCACCGGAACCGCAACCCTGACGATATCACACCCGGCCGCCTCCAGGGCCCAGATCTGGTCTACGGTAGCCGCGACGTCCCGGGTATCGGTCTTGGTCATGGATTGTACCGTAATCGGTGCGTTCCCGCCGATCTTGACCTTGCCGAGCTGAATCTGCCTGGTTTTACGCCGTGTCGTCGCCATTTGAATTTAACCATTTCACTATAATGGACCGGGCGAAGGGGTGTCAACCAACCAAGAAAGTGTCGAGGACTGAGTGCTGAGGGATTGAACGGCTTAAACAACTTGAACAGTTCAAAACGTTCAAAAGACTTCAGTCCTCATGACTCAGTCCTTCCTTCTTGGTAGCGGGAACAGCATCGGTATCCTGCGGCGGTATTCTCGATACGCCGCACCATAGAGCTCGACCAGCTCTTGCTCCTCGTGTCGGATATTCAAGAGAATATAGGCCGTCGATGCCGCGGCGAACACGAAGTGTCCCATGGTCATGACCGGTGTTGACCAGAAGGCGATGAGAATTCCCATCATGATTGGATGGCGCACGTAGCGGTAGAGGTCCGGCATCTGAAATTTTACCGGCGTGTATGCTTGCCCGCGCGTATATAGGCGAACCTGCCTGAGACCGAAGAGATCGCCGTGATCGATGAGAAAACTCGAGTGAATGGCGATCAGCCAGCCAAGCCAAAAGAGCACCTCCAGAATGCGTTGGGCAGGAGGATATTCCACCTCCCACACCACAACGGTTAGCGGCCGCCATTGCCAGAAAAAGAAAAGGAGCACAAGGCTGGAGACCAACACATAAGTGCTACGCTCGACGGCTTGGGGAACGAGCCGAGTCCACCACCCCTTGAACCATTTGCGCGCCATTACGCTATGCTGGAGGGCAAATAGGAAAAAGAGGCCAAGATTGATGAACAACGACTGACCGTAAGACCCCTTGGGGCCATCATCTATGGACTTCGGCACAAAGATATTGCCGACAAAACCGACTGTGTACAAAAAAGTCGTGAGGGAGATCAAGTAGGTGGCTAGACCATAAATGAGTGCAACGGGCCGTCCTAAGGATTTCCAGATGGGTTGCGTCATCGCGCGACATAAACACGTAATACCATGGGAGCGGTGCCAGGCCTTGGCTTTTTATTCCTCAAGACTAAAGCTTTTAAATCAGAATCTGTCATTTAGGCCGCTTTCTTTACTGCCTTAACCTGTAACCGGGCACAATCCGATAACCGTCAAATCGCCGCTGGAAGGGCTCAACCCGGTCGTCTCGATTTCGAGATAGCATTCCACCTTAGAAAACCGATTTGCAGCCATGAGATCGCCGTGATTGTATCGGCACCCTCAGGATAGCGCAAGGGAATTGTATCCGCTCGCGAAGATTAGGTATTGACAATTCCTCGGCCTAGGGGTTTAAACTGCATCTGCGATCAATTGTCCCGAGCCATCCTGATGGCGAGACTTTAGGGAAAGGAGAAAAGAGTATGAGGATTAAGGTGGCAGCTTTGGCCATGATTGGCCTGAGCCTTATATTCGGCGAAACGTTTAATGCGACGGCGCAGGAATTCTACAAGGGAAAGACCGTCACGATTATTACTCCGTTCAGCCCGGGAGGCACCTACGACAGCCTGTCCCGACTCACCGCCCAGTTCTTGCCTAAGTATATCCCCGGGGAGCCGACCATTATTGTGCAAAACAGAACCGGAGGCGGCGGACTGATAGGTACCCGCGCGGCTTACAAGGCCAGCCCTGACGGTCTCACGCTGCTGCACATACCATCGACTTTCCTCTTTCAGTCATTGCTCGGTCAGGTTACCGACATTGATTTCACGAAGTGGGGTTGGCTGGGAAGCGTCGGGGGCGCCCACTACGTGTTTTTTATCCGCTCTGCCCTCCCCTATCGCTCGATCGCCGATTTGCGAAGCGCCCGCCAGCCCTTAAAGATCGGCGTGCTCGGGCCGGGGAGCTCCATCACAGAGACCGCCAAGATGATCAAGCAATTCGGAAAATTCGATGTCCGACTGGTCCCCGGATACAAAGGATACGCCGATATTGCGCTGGCTATGCGGCAGGGTGAGGTGGATGGTGTTGCAACCGCAGCCGAGACGCTCCAGGCAAACGCCCTAACGAAATCCATGCTGGAGGATAATTTTATCGTTCTCTTGCTGAGCTTCGGCGGCGCCAAGCCACCCCCAAAATTCGCGCCGGCGATCGCGAAGCTTCCGAATCTTCGCGACTATATCTCCGATGAAACGGAGCGGCGGGCTTTCGATGTCTATATAGGGACCTTTAACATTACGCGGCCCTTTCTGACCACACCGGGGATACCTCCCGACCGGCTCCAAATCCTACGGGGTGCCCTGTGGAAAATGATGCATGACGCCGAGTTTGTTGCGGCGGCCGAAAAACAAGGCTTTGTATTGCATCCTGTAGGCCATGAAGAGGTTGGTTCGTTGGTTCAAGCTATGTTTAACCTCCCTAAGCCGGTGAAGGAGAAATTGGAAGAAATCTTCAAGTGAAGGCTCGATCAGCCTCGACTTGCGCCAGAACCCACGCCTAGACTTTGCCGGCTTGTAAGCAAAGCGCCGCCAAAAGCTTCGGCGAGGTTTTCCGTATGATCTTGGATGCGTTGCTACAAGGTTTGGTTGCGACTTTCAGCGGGCCGGTTCTCGGCGGCATAGCCCTGGGGGTTTTACTCGGTATCTTTTTTGGTGCAGTTCCGGGCCTCACGGCTACATTGGGCATCGCTCTTTTGCTCCCGTTTATCTACGGTCTCGCTCCGGCGACAGCCTTCGCGATCATGCTATCTCTAGTATCCACCGTTCATACTTCCAACACGTTCCCGGCTTTTTTCTTCAACGTCCCCGGAAGCCCCAGCGCTTCGGCGACGATCTTGGACGGGTATCCCATGGCAAAAAAGGGCGAAGCAGCCAAGGGACTAACGGCCTCTTTCCTCGCCTCAGCCATAGGTGGGGTCGTGGGGGCAGCGGTTCTTTTCGTGTGTCTCCCTCTGCTTCAGCCGTTGGTGCTCTTGTTCGCCTCCCCCGAGCGGTTCATGCTCGTGGTCGTGGGGCTAGTCATGATCAGCTTTTTGAGCGGGGGACAGCCCACCAGGGGCCTTTTGAGCGCGGCCCTCGGCCTTTGGCTCGGCACGATCGGCTTTGACCCGCAGCTAGGCATTCCACGCTACACGCTTGGCCAGGACTATCTCCTCGAGGGATTGTCGCTTGTCCCTCTAGTGATGGGGCTATTTGCGTTACCGGAAGTGGTCGACCTCGCCCTTAGGGGACAAATCGCCGAAAAGACTGCCATGCGTGTGAGCGCGGGCTTCGCGACGGGAGCCAAGGAGACGTTTCGCCATTGGCTCCTGGTGCTGCAGAGTAGCGTGATCGGGGTCATCGTTGGGGCGATCCCTGGGCTCGGGGGAACGGCCGCCGCCTTCTACGCTTATGGTGCCGCAGTTCGAGGGGCAAAAGAGGATGAACGGGAAGGATTTGGTAAAGGCGATATTCGGGGAGTTATAGCGCCTGAGAGCGCCAACAACGCGTCAGCGGGAGGAGAGCTAATCCCGACTTTGGCATTCGGAGTCCCTGGGGGTGCAACTTCAGCCATGCTGTTAGCCGCTTTTCTGATTCTTGGAGTGACCCCTGGACCTCCGATGCTCAATGAACACTTGTGGATCAGTTTCTCCATGGTTTTTACCTTGGTGCTTTCGAACCTGCTGGCAACGGCCCTATGCCTTTGCATGACTCGACGGGCAGCCAGAATCGCTTGGATCCGGGGAAGCCTTCTCATCCCTGTCATCATGCTTTTTGTGCTTTTCGGCGCCTACGCCGCCTACCCCGAGCCCGGAACGCTTGTCTTTACGTTGCTTTTCGGGATCCTGGGCTACGTGATGATGCGCGCGGGATGGACGCGCGTTCCCTTACTACTTGGATTTATCCTTGGGCCCCTATCCGAAAATTTCCTGTTCATCTCCATAGCCAGCTTCGGCCTGGGATTTCTCCTGCGACCGATCACCCTGCTCCTCGTTCTAGCGATCGCGGGCATCCTAGCGTACGGCTTTTTACGCGGACAAAGAAAATGAAATCAAGGCTGGACTTCTTATTGTGCTTGATCATGACACTAGTTTTTGCCGGGGCCTTGCTCCGTGCCACGGCTTGGCCTTTTGCCGCTGCCATATTCCCGTTCGCGGCAACAAGCGTCGGACTGTTACTGTCGATCACGGGTCTGATCGCGCCCTTTGTTGTAGCGTCCCGCAGGCTACCCAGCAGAACCGGGGAAGGCCTGATTCGAAAAGAACTAGCCACTTTCTGCTGGATTTTGAGTTTTTTCGCCTTGGTTGCCTTGGTGGGATTTCAATGGGGCTTGCCGGCCGCCGTGCTGTTGTATCTTAAGTTTGAGGCAGAGACATCCACTATCCCGTCAATTCTTTACTCGGGGGCCTGTTGGGTTTTCTTATATGGGACCCAGGCATGGCTTCATCTCCCTCTCTATGAGGGGTTTGTCTTTCTAGGCTCATTCTGAGGGCGGCTCTTCGCCCAGCTCCAAAGAAATGTCCGTGGCTACCCGAAAGCCAGCCTCAAGTTGATAAAAATCTCTAGGCAGGCTGGCGCGTGCATCGTCAGAGACAATCCGTCACTTCTCGGTGGCTCAATCTCAAAAGCGAGTTCCTATCATGATCATTTGTTATCTTTTCACTCGTTCCACTTCGCTTTTAGATAGCAGGTACGACACGCAACTTTCGAGGGTGGCCAGTTTGGGGAGATCCACCTCGGGAATATCTATCCCGAGTTCCGCATGTATGCCGATCACAAAGTTCAGGAAATCCACGGAGTCAATGTCGAGCTGGTCGCGCAGACTGAGCCGGGGATCGATCGACTGAAGTTCCGCTTCAGGAGCAACCGAGCCAAGAACGCGCAGCACCGTCTCCCGAATTTGTTCCGCTGTCATAGCTTCTCCGGTTCCTGGAGAAGGCGACCGATGGCGGCGAGAAATAGGCCCCCTCGATGGCCGTCGCTCACGCGGTGGTCTGCCGAAAGGCTGGCTGAAATCACCGGTCTAGCCCCCACCACTCCGGCTGCTGCCCATGGACGTTCGGTGATCCGTCCAAAGCCGACGAGCGCCACCTGCGGCGGGTAGATGACTCCGAAAACCGTTTGAACTCCTTGCTCGCCGAGGCTGGTCACCGTGATCGTGGGATCCGAGAGCTCGGAGCTGCGGAGAACTCCAGCACGGGCACGCTTCACAAGGTCGAGCATGTCGCGCATAAGCTCATCCAGGCTCTTCTTGTCCACGTCGTGAATCGCGGGCGCTACCAGTCCACCCTGTCTGAGCGAGATGGCCACACCGACGTGGATGGCCGGGCCAGGCTTAAACGATCCGTCCACCCAGAAGCCGTTCATTTCCTGGACTTCGCGCGCGGCAAGCGCCACCGTACGGAGCAAAAGAGCTGAGTAGAGCAGCCGCTCGGTCACAGGCCGCTTGAGATTCTCCGCCGCCAGCCAAGCCATGGCCTGGCTCATATCAATGTCGGTGCCGAGATAGTAATGGGGAATTTCACGCTTGGATCTAGCCATGGCAGCGGCGATCACTCGACGCAAACCGGCCTGGCGCTCCTCCGCGGGTGGCGCGGCTTGGACCGGGCGGACAGCCGTGGCCGCCGCTCGGTCTACATCCTCTTTCGTTATCGCTCCGCCCTCGCCAGTTCCCGTCACTGCGGTGAGCTGCACGCCGAGCTCTTCCGCCCTTCTGCGCGCAAGCGGCGACACTCGAAGCCCACGTAGCGCCGCCATCGGAGCCTGCGGGACTCGAGCAGCCGCGGTTGGCCGGGGAGCCGATGGCGCACCCTTCTCGGCCTTGACTTCCTGCGGCGGAATGGGCTGCTCAGGTTGCCCCTCGTTGCGAATCATGGCCAAGACGGTTCCGACCGGGACCTTCTCCCCTTCTCGAACGAGGATCGCCTGAACGATACCATCCTCGAAGATCTCGACCTCGATGGCCGCCTTTTCGGTGTCGACCACGGCTACGATATCCCCCCGCTTCACCACGTCGCCGGGACGGACACGCCATTCGGCCAGAGTGCCTGCCTCCATATCGGCGCCAAGCGAAGGCATGCGAAACTCAGCCACGTTTTCTTACCACGCGCTGAATGGCTGCGACGATGCCGGCCACCTGCGGGATCGCCGCATCCTCAAGGTGCTTGGGGTAAGGCATGGGCACCTCGACGCTGCAGACTCGCGCCACGGGAGCGTCAAGCTCGTAGAAGACGTTCTCCATGATGCGCGCCATGATCTCGGCCGAGATGCTGCCGCTGCGCCATCCCTCGTCGACGATGACGGCACGATGGGTTTTGGCGACGGTCTCCACGATGGCCACCGTGTCAAGCGGCCGTAAGGTGCGGAGGTCCACGACCTCGGCGCTAATGGCTTCGGCGGCAACCTCTTGAGCGGCTTGCAGCGTTTTACCGAGGGTGCCGCCATAAGTGATAAGGCTCACGTCTGTTCCCGGCCGTCGAACCGCCGCCTTGCTGATCCCCACCGGGCCGGCATCAGCGGCCAGTTCCTCCTCCAAGTTGTAAAGCGAGCCGTGCTCGAAGATCAGAACCGGATCCGGATCCTCGAGAGCCGTCCATAGCATCCCTCGCGCATCCTCCAGTGTTGCCGGGGTCAGCACCTTGATTCCGGGAATGTGCGCGTACCAACCATCCAGGCTGTGAGAATGCTGGGCCGCGAGCTGTCTGCCCGCTCCGGTCGTCATTCGTATCACCAGCGGAATATTGAACTGGCCCCCTGACATGTGCAGGATCGTGGCGGCGTTATTCATAATCTGATCGAGGGCCAGAAGGCTGAAGTTCACCGTCATGATCTCGACGATGGGCCGCACCCCGCCCATCGCTGCTCCGATTCCAGCGCCGACGAAAGCCGATTCCGAAAGCGGCGTGTCGCGAATCCTCTCCGGACCGAATTCCTCCAATAGCCCCTTGCTCACCGCGAAGCAGCCGCCGTAGCGGCCCACGTCCTCTCCCATCAGAAAGACCCTTTCGTCGCGCTGGAGTGCCTCGCGCAGAGCGGCCCGGATCGCTTCCCGATAGGTCGTCCGGATCTTTTGAGTCTCTCCACTCATCGCTTGGGCTCCTCGGAGTAAACGAATCTCGTCAGCTCCTCCACGGGCTCCCAGGTGCCGGCCTCGGCAAATTCGACCGCCCGGGTGATCTCCGCGGCCACCTCCTCTTCCATGCGCGCCAGATCCTCATCCTTCAGAAGCCCCTGCTCTTTGAGCGAGGCGGCGAAATTGGGAATCGGATCTCGCTTCTTCCAGGCCTCGACTTCTTCCTTGGTCCGATAGAGCTCAGGGTCATACATGGAGTGGGCGCGAAAACGGTAGGTGCGAAACTCGAGAAAGTGTGGTCCGCCGCCGGAGCGCACGGCATTAGTCGCCCGTTTCGCGGCGGCTTCCACGGCGATGACATCCATGCCGTCCACCGGCCAGGCGGGAATTTCGAAGGCTGCGGCCTTAAGACAGAGATCGGTTTCCGATTCAGAGCGCTCCAGAGCCGTCCCCATCGCATAGAGATTGTTCTCACAGCAAAACAGAACCGGCAGGTTCCACAGAGCCGCGAGGTTCATGGATTCGTGAAATTCACCTTCAGCCACGGCCCCCTCTCCGAAAAAACAGGCGGTGACCCGATTGCGACCTTGCATTTTGTCTGCCAGCGCCAGGCCAACAGCGAGAGGCAATCCGCCACCGACAATGGCGTTGCCGCCATAAAAACGGGTGGCGGCATCGAAGATGTGCATGGAGCCCCCACGACCTCGGCTGCACCCTTGGACTTTGCCGTACATCTCCGCCATGATCGCGCCAGCGGAGACCCCGCGCGTGAGCGCGTGCCCGTGTTCGCGGTAAGTTGCGACGATGGCGTCGTCGGATTGGAGGACCTGCATGGCGCCGACAGCCACTGCCTCCTCGCCAATGTAAAGATGGAGAAAACCCCGGATGTTGGTGGCGCTGTAGAGCTCAACGCACTTCTCCTCGAATCTTCGGATCAGCAGCATCTGATAGAGCAGGTGAAACGCGTGTTCACGCTCCAGAATCGGTTTCGGATCTTGCATCATTCGTCGCTCTCCAGGGCGGAGATGTCCCCCTCCGGAAGCCCAAGCTCACGGGCTTTTAGCAGGCGGCGCATGATCTTGCCGCTGCGCGTCTTAGGGACGTTCGAGCGGAAGTCGATCTCCCTGGGCGCTACGGCCGGACCCAGACGGCCGCGCGAAAAACCGAGGAGCTCTTTGCGCAGCGCTTCGCTCGGTTCGTATCCCCGCTTGAGGGAAACGAAGGCTTTGACGACCTCCCCGATAACCGGGTCGGGCTTGCCGATGACGCCAGCTTCAGCTACAGCCGGATGCTCCATCAGGGCGCTCTCGACTTCGAAAGGGCCAATGAGGTGGCCCGCGGACTTAATGACATCGTCGGCGCGGCCAACAAACCAGAAGTAGCCGTCGGCGTCCTGCATGGCAAGATCACCTGTGAGATACCATCCTCCGGCAAAACACTTCTTATAGCGCTCTTCCTCATGGAGGTAGCCCCGAAACATCGACGGCCAACCCGGCTTAAGCGCCAACTCTCCCTCGACACCGGGCCCGTCAACCACCTCGACTGTTCCGTCCTTTTGCCGGTGGACGATCGCCGCTTCGATGCCCGGGAGCGGCCGGCCCATGGAACCGGGCCGGATCTCCATGGCCGCGTAGTTCGCAATCATGATGCCGCCGGTCTCGGTCTGCCACCAGTTGTCATGGAAGGGCAAGCCGAAAGCTTCTTGACCCCAAACCACCCCCTCCGGATTAAGCGGCTCTCCGACGCTCGCAGCAAAGCGCAAACGGCTGAGGTCGTATTTCCGAATCACTTCCGTGCCTACCTTCATCATCATGCGGATCGCAGTCGGCGCCGTATACCAACTGGTAACTCTCTGGTCTTGCAGAATTCCATACCAGCGCGCGGCGTCGAAGTCGCCCTCGTCGATGATGCTGGTGATTCCATGGGTGAGAGGAGAGATGATGCCGTAGGAGGTACCCGTCACCCAGCCGGGGTCAGCGGTGCACCAGAAGATGTCGTCGGGGTGAAAGTCGAGGGCATACCTTCCCGTAATGTAATGGGCGACCACAGCTTTGTGAACGTGGATCGCCCCCTTAGGCTTGCCTGTGGTCCCACTGGTGAAATGGAGCAGCGCCATGTCTTCAGGGTCGGTGGGCGGAATCTCAAATCGGTCAGGGGCCGAGACCATTAGGGTGTGAAAGTCTTCGGTGTCGGGTAGCGCAGTGGTCCTACCTTCGCTCCCGACCAGCAGGATGTTTGTTAGGTGAGGAAGGGATTTTCGGAGTTCGGCTACGTGCCGTCTGAGATAAAGTAATTCTGTGGTGACCAGCAGCTTCCCCTCGCCGATCGCGAGCCGCTGCTGGATGGGTTCGGGTCCGAAGGCAGAGAACAAGGGACAGAAGACGCTGCCGTTCTTCAACGTACCGAGAGCCGTGATGTAAATCTCGGGGATGCGTCCTGCCAGCGTGAATATCCGGTCTCCTTTTCTGACTCCCAATCCACGCAGCACGTTGGCAAAGCGATTGCTGAGAGATTGGAGGTCTCTGTAAGTCAAATCCCGGACCTCTCCCTGCTTGCCGAGCCAGCGCAACGCCAGGTGACGGCCGCGGCTGCCAGCGGCGTGGCGGTCCACGGCTTCGTGGGCTATGTTGAGACCCCGGCCGTCCGGCAGGCCGTCGAGCTCCCGTTGGGTGGCTTCCCAAGAGAATTCTGCTTGGGTTCGCTCGTAGTCAATCAGGTTGGGGGTCGTCTTCCAGCGATCTTCGGGTTTTAGAATCGGTTTCCAGGCCACAGACCTTCCCTCAACCCATAGCCTCACTCTTAGACCTTCAACTTTTGTCTGAGCGCTTTTAAATTCAACACATCTTCCCGATTGTATCCCAAGAGCGTCAGGAGGGCTTTTTCATCGTCGTAAAATTTATAGTTAAGCCACAGCCGCACGGCCATGAAACCGTCGATGCCGGTTAATTGTCTTTCAATGCCCAGTCGTCTTTCGACTTCCTTGAGACCGCCGTAGAGATTTCTTTGCCAGCAGTCATACATCAAGTCATGGTGTAAACAATGCTCGGTCAGGTCAACGCCCAGCTTTGCCTGAATATACGGGAGGTCAAACCGGCTTCCGTTATAAGTATAAAGGGTCTTAACTCTTCCGCATAAGTCGAGTAACTTTATCAACGATATCTCGTCCCCGACCCATTGGATGAAATCCTGGTTGGTCCCGTAATCTAAGAGCAGTCCGATGACAGTGAGATCGCCATCGGAAGGGCTTAGGCTGGTCGTCTCGATATCGAGATAGGCACAGCCGCTTTGCGTCCGGCCCATGGTTGCCTGCCCTCAGGGGCTTTTTTGTCCATCTCCCTTCGGGGGATCTTTCATTTTGCGATCCCCTTCCGGGATGATCAACAGGCGTCGATAAGGGCCCGTTCCGAGACTCTTCGTCGTCAACCACGGATCATCCTGTAAAACCGCATGGATGATGCGCCGGTCTGCCGCGCTCAGAGCGTCCACGCTAACCGTCTTTCTCTCCCGCTTGGCCTTCTCTCCCAAGCGCAACGCCAGGTCCTCTAGACTACGGCGGCGGCGCTCACGGTAGTTCTCCGTATCCACCACCACATGAACCCCTTCTCCGGCGCGCCGCTCGCTCACGATGCGCGTCACCAAATACTGCAGCGCCTCCAAGGTCTGCCCCCGATGGCCGATCAGCAAACCTCCCTCACCGCTGCGGATCTCCAGGAGGACCTCTTCTGGGACCTCCCCCGCCTTAGCCTCAACCGTGCCCTCCACCCCCATGAGCCGAAGTATTTCCCGCAGCACTTCCCTTCCCTTCTCCCCCACCACCGAACTCTCCCCTTCTCCTCTCCCCGCCACTTCCACTATCGGCTTCCTGAGGGATGCCCGAATGCAGGCCTTCTTCCCGCCAAAACCCAAGATCCCCGCCCTCCCCTCCACCAGCACCTTCACCTCCACCTTGTCGCGCTCCACGCCCAAAATCTTCAGTGCCTTCTCGATCGCCTCATCTACGCTATCGCCTTCGGTCTCCACAAACTCCATGATCCACCATCCTCCCGAAACTGCGCCCTAGCGGTTCATGCGATTGATCAAATACTGCTGTGCAATCGTCAGGATGTTATTGACCAGCCAGTAGATGGTCAGGCCAGCCGGAAAGCTGACGAACATGACGGTAAAAATTACCGGCATCATCAGCATCATGCGTCTTTGGTTGGGGTCTCCGGCGCTGGGCGTCATCCACTGCTGGAGGAACATGCTGGCCCCCATCAGGAGCGTGAGAACGGGTATCCCTAGATTCCACCCTCCCAAGATCACAGGCAATGACTCCCAGTCCGGCCGAGAGAGATCCTTGATCCACAGAAAGGGGGCGTGGCGCAGCTCGATTGGAGTGAGCAGAGCATTGTAAAGGCCGATAAAGACCGGGAACTGCAGCGCCATCGGGAGGCATCCTCCCAATGGATTGACCTTGTTGCGCCGGTAAAGCTCCATAATCTCCTTGTTGAGCTTCTCCTTGTCGTCTTTGAATCTCTCCTTGAGGCGCTCCATCTGCGGCTGGAGCTTTTGCATTTGCTTCATCGAGACAAAGCTCTTGTGCGTCAAAGGGGCAAGCAAAAGCTTGATGATCACGGTGAGCAGGATGATGTCGATGCCATAGCTTCCGGTGAACCGGTGTGAGAAGTGCATGACATAAAGCAAAGGAATGGCGACAAAAGCAAAGTAACCAAAGTCGATGGATCTCTCCAGCCCTCTGCCCAGCGACTTCAATAACTCCAGCTCCTTGGGGCCGATAAAGAGCGTGTAGCGAGCCTTGCCTGCCGCTTGGCCACCGGCTTGGCTTTTGACCTCGATGACCAGACCAGGCCCTGCCTGTCTCGCCGCAATCATTTGCTCCGCTTCTCCCTCGGGCAGGAGGGCGAAAAGAAAATAGGTATAACCAAATCCGGCCCACGAAATAGGCCCGCTCA
>Ga0209341_10002481_pt1 | contig 17528 bp, 20 predicted proteins | sample RifCSP13_2_FD_184020 | JGI IMG/M metagenome (GOLD analysis project Ga0209341, IMG submission 184020) | Soil microbial communities from Rifle, Colorado - Rifle CSP2_sed 13_2 (SPAdes) (version 2) | ecosystem: Environmental > Terrestrial > Deep subsurface > Rock core/Sediment | place: Rifle... | reverse complement strand
CCCTAAGCGCATCGGGATAATCGTAAAATCTTCTATAACCCTTTCGATCACTAATTGATGACTAATCAAGTATCTTGCGACATTGTCCTTAGGCAAATGGTTATAATCTACTACCTCTTTGTCGCTTACCACAGCAGCGATATCCCGATAATGGATTGTATATACATTACTGCCAGCGATAACTTTACACGAGGTAAAAAATAATTCTTTATCAGAACTTATAATTCCGTAGATATATTTACCCATTTCACTCATTGGTTAATTTTCCCAATTCCCCAATTCCCTAATTCTCCAATCACACTTTATGTTTTCCACGCTGGGCAATCATCGATTTCATGGCCTCCTCAAAATGTTTCATTGAAATAGAGAGCCCTGATTTTTGATTTTCTATATATTCCCGTATCGCAAACATGGAGGACTTCCTGCATATAAATTCAATATCAGCCCCTGTTATACCTTCTGTCTCCTTTGCCAATCTCCTTAAATCAATATCCTTATCCAGGGGTTTCTTTTTTGTATGTATCTTAAATATTTCTAATCGTGTCTCTTCATCCGGTACGGGGAGTTCGAGTATAAGGTCAAACCTGCCGCTCCTCAGGAGTGCAGGATCGATCAGCCCCAATCTATTGGTAGCGGCCAGGACTACGACACCTTTAAGCTCCTCAATCCCATCCATCTCTGCCAGAAATTGGCCTATGACCCGTTCAACTACATGTGCTTCCGCACCTGCTGACCCCCTCATGGGAACGATGGCGTCGATCTCATCAAAAAACAGAATAGTCGGGGAGGCCTGCTTTGCGATCTTAAATACCTCACGTATAGCCTTCTCACTCTCTCCGACAAATTTTGAGATCAGCTCCGGTCCCTTTACTGAAATAAAATTAACGCCGGTCTGACTTGCTGCAGCTTTAGCCAGTAAGGTCTTTCCTGTGCCCGGCGCCCCATAAAGCAGGATCCCTTTAGAAGGATTTGTATCCGCCTTTTTAAAGACATCAGGATACTTCAGTGGCCACTCTATGGCCTCTCTCAATTCTTCTTTAATGTTCTCAAGGCCACCCACGTCCTCCCATTTTACATCGGGTACTTCCACAAAGAATTCACGTATTGCCGAAGGTTCAACCTCCTTCATGGCCTCTACGAAGTTCTCCATTGTCACTTCTAAACCGAGAAGTGTCTCGTAAGGTATATCTGCCATCTCAAAGTCTATTTTGGGTATAATCTTCCGAAGCGCTGACATAGCCGCCTCTCTTGCCAGCGCCTCTAAATCAGCGCCTACAAAGCCATGCGTAATCTCAGCCAATTTTTCTAAGCTTACATCTTCAGAGAGAGGCATTCCCCTCGTGTGAATCTGTAATATCTCTAACCTGCCCTTTCTATCAGGGACAGTAATAGATATCTCCCTGTCAAATCTACCCGGTCTCCTTAATGCAGGATCAATCGTGTCGGGGAGATTCGTTGCCCCTATGACAATAACATGCCCGCGGGATTCTAATCCATCAAGGAGGGATAAAAGTTGTGCCACCACACGCCTCTCGACCTGCTTTTCGCCACCCATCTCCCCCCTTTTAGGCGCGATAGCATCAATCTCATCAATAAAAATAATCGCCGGGGCATGGCTCTGTGCATCTTCAAAGACTTTTCTCAGACGTGCTTCAGACTCGCCATAGAATTTGCCCATGATCTCGGGTCCGCTGATACTTATAAAATAGGTATTGGTTTCACTGGCGATGGCGCGGGCAATTAAGGTCTTGCCGGTCCCCGGTGGTCCATACAGGAACACACCCTTTGGCGCTTCTATACCAAGTCTCTCAAACACCTCCGGATATTTCAGGGGTAATTCAATCATCTCTCTGATTCTCTGAATCTGAGTATGAAGTCCGCCTATATCTTCGTATGATATCTTTAATACCCCTGCCTCTTTAACCCCCTTCGATTTAATACTTATCACGGTGGCCGGACTTATGATGACAACCCCATCAGGAATTGTCTCTTCCACCATAAAATCATAGCTCCTTGTACCAAACAATGACGCCCTTACTTTATCCCCGGAGACTAAAGACAGCCCTTCTATCAGTGAACCGATGTATTTAGTATCCTTTTCTTTCTGAAGTAAACCGGATATTGTCAAAGGAGATAGTGTGACCCTCCTTGCCGGCCTATGTCCCACCTTCTTAATCTTTACCTTTTCATCTACGCCTGCTTTAGCATTCTCACGGGTAATCCCATCTATCTGGATAATATTTTCCCCCCTGTCTTTCAAATAGCAGGGCATTATTTTAACGGGAGTTTTTCTCTTCCCTTCAATCTCTATTATCTCGCCTACTTCGATCCCCAGACTTTTCATATCTTCAGGGTCTATCCTCGCAATAGCCCTTCCTACATCCTTGGGTAATGCCTCTTTCACCTTTAATGTCATTGTATTATTCTCTTCCATCTGAAAATCCCTACTTCTTTATTCTGACCTCCAAAATCCCAGTCTTATAAGAAGATCTCATTGTTTCAGCCTTTACTTCTGCTGGAATCAAGACCTCTTTATAAAATTTCCTTTCACCTCTTTGAGCGGATATCTCAAGGATATCTCCGTTTAAATCCAGTTTTATATCCTCTTCACCCACCCCTGGCAGCTCCGCAATGATTATAATCTCCTCTTTTTCGTCAAAGAGATCCGTAATAGGCTCTCTCTCTTCTTCAATTGAAGGACCGGCAGGAGTCTTTATGATATTTCCAAAGGGCTCCACTACCGGGACACCTCCCGCTGTTTTTATGGAAACACCAAATACCCCTTTCATCCCTTTTTTAAGATGACTGAGATCAAATTCACCTTCTTTCTTTATTTCCCCGCCCGCTTCTTTCAGTTTATCAGCAAGGTCAATAATATTTTCTATCCCTTTAAATATCCCTCCCAGGCCGATTTTTACCACCCCAAGATCAATGTCCAGCCCTTTGCCCTCTTTCTTCTTCTTTTCTTTTGTCATGACTTATCTCCCTTATCTTATCTTAGCCTCCAATTGTTCCAATCTCTCCTTTAAGATTTTGTTTTCCTTCTCAATCTGGGTCTGTCTTGCCTCTGAGGACAAATAGGAATCAGTCTGCCACCAGTTTATCCCCATCTCCATTGCCTTATCCACAGAGGCAACTAAAAGGCGAATCTTGATATCAAGTAACGCTACATCACCTATACATACCTTTATATCTCCCGCAATGACAATCCCTTTATCTAAGACCCTTTCTAATATATCTGCGAAGTTTGTTGTCTGAACTCCATGAACTATCTGATTAGTCATTTTTTAATATCCCAGGGAAAGCTTTTTCCAGGATTTGACCTCAGAAAAATCATCTTTTTTATCTGAAAATGCCCGTGTGTCATTGCATCGTAACTTGTTCATCTCAAGGTTTATTTCTTGCAGGCGACTTTTGATAGTTTCCCTCCTCATGCATCGCCTTTTGTCTTCCTTGAGGAGTCTCTCCTTCTCTTTATCGAGTATATACAGATCTAAATAGATTGAGGTTTCTATCCTTGGTATAGAACGTCTCTTTGTGTTAAATGAATGAATACCGTTTAAATTGTTTACATCTTTCATGACTGATCTCCTCTAACTATATTTTTCAACCAGCTCTTTAATAACTTCCTTGACTCTGTTCTGATTTGTCTTTATACCAACCCTGCTTGTTTCAGAGGGCAGTATATCCTGGCAGATCTGCAAAAAGAGGCCATTAGAACTTTCTGGATTGATACCTTCAATTTCTACAGTTTTCGCAATCATAATGCACCCACGAACAGTTGGAGCAAATTCGCATACTCCAGAATCCCTCAGCTTTCTAACAACGTGGACTATCCTCTCTACATATGCTTGAGGAAGCTTTGATTTAGACATGGTTATAGCAACCTCTGTCTCAAAATCCAGATAATCTATATCTAAGGTAATCATCCGATCCCTCAATGCATCCTGACTTCTATGAACACCCGCATACTCTTCAGGATTACTCGTAAAGATGGCTGTAAAATCAGGATTGACCTTTAAATATGGTTCTTCTTCCCCCCTCCCTGCCGGCATATCCATTATCTTTTCCTGTAACACGGATAAAAGGATATTATTTGCCTCCGGCCTTGAGCGTGTGAACTCATCATAGACCAGTGTAAAACCATACTTGCAGGCTATAGTCAGACGGTTATCTACCCACCGTCTGGTCATATCCTCTTCAAGCCTCAAAACTCTGGATACAAAACGATCAACAACCTTCCTGAACCTGTACCCATACTCTCCACCCACGAGATCAGAAGTGGTCAACGCAGCATCTCCATGAATCATAACTACCGGCCTGCCAATTTTAGTTGCTATATGCATAGCCAGTGTAGTTTTACCTGTACCGGAACCCCCTCTGAGGTGGACTGGAAAACCTGCCCTATAATATGAAAGTGCCCTATTTGTAATATCTGCAATGTATTTTGTTTCTACAAAGTCTGGCAGAGGACATAGTTCAAGCACTGTAGACATCTCATCAATCATTTCTGTTTACCTCTTTTTATACCTTGCTTTTGGTTATCTCTTCAGGTTTCCCTGCTGCAAGCCCTCTCTTTTTTCTCTTGGACATACTCTCTGAAAGTCTCCGCCAGATCGAAGCCATCTCTTCCCTCTGGGCCTTGAATTCCTGTAGCAGCCCATGAACTTCTTTGTGTATTTCTCCCCGTCTTGTTTGAATTTTCCTGGTCACATTTCTAATATTCCCCATCATCGCCTTGAAATCCTTCGCCCTCCCGGTTTCCCCCTTTTCAAGACCCGACCTGAGGCGATCAGCCATTTTCTTATGGTCTGTCTGAAACACCCTGATCATCCTGTGAGTATCGCCGATCATCATTTGGATATCGGCGACTAACTCATTTATCGCCTTCCCTCGCATATCATGGGAGGTGATGATATCCTCACTAAGTTTTTTGGTATCCATAACCATTCCCATCTTACTCCTCCTTTTTTGATCTCTCTTTCCTAAACCTATCAAGTATGTTGTGAACCTCATCCCTTCTTTCTATCTGTTGTGCTATTCGCTCCCTGTGCTGGATATTAAATTTTTTCAGCATTGATTTGAGATCCTTTATCCTAAGTTCTCTCCCCTTTGTCCGAAGTTCTTCAAGTCTCTCCCTTATCTCCTGCTGGTTCCTCTGGAACTCTTTTAACTTCAGGGTAACCTCTCTCTTTCTCTCATCCTGTCTGGCAAAGATATCCTTTAGCATACCCTGGAATTCTTTAACCCTTTCAGTCTCACCTGTAACAATGGCATCTTTGACCCGTATAAAATTGTCCCTCAGGGTGTTCACCGCTTCTTTTTGTTCATTGAGGCAACTGCTTATCAAATTCCTGACTTCCCTCTCTTCTTCATACTGAGGTGAAAAAATAGCCTGCATCATATTGTCAAAATCCTTACACCTCAGAGACTCATTTTTAGCAAGAATCTTGCGTAATTCTGCATTAAGCTTTTCCCATTCCTGTTTTCTATCAAGGAAGGAATCTTGAAAACCTTCAAGAATATTGTGGTTTGTATCCAGAATCGCCCCCATATTCCGGACACTGGTTTCGTAAGAGGAAACTATATTGTTAAGAAAAACCTGCATATCTCCCTAATCCATTAGTTACACGGGGAAAGAAACAGTGGGAATTCCATGGTGAATCATGCTGTCAGCTCTTCCTTTCGCAAGGCTGTAGTCGCAGGCTTTAGCCTGCGCCCCAGTACAGCTATGGATGCATCGCACGCACCCTAAAGGGTGCGGCTACACCTGAAACAGACAGAGCATAAGGATGACTCAACAAGACCCCCCCGTCAGTTACTGACCCCCTCCTTAGGCTGCTGTTGCTGTTAATCCAATCGCCTCAGCATACTTCAGATAGGTCTCGACTGATGCCACTACTATCCTGGCTTCTACGGCAAGTAATTCAATGCCTACTAATGAAACCCTCACCCAGGCATCAATTACTACCCCTTTGTCGAGAATGCGGTCAATAACTTCAACCAGACTCGATGACCCTATTGCTTTTTCGACAGCCATTTTTATCACCCCCTTTCTCTTGCAAAATTTTCCCTTCTTTTCTTCTTCCCGAAGGAAATGCCAAAGACATGATATTTTCTAAATGAATACGCCGATGCATTTATTAACTACCGGGGTCTTCTTCTATAATTATCTTTCAGAAATATTTTTAGTCTGCTCCGGGTAATTTTTACCTTCTGAAAGGCTTTAGAAAAAAGAGATTCTATAACATTCATTTTATGTTTCTTCATTACATAGTACAGGGTTAAATCATTTATCTTCATGAATGACTCTTACCCTTGCTTATCTTTCTTATAAGTGAAATCGCCGGCTCCTTTTTCCCCTCGGACTCATACCGGCTTGCAATCAGAAAGAGCGCCAGTCTTGATGCCACTGCTTCGAAGGTGTCAGGATATTTGTCGAGTATCTTTGTATAGAGGTCTATCGCATAACTGGTCACCCCTGCCTTCTCAAATTCATTCGCCATCGATAGCAGTCTAAAGGGACCGGAGGGAGAGATCACTTCATTCCTGAAATTTTCCCTGTGAAGGTCTTCTGACACTCCAATCATAAGTTTCCTCCTTTCTAAAATCCGGCAGGTCGCCGGCAGGTCACCGGAAGGTCACCGGAAGGTCAGAAGACCCGCCGCTGCCCATCCGGAGAGGGCAGCATCTTTGTATAGAAAGCATGAACGGATGGTTTCAAAAGCAAGAGAGATGCCATTGATACTCTCCTCTGGATATTTTTAGTTTAGCGGTTTATTTTCAATGAGTTCTGAAAAAACTCGCAAATTTGAGATTTGCGAGTTGAGAGGATAAGAAGGGAAGGGATTCCCGATTTCCGGGAAGAAATTCACTCCATGATGAGGCGCCGATCTTGTTTTGGAATCTTCAATCCGGGTTGAATCCATACTTCTTCAACCTGTTGCGTAGGGTTTTTGGATCAAATCTCAGGAGTTTTGCCAGCTCCGTCTTGTTGATGAAGGGATTCGTTTTCATGATTTGCAGAATCGCCTGGCGTTCCACCTCTTCGGCAGCGGCATTTCTGAGGGTCTTAATATCGAGGGAAGAATCGTCAGGATTCATAAAGTTTGCCGCAATGACCGCCTTTTCTATCAGAATCCTGGAAAGGTGACAGGGACGTATAACATCGTCAGAAATCAGAAAGGCGCTTCTGACGACGTTTTCCAATTCCCGTATATTCCCGGGCCAGTGATACTTATTCAGGAGGCTCATGGCATCCTCCGTAATCCCCCCGGATTTATGGAACTCTCTGTTGCACTGTTCCAGAAAATGACTGACCAGTCCCGGGATATCGCCCTGTCTCTCCCTTAAAGGGGGCAGTCTGATCATTGCCGCACTGATCCTGTAGTAAAGATCCTGGCGGAACTCCCCTCTCTGCGATGCCTCTTTCAGATCAATATTGGTGGCGGCGATGATTCGGATATCGAGGGGGATGGGCTCATATCCCTTAGAGCCGAGATGAATGATGCTGTGGTCCTGCGTCACCCTCAGCAGCTTCGCCTGGATGGGGAGGGGGAGGTTCCCGATTTCGTCTAAGAAGAGGGTTCCCATGTTTGCGGATTCAAACAGTCCTTCCTTCCGGTTCATCGCCCCTGTAAAGGCGCCTTTCTCGTAGCCGAAGAGTTCACTTTCGATAAGGGATGCGGGCAGGGCAGAGCAGTCTACGGGGACAAAGGGGCCCGTACTGCGCAGACTCATGCTGTGGATCAGCTTCGCAAAAAGCTCCTTTCCCGTCCCGGTCTCCCCTTGCAGCAAGACCGGTATGTCCGGCGGGGCAAAACGTCTGACGAGCTCCCATACATATTTCATTGCCGGACTTTCTCCGACAATGTCCTTTATTCCGGGTTGCAGCGATTCTTCTGCAGTAGTGGTCAGAGCGGCCAATTTACGCACGTTTTCCAGGAGGGTCCTGTTGTCGAAGGGTTTCGTCAGGAAGTCGACAGCGCCCTCTTTGAAGGCCTCGACGACGACACCTATCTCACCATAGGCCGTCATGATTATAACCTTGGTTTCAGGTTCAACCCTTTTAAACTCCTTTAAAACTGCAATGCCACTTATCTCCGGCATTTTTAAGTCCACCATGGCAAGAAAGGGGTGACTCTCTCTGGCGATCTCTAACCCCTCTTTGGCAGAGGTTGTGACGGATACATGAAAATCGTTCTGCAGGACCAGAGATAATGCCCTGTTTACACTCCGGTTATCATCGATAATCAGGATATGGGGTTGTATGTGACTCATAGTGTCTCAGCCATGAATCCTTTCAAGGGCACGATGATGATGTTCCTTGTTCACCGGGAGTAGAGTGTCACGGGTTGGTTATTTTCCATCCGGTCAGGGTGAAGAATAGAGCACAGGGATTGTAATCGTAAAGATGGACCCATTGCCCCTTTCGGACTTTACAGTGATTCTGCCATGATGTTTCTCCACAATCTGCCGGCATATATAGAGCCCTAAACCATGTCCTTCTCTTTCTTTGAGAGAAAAAAAGGGTTTAAAGATATATTTCAGATATTCCTCCGGGATGCCTGAGCCGGTATCCCGGACATCGATCGTGACATAGCCTTCCCTTTCCTCTGAAATGACCGGGCAAAAGGAGGTCTTGATCCATATTTGTCCACCCTCTGTTATCGACTCCATGGCATTCTTCAGGAGATTCAAAAAGAGATGCTCCAGTTGCCTTTTGTCTATCCAGAAAGGGGGGGCTTCCGTGGAAAAATCCGTGTCGATGACGATCTGCCTTCTCATCGCCTCCTTTCCCATCAGGGCTATGGTCCTTTTAATTACCCCGTGGACATCTTCCTGATGAAACTGAAATCTTTCGGAAGTGTTAAATTCAAACATCGATCTCAACAGGTTCGTCATCTGAGTCACATTCTCGATCAGAAAATCAATCTCAGCCGCCATGTCCACATCCTTTTCTGACGATCTCTCCTCTTTAAGGAACTGGAGTGTCGAGCTGACACTGTGAAGCGAGTTCCCCAGCTCGTGGGCAAGACACCGGGCTACCTGCACCATATTCTCAAGTTTTTCCGAGTGGATCTTTTCCACTTCCAGCCTCATTCTCTCGCTGACCTCCTCTAAGGTAACCAAAATAATATTTTGAACCCCCTCCATGGTTAATGATATTCTTTTAATGAGAACTTTAAGGATCCCCTTTTTCCCCTCTCCACTTTCATAAAGGAGTTCCATCTCCCGGGGAGTACCTTCTTCCTGCACTTCATCAATCAATTTCCTGAGGTCTCTATCCGGGAGGACCTCTTCCATCCTTTTCAGATATACCTGCGAAAGGGACAGGCCAAAGAGGGATGGGAATATATCGTTACAGGATAGAATTTCCATCTGTTCATTCAGTATAACGATTGCCTGAGGCAAGGACCCGACAACAGTCTTATAGATTGCATCGTCTATGGGAGTGACTTCAGCCATTATGCCTCCTTCCTGAATTGAAGGGTTAAGACGTACTTTTTTACTACGCTACGGAGCGTTTGTTATCACAGAGGCAAAGATGGGACCGCAGGGACTATTTTTTGACCTTTTTGTCGTAATGTATATCACTTCGCGCATACCGTGTCAATCATCAAAATGAAAATGGATGGGGGCTTGACAGGATGGGGGGAATTTTATTGACATACAGAAAGGGTTAATGGTAGTATCTTACCTATAAATAATTGGGCACTTTTCGGCGTCAATTAATCATCAAATTTCTTGCCTCAGGATTCTATACAGGTTATTCCCCATTAGCGCCAGGCACGGCCGGGAGCCTCATGGGGGCGCTTGTATATTTACTCTTACAGCATCTATCATACCCAGTATTCATCGGGATTGTCGTATTAATCTCTGTCTTAGGGATATTTATTGCTGGTGAGGCAGAGAATATCTATGGAAGAAAAGACTGTCCCTGTATTGTGATTGATGAGATCGCAGGGATGCTTACGACTTTGGTATTGCTCCCGCAGGGCATAGGTTTTCTATTGGCAGGTTTCATAGCATTCCGGATATTTGATATCCTGAAACCCTTTCCTGTTGGATTAGCGGAGAGGAGATTACCGGGTGGATGGGGTATCATGATGGATGATATCCTTGCAGGGGTTTATGCGGGTCTGGTTGTCAGGGTGGGGGTGGAATGGGGACTGGGTCTCTTGAAGAGGTGATCGGACGTCTGCTTCGTAATAGGGGGTGGAGGATTGCAACGGCAGAGTCCTGCACCGGCGGACTGATCGCCCACAGGATTACGAATGTCTCGGGGAGTTCTGACTACTTTGAGAGCGGGATAGTCTCCTACAGCAATGAGGCCAAGATGGAGCTGTTAAAGGTTCCGGAAGGGATCATAAAGGCCTACGGCGCTGTCAGCAGCCAGACGGCCATTGCCATGGCAGAGGGGATCAGGAGGTTGAGAAATACGAATATGGGGCTTGGGGTAACGGGTATCGCAGGCCCCACCGGCGGGACAGCCGCGAAGCCGGTAGGACTTGTCTATATTGCATTATCCTCTGAGATTCGTGTAGAGTGTAATGAGTTCAGGTTCGAGGGGGAGAGGGAGGCGATCAAGCTAAAGACGTCTGAGGCTGCGCTGGAGATGATCAGACGGCAATTGGAAGAGCCGGCAATTGTATGATAACCGGCAGCAGGCCATGCGATGTTTTATTTCCATAACATTACCGGCGGAGATCAAAAGAGGAATGACGGCGATTCAGGGGAGCCTGAGGACCTCCGGCGCTGATGTCTCCTGGACCAGGCCTGAGGGGATGCACCTGACCCTGAAATTTCTGGGCGAGGTGGAAGAGAAGAGGGTCCCGAAGATAGAGGCCGCCCTCGACAGTGCCGCCAACAGCATAGGTGCCTTTTCTCTGAGCGTATCCGGTATGGGGACATTCCCTGATATAAGACGGCCCAGGGTCATCTGGATCGGTCTCAAGGAGCAAGGCAATAACCTGATCAGACTGCAGAGGAGTGTTGAAGAAGAGTTTAACAAAACAGGGTTTTCCCCAGAAGACCGGGAATTTACTCCCCATATTACACTGGGGCGCATCCGTTCTCAGAAAAATGTGGAGAAGTTGCTGAGCCTTATAGAGAAATTAAGAGATGTGGAGTTAGACGGTTTTGATGCCTCCTGTGTCTATCTCATGCAAAGCCAGTTAAGGCCCACAGGGGCTGTGTATACGGAACGATATTCTGTGGAGTTGCAGGGTTAATATGAAAACATGGCATAAACTAATCATTGGTGATTCAAGGCAGATGATAGAGATTCCTGATGAATCTGTTCACCTTGTCATCACCTCCCCACCTTACTGGCAATTAAAGGATTATGGGAGCAGCAACCAAATAGGGTTCAATGACAGCTATGAAGAATATATCAACAACTTGAATTTAGTCTGGAAGGAGTGCTATAGGGTTTTGCATAAAGGGTGCCGGTTGTGTGTCAACATTGGTGATCAATTTGCCCGGGCTGTCTATTATGGAAGATATAAAGTAATTCCAATACGTACAGAGGTCATTAAGTTTTGTGAAACCATAGGTTTTGACTATATAGGTGCAGTAATCTGGCAGAAAGTTACAACCTGCAATACAACAGGTGGAGCAACAATCATGGGATCTTTTCCTTACCCGCGGAATGGGATCCTTAAGATAGATTATGAATTTATTTTGATTTTCAAAAAATATGGAGATCCTCCGAAGGTCGGCAGAGATATTAAGGAACAATCCAGATTAACACAGGAAGAATGGAATCAATACTTTGCGGGGCACTGGAATTTTCCGGGTGAGCGGCAAGATAAACATCTGGCAATGTTCCCGGAAGAATTACCCCGGCGTCTGATCAAAATGTTTAGTTTTGTCGGCGATACGGTACTTGATCCTTTTTTAGGCAGTGGAACAACATCTGTTGCATCTGAAAAATTAAACAGAAACTCTGTAGGGTATGAAATAAATGAAGACTTTCTGCCTATTATCGAAAATAAATTGGGAGTAAAGCAAAATGCTTTTATTAAAAAAAGTTATTTTGAAATATTGAGGCAAAAAGAGACTGACATAGACTTCAAAGAGAAAATTAAGGAGTTGTCTTATATATTCAAGGATCCGGTAAAGTTTGACAAGAAGGTAGACCCTAAAAAACTGAGATTCGGTTCAAGAGTAGATAACGCAGAAGGCCACAATAGGGAAAGCTACTATTCAGTAAAAGAGGTTTTAAGTCCGGAACTCATATTATTAAACAATGGCCTTAAATTGAAATTGCTTGGTATTAAGGAGAAGAAAGAGGCAAATGGCGACGCTGTAAAATTTTTGTTGTCAAAGATTAAAGGAGAGAAAGTCTTTATAAAATATGACACAATCAAATATGATGAAGCGGGAAATCTATTGTGTTATCTATACCTGCGGAACAAGACCTTCATTAATGCTCATTTGATCAAAAGCAAATTGGCCGACGTAGATACTGTATTGGATTATAAATACAGATCTAAATTTATGGCATTAAGAGGATAAACATAATGACAAAAGAGTGGGTCTTAGACAGCGAGGGGAAAAATCTTAAATTCAAAAGAGAAACATTGCTGAATTATGGGATGAATCGTTGGGGATTGAACAAGACCTCCAGTGTTGGACCGACTTCTGAATTAATCAGACAATGTGCGCCTGATTCTTTTGAAGAATGGGAGACTTTTTATTTTGGGAATGCCAGACAGAAGAAGCGTGACGGAATTAAATTGACCAGAGAATATATCAGAGGGTTAGGTCAAAAACTTTGCGTGAAGCTCTCTGAAGTGGTCCAGAATGAATTGGCTTCTATTCAGGAGGAAGAATGCATAGATTACGCTTATAATCTCGTTTTGAACAGGACTTATGAAGGATATAGGTCAGAGATTGATACGGTATATGGACAATTGGAGTCTATCCTGTATGTCAAGATTCACCCTGCCCCGGATGAGTGGGATAGAACTTTCAATGTTGATTTTTACATCCAGGTTGCTAACAAATATATTGGCCTCCAGATAAAACCAATATCTTCAGGTCAGTCGTTAAATCAATATCAGTGGATTAAAATGCATGAAGTGAATCATGGAAAATTCAGGACTAAGTTTGGTGGTAAAGTTTTTTTCATTTATTCAGTGAAGGCTGGCAAGAAGAAGAAAATATACAATGTCGAAGTGATTGATGAAATTAAACGAGAAATCGAGAGATTGAAAAATTGAGCATAAAACAAAATAACCATCAATAAAAGGAGACAACCATGGGGGAGAAAGAACAGAAGATAAAGGCATTGGATCTGGCCCTTTCGCAGATCGAAAAGCAATTCGGAAAGGGGGCGATTATGCGCCTGGGGACAGACGGCGCCATGGCAGAGGTCCCGGCGATATCCACCGGGTCTCTGGGGCTTGATATCGCCATCGGTGTTGGCGGGGTGCCGCTCTCTCTCCATGTCATTGCAGAGGCACAGAAGAATGGCGGAGCAGCCGCCTTTATTGATGCAGAGCACGCTCTGGATATCGGGTATGCAAGGAAACTGGGGGTGAACGCGGATGATCTCCTGATCTCACAGCCGGACACCGGGGAGCAGGCCCTTGAGATCGCAGAGACCCTTGTGAGAAGCGGGGCGGTAGACGTGATCGTGATAGACTCTGTGGCGGCCCTTGTGCCGCGGGCAGAGATCGAGGGGGAGATGGGAGATCCCCATATGGGGCTTCAGGCACGATTGATGTCCCAGGCATTGAGGAAATTGACAGCCGCTATCAGCAAGTCTTTCACCACAGTCATCTTCATCAACCAGATCAGGATGAAGCTCGGAGTCATGTTCGGGAACCCTGAGACGACTACCGGCGGAAATGCCCTGAAGTTCTACTCATCGGTCAGATTAGACATCCGGAAGATCGAGTCCCTGAAGGAGGGTCAGGATGTGACAGGGAATCGGGTGCGGGTCAAGGTGGTCAAGAATAAGCTGGCCCCGCCCTTTAAGCAGGCAGAGTTTGATATCCTGTTTGATGAAGGGATATCGAGGATAGGCGAGTTGATTGATATCGGGGTGGATAAGGGGATCATCGAGAAGAGCGGCTCCTGGTATGCCTACAAAGGGGAGAGGATTGGCCAGGGGAGGGAGAATGCCAGACAGGCATTAAAGGAAAATGCGGTCCTGGCGAAGGATATCGAGGTCAGGATAAAAGAGTCCTGCGGGTTACAGAAGGCAGGGGTTAAACCTCAGGAAAAGAAGGGGACACAGGGGGGATAGATCGCATGAATATAAACGAACTCCTTACCACCGCCGTATCCAAGGGTGCATCCGATCTCCATATCAAGGTCGGTACCTATCCTATCATGAGGGTCAACGGGGAACTGGCGCCCCTGGATCAGCAGAACAGAATCAGCCAGGAGGATGCCGTAGCGATGTTATCCACCATCATGAATGATACCCAGAAAAAACGCTACATAGAGAAGAAGGAGGTGGATCTCTCTTACGGGATCGCAGGCCTCGGCCGTTTCAGGGTGAATGTATTCCAGCAAAGGGGCACCATAGGGTTGGTCTTCCGTGTCATCCCCATGAAGATCCTGACCATTGAGGAACTCGGTCTCCCCAAGATATTAGAGAAGCTTGCGATAGAGCCTCGGGGGTTGATACTGGTCACAGGGACTACCGGAAGCGGAAAGTCGACAACCCTCGCCGCGATGATTGAACATATGAACACCTATAAGACCATGCACATCATGACCATAGAGGATCCCATAGAATTCTTGTACCGGGATAAAAAGAGCCTCATCAACCAGAGGGAGATCGGTAACGATGCCGACTCATTCGCCAATGCCCTGAGGAGTGCCCTGAGGCAGGACCCGGATGTGATACTGGTCGGAGAGATGCGCGATTTTGAGACCATTCAGACGGCGCTGACAGCCGCCGAGACAGGTCATCTGGTCTTGAGCACACTGCACACCATAGATGCCTCTGAGACGATCAACAGGATTATCACGATCTTCCCGCCCTATCAGCAGAAGCAGATACGGATGCAACTGGCCTCAGTCGTCCGGGGGGTCGTATCTCAGAGGCTTGTCCCGCGGGCTGACGGGTCCGGGAGGGTTGCGGCGGTCGAGGTTATGATCTCTACCGCGACGATCCGGGAGTGCATCATGGATCAGGACAAGACGCGGAAGATTCACGATGTCATCGCAGCCGGTGCATCTCAGTATGGGATGCAGACCTTTGATCAATCGCTCTACAAGCTGTATACGCAGAATTTAATCACTTATGAGGAGGCCCTGCTGCGGTGCAATAACCCGGATGATTTTGCCCTGAAGGTGAAGGGGATACAGTCTACGAGCGACACGCGATGGTAGGCAGTTGACGCTAAAGAATCAGGAGATGGCAAACGGGGATCAGGATGAATACCAGCGGGCGAATGCCGCGGCCTTAAGGCTGTTGACCCTTTGTGACCGGAGTAAAAAAGACCTCAGAGAGAGGCTTTTAAAGAAAGATTACCCTGTCGGGGTGGTGGAAAGGGTAATCCAGCGGTCAGAGTCCATGGGATATCTCGATGATGAGCGTTTTGCTGTAAAGTTCGCCATAGATGTGGTCAGGAGGAAGAACGCAGGACCTGCTGCCGTCCGGTATGGGCTGCAGCAGAAGGGTATTGAGCGGAGGATCATCGAGGAGACGGTCGGGAAGGTCTTCCAGGAGAATGAAGAAAGGGAAGCGGCCAAGCGGGCATTGAGGAAGAGGTTAGCAGCGCCGGCCTTTATGGCCGGAAATAAACGGGGGATAAATCCCCGTGCTACAGGCCGGCATCAGGGGCCGGAGATCAGAAAGGCTGAGATCAAGAGACTCTCAAACTTCCTGAGGCGAAAAGGCTTTTCTTATGATATTATTAAGGCGGCAATAGGGGAGATAGAGGATGACATCTGACGATATCCGGAGACTCTTCTTTGAATACTTTGCAGGGAAAGGGCATACGATTGTGCCGAGCTCATCTCTCATCCCTGAAGATGATCCCACTCTCCTCTTTACGAATGCAGGGATGGTCCAGTTCAAGCGGGTTTTTACAGGTGAGGAGGGGAGGAGTTACAAACGGGCGGTCTCGATACAGAAGTGTCTGAGGGCCGGAGGAAAGCATAACGATCTGGAGAATGTGGGATTTACGGCAAGACATCACACCTTTTTTGAGATGCTTGGAAACTTTTCCTTTGGCGACTATTTTAAAAAAGAGGCGGTTGCAATGGGGTGGGAGTTTCTGACAAAGACCCTTAGCCTGCCGGCAGACCGGTTGTGGGTCTCTGTGTATGAGAAGGATGACGAGGCCTATGAATTATGGCGCACGACGATCGGCGTCCCCAGAGAGAGGATTGTCCGGCTCGGTGAAAAGGATAACTTCTGGCAGATGGGGGATACAGGCCCCTGCGGGCCCTGTTCCGAGGTCATCATGGACCAGGGACCTGAGGTCGGCTGTGGAAGGCCGGAGTGCCGTGTGGGGTGCGACTGCGACAGATATCTTGAGTTGTGGAATCTGGTATTCATGCAGTATGAGAGAAAGGCATCAGGCGAGCTTGTCCCGCTCCCGAAGCCCTCTATTGACACCGGGATGGGGCTTGAACGGGTCACAGCCGTTGTCCAGGGGGTGAAGAGCAACTATGATGCGGATCTCTTTATGCCGCTGATTAAAGCGATATCCAAAGAGTCCGGCGTCCCCTATGACTCCCAGCCCCGGAAATCTGATGTATCCCTCAGGGTCATTGCCGACCATCTCAGGGCAATCACCTTCCTCATCAACGATGGGGTAATCCCCTCCAACGAAGGGAGCGGATACGTGCTGAGACGCATCATCCGCAGGGGGGCCAGGCATGGCCGGCTTATCAACATCCAGGAGCCCTTCTTATACAGAGGCGTGCAGTATGTGATTGACCTGATGAGGCCGCACTATCCGGAACTTCAAACGAACAGCGGGATCATCTCTGAGATCACGCGCCGGGAAGAGGAGGGCTTCATTAACACCCTGGAACAGGGGACAAGGATCCTGGACGACATTATAAAACAGGCCCAGGAGAGCGGAAAAAGGATGATTCCCGGGGAGGACCTGTTTAAATTATATGACACCTACGGATTCCCATTGGATCTGGCTGTAGATATTGCTAAGGAGCAGGACCTGGTTCTTGATGAGGAGGGTTTCCGTCAGGCCATGGAACAGCAGAGGGAAAGAGCAAGGCGGGCCGGATTGGGCGAGGATAAGATAAGCCCTGTCTATAAGACACTGAAGTCCGGCAATGTCGCCACGCAATTTGCGGGCTATGAACATCTGGAGACGAGGGGGCAGGCCGCGGCCGTTATCAAGGATGGGGTCGTGGTCAATAGCGCTAAGGCCGGGGAGGAGATCGAGGTGGTCTTTGATGTGACCCCATTCTACGGCGAATCCGGAGGTCAGATCGGGGACCAGGGGATCGGGATCGGCCCGGAAGGCGGTATAGAGATGACAGATACCATAAAGCCTCTGGACATTATCGTCCATAAGGCCCGTGTC
>Ga0209341_10002480_pt1 | contig 17530 bp, 14 predicted proteins | sample RifCSP13_2_FD_184020 | JGI IMG/M metagenome (GOLD analysis project Ga0209341, IMG submission 184020) | Soil microbial communities from Rifle, Colorado - Rifle CSP2_sed 13_2 (SPAdes) (version 2) | ecosystem: Environmental > Terrestrial > Deep subsurface > Rock core/Sediment | place: Rifle... | reverse complement strand
GAACCCGCGGGCTTCTCCCCCGCCGTCCGCGGGTTCGGGCGGCGCTCTCGCACCTGGAGGACCCGGTCGACGAGCATCGAGAGGCGCGGGATCCCGACGTACTCGAGCCGCCCGTCGATCACGATCGCGGGCCCGAACTTCACCTTGTGCCCCGCCATGGCGTCCCGGCTCGCGGGGCCCTCGAGCACCCGGACGGTGACGTCCGGGAGGCGCTTCTTCAGCTTCTCGGAGACGGACCGGACCCGCTCCGTGCCCTGGCCTTGGACCGATGTGAGGAAGAGGACTTCCGTCACGGAAGGACGCTCGGGCCGCCGAATCGCGCCGCCGCCATAAGGTTTGCGGGCGGTCGCGGCGGGACGCGCGGCGACCTTCATCGAGCAGGGACAATAAATATACGCGGCCCCCATCCCGCGCCGCCGATGTGGCTCCTGGTCGCGTCCGCGCCGGACGAGGCGAGCGTGGGTCAGCGGGACGCGCTGCTCCGGCTCGGGGACTGGGAGGAGGCGGGCCGGTTCGGACCGGGACCTGCGCTGCGGCGCGGCGACCTGTGGCTCGTCACGATCCCGGACCTCCACCTCACCCACGACCACGTCGACCGCGAGGCGGAGGCCGCCCTGGGGCGCAGGCCGGACATCGTCGTGTTCCTCTCGAAGCACCGGAGCGAGAGCCGGACCCCGAGCCTCACCGTCCATCCCCTCGGGAACCCGGGGGCCGCGGACTACGGCGGGCGCCCGGGCACGCTCGTCCCCGCGGCCCCCCACGCGATGACCGCGGCCCTGCGCGCCGTGCGGCGCGAGGCCGCGGGGCTCGGCTACGCGGTCACGTTCGAGGCGACCCACCACGGGCCCTACCTGGAGACGCCCGCGTTCTTCATCGAGGCGGGGAGCACGGAGGCGGAGTGGCGGGACCCCCGCGCGGCGGAGGCGCTGATGCGGGCCCTCATCGACCTGCGGCCCGCCACGGGGCCCGTGGCGATCGGGGTCGGAGGCGGGCACTACGTCCCCCGCCTCACGGACCTCGCCCTCGCGCGGGACGTCGCGTTCGGCCACCTCGTGTCGGGCCACGCGGTCCCCCACCTCGACGACGGGATGGTCGAGCAGCTCGTCGCCCGGACGCCCGGGGCGAGCCTCGTGTACTTCCACCGGAAGGGGATCGAGAAGGGGGCGCTCCGCCGGCTCGAGGATGTGTTCCCCGCCCACGGCCTTCGGATCGTCCGCGAGGAGGACCTCGAGCTCCTGTCCCCCGGGCCCCTCCCGTGAAGCAAAGTTATTAACGCCGGGTCGGATACGAGGCGGCCGGGAGGGTTCCCCCTGCTGCGGGAATGCCGTTCTCACGGGTACTACCGAGGCGACGAGCTGTGCCCCATGTGCGGGGACCAGACGCACTTCCTGCTCAAGGACGAGGAGGTCGAGTCCGTGGGCCGCACGATGGCGGGCGTCCTCCGCCACTTCCCCGAGCGGTACGGGCTCGAGATGGACGCGAACGGCTGGGTCGACCTGCAGGACTTCATCACCGCTCTCCAGACCCGGAACCGGCGGTTCCGGTTCCTGAAGACGAACCACATCCTCGGCCTGATCCAGACGGACCCGAAGGGCCGGTACGAGTTCCGGGACGGGAAGATCCGGGCCACGTACGGGCACAGCCTCGACGTGGACCTCGACCTGCCGACGGAGAACATTCCCGACGTCCTGTTCTACCCGACGAGCGAGGAGGAGCTGAACGTGGTCCTGCAAGCGGGCCTGCGGCCCTCGGATCGCAAGATGGTCCACCTGAGCGGGACGTTCGGCGCGGCCCTCGAGGCGGGCCGGGTGCGGATCCAAGTCCCCGTGATCCTGGAGATCGACGTGAAGTCCGCGCGGGCCTCGGGGGTCGTGATCAAGAAGGCGGGGAAGACCGTCTACCTCACGGCCGAGGTGCCCCCGGTATTCCTTCGGCGGTCCGAGCGGGCGGAGGAGGAGCTATCCCCGGAGGAAGGCCCCCCCGCGTGAATTTTATTCGGCCCTGATTTTTAAACCCCCTATACTTTTATAGCGGGGAGGCGATACGCCGCCCGAGTCAGGAGGACGATGGGTATGCCCACGGGTTTGGACCTGATCGGCAGCAACTCGGCCCTGCAGGAGCACTGGATCAAGCGCGTCGTGGCGATCTTCATCGACGCCCTGCTCCTCGGCATCGTCCTGTTCGTCCTGAGCATCCCGTTCGCGATCTTCAACTGGGGATGGGTCGCGTGGCCCTTCTTCTGGGGGGTCCTGTTCATCCTGTACAGCACCCTCCTCGAGGCGACCTCCGGCGGGGCGACGATCGGCAAGAAGGTGATGAACCTCAAGGTCGTCGCGATCGACGGGCCGATGAACGTGGAGAAGGCCCTGATCCGGAACCTGTCCAAGATCCACGTCGTCTTCGTCCTCTTCGACTGGATCCTCGGGATCGTGACCCAGGGGGACCCGCGGCAGCGGTACCTGGACCGGATCGCCCGGACGACGGTGACGCGGGTCGACGCGAACGCGTACATCGAGGAGCAGTTCCGCCAGATGCAGTACATCCCGCCCCACCCGACCCCGCCGCCCGCGGGGGCGTGGGGACAGCCCGCGCCCGCCCAGCCCCAGCCGTCGACGCAGGCCACGATGACGCCGCAGGGGACGCCCCAGCAGGCACCCGCGGCGGGCGGATGGCCCGGACAGGCCCCGCAGGCGCCTGGCGGCGGGTGGCCCCAGCACCGGTGGGACGAATCGGGCCAGCTGGTGCCCCAGATGAAGTTCTGCACCGCATGCGGCGGGCAGCTCGTCCAGCGCGGTGACGGGAAGCTCACCTGCGTCCGCTGCGGCGCGATCTACTGAACCCCGAGTGTGAAGAACGCGAGGTTCACCGCGACCATCACGAAGTACAACCCGATCAGCGCGAGCCCCGCGCGGCGGGAGAGCCGCCAGCCCCCGAGCATGAACGCGAGGAGGAGGAAGCTCCCCGCGACGAGCGCGCCGAGGGCGGGGGCCATGAGGGTCGTCGAGTACGCCGTGGGGCGGAGCATCCCCATCAGGCCCAGGGTGAGGAGGGCGGTCACGACGCACGCCCCCAGCCCCTCCCCGAGCGCGAGGTCCGAGTAGCCCTTCCGGGTCGCGTGGTACGCGGCGGCGATGTCCGGCAGGGACGTGCCCAGGGCGACCACGGTGATCCCGACGACCCACTCGCTCACGCCGGAGGTCTGGGCGAGCTGGATCGCGCCCAGGACGATGAACTGGGCCCCCATCACCGCCCACGAGATCCCGAAGAGCAACCAGGGCAGGCCCGCCCGGATCTCGACCTTCCGGCCGAAGACCCAGCCCGTCATCTCAAGCTCGATCTTCATCTCCCTGAGCTCCGCGTCGATCTCGGAGGGCTGCACCCGCTTCTGGGCGATCAGCAGGTTCACCGTGTACGGCACGAAGAGGGCCGCGAGGGCGAGCCCGTCGAGCGCGCTCAGGGTCCCGTCGAGGAGCAGCGCGGCCGCGACCACGCTGACGGTCGCGAGGAAAACGGCGTCCCGGAGCACGATTTCCCGCGTGGATCGGATCGGCACGATCACGGCGGACAGGCCGATCACGAACGCGAGGGTCACGACGTTCGAGGCGAGCGCGTTGCCGAGGGCGATCCCGGGGCTCCCCTCCTCGAGCGCGAGGCCGCTCACGAGGACCTCGGGGATCGCGGCAAGGGTGGACACGAGGAGGGCCCCGACGACGAACCGGCTGCGGCCCAGGCGCGTCGCGATGCCCACGGCGTTGTCCGTGAGGAACTTTGCCCCCTGGTTGAGCACGACGAACCCGACGGCGATGAGGCCGACGGGGAGCACCATGAGGACGTCGAGGGCCACGGCCCGGATCCCTTCTGACGGGGACGCGGATAAGCTCCTCGGATATTAAGGTTCAGAACGGGCTATGTCACGATCTCGTCGAGGCGGCCCTCATTTGCCGCCCGCTTGATCTCGACCGCGACCCGGCGGCCCGTGCTCATCGGCCGGCGCCACAGGGAGTTCCCGTACGGATGGCCGACGGACATGTGGATGTTCGTCCCGCCGCCGATGCGGGGCGCGACGTCGTAGATGTAGAAGTCCTCCTCCTTGTCCACGCACGTCTGGAGGGTGAAGGGGCCGACGATTCCAGGCGGGTAGTGCTCCTGCGTGGCCCGCACGTACCGCTCCGCGATCCCAAAGATCTCGTTCAGCGCGCTCTCCCGAAGGGTGGCGGAGTTGTGGCCGATCACGATGTACCCGGGGATCCGCTGGGCGTCATTGAGCGTGAGCTGCTGGTCCGCGGGGAGCCGGACGTGGCCGTCGAGGCTCGTCTCGAAGCGCCAGTCGATCCCGAGGAGCTCGAGCTTCTCCCCGGCCCGCTCCAGGGGGGAGTAGAAAAAGTCGAAGTTGAACACGGGCCCGATCACGTAGCGCTCGATGCGGGCCGCAGCGAGGTCCGCCTTCGAGATCACGCCCGCCTTCAGGAGGGTCGCGGACTTCTCGCGGTACTCCTTCGCGCTCGCCGCGGTGAAGAACCCGCGCTCGAGCTTCTTCGTCTTGTGCGGGAGCTTCACGATCGCGAGGGCGTCGATGTCCCTCGGGTCCTCGATCCGCTCCGGGAACGGGAGCTTCGCCTTCTCGAGGAGCCAGTAATAGCTTTTCTTCTCCGATCGCTCCTCGGACCGGAGGAGGTTGCGGCTCCCGAAGAGCGGAACGAGAAACTTGTCCTCGATTGTGTCGAGGCTGCAGTACGAGCTGAAGGACCGGTTCGGGACGAAGATCGTGTTCCGGGACCGCAGCGTCTCCTGGACCTTCGGCGAGAGGACCTCCGAGAACTTCCCGAGCACGAGGGCCTCGTCCACCATGCCGCGGCGGAGCCGGCCGTCCGGGCCGCGGGCCGCCTTGAAATACCGCGCGTACGGCGCCTCGCGGCCGCGCTGACAGACCGCGATCGTCCGGAGGCCCTCCTCCGCGGCCCCGTCGCACACGTCGAGGGCGGAGTGGGACGCGATCGTCCCGACAGAGACCGCGTCCTCGTCGTACGCCTCGAGAACCTTCAGAACCCGCTGGCGGTCGATCACGCGGTCCCCACCCGGTTGCGTCCCGATGCGGGGCCATCCCTTAATCATTTCCCGCCGCGGGCGGCACCTTAATCCCGTGGGGGGGAATCGCGCGCCCGATGGCGGCCCGTCCCGCGAAGTGGTGGGGCTGGGGGTTCGACGACCGGTCGATCCCGCTCGAGTCGCGGCCCGCTCTCCTGGCGTTCCTGAAGCAGGTCCTCGAGCTCCCGGACGCCGAGCTCCTGCGGGTCCCGGACCCCGCCACGATCCCTCTCCCCGCCTCCCGCCTCACGGACGCGGACCTGCGCGACTTCCGGAAGATCGTGGGCGAGGAGGGCGTCGCGGGCTCGGACTTCGATCGGCTCACGCACGCCGCGGGGAAGTCGTACCGCGACCTCCTCCGGCTCCGCCTCGGACCGGCCCCCGTCCCGCCGGACATCGTCCTGTTCCCGGAGGCGGACGAGGACGTGCGCAGGGTCCTCGAGCTCGCCTCCGAGCGGGACTTCCGCGTCGTGCCCTTCGGCGGGGGGACGACCGTGGTCGGCGGCGTCGAGGTCTCCGAGGCCTCGCACCCGCACGTGACCCTCGACCTGCGACGGATGCGGCGGGTCCTGGCGATCGACGAGGTCTCCCTCCTCGTCACCGCCCAGGCGGGAATCCGCGGGCCCCTCCTCGAGGAGGCGCTCCAGGCCCGCCGCCTCACGACAGGGCACTTCCCGCAGAGCTTCGAGTTCTCCACCCTCGGCGGATGGATCGCCGCCCGCTCCACGGGCGCGCTCTCGAACCGGTATGGGAAGATCGAGGATCTCGTGGCGAGCCTCCGCATGGTCTCCCCGACGGGCACGTACGACGTGCGGGCGCGGCCCCGCCACGCGATGGGGCCGGACCTCCTCGGCCTGGCGGTCGGCTCCGAGGGCACGCTCGGCGTGATCACGCAGGCCACGGTGCGGGTCGCCCGCGCGCCCGCCGCGCGGGAGTTCGAGTCCTTCCTGTTCCGCGGGTTCCGGGATGGCCTTGAGGCGCTCCGCGGGATGGCGCAGGACGGCGTTCCCCCAGACATGGCGTACCTCATGGACGAGGATGAGACCCGGTTCAACGTCGCCGCGGCGGGCGGGGCGAAGGGAATCGGAGCGAGCCTGCTCCGGGCCCGCGGCTTCTCCCCCGAGCAGAGGAGCCTGCTCCTCGTCGGCTACGAGGGCGCCCGGGACATAGTGCGCGAGCACCTCGCGATTGGGAGGAGATACTGCGGGGCGGGCGTCGCGGTCGGCGCCGGGCCCGCGGCGCGGTGGTTCCAGGAGCGGTACGACGCGCCGTACCTGCGGGACTCCCTCATCGACCATCGCATCCTGGTCGACACGGTGGAGACCGCCACGGTGTGGTCGAACCTCGAACGGCTGTACGGGGCCGCCCGCGAGGCCCTCTTGAAGGGGATCTGGGGCACGGGCGTGCAGGGCCTCGTGGGGTGCCACGTCTCGCACGTGTATCCGGAGGGCGCGTCCCTCTACTACACGTTCCTCGCCCGCCAGAAGCGGGGGGAGGAGCTCGCGCAGTACGACGCGGTGAAGAGGGCCGTCACCCGGGCGATTCTGGACCACGGCGGGCACCTGAGCCACCACCACGGCATCGGAACGGAGCACGCGGGGTACCTGCGGGAGGCGCTCGGCGACGATGCGTGGCGACTGATGCGCGACCTGAAGAGGACGATGGACCCGAAGGGGATCATGAACCCAGGGAAGCTGTTCCCGGTGGGCGGGTGATGGAGGAGCTCTCCGCTCGGACCCGGGCCGCGAACCTCGAGGCGATGGAGCGCACGACGCTCGATGTCCTCGTGATTGGCGGTGGAATCGTCGGCGCGTGGATCGCCCTGACCGCCGCGCTGCGCGGGCACCGCACGGGGCTCGTCGAGAAGGGGGACTTCGCGAGCGGGACGAGCGGGAAGACTTCCCGCCTCATCCACGGCGGGCTGCGGTACCTCCAGCAGTTCCGCATCGGGATCGTGCGGCAGGCCGCGCGGGAGCGTGACGTGCTCCTCCGGATCGCCCCGCGGCTCGTGAAGCCCCTGACGTTCCTCATCCCCGTGTACCGCCGCCGCGGGCCAAAGGGGTGGCAGCTGCGGTTCGGGCTGTGGCTGTACGACGCCCTCTCGAGGGAGAAGGTCCTCCCGGGGCGGCGGTGGGTCTCGCGCGACGAGGCGCTGCAGGTCGAGCCCCGCCTCGACCCGAACGGCCTCGTGCGAGCGGCCCTGTACTCGGATGCGTACGCCCACGACGCCCGCCTCGTGATGGAGGTCGTGAAGGCCGCCGCGAAGGCGGGCGCCCTCGTCGCGAACTATGCGCGGGTCTCACAGTTATTGCGGGAGCCGACGGCGGGGACCGTGCCCGCCCTGGACCCGTCCCGTGGGCTTCCTCGCTTGACGCTCCTCGTCCGTGAATGGACAGCGCTCCGGGGCGCGAGGGTCGAGGACCTCGAGACGGGACGGACGATTGACGTGCGGGCCTCGGCGGTCGTGAACGCGAGCGGCGCGTGGTCGGAGGGGTTCCAGTCCACGGCGGAGCGCGTCCGGCTCCGGCCCACGAAGGGCATCCATCTCTTCGTCCCAAGGGAGCGGATCGGACACGAGCGCGCGGTCGTCCTGACGACGAAGGACCGCCGAACGGTGTTCGTGCTGCCGTGGGGCCCGCTCTCCATGATCGGCACGACGGACACGGACTATCGCGGAGACAAGGACCGCGTCGAGGCGGACCGAGCGGACGTCGACTACCTCCTCGAGGCGGTGAACGCGGGGTTCCCGGGGGCGGGTCTCGCACCCAGGGACATCGTGAGCACGTACGCGGGGCTCCGGCCGCTCGTGGACACGGGCGAGGCGCGGGAGTCGGACATCTCAAGGAAGCACGAGATCCACGAGGACGCGGACGGCCTGATCACAGTGATGGGCGGGAAGCTGACGACCGCGCGGGCGATGGCGGGGGAGGTGCTCATGCGAATCGAGGCGCGACCCGCCATGGAGAAGGCCCGCGAGGGACGCCTGATGACGCGGGAGGAGTTCCGGCGGCTTGAGGCCGAGCCCCGCTCCAAGTCCCGTGTCGACACCCGCTCGATGCGCCTCGCGGACCCGCCCGCCGCGGAGGCGGTCGCGCGGATCGTCGCCGCCGGGGCCTCGGAGGAGACCGCCGCCCGCCTCGCGGAGATCACCGCAGCGGGGATGGCGCTCGACGAGGGCCTGCGTCGACCGGGGATCTTACGTCCCCTCGTACCGGGCCAGTCCGTCACCGAACTCGAGATCCGGTACAATGCCCGCCATGAGATGGCGCTCCACCTCGACGACGTGATGGTCCGCCGCTCCGGTCTGGCATACTTGATGCGGGACCACGGCCTCCACGTCGCGCCCATGGTCGCGGAGCTGATGGGGGAGGAGCTGGGGTGGGACGCGGAGGGCCGGGCGTCCGAGATGGCTCGCTACCGGTCCTGGGTCGAGGCGATGGATCGATGGCGGGGGGAGCCGAGCCATGGGTGAGCCCGCGATCGTCATCATCGCGAACCCGCGGGCCGCGAACGGCCGCGCGCGGCGGTACTCGGCGCGCATCGCGAGACTCCTCTCGGAAGCGGGGCTGGGGGCCGACCTCCGGTACACGTCGGGGCCCATGGACGCAGCCCGCCTCACCCGGGAGGCGGTCGCGGCGCACGCGGACACGGTCCTCGCGGTCGGGGGCGACGGCACGGTGAACGAGGTCGTGAACGGCTTCTTCCACGGCCCACCGGAGACTTGCCCCGCCACTGCCCTCGGGGTCGGACAGCTCGGGACCGGGACGGATTTCTCGAAGACGCTGCGCTGGACCCCGGACCCCGTCCAGGTTGTCGCCCGCCTCCGGAGGAACGAGCGCCGCGCGATCGACGTGGGCCGCGTCGACTACACGGGCCTAGACGGCCGACGCGCATCCCGGTACTTCGTGAACATCGCGGAGTTCGGCTCCGGTGGCGCGGTCGTCGAGAAGGTGAACCGCACGACGAAGGTCCTCGGCGGGAGGATGAGCTTCCTCCTCGCGATCCTCAGCGTCATGCCGAAGTACGCGAACAAGCGCGTGCGGTACAGCGTCGACGGCGGCCCCGAGCGGGAGCTCGTCGCGAACAACGTCGTCGTCGCCAACGGCCGGTACTTCGGCGGCGGCCTTCTGCCCGCCCCGCATGCCGAGCTCGACGACGGCCTCCTCGACGTCGTCGTGATCGGGGACATCGACTTCAAGACCGTCCGGCGGCATCTCGGCGACCTCCGGCGGGGGACCCACCTCTCCCTGGATTTCGTCGCGTCCACGCAGGGGCGGGAGGTCCTCACCGTCTCGACCGAACGGGCCCTCCTCGACCTCGACGGGGAGCTCGTTGGGTACGACCCGACGCGATTCGTGTGCGTCCCGCGGGCGCTCGATCTCCTCGTGTAGCGTGCTCCGCTCAGGGGCGGCCCGCGACCTTCGACCCCACCGTCCGGCGCCTCTGGATTTCGGCCCACTCGTCCCGGAGGGTCGCGGTCCGGTTCAGCACGAGGCGGTCCGCGGTCGTGTCCGGGTCGACGCAGAAGTACCCGACCCGCTCGAACTGGAAGCGGTCGAAGGGCTTCAGGGCCCGCACGGCGGGCTCCACCTTGCATCCCGCCACGATCTCCATCGAGGCAGGGTTGAGGAAGGTCGTGAAGTCCCCGCCCTGGCCCATCGGGTCGGGCACGGTGAACAGCCTCTCGTAGAGCCGGACCTCCGCGTCGACGGCGTGCGCGGCGGAGACCCAGTGGATTGTGGACTTGACCTTCCGCCCATCGGGCGCGTCCCCGCCTCGGGTCTTCGGATCCACGGTGCATCGGAGCTCCAAGACTCTCCCGTCCTCCTTCACCGCCTCCATGCAGGTGACAAGGTACGCGGACCGGAACCGCACCTCCCGCCCCGGGGCAAGGCGGTAGTACTTCTCCGGCGGGTGCTCCATGAAGTCCTCCCGCTCGATGGACAGGACTCGGGAGAAGGGGACTTTGCGCGTTCCCGCAGCGGGGTCCTCCGGGTTGTTCACCGCCTCAAACTCATCCCTGTGATTCTCGGGCAGGTTTTCCAAGACGACCCGCAGCGGGCGGAGCACGCCCATGAACCGCGGGGACGTCCGGTTCAGCTCCTCCCGCACGCAGTGCTCGAGGAACTCGACGTCCACGGTGCTGTGGACCTTCGCGACGCCGATGCGGTCGCAGAACGCGCGAACCGCGGAGGGGGAGACGCCCCGCCTCCGGAGGCCGCGGATCGTCGGAAGGCGGGGATCGTCCCATCCCCGCACGAGCCCGCCCTCCACGAGCTGGAGGAGAGTCCGCTTGCTCATCACGGTGTACGTCATCTCGAGGCGAGCGAACTCGATCTGCTGCGGGTGGTGGACGCTGAGGGCGTCGAGGAACCAGTCGTACAGGGGACGATGGTCCTCGAACTCCAGGGTGCAGATCGAGTGCGTGATGCCCTCAATCGAGTCCTCGAGGCCGTGGGCCCAGTCGTACGTCGGGTAGATGCACCACGCGTCCCCCGTGTTGTGATGCCGCGCGTGCAGGATACGGTACATCACGGGGTCCCGCAGGTTCAGGTTCGGGTGGGCCATGTCAATCTTCGCGCGGAGGACCCTCTCGCCGTCGGCGAACTCGCCCGCCCGCATCCGATGGAGCAGGTCGAGGTTCTCCTCGACGGACCGGTTCCGGTGCGGGCTCTCCCGCCCCGGCGTCGTGAGCGTGCCCCGGTGCTCGCGGATCGCGTCCGCGGACAGGTCGTCCACGTACGCCTTCCCCGCCTTCACGAGCTGGACCGCGCACCCGTACATCCGCTCGAAGTAGTCCGAGGCGAAGAACAGCCGGTCGCCCCAGTCGAACCCGAGCCACTTCACGTCGTCGATGATCGCCCGGACGTACGTCTCCTCCTCCTTCAGGGGGTTCGTGTCGTCGAAGCGGAGGTTGCAGAGCCCGCCGTACTCCTCCGCGATGCCGAAGTTCAGGCAGATCGACTTCGCGTGGCCGATGTGGAGGTACCCGTTCGGCTCCGGGGGGAAGCGGGTGTGGACCCGCCCGCCGAAGCGGCCCGAGCGGTCGTGCTCGTCGATGATCCGCCGGATGAAGTCGCGGGACGGTCCCTCGGTCGCCACGTCGTCTCACCGGGCCCCGGGCGGGAGACAGCCCCGGCCGGATTCGAACCGACGCCAAGAGATCCAGAGTCTCTTATGCTAGCCGCTACACCACGGGGCTCCGTCCCCGCGAAGCCCGATGGGGGTCTTAGTGCTTTCGAGCAGGCCCGTGGAGGGCGCATAGCCCCGGGCAGATTCGAACTGCCGCCACGAGGTCTCTCCTCGCGCCGTCTCTCCGGCGGATCCAGAGCCTCGGATCCTTGACCGCTAGACCACGGGGCTGTGGCGCGGCCTAGCGACCACGCCCTATTAACGTTTCTTCGCTGGAGACGGGCGGGGGAACCGTTATGGCGGGAGGATCGATGGCGGGCCGAGCGGAGGACGAGGATGTTCGAGAAGGACCTGCTGAAAGGGCGGGGAATCCTGATCACAGGCGGCGGGACGGGACTCGGGCGCGCGATGGCGGTCCGGTTCACGGAACTCGGGGCGAAGGCGTTCCTCGTCGCACGGCGGGAGCCGCCGCTCCGCGAGACCGTGGGACTGATCCGGTCCAAGGGTGGGACGGCAGGCTACGCGACCGCGGACGTGCGCGACTTCGCGGCGGTCGAGAAGGCGGTGGACGCCGCGGAGATGGAGATCGGCCCCGTGGACACGCTCGTGAACAACGCGGCGGGGAACTTCCTCGCCCGCACGGAGAGGCTCTCGCTCAATGGCTGGAAGGCGGTCGTCGGAATCGTCCTGGACGGCACGTTCCACTGCACGCTCGCCCTAGGGCGGCGGTGGATCGCGGGGAAGCGGCCGGGCACCGTGTTGAACATCGTGACGACGTACGCCTCGTCCGGCGCGGGGTCCGCGTTCGTCGTCCCGAGCGCATGCGCGAAGGCGGGCGTGCTCGCGATGACCCGCTCCTTGGCGGTGGAGTGGGCGCGCCACCGGATCCGGCTGAACGCGATCGCCCCCGGCCCATTCCCGACGGAGGGCGCCTGGTCCCGCCTGATGACGGAGGCGTTCGATGAGAAGGCCCTCGCCCGCCACCCGATGCACCGGTTCGGGAAGCCCCAGGAGCTCGCGGACCTCGCCGTTTACCTGATCAGCCCCCAGTCGGAGTACGTGAACGGGGAGTGCGTCGTGATCGACGGCGGGCAGTGGCTCCGCGGGGCGGGGGAGTTCAACGACCTCGTGGACCTCCCGGACAGCGCCTGGGAGGCGATGGAGGCGGCGAGGAAGAAATCGTAGCGCGGGAGCCCTCAGGCCTCGAGGCGCTCCACGCGCCCGGTCGCCTCCGCCCAGCGCACGAGGCGGAGGAACGCCTGGGTCTCCGCGCCCGTGAGGGTGATGACGTCCCCGCCGCGGTAGGCCGTCCCGGTCTCCCAGTCCTTGACCACGCGGTGCACGCGGTAGCGCGGCTTCTCCTTCGTCGCCATGAACTCCGCCATTTTCGCCGCGGCCCACGAATCCTTGAACGTCCCCTGGAACACCGCCAGGCGCTGGTGGGCGATCACCGCGATCTTGTTGCACACGTCGTTCAGGAAACTGCGGTTGTGGCTGACGACGAGCAGAAGCCCCGGGTACCCCTTGAGGGCCGCGGCCACAATTTCCTGGCTCTCGATGTCGAGATGGTTCGTCGGCTCGTCGAGAACGAGGAGGTCGTACTCCTGCGCGATGAACTTCGCGAGGGAGAGGCGCGCGCGCTCCCCGCCACTGAGGTCCCCGACGCGGCCGTACACCGAGTCCCCGCGGAACCAGAAGCGGCCGAGGAGGCCGCGGGCCCACCCCTCGGGCGGGGGCGGGTGCCGGATGCTCCGGATCTCCTCTAGGAGCGTGCGGGAGAAGTCCAGCTCCTCCGCCTCCTGGGCGAAGTAGCCCACGTTCAGGCTCCGCCCGCGGTGCACGGAGCCCGCGTCCGGCTCCTGGCGCCCGATGAGGATCTCCAGGAGGGTCGTCTTCCCCGCGCCGTTCGGGCCGACGAGCCCGATCTTGTCCCCTTTCCCCAGCTCGAGGTCGACCTCCGCGAACAGCAGGCGGCCGCCGTGGGACTTCGCCACGCCCTCCACCCGCACGATTCCGTGCCCGGAGCCGCCCGTCTTGAACGCGAGGCGGAACGCCCGGGCCTCGCTCGGCGGTGGCTCGGGCGTCTCCCGCCGCATCTTCTCGACCCGGAGCTTCCGGGAGAGCACCTGCTCGTACACCTTGCGGGCCTTGAACTCCTCGATGATCGCGAGCTGGCGCTTCATCTCCTTCCGGTGGCGGGCGCGCTGCGCCTCCCGGGCGCGTTGGAGCGCGTCCCGCTGCACGCGGTAGTCCGTGTAGCCGCCCGTGTATTCGAGGATCCGGAACCGGTCCAGCTCGAGGACCTTCTCCGCGATCGCGTCGAGGAGGACCTTGTCGTGGCTCGCGAGGAGGACCGCGGCGTCGATCCCCAGGAGGAACTCCTCGATTGTCTCGATCGTGTCGATGTCCATGTGGTTCGTCGGCTCGTCCAGGAGGAGGACGTCCTTCTCCTTCGCGTTCGCGAGGGCACGCGCGGTGAGGACCTTGGACTTCTCCCCGCCGGAGAGCGAGTCGAACGTCTGGTCGAGCAGCTCCTCGCCCACGCCGAGGTCGTTCAGGATCGGGTCGTTCGCGATCATGCTCTGGCTGCGGGCCGCGCCGAGGTCCACGTGGAGGGCCTCGTAGCGGGCCATGCGGGCGGACGCGTCGGGGGCGTCCCAGGCGTCCGGGCGGGCCATCCACGCCTCCAGGTCCGCGAGTTCCGCCTCGATCCGCCGCGCCTCCGGGCTGGGGGCGGTCAAGACGTCGCGCACGGGCGTCGTGGGCGGGACGTTCGGGACCTGCGGCAGGTACCCGTACCGGAGCCCGGGCTTGAGCACGAGGTCGCCCAGGTCCGGTGTCGTCTCCCCCGCGAGGAGCCGGAACAGCGTGGACTTCCCGGAGCCGTTCGGGCCGACGAGGGCGACCTTCTCCCCGGCGTGGAGGAGGAAGTCCGCGTGCTCGAGGACGAGCGTGGAACCCCACGATTTCCGGAGGTCCCGCCCCGCGATGATCGGCTCCATGTCGCCGGGGCCCATTTCCGCGGTCCGGATTAGGCTTCGCCTTCGCGGGCAGCGTGCCACCCCGCGGTACGGGAGGCCGCGCACGGGGCGGGTGGGACGACCTCAGGACGCCGCCTCGCGCAACCTCGCGACGACGAACGCCTTGTCGAGCACCGCGAGGAACGGGGCGGCCCTCGGGCCCTTCTCCTTCCCCAGGAGGACGAGGTAGAGGTCCCGGAAGAACCGCGGGGTGTCGACGGGCAGCTTCCCGCCCCTCGTGAGCGCGACCATCGACTCCTTGATCGCGTCCTCCCGCCACTCCGCCACCTGGGCCGCGTCCGCGAAGACCCGCAGGGACTCGCGGTCCTTCTCGTCCAGCTGGGACCGCACGACCGGGTCCAGCCGCTCGAGGAGGACGACCTTGTTCTCCGGCGCGTGCCGCTCGACCCAGAGCCCGCCCTGCTCGATCCGCCGCCGGACGCGGTCCACCTCCCAGTCCGTGAGCTTGCGGGTGAGGATCCCGGTGTCCTTCAGCCGCTTGAGGCACCATTCGACCCGGTTCGCGGCGGGGGAGATCTGATGGAGGAACGCCGCGTGGCGGTAGCTCAGCTGGAACGGGAGCGCCTTCGGTAGGGGTCCAAGCTGGGCGAGCTCGTAGCTCCGGGCCTGGGTGTCCTCGTCCGCGGTCCGCTCGCCCGCGAAGTACGCGCGCTCCGCGGCGTCGTGCGCGTCGTGGTACAGGTCGACCTTCCCCAGGTCCAGGACGATCCGGCGGGTGATCGGGTTCACGAGGTAGATGTACCGGAGGACCTCCGCGTCCCCGACCGCGAGCCAGTCCCCGGGCCAGAACCCCTTGAAGTCGGAGGAGTCCATGTCCCCGAGGTCCACCCCCTTCTCCGCGTACGCGACCCACTCGTACGCGATCCCGTAGGGCGGCTCGATGCCGAGCAAGGTGCGGGCGAACTCCTTGCACGAGTCCCGCGACCCGCCGGGCGTCGCGTGGTCCTTGCCGAACGGCTCGACGTCGACCTTGAGGACCTTCCACAGGGCGGGCCACTCGAGCCGCCAGTTCAGCTTGCCCCGCTCGATCGGGCTCTCGCCGCGCCCGCCGCAGTCGCACTCGTACGCCACGGAGGTGCGGTCGTTCACCCGAATCGCGCGGGCCTTGCCCACCCGGTTGCACCGGAGGCACAGCGGCTCGAACGGGATCCATCCCGGCGGGTACGGCTGGCGGGCGCGGTACTTGTTCACCGCCGCCCGGACCTCCTCGCCCCGACTCCCGAGGTCCTCCACGATCGCCTTCATCTCCGGCCACGTGTACACCTCCGAGGTGCGGACGACCCGCACGCCGCGGGCGAAGTCGTCGAGGTGGTCGCCGAAGTCCTCCCAGTAGTGGTCCACCCAGCCCGCGTGGCAGCCGTATGGGTCCGGGACGTCGATGAGCCGCCACGACGCGTACTTCGCGCCGCTCCCGTCCTTGAACTCCGCGACCTGGCGGGGGCTCGCCTTCCACTGGTCCTGGGTGTAGAGGACGAGCACGTGCTGGGTCGGGTGGCCCTCCTCCTGCAGTCCGCGGGCGATCGTGTTCCCGAGGACGACCTCACCTCGGAGACGGCCGACGTGCTGGAGGCCCGAGACGGAGAGGCCCGAGGACACGACGAGGTCCCCGCGGCCCTTCGCGAATTCGCCGACCTTGTCCAGGAGTTCGTCCGCCCAGTGCATCGATGGAGGCCTTCCCGAGCGGATAAGGGGGCGGGCCAAAAAGGTTTGGCGGCTCAGACGGGTCCAAACCCTCGGCGGCGCGGCTTCGACCTCCCCTGGCTTCCCCACTCACGCAGTGGAGATGGGACTGATCCCTGCTAGTTCGTCTTGGCTGCGATCAGGGCCCCCAAGATTGCCCCAGCAATCGGGGCGTTCGAGTTGCGGCTCAGCATCCCCCCGACAATTGCACCGAACATTGCGCCGTTGATGATTGCGACGGTCCGCTCGGTGGTGGTAATTCGGGCGCAAAACTGATTCCAACAGATCTCGACCTCGCCCGGATGTTGGTGTGGAACAGGCTTCAGCACATCACCCCCTCCCCCCTCGGGGAACTTGAGTCCATAACATTTCATCCTAACTTCTATGGCGGACCATGTTCGCCAACATTTGCTTCGTCTCCGGGTCGGCTTCGAATGCATCAAGCCAAAGGACGACGGCGTGGAAAATGTCCTTCCAACTAAGGTCGAGATCCTCCTTCAACTTGGACAACCTCTCCCAGTCGTTCTGATACATCTCGACCAGGACGCGACGGCTCGGGACCCGACTGACCGAGAAAAGCTGTCGAATTGCATCAAGGGCTAGCTGCGTGGAGTCAGTCGTCATGGTCACTCTCCAGAATCGATTTCAGGAGCAGAAGCCCAAGGGCGATTCCACCGAGGACGACGATTCCCTTAAGCACTTCTCCGGCGGGGTCGTTCTCGTTATCGCGCGATGATACTCGTTTTGATGATACAGATTTCGACGTGGTGACAGGATAGCAACTACGATATATAAGGTTGACTCATTCCGGATGGGGTGTGCGGACACTTGGAAATGGGGAAGAGCCCGGCCCTCTCAGAGCAGGCTGAGGGAATGCGGCCGGCGCGAGAATCGCCTTGGGCGATTCTTTGGACCCCCGCGTCCAGGCGTCCACAACGGTTTGGCGGCTCAGTACACGTGCGGCGCCGCCTTCCGCCACCGCCGTTCCGCGAGGACGAGGAGCGGGGCCGCGAGGATCGCCAGGAACCCCCACGAGGGCGCGACCGTCACCGCGGACCCGAACAGGGCGTACAGGACCCCGCACACCGCGCCGGTGAAGATCACCGGGACCCACGTCAGGACGAGCATCTTGCGCGGACGCAGGAGCGCGACCGTGATCAGGAGGCTGAACCAGAGCAGGTACGGGAGCAGGACCCCGCCGCCGAGCGCCGTGCGGTCCGCGATCTCGTACACGCCCCACGCGGTCCGCCCCGGCACGCCGACCCACGCGACGGCCCCGCCCACGGTCGAGAGGAGCGCGGCGGCCAGGGGGACGAGCCGGTCGCGGTACGCGACGCCCAGGAGCCCGAGGAGGTACGCGGTCATCGTGGCCGTCACTACCATGAGGGCGGGGCCCGTTAGGCCTGCGGCGTCCGCCTCGAGAACGGCCGTCGCCGTCGTGTACGTGCCGCCCTCGACGACGGACACGTAGAAGCTCACGCGCCCGGGCCACGGCGGGCCGGCGGTCGCGCGGTATTCCGTCCCGACCGGGTCCATCCGCACGCCCTGCCACGCTTCCGCCGCGGTGGACCCCCGCCACAGGAGGCGGACCT
>Ga0209341_10002479_pt1 | contig 17530 bp, 11 predicted proteins | sample RifCSP13_2_FD_184020 | JGI IMG/M metagenome (GOLD analysis project Ga0209341, IMG submission 184020) | Soil microbial communities from Rifle, Colorado - Rifle CSP2_sed 13_2 (SPAdes) (version 2) | ecosystem: Environmental > Terrestrial > Deep subsurface > Rock core/Sediment | place: Rifle... | reverse complement strand
TCACCTCGCTCGTCCTCGTCGGTCCGCAGGGTGTCTACGCCATTCTGCCTTCCCCGACCGGCGGCGTCTTCCGCGCCAAGGACGACGAGTGGATGACGCACAGCGGCGGCCACTTCCGTCCGGCCCGCCCGAACCTGCAGCAGTCGGCGCTCTCGGCGGCCGCCCTCCTGCTCAACTACTTCCACGGCCTGGGGTATGACCTGCCGCAGGTCGAGGCCGTGTTGATGTTCACCAACCCGCGGTCGCACGTCGACACCGTTCACCCCCAGGCGCGCATCGTGCTGGCCGACGCCCTCGAGCACTTCGCCGCCAACATGCGCGAGCAACCCCCGATCATGGACCGCGAGGACGGACAGCTGCTGATCGAGGCGCTCCTCCATCCGCCCCAGCCGAAGGTCGAAGAGGTCCCCGCGACTCCGCCGCCGCGGCCGCTCCCGCCGTCGGCGGTCGCCCCGGCTGCCGCCGGACCATTCCAGCTCGACGAGCGCGATGCTCCGCCGCCGCCCCGCCCTCGACGAAGGCGCGGGCTGCGCCGCCGCGAGATCCTGCTGCTGGGCGCGATGCTCCTGATCGAGGTCTGTATCCTGGGCGCCTTCGCGGCGATGATCCTCTACCCGGGTTTGCTCCCCTGAGTCGGCCTTCTTGGAACCGTTCCTCAGCCTCATCGTCCCCGCCCACAACGAACAGGCGCGGCTTCCGGCGAGCCTCCCGAAGATTCACGAATTCCTGACCTCGCAATCGTTCTCATGGGAAGTGGTCGTGGTCGACAGTGGAAGCCGCGACGGCACGGCGCAGGTCGTGCGCGACTTCGCCGCCCGCTGGTCCGGGCTGCGCCTGGTGCAGGTCGACCGCCCGGGGAAAGGCCTGGCCGTCCGCACCGGGATGCTGGCGGCGCGCGGCGACTATCGTTTCATCTGCGATGCCGACCTCTCGATGCCGATCGACCAGGTGTCGCGTTTTTTGCCGCCGGGGACGCAGGCCGCGGACATCGCCATCGCTTCGCGCGAAGTCCCGGGGGCCGCCCGGCACGACGAGCCGGCCTACCGCCATCTGATCGGCCGGGCCTTCAACCTGCTCGTCCGCCGCCTGACCATCCCGGAAATCCAGGATACCCAGTGCGGCTTCAAGTGCTTTCGCCGGGCCGTCGCCGAGGACTTGTTTCGGGTGCAGCAACTGGACGGATGGACCTTCGACGTCGAGATCCTGTTCGTGGCGCTGCGACGCGGCTATCGCATCATCGAAATCCCCATCCCGTGGTACTACAACCCGGGCAGCCGGGTGCGCATCGTGCGCGACTCGCTGACGATGTTCACCGATCTCTTTCGCATTCGGCGCAACTGGCGGCGAGGCTTGTATGCCCCGGCCTGAGGCGCCGCCGCAACGCCCTGGCGCATCGAGACGGGTGCATCCCAACCTGCGCTACGAACGATCGCTTTGCCGAAGCGGGACGGACCTGGTGGCAGGCCTCGACGAAGCCGGGCGCGGTGCACTGGCGGGGCCGATCTTCGCTCGGCAGCGTCGCGCCTGTGCCGACACGCTTCGGCGACTGGCCCTGGATTGGGCCGTGGCGCAGGCAACCTGCGAGGAGATCGACGTCATCGGTCCGCTGCAGGCGTCGCGGCGGGCCATGGCGCGGGCGGTCCAGGCCCTACACCTGGCGCCGCAACATCTGCTGATCGACCACGTCCGGCTGCCGGAGGTCGACCTCGAGCAGACGGCGCTCACGCACGGCGACGCTCGCGTGCTGTCGATCGCCGCCGCCTCGATTCTGGCGAAGGTCGCCCGCGACGAAGTGATGGAGGCGTACGACCGCGCCTACCCGACGTATGGCTTCGCGCGCCACAAGGGCTACGGGACGGCCGGTCACCTGGAAGCGCTGCGGCGCTGGGGGCCCTGCCCGATTCACCGCCGCTCCTTTGAGCCGGTGGCGGTATTGGCACGGCCGCAAGCGGCCTGAGCCTTTCCGAGGGTTATCGGCAACTCCGCTCGGAAATCCCCGTCCCGGGATTCGGCGTTCAGCGAGGGGTGAGGTAGGGGCGGGGCTGAGACCCGCCCCTGCGCCTCAGGCCGCGAAGGGACGTCCTGGCCCCGGCCCTCTCGGCCTTGCGGACATGCAGTCTGAACGGTGTGCCGGCAGAATGCAGGGAGCTACGCGCCGGCCGGCGCCGCCGGGATGACTTCCGTAATTCGCTGGACGGGGAGCCAAATGGTGAAGGCCGAACCCTTCCCGGCCTGGCTGCTGGCGGTGATCCTGCCGCCGTGGCGGTCGAGGATTTCCTTGCAGATCGCCAACCCCAAGCCCGTCCCCGAGACCCCTCGAGCGCGGCTGGCCGAACCTCGGAAGAATCTCTCGAAGAGACGCGGCAGCTCGCTCTCGGGTATGCCCAGACCGGTGTCGACCACCGCCAGCCGGGCCCACTTCTTTTCGCCGTCGGCGATGGTGTCGGTCCGGACGGTAATCCGCCCGCCCGGCGCCGTGTAGTTGACGGCGTTGGTCATCAGATTGGCCACCACCTGCGAGATCATGCGCTCGTCGGCCCGCACCAGCGGCAGATCGGCCTGCGGATCGAAATCGATCGACAGATCGACGCGGGCGACCAGCCGGCGGCGGTCCTCGACCAGTCCAGCGGCCATGCTATTGAGATCGATCCAGATCGGCTCCATCTCCGCCGTGCCGGCGTCGAGACGCGAAACGGTCAGCAGATCCTCGATCAGATCGATCAGCCGCGAGGTTTCCCGATGCAGGGTCTCGAGGTAATCGGCGAACTTCTCGGTCCGCCCCTTGTCGAGCAGATCCAGGTAGAGACGGATGTTCGTCAGGGGGGTGCGCAGCTCGTGAGAAACATCGGCAACGAAGCGGGTCTTGAGCTGATCGGCGGCTTGCGCCTTGGCCAGGGCTTGCTCCAGTTCGGCCGTCCGCGACGAAACGGTCTGCTGGAGGTCGGCTGTCTGCTGGCGCAGACGCTCATACAGCGCGGCGTTCTCCAGGGCGACCGAAACCTGGTCGGCCAGCAGCGTCAACAGATTGAGGTCCTCTTCCGTCAGGCCGCCCTCGAGCGGAGATTCGACGTTGAGCACGCCGACAATGATGTCGCCGTTGTAGAGCGGCACGGCGATCTCGGCCCGGGTTGAAGGCACACCGACGACGTAGTCCGCATCGACGCGGACGTCGGGCGCGAAGACCGGGCGGTTGCCGCGCACGGTCCGGCCGATCAGGCCGTGGCTTTGCTCGATGCGCTTGTCGCCGATCCCTTCCGACCCGTTGGCGGCTCGCAGGACAAGTTCGTCGCCCTCGATCAGGAAGATCTCGACAACCGGATAGCCGAGGACGTCGCTCACCTGACGGACGACCTCTTCCAGCAGCGGGCCGAGCTCGAGCCGTCGATTGACGACCTGTGCGACCTGTTGGAGCGCCGTGCGCTCGGCCAGGCGCCGGGTGACCTGTTGGTAGCGCTTGGCATTCGCCAAGGCCAGCCCGGCCTGGCGACCGATCGCCTGCAGCAACTCCAGGTGCTCATCCCGAAAGGCGTAGCCGGCGACGACGATCAGCACTCCCAGGACCTCCCTGGCTGATAAGACCGGCACGGCCAGCGCGGCGCCTCCCAGGGCGTCGCCGGCAGGAGTCGGTATCCAACGCTCATCCCCCAGGATGTCCGGTACCAAAGCCGCCTCGCGCCGTTCCGCAACCCACCCGGCCAGGCCCTTCCCCAGCCGCAGTTCGAGAAGCCGATCCTGATCCTCGATCGGCATCTCCGGCTGCGGCGAAACGGCCACCAGGCGCAGCCGACCGCTCTCCGGCTCGAGCAGGTAGGCAGCCCCGCGACTCCCGCCGAGGTGACCCGTCGCCAGGCCGATCGCCCGCCGCAGGATCTCCACGGCGTCGAGGCTGGCGGAGGTCTCGCGGCCGACCTCGTACAGCAGGCGGACGCGTTGGCGTTCGGTGTCGACGGCGGCGAACAGGCGGGCGTTCTCGATGGCGATGCCGGCCTGGTCGGCGAATAGTTCCAGCACGCGCACGCGGGATTCGCTGACGGCCCCGACGGCCCGGAAGGCCATCGTCACCACCCCACGCACCGCCCCGCCAATGCGGATCGGCAGACCGACGATGCTTCCGTCCCAAGGCATGTCCTGGTAGTAGTCGCTGCGGCGCGCGTCCTGGATCACCAGGCGCTCGCCCGAGCGCGCCACCCGCTGGGTCAGTCCATTCGGCCGCGGCTCGGAGAACGGCCGGGTGCGGAACTCGCCGCCCCACAGAGCGGCGCCGAACGTCAGGCGGTCGCCGTCGAAGAAGAACAGGTTGGCGTCATGCGCCTCGACCAGTTGCAGCGCCTCGTCGAGCAGCGCCTCGAGGACCGGGCGCAACTCGAGGGTCGAGGTCATACGCAGACTGGCGCGTCGCAGCCCTTCCAGCTCGTTGTGATGTTGGTGCTCGGCCTCATACGCCTGAACCTTGGCCAGGGCCAGAGCCACCTGACCGGCCGCCTGCTCACACAGGGCGATCTCATCCTTGTCGAAGAGATGAGGCTGGCGATAGGCGAGCAGGGCCGCTCCCATCCAGCGTTCTCCGACCACCAGCGGCACCCCGAGCATGGAACGGTAGGGGCACCCCTCGGCGATCTCGGGGCTGAGGTAAGGCGTGTTGAGACAATCCTCCACCGGGACCGGTCGCCCCGCCCGCAGCGCGCTCTCCGTCAGCGTCATCTGTCCCGGCCGGGGTCGCATTTGAGCGTAGACGCCGCGCAAGACGCCGGAGGCGGCCATCGGGGTGGCGACCCCTTCCGAAGGATCCCACAGGACCAATTGGCACCCGTCGGCCCCCACCAGCGCCCCCATTTGCTCCGCCAGCACCTGGGACATCGACGCCAGGTCGCTGGCGGTCAGGGCGGCGCGCGTCAGTTCGTTCAGGATGGAAAGCTGCCGCACCCGAAGGTTGGTCTCCTCCAGCAGCCGCGCGTTCTCGAGCGCGGCTCCGGCCTGATTGGCGAAGATGTTGAGCAGGTCGACGTCTTCCTGGTTGAAAGGTTGGCCGTGGGAGGTGCGCAGCACATGCAGGACGCCTGTCACCTGGCCGTGCAGCAACGTGGGGACGCTGACCACCGCCCGGAAGGGGGCCGACTTCTCGAATTGGAGAGAGCGCCCCGGCCAGATGCGATAGTCGTCGACCCGGACGGCAGCGCTGGTCTCCGCCACTCTGCCGGCGGCGCCTTCTCCGAATTGAAGGACGGTCCCCAGAACGTTCGCCGGGGTCCCGGCGGCGACGACGCAGCGTAGGGTCCGGTGGACCGGGTCGGCAACGTAGAAACCGCCGCCGTCCCCCTTCAGCAGGGCGACGGCTTGTGTGACCAGAGAGTGAAGGACTTCCTCCAGTGCTCCCTCGAGGCCGGCCTGGACAAGGCCAGGATCCGCTGCCGGGGCCGACTCGCCTGGTCCCGGCGTCGGCGGCCGGGGTCCCCCATTCTTCCTCCCTCGGGTTGAAGCTTTCGCCATCCTTCGGAACGTCCCACGCGTGAATCTGCCAGGCGGCCGGGCGCCGCTTGCCGCAGAAGACACAAGAGCCGCCCCGGCGGGCGGCCCGAACGCGGGCACGTTTCGGCCCCTGAGGCCACCGCCCGCCAGTCGAATGGATTATACTCGCGTCGCGGTTCGACCTTCGCCTTGGCGGGCGGCCCGCGCCGCCCCCGACGCTGCCCCAAAACCACACCGGAGAGGCTGATGCCGAACGACGCCTTCCTGGCCCGCCGCCGTCTGGCGACGCAGGCCGGCGAGATGACCATCTTCGGCCTGACGGCGCTGGAGCAGGCCGGCCTGACGCAGCTCGACCGGCTGCCTTTCTCGATCCGCCTGCTGCTCGAGTCGGTCCTGCGCCAGGTTGATGAGCAGCGCATCCGCAGCCAGGACGTCCAGGCCGTTGCCGCCTGGGCACCGGGCCTGGCCGACCGGCCGGAGATCCCCTTCCTTCCGGCGCGTGTCCTGATGCAAGACTTCACCGGCGTGCCGGCCGTGGTCGATCTGGCGGCGATGCGCGCCGCTCTGGCTCGCTTCGGCGGTGACCCAGGCCGGATCAACCCGCGCCTCCCGGTCGACCTGGTCATCGATCACTCGCTGCAGGTCGACTTCTTCGCCTCGGGCGAGGCGTTGCGCCGCAATGCCGATCTCGAGTTTCAGCGCAACCAGGAACGCTATCGTTTTCTCCGCTGGGGGCAGGAGGCCTTCGCCAACTTCCGCGTCGTCCCCCCGGCCACCGGGATCGTCCACCAGGTCAACCTCGAGTATCTGGCGTCGGTCGTCCAGCAGCGCACGACTCCCGACGGGATCCTGGCCTTCCCCGACACGCTCGTCGGCACCGATTCCCACACGACGATGATCAACGGCCTGGGCGTCTTGGGTTGGGGCGTCGGCGGAATCGAGGCCGAAGCCGCGATGCTCGGCCAGCCGCTGGTCATGGTGTTGCCGCAGGTCGTCGGCGTGCGCCTGACCGGCCGCCTGGCAACCGGCGCGACCGCCACCGACCTGACATTGACCGTCACCCAGCGGCTGCGGACGCACGGCGTGGTCGACAAGTTCGTCGAATTCTTCGGCGCCGGCCTGGATTCGCTGTCGCTGCCGGATCGGGCGACGATCGCCAATATGGCCCCCGAATACGGCGCCACCGTCGGATTCTTCCCGGTCGACGAAGAGACGCTGCGCTACTTGCGGCTGACCGGTCGGGAGCAGGCGCTGCTCGATCTGGTCGAACGCTACTGCAAGGAACAGCTGATCTTCCGCACTGCGGCTACGCCCGATCCGCAATTCGACGATGTGCTCCAGGTGGACCTGGATCAGATCGAGCCGAGTCTGGCGGGGCCGAAGCGGCCGCAAGACCGGGTGGGCCTGTCGAGCGTGGCCGAGGCCTGGCATCAGACCCTGACGGCGGAGACGCAGAAAGGCGGCTTTGCCGTCCCCCCCGAAAAGGTCCGGCGCCGGGCGACCATCGGCAGCAACGGCACGACGGTCGAGATCGGTCACGGGGTGGTCGTCATCGCCGCCATCACCTCCTGCACCAACACTTCCAACCCGAGCGTCATGGTTGCCGCCGGCCTGCTGGCACGCAACGCCGTGGCGCGCGGGTTGCGCGTGCCTGCGTTCGTCAAGACCAGCCTGGCGCCGGGGTCGCGGGTCGTCACGGACTACCTGGGCCAGGCCGGGCTGCTCGAACCGCTGGCCGAGCTCGGCTTCAACGTCGTCGGATACGGCTGCACCACCTGCATCGGCAACAGCGGCCCGCTGTCCGGCGAGGTGGTCAAGGCGATCACCCAAGGCGACCTGGTGGCCGCCGCCGTCCTGTCCGGCAACCGGAACTTCGAAGGGCGGATCCACCCCCACGTGCGGGCGAATTACCTGGCCTCCCCGCCGCTGGTGGTGGCGTACGCCCTGGCCGGCACGATGGCGATCGACCTGACGAGCCAACCGCTGGGCACGGCCGCCGACGGCCAGCCGGTCTTCCTGCGGGACCTGTGGCCCCCGGCGGAAGAGGTCCAATCCGTCATCCGCAAAGAGATTTCCCCGGCGATATTCCGCCGGCGCTATGCCGAGGTCTTCAGCGGCAACGAGGCCTGGAACGCCATCCCGGTTTCGGGCGGCCAGCTCTACGCCTGGGACCCGGCGTCGACCTATATTCAGGAGCCGCCCTACTTTCCCGACCTGGGGCTCGCACCGGCGGCGGTGGGCGACATCGAGGGCGCCCGCCTGCTGGTCTTGCTGGGCAACTCCATCACCACCGACGCCATCTCGCCGGCCGGGACGATCCCGGCCGATTCGCCCGCCGGCCGGTACCTCATCCAACACGGCGTGGCCCCGCGTGACTTCAACTCCTACGGCGCCCGCCGCGGCAATGACCGGGTGATGACCCGTGGCACCTTCGGCAACATCCGACTGAAGAACCTGCTCGTCCCCGGCGTCGAAGGCGGCGTGACACACCATTTCCCCAGCGGCGATTCGATGAGCATCTACGACGCCGCCATGCGCTACCGCGACGACGGCGTGCCGCTGCTCGTCATCGCCGGCAGCGAATACGGCGCCGGCTCCTCCCGCGACTGGGCCGCCAAGGGAACGCTGCTGCTGGGTGTCCGGGCCGTCCTGGCGGTGAGTTATGAACGCATCCACCGCTCGAACCTGGTGGGGATGGGCGTGCTGCCCCTCCAGTTCGAGAATGGGCAGGACGCCGCCTCGCTTGGCTTGAAGGGCGACGAGCTCTTCAACGTGCGCGGCGTCCGGCAGGGGCTGCACCCCGGCGGCCTCGTGCAAGTGGAGGCCGTCAACGCCGCCGGCAAGCGGCTCACCTTTCCGGCCCGCGTGCGGATCGACGCCCCGGCCGAAGTCGAGTTCTTCCGCAACGGTGGTATCCTCCACACCGTCCTGCGGCAGATTCTGCGCGAGGGCCCGCCGTGAGCCTCGCCGGCCGACCTCTTCCTGGATCCATCGCTGCCTGAGTCGATTCGGAGCGCGGCCCGGCCTGCACCCGGTGAGGGATCCGGATGAGTTTTCGTCCACAGGTCGGTACGCTTCTGCTGGCCGATATCAGTGGCTTCACCGCGTTCCTGGCCCGATCCGAACTTGAACATGCGCACGACATTCTGCTCGAACTGCTCCAGCTCGTCGTCGGCCGGCTTCAGCCGCACCTGACCGTCGCCGAGATCGAGGGCGATGCCGTCTTCGCCTATGCCCCGGCCGGCGCCTTCCCCCGCGGTGAGACTCTGCTCGACCTCATCGATCAAACCTACGGCGTTTTCCTCGGACGGGTCGAGGCCATCCGGGTTCACACGACCTGCGACTGCACGGCCTGCAACGCCATCCCGATCCTCGATTTGAAGTTCATCGTCCACCAGGGCGAATACATCCTCCAGGCCGTGACCGGCCCCGCCAAGCCGCTGGGATCGGATGTCACCCTGGCTCATCGCCTGCTCAAGAACCACGTGGCCGAGGCGACCGGTTGGAAGGCCTACGCCTCGCTGACCGAAGCCGCCGTCCGCCATCTGGGGATCGCCTCCAGTGGAATGCATGCAAGCCTCGAGACCTACCCGGAACTTGAACCGGTCCGCACCTTCAGCTACGACCTGCGGGAACGATGGCAGGCGTCGCGCCGCGCCCAGCAAATCCTCATTGGGGAGAAGGAGGCCGATCTCGAGGTCAAGGCCGACCTGCCCGCCCCGCCTGCCATCGTCTGGGACTGGCTGAACGACCCCAAGCGGCGCTCGCAGTGGGTCGGGCTGGCGGTCGATCGTATCTCTTCCCCGGACGAGCGCACCGGCGTGGGATCGAGAACCCACTGCACCCACGGCGCCAAGGTCGAGAGTGTGCATACGATCCTCGATTGGCGTCCGCTCGAGTATTTCACCGAGGAGATCTCTCGCCCCAGCGACGGTCAACCCCAGGCGCTCAACTCGATCACACTCGAGCCGATCGAAGGAGGGACCCGGGTGTGTTCGCGGTACCGCGTCCTGGTCAGGCCGCGCCTGATCGCCGTCCCCGTCTTCAAACGGATGTCGGCATCCGGTATCCGTGCTTCCCTGGATACGCTGCAACGTCTGCTCACCCGAGACGAGTCCTCGTCCGATGCCGATGCCGTCAACGGTCCTGGGTGACTAGATCCGTGCTTTCCCGGCGGGATGAGGCAGGAACGCCCGAGCTCTGACCCTACCCCCTGCAGGACCGGCGCTCGGGCGTCCTCGCCAGGGCCTTTTCGGCCCTCAGCCACCCGGAACCGAAGGCAGCCCCTCCGGTGTTGACAATTTACACGGTATCGGGTGAAATGTCAATAGGTGATCTGAGGGTGGAGTCGTCGATCTTGTCGGCGAAGCCCGATCGTTCGGCCACCAGGTCGAGGTGCTTCGAGCGCCCACGGCTCGGGGCATAGACGCCGGTTTCCCACTCGCTGATCGTCTGCTGCCGGACCCCGAGCACGCCTGCCAGCTCTTCCTGATTCAGATCGAGATGCTCGCGCAGGGCCCGGACGGTCGCCCCATCCCAACCCCTGCGACCGCCGGCCTGATGCACCCCCGAGCGAGCCGCGGGGCGCTCGAATCGCACGCGGCGCCGGCGACGATCAAAACGAGTCACCTTGAATCCGGCCGACAACCAGGCCGCCGACTGCAGTCCCCCGCGTCGATTGCTCCAGAACGCGGAGCTCTGGCCCGCCGATGCCGGCAAGGGCCCGCCCGTGATCGCCTCGATTTCGGTCAGACTGAGTTCGACGCTCGATTCGCCGCGCCGCCGGAGATCTTCGTAGAGCGCGGCGTACTTCGAGCCGGGCTTGGGGACGGTCATCCGCGCAGGCGTCAGCCGGCCGGAGCGTGGGCGTCCGGACCCGGCTCGACGATCACCCGATCCCCGCCGTCCTGCTTGGCCTGCCGTTCGTTGGCATCGGCGATGCTCAGCAGCTGCAGCATGTCCGCCGCGACGTCGGGGAAGACGGAACCGCCCAGGCTGGCCGTCACTCCCAGGCTGCGCCCGTCCCCCAGTCGAACTCGGCCTTCGGCCACGCCCCGGCGGAGTTTTTCCGCTACCGCCGGGAGCTGCTCCGGCGCGCAGCCCGGCAGGACGACGGCGAACTCGTCGCCGCCGTAGCGCGCCACCCAGTCGGTCTCGCGGCAGGCCATGCGCAACCCATCGACGACTGCCCGCAGCACCTCATCGCCGACCAGGTGACCGTGGTCGTCGTTCACTTGCTTCAGCCGGTCGACATCGACCATCATCAGGCCGACCGAGTAACCCAGCCGGTCCGCCCGCCCCAACTCCGCCCTGAGGTTTTGAGTCATGAAGTGGCGATTGAAGGCGCCGGTCAGATTATCCAGAGTCGCCTGCCGCTGGACGCGATCGAACGTCTGGGAATTGGCAATCGCCAGCGATGCGACCTGGGCCAGCGCCACCAGAAAATCGAGGTCGTGGTCGCCATACTGACCCGGCTGGCCGCTCAAGAGCAGCGCGCCGGACACCTGGCCGCCGATCTCCAGGGGTACGCACAGCAGGCTCTCGTCGTCTTCGGGCGTGCCGGCGATATGCGCCGGCCGCGGATCCACGTTGGAGTGGTCGATGCTCTGCGGCAGCCCGTGTTCGACGACCCAACCGGGGAAGCCTTCCCCCACCCGGGGGCGCTGCGTCATCAGCTCGGCGGCAAATTCCCCGGCCGAGGCCAGCGGCATCAACGAAACGCCGTCGGGTTCCAGCTGAAAGATCGTGCAGGTCGTGGCGCGCAGCAGGTGTTGGGCGCTCTGGACGATCTTATCCAACGTCGGTTTAAGATCGAGCTGGGCCAACAGCTCGCGTTGGACCCGCAGCAGCGTGGCCTGCTCCATCGTCCGCCGGCTCAGCTGGTCGGCGACCGCCAGATGCTGCGAAACGTCGCGCCCCACTCCGTCGAGGCCGACCACCTGGCCACCCCCGTCCAGCACCGGAACCAACGAGAGTTCAATCCATCCCCGTCCACCGTTGTCCCCCACCAGCCGCACCACCAAGTTCTCGCTGGCGGCCCCGCCGCCGCGCAGCCGCTCCACAACGCTGTCGAACTCCGGGTGGACTGTAGGATCGAACAGACGGCGAAGCGCGTCCGGATCCCCGGTCATGGCTTCCAGACGCCTCCCGGTGATCTGGACGAAGCCCGCATTGGCGTACGTCAGGCCGGTGGAGAACATCCAGCGGAAGATCGCGTCGGAAGATTGTTGAGCGAGGCGGGCGTAGTCGGGCTGCATCAAGGCGTCACGGCAGGATTTTGAATCAAACAGCGACCCAGGGACCGAGCAGGCCCCCCCTGGACCCCCGTCCATCGTTGTCCACCCAGTATAGGGGTGGTCCGCGCGGGGTGCAACCGGGGTCGACTCAACCCCCGCCGGCAACGGCCGGGCCGGCGCCACCCCTTGTGAAGGGCACGAATGAAAAAGCGAGGCGGCGGCAGATGGCCTCGCTTCCTCCGCCCGTTCCCACATCCGGGCGTCTGTCGGCTTCATTATTCGTCAAAACCGATCTCTCCGGCTGCTTCTGTAAAGCGAGCGCAAGGTCCGCGGTCGTGGGATTGACCGCCGGCGGCTGCGGGGGTATCCTTGCCTTCGCTATGGCCCTCTATCTCTCGAGCATCGACCTGGTTGTCAGCGCCGCGTTCACCGTCGTCGTCGCCGGGCAATGGCTCTCGCGCCGCAGGACACATTCCTTGCTTTGGTCCTGGGCGCTCTTGGTGTGGACGGTGGCGGTCGCCGCCGAAATGGCCGCCGCGCTCCATGGGGCCTGGACGCCGATCACTTACCGGATCTACTACGCCTTCGGCGCGCTGATGGTGGCCGCCTGGCTCGGCGCCGGATCGCTGCATTTGAGCGCCGGACCGCGCCTGGCGCGGAGCCTCAGCTGGATCGTCGCCGTCCTGTCGGTCGTCGGCGGGGTCCTGATCCTCACCTCGCCGATCGACCCGGCGTTGCTGGGCCATACCGATTCGCTTGGTTTCGTGGACGTGAAGGTCTTTCCTTTCATCCCCGTCCGCTTATTCGTCGTTCTCGGCAATATCCTGGGTAGCCTCGCTTTCATTGGGGCTGCTCTGGTCTCGATCTGGCGCTTCCGGCGGCGGCAGGATGTCCCCCCGGCGCGCGTGACGGGCGTCGCCCTGATCGCCGTCGGCGGGCTGATCGCCGCGCTGGCCCATTCCCTTGGCGCCCTCGGTGGTCCCGGCCTGTTCCGCGTCAGCGAGCTGGCGGCCATTATTCTCATCTTCTCTGGATACTTGTTGAGTACGCGCCGGGTGACTGCCGCCGCCCGGGCCCCGGCGACCGTCTGACCTCCCCCGCTCGACGTAGAATCCGGAACCCCTCCGCCGAGGTTCGATGACCACCGACCGGAATCTCTCGCCGCGTCTCTTGCTCGGCCCCGGGCCGAGTCTGGTGCACCCGCGCGTCCTGCGCGCCATGGCCACGCCGCTCATCGGCCACCTCGATCCCGACTTCCTGAAGATCCTGGCCGAAATTCGCTCGATGCTCCAGACGGTCTTCCAGACGGAGAACGAGCTCACCCTGGCCGTTTCGGGAACCGGGACGGCGGCTATGGAAGCGGCGCTGAGCAACCTGCTCGAGCCCGGGGATTCGATGCTGGCCTGTATCCAGGGGTACTTCGGGGAGCGGCTGGCCGAGATGGGCCGCCGCTACGGAGCACAGGTTGAACGCCTCGAGGCCGATTGGGGAGAGGTCCAGGACCCGGCTGCGATCGAGGCGGCCTTATCCCGTCGGCCGGCCAAGGTCGTGACGCTCGTCCATGCCGAGACCTCGACCGGCGCCTGCCAGCCCGACGTCGCCGCCATCGCCGCCGTCTGCCATGGCCACGACGCCCTGCTCGTGCTCGACGTCGTCACCTCCCTCGGCGGACTGCCGGTCGACATCGACGGCTGGCAGGTGGACGTCGCTTATAGCGCGGCCCAGAAGTCCCTTTCTGGTCCGCCCGGACTCTCGCCGATCACGGTCGGCCCGCGGGCGCGCCAGGCGATCGCCCGACGCTCGTCGTCGCCGCCGGTCTTCTATTTCGACCTCGAGCTCTTGGGACAGTATTGGAGCGATCGCCCGTCCTACCACCACACGGCGCCGATCAGCACCGCCTACGGGCTGCGCGAGGCGCTGCGCCTGGCGCTTGAGGAAGGTCTGGCGGCGCGCTGGGCCCGCCACACGGCCAACGCTCGCCGTCTGTGGGTCGGCCTGGAAAGTCTCGATCTGCCTCTCCTCGTCCCGGAACCCCGTCGCCTTCCGACGCTCTCCACGCCGCGCCTTCCGGGGACCTTCGACGAGGCCGGCGTCCGGCAGCGTCTCCTTCTCGAGTACAACGTGGAGATCGCCGGCGGATTCGGGCCGCTCGCCGGAAAGGTCTGGCGCATTGGCCTGATGGGAGAATCCAGCAGGCCGGAGCATGTCCGGACGCTCTTGGCAGCGCTGGAAGTGATGCTGCGAAGCGTGAAGTCGGCGCCGGCCGGCGGCGGCTAGCGCAGGCTCATCGGCGTGCGTCGGTTGTAGCGCGCCGCGAAGTAGCCCAGCGCGCCGGCCGCCAGGAGCAGGCCGACGCCGAAGATCCCCAGCACGGTCGACCGCGAGCCCCCCTGGCCCCCGCCGATGGCGGCGCTGGCCTGCGCGCCGAACTCAATGTACTTGATCTCGCCGGGCGACAGCCGCACCGGGATGTTCATGGCCGTCGTCGGGTTGTGATCTTGGGGGGCGGCCGCCGAGATGTTGTAGTCGCCGTTCTGCAACCCGGCAAAGCAGAAACCCTCGGCCTCCGGGCCGGTCGTGTGTTCTCCGGCGACGATCCCGGAAGGTTCGGCGATGCTGATCTGCCCCCCGGGGAGGGCGGTCTCCCCCGTATCGAGTCGGGCATTCCCGTTGGCATCCTGGAAAAGCAGGATGCAGATCTCGCCCGTCCCGAACACCGGCGTGGCAGTCGGCGCCAGACGCGTGGCCGTGGGTGGCACATCCGGCGCGGCGGTCGGTTGGACCGGCCCGGCAATGCCGAGGAGAAGCTGCATCCCCGGGTTGAGGAAGTCTCCCGGTTGAATCCCGTTGAGGGCCATCAGCTCCTCAACGCTCTTGCCGCTCAGCGCGGCGATCGTCCATAGGGCGTCGTCTTGTTGGACGATGTAAATGATCTTGCCGTCGGGGCCGGGCGTCGGGGTGACGAATCCGGTACCCTGCGCTGCGACGCCTCGCCCGGCCGTCCCCCACGCCACCGCCATCGCCAGGAGGATGCCTCCCGATCCCAGAGCCAGCCGCCGCCAACGCATTCTCACGCGATTATAGCCTCTCCGTTCGGATGACCCTCCGCCCGGCGTGCTATACTGCCGCGACGCGGGCCACTTCCGCTCGATTCGGGTCGGGCTCGACTCAATAGGGCCATCCGCCGCGTGCGATGATGGCCTTCGGGCCTGTGTCCCGTTCCGTAAATAGCTTGATGGTGTCTGTCCGCGGTGCTGGGGGCGGAGCCTTCCATGTGGACCGCCACCCCCGAGCTCGGTCCTTGCCAAGCTCGAACGCCTTTTTCAGCCTATCTCTGCAAGCGGGACACGAGGCTGTCTGCGTGCGCCATCGACTCGACTTCGGCAACTTCTTCCTCGCCGGTCTGACCCTGGCGGGCATCGCCTTCTTTCTCTTCCCTTTCTGGGCTCCAGCCCTGGGCCCCTCGGGCCTGAGCGCAGTCGAAGGGCTCGGGGCGGGCTCCGCCGGGAGCGGAGCTCCCGCCGCAGTCGAAGGGCTTGTACTCGGCGCCGCCGAAGGACCTGGCCTGAGCGAAGCCGAAGGCCGCACGTCGCTGCTGCTCTTCAGCGCCGCCGTCGCCATGATCCTGCTCGCCATCCTCAGTGAGGCGCAACACGGACTGACGATGCATACCATCGCCATGCTCGGCGCCCTGGTCGGGCTCAACACGGCGCTGCGCATGATCGACAACTTGCTGCCTCTCCCCGGCGGGTTCTCGCCGGTTTTCTTGTTGATCACACTCGTTGGTTTCGTCTTTGGCGCCCGGCTCGGTTTCCTGATGGGCGCCCTGACTCTGCTCGTCTCCGATCCGGTCAGCCCGGGGGGCCTGGGGCCGTGGACGCCCTACCAGATGCTGGCGGCTGGATGGGCCGGGATGACGGCGGCGATGCTGCCGCGCCGGTCGCCGCTGTGGGTCATCGCCTTGCTCGGCGCCGGCTGGGGTTGGTTATACGGAGCCCTGACCAACCTCTACTTCTGGCCGTACGCCCTCGGGGCCCCGGACATCAGTTGGAACCCGGCGCTGAGCCCGATCGAGACCCTGGCGCGCTACGGCCGCTACTATCTGGTCACTTCGCTCGCTTGGGACACGATGCGCGCCGCCGGCAATTTCACCTTGCTCCTGCTCATGGGCACCGCCTTGATCCGCGCCCTCGAGCGGTTCCGCCGCCGCGCGGCGGTCGTCTGGGAACCGGCCTGACCCCTCCCTTCGCTGAGCGAAATCGAAACGTGAGCCCTGTTCCGCGCTGAGCGGAGGGCCGAGCCAGCGGCGAGGCCCGTAGTCGAAGCGCGCCCCGTAACCCGCGCACTCTCCGCGGCGGGCCCTTCGACTGCGGCCGCCTGCGCGCCTCGCGCAGGAGAGGTGATGTGGCGGCCTTCGCTCAGGGAGGAGACGTGCGAGTGAACCGCCTGGCCCCGGATCTCGTCAAACGGCCCCCTTGCCTCGGCTTATAATGCCGAACCCGAGTGTTCCAACGTTCTTCGGCGAACGCCCGGCGACCGATGAAGATGCGCAAACGATCTCCTTGGTTGACCTGTCTGATCGTTCTGGGCGCCGCCGCCTTGTGTATCGGCGGCGGGGCGGCCGTCACGTCTCTCCCTCCGGTTCAGGAACGCTTTGGCTGGCGGTTGTCCGAAGCCCGCGCCCAACTCTGGTATGCGCTTTTTCCGCCGGAGGCATCGGTCTTCACGCCCGACCCGACGCTGGCGGCCATGGTTCGCGAGACGTTGACCGCCTCCGCACCGACGCCGGCGCCTACCTCCACACCGCAGCCCGAGGCCCCGCCGACCTCTCCGCCCTCGCCGACGGCGACCCGTCCACCGCTGCCGGCCTCGATCGAGCTGGGCGGCGTCCGCCACGAATACCAGAAGTGGAACAACTGCGGCCCAGCGACGCTGGCGATGGGCCTCTCCTTCTGGGAGTGGCCGGGCGACCAGCGCCCGATCGCCGACTACACCAAGCCCAACCCGCGCGACAAGAACGTCATGCCGTATGAACTGGCCGATTTCGTCAACAGCCAGACGGATCTGCGAGCCCTGACGCGCGACGGAGGCGATCTCGAGCTGCTGAAGCGTCTGATCGCCGCCGGCTTCCCGGTCATCGTCGAAAAAGGATTCGAGGGCTACGGCTTCGAAGGGTGGATGGGCCACTACGCTCTGGTCACGGGCTACGACGACGCCCGCCAGAGGGTCAACACCCAGGATTCCTACATCGGCGACGACTTCCCCTTTCCCTATGACGACCTGATCAAATACTGGCGCAACTTCAACTACGTCTACGTCGTCCTCTACCCGTCGGAACGAGAGGCCGAGCTGTTGGCCCTGCTGGGGAGCCAGGCCGACGAAGGCGCCGCCAATGCCGCCGCCGCCCAGCGGGCTTCCGACGAGATCTTCCAACTCACCGGGCGCGACCAGCTCTTCGCCTGGTTCAACCGCGGGACCAGTCTGGTGGCCCTCCAGGATTACGCCGGCGCCGCCGCCGCATATGACGAGGCCTTCCACATCGACGCCGAGCTCCTGAACACCGATCCGGAAAGTCGCCCCTATCGAATCATGTGGTACCAGACCGGGCCCTACAAGGCGTATTTCTACTCCGGCCGCTACAACGAAGTGATCAACCTGGCGACGCATACCCTGGCCAATATGAGCGAGCCGGTCCTGGAAGAGAGCTACTACTGGCGCGGCCTGGCACGCGAGGCGGTTGGCGATGTTCCCGGGGCCATCGAAGACTTGCGGGGGGCGCTCAACATGCACCCCGGTTTCACCCCCGCCCTGGAGCAGCTGCGCCGCCT
>Ga0209341_10002476_pt1 | contig 17541 bp, 13 predicted proteins | sample RifCSP13_2_FD_184020 | JGI IMG/M metagenome (GOLD analysis project Ga0209341, IMG submission 184020) | Soil microbial communities from Rifle, Colorado - Rifle CSP2_sed 13_2 (SPAdes) (version 2) | ecosystem: Environmental > Terrestrial > Deep subsurface > Rock core/Sediment | place: Rifle... | reverse complement strand
GACCCACAGGGCGACGTCGATGTCGGCGACGGCCTCCCCGTCGCAGGCCTCCTCGGCCGCCGCCATCCGGTCGAACAGCGCCAGCTCGTCGGGCGACGGCTCGACCTCGAAGCCGCCGATCCCGCCGCCGACCCAGGCGAACGCGATGGCCCGGTCCGGGGACTCGAGGATCGTGTCGAGGCAGATCATCGCGCCGCGCGAGTTGCCGACGAGGGCTGCCCGCTCGATCCCGAAGGCGTCGAGGACGGCGCGAAGGTCGGCCCGGTTCGAGTACTCCACGTCGTCGGTCGTCGAGCGGCCCCAGCCGCGGGTGTCGTAGCGGACGGCGCGGTAGCCGGCGTCGACGAGGAAGGGCACGAGGCCGTCCCACGAGCGGTGATCGGCGATCCCGGCGTGGGCGAGGACGATCGGCGGACCGTGACCCTCGGTGACCGCGTGGAGGGCGCCGCCCGGAACGGGCACGGAGCGGGTCGTCGAAGGCATCGGCCCATCCTAGCCGCTGGTTCCGGCTAGCATCGGCGGGCATGCTCCTCCTCGTCGACCTCGATGGCGTCGTCTACCGTGGCGCCGATCCCGTCCCCGGCGTCGCCGCGCTCCTCGCCGATCGCGTCGCCGCCGGCGACGACGTCGTCTATGTCACGAACAACTCGATGCATTACCGGGCCGACTACGTGACGCGGCTGGCGGCGATGGGCGCTCCGGTGAGCGCCGACCGGGTCGTGTCCTCGCCCCGGGCCACGGCGCTGTACCTCGTCGATCACGAGCCGAGCGTGCGCCGCGTCCTCGCTGTCGGGGCCGCGGGACTCGACCGCGAGCTTCGCGACGTCGGCCTCGAGGTCGTCGGCGCGGCTCACGTCGCCGAGCGGATGGCGAAGGAGGGCCTCGACGGATGGGCCGCGGCCGGTCATCCCGATGCCGTCGTCGCGGGCCTGGATCCGCAGCTGACGTACCTGCGGTTGGCCGCCGCCGCCGATTGCGTCCGGGCCGGGGCCCGGTTCATCGCCACGAACCGGGATCCCGTCTACCCCACGGAGCGCGGGTTGCGACCGGGCGCCGGGAGCATCATCGCCGCGATCGAGGCTGCCTCCGGGGTCCGCCCGATCGTGATCGGCAAGCCCGAGCCGCTCCTCCTCGAGGAGGCGGCACGGGCGGTCGGGGCGAACCCGCGCGACGCGGTGGTCATCGGCGACGGGCTCGTGACCGACATCGCGGCGGCGCGAGCGGTCGGGGCCCGGAGCGTGCTGATCCTGACCGGGGTGTCGTCGCGGGCCGAGGCGGAGGCGCTCCCGGCGGACCTTCGTCCGACCGCGCTCGCGGCGGATGCCGCGGAGCTGGCGTCGGCGCTCGAGGCTCTCGACGGCAGGGCCTGAGGCTCAGCCGGCGAGCTCGCCGAGGCTCAGCCGGCGAGCTCGGGGATCCCGGCTGCCCAGGCGTCGAACGCCGCCCGCAGCGGCTCGAGCGTCGCTTCGTCGGCGAAGGCGACGTCGAGCGCGAAGCGATCGATCGCCCACAGCTCGGGCAGGGTCAGCCCGATCCGCTCGATGGCGTTGCGGTACTCCTCGGACAGCGTCAGGTCGCTGACCGTGAGGTCGTCGGTCGAGAGGGTCACGGGGTTCCCGGCCCGGTGGAGCGCCGCAATCGGGTGGGCCGCCACGGTTGGCACGATCGTCGCCTGGGCGTTCGAGGTCGGGCACAGGTCGAGGACGACGCGGCGCGCGCGGAGCTCGGCCATGAGGCCCGGGTCGTCGGCCGCGCCGGGCCCGTGGGCGATTCGCTCCGGATCGACCGCGAGCGCTCGCCGGACCTGGGCGGCGCCGCCCCATTCGCCGGCATGGACCGTGATCCGGAGGCCCCCGGCCCGGGCGGCCTCGAAGGCGAGAGCGTGGGTCATCGGGTCGGGGAAGCGGGCTTCCTGGCCGGCGAGGTCCCAGCCGGTGAGGCCCCGATCCTGGAACAGGGCCGCTGCCTCGGCGAGGACGACGTTGTCGCGCGGGTCGTGGGAGCGGATCGCGGTGCAGATGAGGCGGACCGTGATCCGGTTCTCGCGGGCCGCCCGCTCGGCCCCTGCCACGACCGCCGCGATGCCGTCCTTGAGGGAGAGGCCGCGGGCGGTGTGGAGGAGGGGGCCCCAGCGGATCTCGGCGTACCGGACGTTGTCGGCGGCCTTCGCCTCGACCAGGTCCATCGTGATTCGCTCGAGGGCGTCGGCGTCCTGCATCAGCGCAATCGGGAGGTCGAAGGCGCGAAGGAGCTCCGCCTGATCCGGACCCTGGGGCGGCCCCACGAGGGCGGCCGACATGTCCGCCCAGGTCGTCGGGGCATCCATGCCTCGCGCTCGGGCCAGGTCGAGGGCCGTGTCCACCCGGATCGATCCGTCGAGGTGAAGGTGGAGCTCTGCCTTTGGCATCCGCTCGAGGAGGCGGACCGTCGCGTCGGGGAGGGGTTCGCCGGCGCCGCTCGCACGCGCGCCGGGCGCGCTCGCGCCCGCCCCGACCCGCGCGTACGGGCCGCGGACGTCCTCGCGGGTGGGTCCGGCGAGCTGGTGGGCCATGGCCTCCGGATGCTACGGCACCGGTCGCGGCCGGGCCCGCGCGGCCGGGCCCGCGCGGCCGGCCCGCCGCGCCCGCCCTCTAGGCTGCGCCCGGCGCTCGACGGCGCGCCGGACCCGTCGCGCCGGACCCGTCGCGCCGGCATGACCGGAATCCGCCGATTGACGCGAGTTCCTCTCGTTGATGACCATCGCCGTCATCCGAACGCAAGGGGTCGTCACACCCGAGGCGGATCCCGCCGTATGACTGCGACGGTCATGAGCGCGGCAAGAGCACCTTCCTTGCCGCAATCCAGTCATACGAGCGTGCGGGGCCACCCTTCCGCGCTCCGAGGACGCCGTCGCCCGCTGCTCCGTGCCCCGAGGGCGCCGTCGGCCGCCCCTTCGCGCCCGGCGCCCGGCGCCCGGCGGCCGGCGGCCGGCGCCCGCGGCGCGCTACGCTCAGCGTGTGATCGCAACCCTGCGCCGGGCGGTGCTCGCCCTCGTCTGGCTCGTCGTCGTCGTCGTCATGGCCGTGGCCAGCGCCGGCGTCGTGGCCCAGTGGTCGCACCCTCCGGGGACACCGGCCCGGGCCGAATTGACGTGGCACGGCGACCAGGAGGTCGACCCAGCGCTAGATGCCGCCCTTGCGGACCTCCGGGCGATCGGCGACGAGGTCGATCGGCTGTCGATCCTGGCTCGCGGCGCGCTCGCCGCGTTGACCGCCGACGACCAAGGCCCGTTCACGACCGCCCTCACCGAGGGCGGCATGGTGGCACGTGCCGTGGAATCCGGTTCGGCCACCCTCCGGGTGACGCTCCTCGCCCTGCCCGGCGACCTCGGGACGGAGGCCATCCTCTACGGCAGCGATACCCGGGCGCGGCGGGCCACGATGCTCGCGGCCCTCGAATCGAGCGAGGGCCTGGCCCGCTCGTGGGCGAACCTGACCGTCGGCAGCCTCGCCGCGTCCAACCTCATCTCGCTCCTGACCAGCCATGACCTGACGGTCGCCGGGGCGGCGGCCCAGGGTCGCGACGCCGACTACGAGGCGGCCCTCGTCACGCTCGCCACCGCCGTCGGGATGCTCGACGAGGCAACCGAGGCCCGCGACCGGCTCGCGAACACGACGGACGTCGTGACGCTCGACGAGTGGATCCGCCGGAACCGCCACTACGACGAGGCCCTCATCGCCCTCTACTCGGCCCTTCGCGATTCGGGCGGCCTCGTCAACGACGCCGTCCGGGAGGCCTATCGCGAGGAGGGCGAGGCCCGGGCCAACCTGCCACCCGACACCCGCGGCCTGGTGGTCATCGTCGCCGACATCGGTCGCGGCGGCCTCAACCAGGCGGTCATCGCGATCGAGCAGGCGCGAGGCCGCCTGAACCTGATCATCGAAGCCCTCGCGCCCGCCGAGACGTCGCTCGCGCCCGCCGGGAGCGGCGGCGCCTGACGTACACTCCGGGTCTGATACCCCGGGCCGTCCGACCGAGCGCGCGGACATGGCCCCCTCCCGGAGGAGCTGCTTCCGTGCGCCTGCGTGTCACAACCGATCAGCCATGGGACGTCGCGGCCGATGTCCTGGTCATCCCGATCGTCGGCGAGCCCGTCTTCGAGGGCCCGCTTGGGGAGATCGATCGGCGCGCGAGCGGGGAGCTGAAGGCCCTCGCCGCCTTCGGGGAGCTGCGCCCGAAGCGCTTCACGTCCTCGATCGCCGCCTCGGGCGGCGTCCGGGCCGCCCGGCTGCTGACGATCAGCGCCGGCCCGACCAACGACATCGATCGCGAGCTCGCCGTCCGGCTCGGCTCGGCGGCCCTCCACCGGCTCGCCGGTCGCCACGCGGCCTCGCTCGCGGTCTGGCTCGAGCCCCTCGCCGGCGTCGATGGCGGCGCCGAGCTCGTCGCTGGCCTCGTCGCCCGCGGCGTCGTCGAGGGCATGTTCGACCCCAAGACCATCTACGTCGACGACGTCCCGACGGCTCCGCCGGCGATCGAGGAGCTCGTCCTTATCGCCCCCGCCGGCACAGACGCCGCGGCCTCGACGAAGGCCGCCGAGCGCGGCGTGATCATGGGCGAGGGCGCGAACCTCGCCCGGAGCCTCGCCAACCGATCGGCCAACGACGTCAGCCCCGAGGTCCTCGCCGAAGAGGCCTACACCCTTGCCCGCAAGCACGGCCTGTGGATCGACGTCATCGGCCCCGACAAGGCGACCGAGCTCGGCATGGGCATGTTCATGGCCGTCGGACGCGGCAGCGACAACCCGCCCCGGATGATCGTCATGCGGTCGGGCAAGAAGGGCGAGCTCGACGCGGCGGGCCGGCACCTGGCGATCATCGGCAAGGGCGTGTGCTTCGATTCCGGGGGCATCAGCCTGAAGCCGCCCGAGCGGATGGAAGAAATGAAGATGGACAAGACCGGTGCCTGCACCGTGATCGCGGCCATCGCCACCGTCGCCCGGCTCGCGCCGGGGACGCCGCTCCTCGCCGTTGCCCCGGCGGTCGAGAACATGCCCGGCCCCCACTCCTCCCGGCCCGGCGACATGGTCAAGGCGCTCAACGGCAAGTGGGTCGACATCATCAACACCGACGCCGAGGGCCGCCTCATCCTGGGCGACGCGATGACCTACGCCGAGCGCCTCGGGGCGACCCACCTCGTCGACGTGGCGACGCTCACCGGGGCCGTCTCGCGGGCCCTCGGCGACCTCGTCACCGGCGCCTTCGGGACGGACCCGGCATGGACCGGCGAGGTCCTCGCCGCCGGCGCCCGGGCAGGCGAGCGCTACTGGCAGCTGCCCCTCGTCGACGAGTACCTGACCGAGATGGAGTCGTGGTACGGCGACGTCGTGAACACCGGCGGCGCCGAGGGCGGGCTCGTGAAGAGCGGCCTGTTCCTCCGCGAGTTCGTGACGAAGCCCTGGGTCCATCTGGATATCGCGGGCACGGCGTACTACCGCAAGGCCAAGCCGTGGGCCGCCCGGGGCGCCAGCGGCGCCTCGCACGCGACCCTCGTCGAGCTCGCCCTGGCGGGGGCCGCGCCGGCCTGAGGCCGGCCCGCCGCCGCCCCCCGAAGGACGAGGCCGCCAAGCCGTGCCGATCGCTCGCCCGGCGGACGCGGTCGTCATCGTCGTCGCGGCCGTGGCCGGCCTCGCCTGGGGCGTGGCGGCGGACCGGATCGCGGCTCGCTGGCCGCCCCACGAGGACGGCTCCGTCCGGCCGGTTGACTGGCGGACCGCGGTCGTTGCCGTCGCCGGCGCACTGGCCCTGGCGCTCCTCGTCGACCGCCTCTGGAACGATCCGCGCGGGCTCATCTTCGTGGGCGTCGTGGTCGTCCTCCTCGTTCTCCTTTTCGCCACGGACCTCGACCAGCGCCTCCTGCCGGACGTCGTGACGCTGCCCCTCGTGGGCTACGCGATCGTCGGGTTCGTGGCCGGGATCGGTCCGTACGTCCGGACGCCCACCGACCTCCTCTGGGCGGCGGTCGCGGGCGTGGCCCTGCCGGCCGCGCTCCTCGTCATCTCCATCCCGTTCGGGGCCGGGGCGATCGGGATCGGCGACCTCAAGCTGCTCCTGGGCGTCGGGCTGATCGTCGGGGCGACCCGGCTCGTGGCGACCCTCATCGTCGGGGCGCTCGCCGCCGCGGTGGCCATCGTGATCCTTATGGCCGCGCACCGGATCACCCTCAAGAGCTACGTCCCATATGGGCCGTTCCTCATCGCCGGCGCCCTCTGGGCGATGCTGGCCAACCCTCCCGCCTGACCCGCCCCGGCGGATCGCTCCGGCGACGCCGGGACCATCGTCGGGGCCACGGCTGGACACCGTGGCGTATGATCCCGGCAGCCGGAAGTGTCGTTCCTGCGTGGTGCCCAACGGGGAGCGGCGGTCGCCCGGCGAGCGAAAACCCAGCGCGCCCCAGCACGTGTGGAGATCGTTCGCGCGATGACGACGCCTCTCGATGCGCCGCTCGATCACTGACGCCCGGGGCTGGACCCAGCCACGCCGGCATGCCGGCCGCGGCCCGATCCTGGCCCTGCTGCTGACCTCCGTCCTCGGCGGCCTCTTCGTCGCGTCCCCGGCGCCGGTGGTCCGCGCCGACGACCTGGCCGACGCGATCGCGAAGCAGCAGGCGATCGAGACCCAGATCGCGAAGCAGAAGGCGGCGGTCGCCGCCCTGGCCAGGAGCCAGGCGTCGCTCAGCCGCGAGCTCGCCAGGACGAAGTCGTCGCTGGCCGAGATCAACGCCGACCTGACGGCGGTGAAGACGCAGGTCGTCCGGATGACGTTCGACGTCGCCGTCGCCCAGGCCCAGGTCGACGAGCTCGATGCCCAGGTGGCGAGGCTCGACGCCCAGCTCGAGGAGATCGAGGCTCGCGAGGCCGCCAAGCTCGCCGAGCTCAACGAGCGGAAGGCCATCCTCGCCGAGCGAATCCGGCTCGCCTACGACACCGACCGGACGACGCTCCTCGAAACGATGCTCTCGAGCGACACCTTCACCGACGTCCTGGCCGAGGTCTCCTACCACCTCGACCTGGCCGAGCAGGACAAGGCCCTCGCCGAGCAGATCGTCGCCGACCAGGAGGTCCTGACCGTCCTCCACGCGACGGTCGTCTCGACCCGCGAACAGACGGAATCGATGCGGGCCGCGGCCGACGCCCAGCGGGCGGTCCTCGACACCCAGCTCGCCGAGCTTGCCGCCGCCCGCGACCGGCTGGCCGCGCTCGAGGCGGAGACGAAGCGGCTCCTCGCCGAGCAGCAGGCCGCTTATGCCCGGCTGGCCAAGGACAAGGCGGCCCTGACGGCGGCGATCGCCGCAAGCGAAAAGGCGGAGCAGCAGCTCCAGAAGGAGATCGACCGGCTCGTTGCCGCGCAGTACCAGGGCGGCGCCATCCCCTCGATCTACAACGGCACGCTCGAATGGCCGATGAAAGGCACGATCACCCAGGAGTACGGCTGCACGGGCTTCTCGTGGGAGCCGCGCAAGGGCAGCTGCGCCCACTTCCACAGCGGCATCGACATCGCCGCCCCGATGTACACCCCGATCCGGGCCGCCGGACCGGGGGTCGTCCTGTTCGCCGGCGCGAATCCCTACGACCCGAAGCCCAAGGCCTGGATCGTGATCATCGCCCACGCCCAGAATCTCGTGACGTGGTACGCCCACGTCGACAACTCCGCCCATCCCCCGCGGGTCCGCGCCGGCGATCACGTCGTGACCGGCCAGGTCATCGCCTACGAGGGCATGACCGGCCGGACCACGGGGCCGCACCTCCACTGGATGGTCGAGCTCAACGACGACTTCGTGAACCCGCGCCTCTTCCTGTAGCCGCTCGCCGGGCGAGGGATCCGGTGGCTGCCGGCACCCGCGTTCAGGCGCCGACGAGCTGCCGCCGACGAGGCGGTGCTACGATCGACGCGGAGACCCCGCCCGCGGAATCCATGGAGGCGCCCCAGTGAAGCGGACGATGGCGATGATTCTGGCCGGCGGCGAAGGCGAGCGGCTGTCCATCCTCTCGTCCGTGCGGGCCAAGCCCGCGGTCCCCTTCGGCGGCAAGTACCGGATCATCGACTTCACCCTGTCCAACTGCGTCAACTCGGACATCAACGACGTCGTCGTCCTGACCCAGTACAACCCCCGCTCGCTCAACGACCACATCGGGCTGGGGCGGCCGTGGGACCTGGACCGGGCGAGGGGCGGGGTGAAGCTCCTCCAGCCGTACATCGCCCGCGGGCGCGTGGCGGAGTGGTACCGCGGGACGGCCGACGCCGTCCTCCGGAATCGGAGCATCCTCGAGCGCTCGGACGCCGACACGATCCTCGTCCTCGCCGGCGATCACATCTACAAGATGGACTACCAGCCGTTCATCGCCGCCCACCGCCGGAAGCGGGCGGACGTCACGATCGCGGTCCGGCGGGTGCCCCTCGCCGAGGCGTCGCGGATGGGGATCCTGGCCCTCGACGAGAACGACCGGATCGTCGAGTGGCAGGAGAAGCCCAAGCAGCCCAAGAGCGACCTCGCCTCGATGGGCGTCTACTGCTTCTCCCGGCGGGCCCTCCTGAAGTGGCTCGACGAGGATCGGATCGACTTCGGGGGCAACGTCGTGCCGGCGATGCTCGACGGCGGCGCACGGGTCTACGGCTATCGCTTCGCCGGCTACTGGCAGGATGTCGGCACGATCCAGTCGTTCTGGGAGGCCAACATGGCCCTCCTCGTCGACGACCCAGAGCTCGACCTCTACGATCTGGACTGGGTCATCCATACGAAGTCGGAGGAACGGGCGCCGGCCAAGGTCGGACCGACGGCGCAGGTCCATCGAAGCCTCATCAGCCACGGCTGCGTCATCGAGGGGACGGTCGTGAACAGCGTCCTGTCGCCGGGCGTCCGGGTCGGGATGGGGGCCGTCGTCCGGGACTCGATCGTCATGTTCGACTCGGTCATCGGGTCGCGGGCGGTCATCGACCGGGCGATCCTCGACAAGGAGGTCACGGTCGGGCCCGGCGCGATCGTCGGGGAGGGCCCTGACGACACGCCCAACAAGGCCGAGCCAGCACGGCTGAACACGGGCATCACCGTCGTCGGCAAGCAGGCCACGATCCCGCGCGGTACCCGGATCGGGCGCAACGTCCGGATCGGCGAGGGCGTCCGGATCGCCGACTTCGTCAAGAAGGTGATCCCCGGTGGCGGCTCGGTCGACCCGGGCGCGAGCCGGCGATCTGCGGCCGCCCGGGAAGCCCGGGTCGCCATCGAGGTCCTGACGGAGGCCGCGCGCTCGGCGGGCTGATCTAGACTGCCGCGGTGCCCCTCAAACCCGCCCCGTCCGCCGGGGCTGTGCCTGCATTCGCCGCCCCCAGCCCCGCCGAGATCGAGGCCTGGCTCGCCGAGCTCGGGGTCCCGCCGGGTCCGCGCCTCGAGCGCGACGGCGTGACCGCCTGGGACGTCGTCCTCGACGGCCGGCAGCGACGCGACCTCCGAACGACGCTGATCCTCGACCCGACCCTCGGCCTCATCGCCTGGGCCCATCTCGCTCCGCCGATCGGTGACGGGCTCCGGAAGGCGTACCGGGCGCTCCTTCGCTGGAACGACGAGTTCCCGCTTGCCAAGTTCTCGATCGCCGACGACGGCCGGCCGATCCTCGCGGTCGAGCTCCCGGCCCGCTGGCTCGACGCCGATGAGCTCGGCCTCGCCCTGGCCCGGGTCGTGGGCATCGCCGACCGGCTCTTCGAGGAGACCCGGGCGTGGCTCTGGATCGGCGGGCGGGTCCCTGCCGGCTACGGCGATCGACCCGGCCGGACGCCGGCGTTGCTCGAGCGCTTCGGGCCCCGGGTCCCGGAGTTGTTCGCCGAGCCCGCCGGGGGGCTTGCCGAGGGGCCGGCCGCGGAGCTGGCCGATGAGGCCGCCGGGGCACAGGTCGAAGGATGAGGGTCGCCGCGACCGGGACGTCGCGCCGAATCCGGGTCATGGCCGCCCTGGTCCTCGCCGCGACCGCGATCGGCATCGGGCCGAACCCGGCGCCCCACGACGTCCGGGCGGCGACGCCCAGCCTGACCCTCGTCAGCGCGGCGACCTATGAGGTCCACCCCGACGAGGGTCGGGTGGCCGTGACCGTCCGGATCACCGCCACGAACACCCTCAAGGACACCCTCACCCGGCGCTACTTCTTCGACCAGGGCTACCTCTCGGTCCAGCCGGGGACGTCGAACTTCGCCCTCTCGACGTCGACGGGATCGCCGAGCGTCGCCGTGTCATCGAGGTCCGAGGCCGGCGTCCTCCTCCGCCTCCGTTTCGGTTCGAGGATCGCCGCCGGCAAGTCCCTCGCCCTGACCCTGACCTACGACCTCGCTGACCCCGGCGGCGCGCCGGACCGGGTCGTCCGGATCACGCCGTCGCTCGTGCTCTTCCAGGCCTGGGCGTACGCCACCGCCGAGACCCCCGGCTCGTCCGTCGAGGTCCGGATCCCGGACGGGTACACCGTCGCCCTGGGGCGTGGGCCGCTCGACGGCCCGACCGTCGACGCGGCCGGCTGGCAGGTCTACTCGAGCGGCCCGCTCACGACGCCCCTGGCATTCGTCGCCGACATCACCGCGGATCGGCCGGGCGGCTACGTCGACGAGCGCCGCGCGGTGCCGGTCGGCGGGGAAAGCGCCGTCCTCCTCTTCCGGGCCTGGCCCGACGATCCCGACTGGCTCGCCCGCGTCCGGGACGTCGTCCTCGGCGGCCTGCCGGTCATGGCCGAGGAGACGGGCCTCGACTGGCCGTACGACGGCCCTCTGGCGTTCACCGAGGCGTTCGTCCGGACGAGCGGCGGGTACGCCGCCCTCTTCGACCCGGCTGCCGCGGTCGCCCAGATCGGCTACGCGGCCGGCCCCGGCGTGGTGCTCCACGAGGCGGCCCATGCCTGGTTCAACGGCGGGCTCGTCGCCGATCGCTGGATCGCCGAGGCCTTCGCCTCGTTCTACGCCGAGCGCGCCGCCGCCCGGCTCGGCCTGGAGATCGACTCGCCGGAGCTCGCCGATGCCCCGCTCGGCGTCGCCTTCCAGCTGAACAGCTGGAGCGCCGCGGGCGCGGCCACGGCCAGCGATGACGCCTTCGGGTTCGCCGCCTCGCTCGTCCTGGCCCGAAAGATCGCCGCCCTCGTCGGGGACGAGGCCCTCCGGGCCACCTGGCGGGCGGCCGCGGCGGGCGAGCCGGCGTACCAGCCGCCGGCGGCGCCGACCGGGACGGAGTCGGGGGCCGGATTCGGCCCGACGGTTCGCGAGACCGGGGCCGCCCCGCCCGACTGGCGAGGCCTGCTCGATCTCCTCGAGGCGAACGTCGACTCCGCCGTCGCCCCGGACCTCGAGCGACTCTGGCGCCGCTGGGTCCTCCGGCCGGCGGACGCAGTGCTCCTCATCGACCGCGCCGAGGCCCGCGAGGCCTACGACGCCACCGTTGCCGCGGCCGCCCCGTGGCGCCTCCCGCGTTCCATCCGCGACGCGCTGCGGGCCTGGCAGTTCGAGGCCGCGATCCGGCTCCTCGCCGACGCGCAGGGCGTCGTCCGCCAGCGCGAGGCGATCGCCGAGGCCGCGGCGGCGCTCGGGCTGGTGCCGCCTGACGCGCTCCGCGACGCGTTCGAGGGCGACGACCCGTTCCTGGAGGCGCCGGCCGAGGCGGCCGCCGAGCTCGCCGCGCTCGGCGCGATCGGGGCCGCCGAGGATGCCCGGATCGCCGACCCGGGGCTCCTCGATCGACTGGGCCTCATCGGGATCGAGCCCGGGGCCCATCTCGCCGCCGCCCGGGATGCGTTCGAGGCCGGGGACCAGGACGCGGCGGTCGCATCGGCGGCTGCGGCCGAGGCCGACTGGCGGGCGGTCCCAGACATCGCCCGCGGGCGGCTGATCAGTGGCACATTGCTCCTGGCGGCGATCATCCTCCTCGGCTGGCTCGTCGGGCAGCGCGGGCGCCAGCGGCGGCGCCGCGGATGGGCCGGCTGAGCGGGCGGGGCGAGGAGGCGGGCGGCATGCGCGGTCAGGTGCTCGGTCAGGTGCTCGGCAGGCAGCGCGAGTGTCGCCGTCGGTGGGCGGCGGTGGTGGCCCTCGTCCTGGCCGTCGGCCTGGCCCTTGCCCCGCCGGGTGCGGCTCCGGCCGCCGCGGCGACGGGCCGGCTGCTCGTCTCGTCGGCGGCGACCTACACGGTCGACGTCGACTCCGGCGTCGTCCACGTAGCCGACGTCGTCACGCTTCGCAACGACAAGCCGAGCGACGCCGGCTTCGACTACTACTGGCGCGAGCTCTCGTGGTATGTCCAGCCCGAGGCGACCCGGATCACGGTCCGGGATGCGAGCGGCGGGCTGGCCGTCACGCCGCGGGCCCGGGATGGCTACATCGAGGCCCAGTTCCGGCTCCGGCGAGACCTCCTCTTCGGCCAGTTCGTGACCCTCACGATCCGCTGGGACCTGCCGACCGGCGGACCACGCTCGGAGTCCTCGATCCGGGTCGGGCCGGCATTCGTCGCCTTCCAGCTGTGGGCGTCGGGAGATGCCGGGGCGTCGTCGGTCAGGGCGATCCTGCCCCGGGGCTTCGAGGTCCAGACCTACGGCTCGACGGTCAGCGTCGCGACGACGACCGACGGCGTGTCGGTTTCGGCCTCCGACGTCGGCGATCCGCTGCAGTTCTGGGTCGCGATCACGGCCACGCGCGATTCGTCGATGGCCACGACGACGGTCAGCCCGGCCAGGGGCGTCTCGCTCATGGTCCGGGGCTGGCCGGACGACCCCGTCTGGCGAACGACGGTCTCCACGACGCTGGACCGCGGCCTGCCCGAGCTGCTGGAGCTCATCGGGCTGCCGTGGCCGGTGGACGGTGACCTCGAGGTCACCGAGATCTACTCGCCGCTCCTCGAGGGCTACGCCGGCCTCTACTACACCGAGGAAGACCGGATCGAGATCAGCGAGGACCTCGACACCCTGGTGATCGTCCACGAGCTCTCCCACGCCTGGTTCAACGACGGGCTGTTCACCGGTCGCTGGATCTCCGAGGGCCAGGCCGACACCTACGCCGCGGTCACCCTCGAGGCCCTCGGTGAGGATCGAGCGGTCCCGGATCCGCCGGTGCCCGGCGAGGACGGCGAGATCGACCTCATGACGTGGGGCCCGCCCCAGCGGATCACCGACGAGACCGAGGCTCGCGAGCTGTGGGCCTACAACGCGGCCTGGTACGTGACGAACGAGCTGTTCGACGAGATCGGCCCCGACCGGATGCGGGAGGTCTTCCGGGCCGCCGACCAGGATCTCACCGCCTACCCGGGGGCGGCGCCAGGGGAGCGCGCCACCGTTCGCGACGACTGGCGCCGGTACCTCGATCTCCTCGAGGAGATCGGCGGCTCCAGGAGCGCCGAGGCGCTGTTCCGCGAGTACGTCGTGACGCCCGTTGCGACGCGCGAGCTCGATGCCAGGGCGGCCGCCCGCGAGGCCTACGCCGAGCTCATCGAGCTGGGTGACGAGTGGTCGGCGCCGTCCTTCGTCCGGACCGAGCTCGGGGCGTGGCGCTTCGATGCGGCCCGGAGCCGGATCACCGAGGCCGAGGAGATCCTCGCCCTGCGCGATGAGATCGCGGCGGCGGCGACGGCCCTCGGACTCGAGCCCGACGGCGCCCTCGAGGACGCCTACGAGGCGGCGGTCGACAACTTCGTCGCGGCCCAGGACATCGGCCACGCCGAGATCGAGGTCCTCGAGACGCTGGCCGACGCCAACGCCGCGGCCGACGCGCCGGTGGATCTCATCTCGACGATCGGGCTGATCGGCGAGACGCCGCGGGCCGGGCTGGACGCGGCGGGCGACGCCTTCGAGGCGGGCGATCTCGAGGCGGCCGAGGCGGCCGCGCGGGGCGCCCTGGCCTTCGTGACGGACGCGCCGCGGGTCGGGCGGGAGCGGCTCATGGCGGTCGTCGGGGTCGCCTTCGGGGGGACGGCGGTCCTCGGGATCTGGATCGTCATCCGCGGGCGGCGGCGGTCGAGCGTTGAGCGGGTGAGCGCTGCGGCCTTGCCGCTCCCTGCCCTCCCGTCGCCGAGCGAGCCGTACGGTACACTCGCCGCCGACTCGCCGGCGCCACCGCCCGATGCGGAGCGCGCGGGCGATCCGGACGGAGGGACCCCTGACGGTGACGGGTCGAGCGCCTGACCCCGACGCTCGCGGCAATCACGCGGCCTGATGCCCATCCATCGATCGCGCCCCTCGTGGGAGATCCTGTCCGGCGATTCGGCGGACGTCTATTTCGCCCGGGCCGAGCGGATCCTCGAGCGGGAGGGCATGGACCCCGTCGTGACGATGGAGGTCTTCACCCGCCAGGCGGCGATCCTGTGCGGGATCGACGAGGCCAAGAACCTCCTCGGCCACGTCCTGGCCGACGTCGATGACGGCGAGGCGATCGTCGAGGCCCTCGACGACGGCGACGAGATCGCGCCCAAGGAGGTCGTCCTGCGGATCCAGGCGCGGTACCGGGCCTTCGGACTGTACGAGACTGCGATCCTCGGGATGCTCGCCCAGTCGACCGGCTGGGCCACCGCGGCCCGCGAGGTCGTCAACGCCGCCGCGCCCGAGCCGGTCATCTCGTTTGGTGCCCGGCACGTTCATCCCGACATCACCGACGTCCTCGACTACGCCGCGATCGTCGGCGGCTGTGTCGGCGCGTCGACGCCGGCCGGTGCCCGCCTCGCCGGCCTGAATCCGACCGGGACGATGCCCCACGCCCTCGTCCTGATCTTCGGCGACACCGTGGATGCCGCCCTGGCGTTCGACCGCGACCTCGACCCCGAGGTCCCCCGGATCGTCCTCGTCGACACCTTCAAGGACGAGGCCGAGGAGGCCCTCCGCGTCGCCGAGGCCCTCGGCGACCGGCTCTACGGCATCCGCCTCGACACCCCGTCGGAGCGCGGCCGGGTGACGGCCGACCTCGTCCTCGAGGTCCGCGCCCGGCTCGATCTCGCCGGCCACAGGGACGTGAAGATCGTTGCCTCCGGCGGCCTGACGCCCGACCGGATCCGCTACTTCAAGGAGGCCGGAGCGTCGGTCGACTCGTTCGCCGTCGGCTCGTACATCAGCGGTGCGCCGCCGATCGATTTCACCGCCGATCTCAAGGAGATCGATGGCCGGCCGATCGCCAAGCGGGGCCGCATCCCCGGCCGGACCGACAGCCCGCGCCTTCGCCCGGTCCGGCTCGCCGACTGGCGCCAGACCTGACGATCCGACAGGCCGGGGGCGCTTCAGGGAGCGCGCCCCGCCGCTGGCGGCCCTCGCCCACGGCGACGCGGAACGCGGTTCCGTGCCACCATCCGACGATGGACGAGCCGTCCCACCCGATCGACGACCGCGAGAGCGCCTACGAGCTGTTCCAGCGCGGCCAGGCCCTGATCCGCGGCCGCCATCACGCCCAGGCGGCCGTGGTCCTGGAGCGCGCCTCCCGCGCCGAGCCGAACAAGGGCTCGATCCTCGAGGCGCTCGGACGGGCCTGCTTCAACTCCGCCCAGTACGACCGGGCGAAGGAGACCTTCGAGCGGCTCCTCGAGGTCGACCCATCGTCGCCGTACGCCCATTTCGGCCTGGGCCAGAGCCTGAAGCGGCTCGGCCGGCGGGTCGAGGCCCGGACCCACCTGCGCCTGGCCGTGGCCCTCGATCCGCGCTCGGCGCTCTACCGCGGCGCCCTCGCACGGCTCGGCACGGGTCCGGCCACGACGTCACGCACCGGGACCGGGCCGACGCCGATCGCGGAGCCGGGACCACGGGACGGGGAGCCGGCACGGGACGACGAGCCGGCACGGGACGAGGAGCCACCCGCGGAGCGCCAGGCCTGAGCGTCAGACGTTTGCGGGAATGAGGGCGTCGACCGGCAGGACCCAGTGCGGCCACTCGACCGCCGGCTCGAAGCCGTTCCGGAGGTAGAGGCCGAGGGCCCGGTCGTTGGCGGCCTCGACGGCCAGCTCGACCGCCCCGGCGCCGCGCCCGCGGAGGTACGCGACGCCCCAGCGCAGGAGCCAGCGTCCCAGGCCGACGCCGCGATGGGCGGGCAGGACACCGATCTGGCCGATCCAGCCGACCGGCCGGCCGTCGTCGTCCGGGCGGAGCTCCGTCTTGGCGAAGGCGACGGGCACGCCCGGAGCCTCGGCGCGGGCCACGAAGCGGATGCCGTCCGGGTCGAAGTCCGGCAGGTCGGCCACGAGCCGGGCGAGGTCGGGCGTCAGGTGGAGCGGGGTGGGGTGGCCCTCCCAGGCCGCGTTGGCGAAGTCGACGAACGCCTCGACATCGATGTCGTCGGGCCAGGCGTACGTCTCGTAGCCCGCGGGCAGGACCGGCCCCGGGACGGCGCGACCGGCCGGGAGCCGGAAGAGCCACAGGCTCGAGCTGTAGTGCAGCCCGATCGCGCGGGCGAATTCGACGGAGCCGGGGAGGTGGCTGGGGACGAACAGCGCCAGCTCGCTGAGGCCGTGTTCCGCCGCGAGCTGCTGCGCCGCCCTGGCCAGGCGTCGGCCGTGGCCGCGCCGGCGATGTCCGGGATGAACCGTCAGGTCGTCGAAGCGCGGTGCGCAGTAGCCGACGATCTCGTCGCCGTCCTCGGCGACGACCACGCCGACCGGGTCGGCGGGCATGCGGCTGATCGCGACCTCGATCTCCTGGCGCGTCCAGCCCGGCATTCGGTCGACGTCGAAGGACGCGTCCATCACGCCGCGAATCCCGGCTTCGTCCCCCCGGCGAAACTGGCGCACCCGCATCGGCGGGAGGATAGCCGGTCGCGGACCCCGACGCGTCGCCGCGGCGCGCGCGAAGGCGACGGCGGCCGCGAAATCCGTTGGCGGCTGCGGCGTGCGGCGGCGGCACGACTCGTTGGCGGCTGCGGCGTGCGGCGGCGGCGCGACTCGTTGGCGGCTGCGGCATGCGGCGGCGGCGGCGTATCCGTTTCCGGCTGCCCCCCCGACGCACCTGAGCCCGCGTTTCTGCGGTATGCCCGCCCCTCGGTCGTTACGAAAGCGCGGGCACCCTCCCGCCGCGGCGGCCCGGATGAAGATGCACCTCGGCCCGCAGGCCCAGCACGATTGGCGCGCGTCACTGCATGGTCATGCAGGGCGAATGCATGCGTCCTGACGATCGATGGGGTACCGCTCACTCGGTGGTCATTACGCAGAACCAGGCCCGATGGGCGCGGGCGCCGGGCTCCATCACGGCCGCGATCACCTGCGCGGCCGCCGGGCGCGGGTGCCGGATGCGGGCGCGGGCCACGGGCGCGGCCACGGGCGCGGCCGCCGGGCGCGATCACCTGCCCGGCCACGGGCGCGGGTGCCGGGCGCGGGTGCCGGGCGCGGGTGACCGGCGCGGCCGCCGGGCGCGGCCGACGGGGGCGCGGGTGCCGGGCACGATCACGGGCGCCATCACGGGCTCGGTCGCGGGACCCGACGCCTCGGTCGAGGCCACAGGCTCCGGGACGCGCGCCGGTCGCGGGACCCGACGTCCTGCAGCGGAGCGCCGCAGGGGCACCAGCGCTGCAGAGTCAAGAACGCTCGAGG
>Ga0209341_10002475_pt1 | contig 17546 bp, 12 predicted proteins | sample RifCSP13_2_FD_184020 | JGI IMG/M metagenome (GOLD analysis project Ga0209341, IMG submission 184020) | Soil microbial communities from Rifle, Colorado - Rifle CSP2_sed 13_2 (SPAdes) (version 2) | ecosystem: Environmental > Terrestrial > Deep subsurface > Rock core/Sediment | place: Rifle... | reverse complement strand
GTGGGACACTACATCCGAGGAGCTGGACGGCTATTTCCCAGAACTCAGACCGCTCGTCACTCACTGCCAGTTCAATGACTGCACGCATACCCACGAGCCGGGCTGCGCCGTACAGGCAGCCGTCGCCCAGGAGCTTGTCCACCCGGAGCGCTATGAGTCGTATGTGCGTCTGCGGCAAGGGGAAGAATAGTCAAAATTGTCACTTGCTTTTTAAAGTCTTTTTTGCAATAATATTTCCAAGGGTTAGACTATTTTATCCAAAAATGAGGGCGTTATATTTTCAACACGGAGACCCAAAATCATACATAGGTTAGTAGGTTTCATTGGATTAAAATAACTTATTCATGGTTAGTATGAAAGTTTTTTCTCTCGCTCTGCTTCTTGCAATATCGATTTCCTTAAGCATGTCAGTCAAGGCAGCCAGTGGAGCTACCGAATGCCCGGAAGAGGAGCTCGAATGGACCGAAGAACTGACTCCCGCTATCGCTTATATTTACCCTACGGAGGATACCGGTTTAGGAAAATCCATTCCCTGGCTTTTTGATAAAACCCTCCAGGAAGATTACGCACACTTTGTGCCTTTGTTCGGAGTCCCGCTTTCCCTCCCCATTGCTGTCCGTATCTACACAAATGAAACTTATTACTATTGCTTGAATACTTTGGCGACCGAGCTTGCTCCAAGCGTTTCTGTCACACATATTGGATCGAGGGAGATCGCACTCATCGGGGCAAAAATAAATCCACAACAAGCGGGATGGCAGGAGGAGATCATCAATGCACTGCGCCACGAGCTGGCGGTATTGTTCGTCGAACAGGTCACTGATGGAAAGGCACCTCCAGGTTTGGCAGCTGGAGTGGGGGCCTATGCCGAGGATCCGAATTTCAGCATTGGCAGTCGCAAGGCATCCGGCACGAATCCCGATAAGCCAACGGCCAGCTGGCGAGTTCTTTGGGAATTAACCGAAATTTCCCAAGATCGGGGATCCACAATCCAGGCCTTGAGCATCGTCGCCTATCTGGTCGATGTATACGGATGGCCGAGTTTTCAGCAATTTTTATCGAGCTTGCCCACAGAAGAGAGCTATCGCCAAGCACTGAAGACTGCTTATGGGGTTGAACTATCCAATTTAGAAGAACAATGGGAGCTATATTACCCGTACTTTTTCAACGGACGCTGGCGCGCCAATGTATTCTACGATTTTGACCTTTCCACCTTCGAACAACTACTGGATGCCGGAGCTTATTCCGACGCCGCCGAGGGGCTGAAAGGGGCCATTGCATTCCTGGAAGGCTTGGGGGATACAGCCAAGATAGAGCAGGCTCGGGCATTACTGAAAGAAGCCCAGAGTGGTCAAGAGGCCGGGGCGTTAGTGCAGCAATCTCGCCAGGCGTTGCAAGCCCAGGAATTCGAGCACAGTATCGCTCTCGCCGGACAAGCCGAGACGAAATATTTAGAAATCGGTGATCAACGCCGCTTGTCCGAGTTAAGCACATACCGGTCTTGGGCACAAGAGGTGCTGGATTTACGCAGGGAGGCCCAGCAGGTCCGAGAACAACCCGGTTCGAGAAGCGCAGAAGAGGTCAGGCAAAGGCTAATGCAGATCGGGGTACGTTTGATGGTTTTAGGGGATGAGCAAGGCCGAATCGCAGTTGAGCAAGCTTTGAGTGAGATCAAAGCCCGCCAGACGACGCGGGTGTTGATGATCGTCACTGGCACCATGTTGACTTGCCTGGCTTTATTGATCGTCAGGGTTTTGTTGTTGCGGCGAGATCCACCTCCCGAGGCGCAACTATTATGAAAAAGTCTCCACTGGCGCGTGAATTGTTACTAATCCAGGTATTAGCCTGGTTCCAACGGACGATCCGCCTCTGCATACGGGCGGCTTGGACCGGAGCAGCCGGATACCTGATCGGTTGGGGATCGAATTCCCTATGGGGCTGGTTGCCCGAATCTCGCTATTGGCTGTTTATCGGGATTTTCTTGGCTTTGTTTTCCATTGCAAGTATTTTTTATCCTTGGCCGCGCCTCTCCCGCCTGGCATGGTCCCTTGACCGTCGCCTGGGGTTGAAGGAACAGGTAAGCACAGCGCATCAAGTGGATCAGCATCCAACGACTGGGATGATGGGGATTATGCTCATCACAGAAACGGCTGCGCGCTTGCCTGAAATCCGGATCCGAGTTTTCCGGCGCGGATGGTTTCTTGAAAGAGATTTCGTCTCTGCCCTGATTGTGACGGCGTTGATTTGGCTAGTCTTCTCAGGGAATACATCCACCGCCGCAGTTGATTTGCCGCAGGCCCAGGCCGCGTTACTTCTCCCGCTGGGCAAAGACCCCCTGGCAGAAGATATCTTTCCCTCGGGTATCCCCGGGCTGAAACCCGAACCGACCGTCGCCTCTTCTGCTCCAAATCCGCAGAGCAATAACGAAGGAGTAGGGGATCAGCAGAATATTGAAGAGGATAAAATCTCCGAGTTTAACGCCATCAACGCGGCCTTAATGAAGTTGGGTGAAATCCTCAGCCAGCAAGCGGCTGCCTTCGACGCCGGAGACGCATTGCAGCGCGGCGATCTGGACAGGGCTGCCGATGCGCTAGAAGCTTTAGCAGATCAGATCGACCAATTGGCCGCTGAATCGAAGCGACAATTAGCTGCTGCCATGCAAGCTACTTCGAATGAAATTTCCCAGACCGGACAAGGGAAACAACACCCTTTAGCGATAGATTTGCAGGAAGCAGCTCGCGCTCTAGAGAGGGAAGATAATTTGTCTAGCAAACAAGCTCTAGCCGGGATTGCTAGCGACTTGCGCGACTTTGCCGATCAGCTGGCTAACTTGGCGACTTCTCAGACCAATCAAGAGGAGGGTAGCAGTCAGGATCAAGGCGTCAGCAGTGGCGGATCAGAGGGCGGTATGGCAGCTGGCCAACGAGAACGCGGTGAACCCGAGCCAATTACCCGTATACAAGGTGAGGGTGAAACCTTTGAATTGGGTGAGATCAGTGATCAGTCTGGATTATTGCGGCCCGGGATCAACCTTGAGCGGGGTGAACCCGTGGCCGTAGGCTCGTCTGATTTTGTCAGAACAGGTGATAGCAGTGTGATCACTAGTGTTTTGACTCCCTACTATTATTCCTGGGTTTGGCGTGATGTGGTTACGTCGTATTTTTCGCCCCGTTGATTCATCCAGCCTTGCGGCAGATTCGTCTCCGCAGCCAGGCGAGGGGCTGGTGAAAATATACCTGCCTCCGCAGGCTTTTAGCCAGCTCAACCGCCTCAGACTCAACGCCAGTCGATATCTTCCAGGGATGGCTACCGGTTCGCGCCCCAGTCTTCGGCGTAAACCGGCTTTTGATTTCCGCGAACATCGCACCTACGTACCGGGAGATGATATCCGCTACGTGGACTGGAAAGCCTCTGCCCGCCAAGAACACATCTTTGTCAAACAGGGAGAACAACCGAAAGAAGCCACTGTATATCTGCTATTGGATTGTAGCGCATCTATGCGTTGGGGTGAACCCCCCAAGCACGCCAAAGCCCTGCAATTCGTCGCCGCACTTGGGTACCTGGCGCTGGCGCAAGGTGATCGCCTGGTTGTCCAGCCGCTGAGTTCTCTAGCTGTCCAACACCTGGGACCGATCAGCGGCAAAGGGCAAGTTCCCGCGCTGCTGAATTACTTGCGCTCCCTTTCCTTCCAAGGTGGATGTGATTTGATTCTATCTATTCGCCAGCTCACCCAACGCGCCCGCGGCGGCCTGATCCTGATCATCTCAGATTTGCTGGAATCGAATGACCTTGCGAAAGCGCTTGAGCTTCTGCCAGCGCCAGCTTGGGACGTGGTTGTTTTCCATTTACTCCATCCCCAGGAGTTGCGGCCGGCATTGCAAGGAGATTTTCAGATGATCGATGCTGAATCAGACAAGAAGACTAATTATGACGTTGATGCGAAAGCATTGCAGATTTATCGGCAGCGAATTGACGCCTGGAGCAACGACCTGGAAATGATTTGCATCGAGAACAACGCTTTTTATGCCTTGATTCAGGCCGATTGGTCATTAGAAAACGAGATCATTCCCTATCTACGCGCTGTCCATGTGGTGAGTCCGTTGTGAGCTTTGCAGGTTTTGCCAATCCTATCGGTTTGATCGGGCTGCTATGTCTGCCGGTTATTCTTGTGCTGCATTTGCTCCGCGAGCGCAGCAAAATACATCTTGTGTCCAGCTTGAGCCTGTGGTCCTTTCTGGAGCCAGAGGTGCGGGGTTCGCACATGCGCCGAATTCCGTTCACTTGGCTATTGATGGTGGACCTTTTGATCGGCCTGGTGCTCAGTATTGCCTGGGCTCAACCGAGCTTCAATCTGGCAACTATCGTGAAGGGGGCACGCCACCTCTTGATCTTGCTAGATGTCTCTACCAGTATGCAAGCCGGCGACGTTTTACCCAGCCGCTTCTCGCAGGCCCAGTTGCAAGCCATCTCATTGCTGAGCAGCCTGGGGCCGCGTGATACGGCGAGCGTGGTCACCTTCGGAGCAACGCCGCGCTGGGTTGGTGATACGCGCCAAGTCGAGCTGCAAGATCTCATCGCCGAAATAACCGATCTTCAGGCTGGTGAAACGGGACACGCGTTATCGCCAGCGCTGGCTCTCGCCTTGGCGGCAAAGGACCAAACAATTCCGGTGGATGTCCACATCTTAACAGACGCGGCGTTTCCCGAGCCAAGGATACGCGAATTGGATTATCCAGAGCAGTGGCACCTGTTCGGCAATCGCATCGCCAACCAGGCTGTGTTGACTATCTCCACGACACCGATGGCCGAGAACCGCTTCCAGGTCTTTGCGCGCCTGGGAAACTTTGGCGACCAGCCGATCAAGCGCGTGGTTACTTTGCTCGCCGATGGCAACCCAGTAGACAGCAGTCCAGTTCAAATGGAGCCGAATTCGGTCGTATCTCAGATCTGGGAAGTTGCCGGCCGGCCCGCCGCGGTAACGGTTTCACTGGCCGGCGGAGATCAATTATCTGAGGACGACTCAGCTACCTTCGGCCTGCATTACTCCGGGAAAATCCGGATCGGTTTCATTACCGAAACCCCGCAGCCTCTAGATAAAGCAGTCCGCTCAATCCCTGGGATTGATTTGAGGATTTTGTCGCCTGAGGAATATTTACCAGGAATGCCCTTCGACCTGGTGATCTTCCGAGGCACCCTGCCCGAGTCGTGGCCGGTAGGTGTTATCCTGGTGGTAGACCCTCCCACTGGAAAAGAGCTGCTTGCCGTCAAAGGGCTGGAGGAGATCCGCTCGGTTCCTGTCCCCAGCCGCGACCCACTGCTCACCGGCGTCGATTTTAGTGGGGTGCGCTGGTCAAAGGCGTGGGTATTGGAGCATGCACCCAGTGGATTTGTTGCCCTCCTCCAAGTGGATCAAAATCCACTCCTCATGCGCGGTCGCGTCGGCCCCAGTCAGATTTATATTTTGCTGGCTGACCTGAAAAGCGGGAATCTGACGCGGCATCCGGCATTTCCCATCCTGATAGCCAACCTCGTGCAGAGCTCCATCGAGACCTCTCTTCCTGCTGCCATGCAAACCGGAGAACGACTCCCCTTACCTCCCGCCATCGAATACCCTCGCTTGCGCGTTTCCCCTCCCCAGGGCGATCCAGTCGAGTTCACCGCCGACCGCCCGGTCGTGTGGAGCCGGACTCTCGATCCCGGTGCCTATCAGGTTGAACTGGTTGATCTAGATGGCGGAATTCACCGATATACCATCGGGATCAACGCAGGAAGTGAAGTAGAATCAGATGTCCGCCCCGGGGATTGGGTATCTGACCGGAGTGCCAAAGCAGAGGTGATGCAGATCGGAACAAGCCGGGCGATCGACCTCATGCCCTGGTTGTTGGGCATCGCCATTGCTCTTCTCATCCTGGAGGCGCGTTTGGCATGGCGTTGATCCTCTACCGGCCGATATTTTGGGCTCTGTATGTGTTGCTGTCCCTGCTCCTGTTTTGGCTGGCCCGGCGGCTGCGTTTACGCTGGCTGCCCGCCTGGATCATCCGGGTCCTGTTAATCGGCTTAGTGCTGTTCGTGATTTTTTCCCCACGCGGTGAAATATTTCGTCAGGAAATTCCCCAACGACAGGTATTGCTTGTTGATCAGTCCGACAGTATTCCGCCTCAAACACGCCAGCATATCCAGAGCCAGGCACAAGCTTGGCAGGTAGGTGGTCTGAATCGCCTGGTGGTAGTTTTCGGCAGCCAGGCAGAACCGGTATATTCCTCTGTCGATCCTTGGCTGGAAATTGATGGTCGGGCGACCAACCTGATATCCGCTCTCGAATTGGCCGGCGAATTGTTGGGAGGGACGGCAGGAGATATCCTCCTGGCATCGGATGGGATCGTACCTTCCGAACCTCAGGTAACGGCTGCTATCAGCAAATTGCACGCGCTGGGCCACCGGATAGATGTGATTAGATTGCCGACGTTGGAAGTCAAGAACGACGTCTTCGTCGGCCCACTCTGGACCCCAGCCAGCCTGTGGGAGGGATCACCTTTTGCCGCTGTTATGCTGGTCTACGCGCCGGTGGCTGGCGAAGTGACATTACGACTGAGGGTAGATGGAGAGCTCCACTCGGAGCGGATCGAACCGATGGCAACTGGTGAAAATTATTATGTCTTTGCGCCGGAAGCAAAGACGAGGGAGATTATGACTCTGCAGGCCGAAGCTATCTTCGCAGGGGATCCCCGGCCGGAAAACAACCGATCTTACGCTACGGTCCAGGTGTTCCGGGCACCCAGGGCGCTTTTCATCACCCAACCGGAAGCTTACACCGCCCGTTTCCTGGAGGCGCTATCCCAGAGTGGGTTACAGGTGGTTACACAATCTCCCACCGACCTCCCCACCGATTTAAAAGCCCTCGGGGATTATCAAGTTATAATCCTGCATGATATCATGGTTCAGAGCATAACCCAGGAGCAGATGCTGGCTCTTAAAGTATTCGTCTCGCGTCAGGGCGGCGGTCTTATTCTTCTGGGAGGGCGGAACAGTTACACCCTGGGTGGATACCAGAACACTGTGCTCGAGCCTATGCTGCCGGTAAAACTCGAGCCTGCTCCCCGCAAAGAACGTCCACCGATAACCTTTGTGATCATTCTGGATAGCTCCGGCAGTATGGGGGAAGTGCATGGGGTCGTCCCGATTGACCTGGCGCGGGAGGCTGCTATGCGCGCGGTCGAAATCCTGAACTCGGAAGATTTCGTCGGTGTGATGACCTACTCGGATGAGCCAGTCTGGGATGTCCCCATCGCTCAGGTCGGAGAGGGACTGACCCTGCGCCAAGCCCTGGATGCCGTCAGCCGGATCAAAGCCACTGGTGGAACCTATATGTACAAAGCCTTACTGCAGGCACTTGTCTTGTTGGAACAGGATACAGTTAGTTCTGCTGAATCTCGCCAGGTGCTGCTTCTTTCGGATGGTAGGAGTTATGACGGAAACCAGGTAGAATTCAGAAAACTAGCCCAATCAGCTCAGGCTCAAGGGATCACGATTTCCACCATCGCCCTGGGCGACGAGGCAGACCAGGACATTATGTCCCTGATAGCCAAAGAGGCAGGCGGCCGGTATCACCTAGTACTCGATGCAGCTGAGTTGCCTCGTATCATGATCTCCGAAAGTCGCGCTGCCCGCAGCGAAAACATCCAACTGGGAAAGACGACTTTGGTCGCTGGAGAGCCAGATCACCCAGTTCTCTCCGGTTTTAGCCTAGCAGATTTGCCTCCCTTGAATGGATACAATGCGTTGACCAGCAAAACAGACGAAGGAGCCGAGGATATCTTGCTTTCGGCCAGTTTTCAGGACCCGGTTCTCTCCGCCTGGCAATATGGCCTCGGAAGAGTGATCGCCTGGATGGGAGATCTGGGGGAAGAGTGGGCTGGCCAGTGGGTGTCCTGGCATAATTCAGGTTTATTTTGGTCGCAGGTCTTTCGGTATGCGCTCCTAAACCCCTCTTTAGGGCCGACCCAGGTGGAAGTCCAGGCTGGAGACTCGCAGTTATTTGTGAACGTCCAAATCCAAAGTCATGTGGGCGTGCCATTCAATCTGGCCCAACCCAGCTTTTCCTACGCCGAGGACCAGGAGACGATCCGATCCTTTACCATTCCTCAAACCGGAGCCGGAGTATATTCGCTCGAGATCCCCCGCCCCCCAGAGGGCGCGTACCGGGCAGTTATCGAATATCGAGACGGTGAAGAGACGATTGAGGTGCCAGCATTCTTTGAAGTAAACTACCCAACCGAGTGGCAGCCAGGCGATGGAAAAATTGGGCAGGCAAATTTATCCACTTGGGCTCAAGCTGGAGGAGGTGAAGAAACCCTTTTGGAGGACGCTCAGGCACTCACTGAAACGACGCGCTCCCAAGCACGGCCAGACCAACTCTGGTGGCAGCTGTTGCTGACCGTCACCTTACTCTGGCCGGTTGAGATCGCCATCCGGCGGCGCTGGTTGCCGTGGCAGTGACTCCATAATAGACCGCTCGCCCCTCGTTGGCCATGAACTATGACTGAGCAGATGCAACTACTTTCAACTCTCCAATCTCTACTCTCTATGCTCAATCGACAAGGAGAATAGGCATGTCTGAAAATCCTTCCATAACCATAGAACAATTCCACGCAACAACCAAAGCCATCCAGGCACAATTGGAGCGCATTATAGTCGGGCAAAGAGAACTGATCCACGATCTGATGGTCACTTTGCTGGCCGGGGGGAATGCCCTGCTGGAAGGGGTGCCTGGCCTGGGAAAAACCTTGCTGATTCGCACACTGGCAGAGATCGTGGACTGTTCCTTTAACCGGGTACAATTTACGCCCGATCTCATGCCGGCCGATATTATTGGGACGATGATCATCACCGAGACGATGGAGGGCAGGCGCGGATTTCGCTTCGAGCGCGGCCCAATTTTCGCCAACCTGGTCCTGGCGGACGAGATCAATCGCGCCGCACCTCGCACCCAATCGGCCTTATTGGAAGCCATGCAAGAACAGCGTGTCACGGTAGCCGGGGAGAGCCACCCACTCCCAGAGCCGTTCTTCGTGCTCGCCACCCAAAACCCCCTTGAAATGGAAGGCACTTACCCGCTACCCGAAGCCCAACTGGATCGCTTCTTGTATAAGATCGACGTACATTATCCGAGTGAAGACGAACTTGTCGAGATCGCCCGCCTGACAACCGGGGTTAATCTGCCCGATTTAGAGAAAGTAGCGGATGGTGCCAGCCTGATCGCTATGCAGCGCCTAGTGCGCGAAGTGCCGGTCGCTGAGCAGGTGTTCCGCTATGCTGCCCGACTGGTTGGAACCACGCATCCGGATGACCCCCGCGCCCCAGATGGCGTGCGCCGCCATTTGCGAGTTGGCGCCAGCCCGCGCGGTATTCAGGCATTAATTTGGGCTGCCAAAGTTGAGGCGCTCCTGGACAATCGGAAAGCGATCGCCATCGACGATATCCGCAAAGTTGCCTATCCTTCCCTGCGGCATCGCCTCTTGTTGAACTTCGAAGCGCAAGCCGAGGGTATTCCTGCGGATGCAATTTTAGATGAAATCCTGCCTGTCGTGCCAGTGCCCTGATTCAACGATATTGTTTGCGGATGCGCGGCCGCGCCTCAGGGTGCGCCTCGGATTTCAGAGCCCTCCGAGCTCTGGCCCATTCCACGCTAAGCTTGAGAAGATATAAGACAAGCCCGGCGGCAAGCAAGATGAGCGATCCGTACAACCACTGCTTTTTCAATCCCTGGCTCGCTGTTCGTACCAGGTCAACCAACAGCGCCTGCGCTTCCGGCTTCAAACCCGGAAAAAAAGCCGTCATACTGAGTTCTAACCCAAGTCCCAAAAAAGCCTGGAAAATCCCCAACAGGGCTAGGGATAAGCTACCAGCCACGAAAAGTGGCGCTGGCAGGGCAGCCAGGAGAGCCCTGGAGGAAGCTGAGTGCAATACTGCGTAAAAGCATAAAATCAATAAAGAAAGGCGAAATCCAACCACCAACAAAAGGTCCACGGCGTGAATCCCATCGCGGATCTCCCCCATCATCTGGATGGTTTGGGGCGTTACAATCCCAACCTGTTGCAGGGTGGTAAAAGAAACCTCTATCAAAATAAAATTTGCAACCGACCGGGCGATGGTTCGCCCAATGGGCGTAATATCCTGAGTACCCGGCAGGCAAGATACCAGACTGCCTTCCATAATTACGATTTCTTTCACATCCGGTGCACAGGTGGGGATATCCTGCAGGAGAGGCAAAACAGCCAGTGCCCCCTGGGGACCACGCAATGCCTGAATAATAGGTGATAGATCGATGGTAAATTGCGGCACTTGGTATTCGGTATTGCCTAACCAATCGAGCGCCGAGCGAGTAACTTCTTGAAGGTTGTTTTCCAACCAATCTACCGGGAGAAGAATTTGCGCCACCGTTTCCCAGGTTTGGGCTGGGAAATCACCCAGGAAGGCGGCGTTGGCCAGGCCTGAGCTCAAGGCATAGGAGACCAGGAAATCTGCCAGCAACCCCCGACCGCGCTCGGCCAGCCCGGTTTGTTGAATGAGGTTATCGTAAGTGGTGACGCTTGTCAGTCTCTCCGTCAAGACGTGCCCCAGGATCACCATTGTGCTAACGAATGCAAATAAAAGAATCAAAAGAAATGAAATAATCCTCTTCAACCATTTACCAAGAATCATTAGGGTTCGCTTTAACTTCATAAAAACTAAAGCTTCATGACTAAAACTGATATCTAAGCGAATCTCTACATAATCCTCGATTAACGCTTTCCGATAAATAAGCAAATTGGTAGTTGTTGAACCTCAGAATCAGAAATTGGTAAAATATCGCTCTGAGAGGCCTCCCTCCCTTTTTTTTGCAGATAGCTGGAAATCCGTTCGTTATCACACAATTGGTATACCATTTGGCTGGTTGTTCTCCCATAATAGTCTTCCCCTAGTGTTGTGATACGTCGTATAACCTCAATCAAGAAGCCCCCAACTGCAGTAGATCGTCTTGGAGTGGCACTTACATCCTGATATAAGATCACTACCGCGATGTTCTTCGCCCCAATTGAAACATTATAATAAGATCCTCCACCAGAAGCATATCTAAAACCTGATTGCACCCGAAATACTATCACTGAACCGTTCCTATCAATTTCTAGTCTATTCAAAGGCGATAATTTTATTTCAAGGTACTCACCACCAGCCAATAAGCGCAAATCATATCTTAAGGTGAATTGCGCTTCCTTCAGAAATGCCGCGACCTGTGCTTCCGTTAATCTATTTAAAGGACTCATCATTCCACTAAACTCATTTTGATAATTCGTATAAATATAATTAAGAGGGAGAGTATATTCAAATAGAGCTTTTGCCAGCGCACCCTCACTGATTTCTTGTAGTGCATACCATAGCTTCCCTTCTCTGACCACCGAATTGTCTGTAACAAGGAATGCACGCAATAAAAACCCTGTCGAGGGGTCTTTGTAAGTACTTGATTCGGCGTGCTCCACCTCCCCCTTCTGAATGTTCCACGCCATGCGGATGCGGCCATCTTGATCAGCATAGAGCAGGTAAGGGATATCCCCATTTTCCCCGATCCGCAGCACTTCAAATGGAACGAGGGTTGCCGCGGCTACGTTATAGTTACCTGGGTCGAGCCTCGGGGCCAGGGAAAGCAGTTCTTCATCGGTTTTCAAGAGCAATTCTTCAATGCCGGCCTCGGGCAGGATAACGGAATACTTATCTGGCATCCCCTCTGTGGTATCTGCCTCTCCAGGCGAGATTGAAGCTTCTAACCATCTCCAGGTGCTCGTGTTCCACCTATAGGCGACCTGGCCCTCCTCGTTCAGGAGTACCCAGATCCCCTCGCTCGATAAGAATGGTTTGGTATCCGGGGGAAGTTGATTAGCAAGGCTCGCCGACACTGCCGGTACCCACTTCCCAGCGTCGTTTAGCTCAAACAAAGTCTTCCCTTCTGGATTGAATAAGGTGAAGTCTGTCTGGTTTAAAGATAATTCCAGCGGGCCTTGAGGAGTAGGTGGGAGAGAGGTGGCGGTTGGGGGGAGCGGGGTTGGCATCACAACAGCAACCTGAGTTTGCATGATCTGGATGGCCACAGACAACCGTTGATAACCCACGAGCGTCCATAGAGAAACCCCCGAAATGACCAGCAGCAACAAGAGTGTGAGCCAACGTTTACGGATGATCTGCCCCATTTCGCGCTCCTTCGGACGAACGCCACCGGATTCCGAGGTTCATTTTATCATCTTCCTCCCCAGCGTCAATTTTTAGAATCGAAATCAGGGTTGACTTCCATGAAATTGCGCATAAAATAAACTGGATGAATTTGAACTTTTCTGGCAAGATAAAAGTAAGTTGATTAACCTATGATAGAAACTGAGAGCGACCAAGAACTGATCCTTGAGATTCAACAAGGCAGCCTGGAAGCATTGGGAGTGATTTACGACCGCCATCGCCGCCTGGTCTACCGCACTGCGCTGGCGATCTGCAACGATAACGAGGCGGCCGCTGATCTGCTGCAGGACGTTTTCTTGCGCTTGTACCGTTTCGCCAAACGGGTAGACCCTCAACGCCCCCTGGAACCGTGGCTATACCGGGTCACCACCAACCTGACTTACACCTGGGTCAAGCGCCACCATCGTTGGACACGACCCCTGGATGACATCGCCGAGTGGCTGGCCGGCAACAAAAAGGGATCGCCTCAGCAGATCGCCGAAGTCGACGAGGAGCTGCAGCGCCTGCGGCAAGCCGTCTCGACCCTGCCTCTGCCGCAGAGGATTGTGGTCGTCTTGTACTACGTCAACGACCTTTCCCTGGAGGAGATCGCCGAAATCCTGGTCATCCCTGAAGGAACGGTTAAATCTCGCCTGCATTACGGCCGGTTGGCGCTGAAAAAACACCTCAGGATGGGCAGCGAAACCCTTCCAGAATTGCAATACGAGTTTACCTGATATGGACCGCTTCGACTTAGAACTCAGGCAGGCGCTGAAAAGTTGGGTAGCCCACCAACCGCTTCCCACCAGCGGACGGGCTCGCCTGTTAAGAACTGCGGCTTCCCAGAACAATCCAGCCGACAGAACTTCTCCGTTCCAGTTTGTGGAGATCCCAAACATGCTGCTGACCTGGGCAATGGTGTATTCCATGGAAGGGAGAATTGGCAGCTTGCGCTCGATCAGTTGATCCTCTTCTCCAGGCGGACTTTTTTTCTCGATCGGTCGTAGAGTAACCGTGGGGTTTCCGTAGGGAAAAAGCAGGTTTCTTGACGAATAACCGCTCTTATGCTATATTGAACCCACTTTCTTAACCTTGAACCACTGGCGAAACCAACATACTAATTTGTTTACGGTTGCATTTTGCTATCAACCAGACAGTCGAATAGACCAGGCTCAGTCCCCGAAAGGAGGTGAGGCACGTAAGTTGTCGGTCATCAGTGCGGCGCGCGTGCGCCTATCTTCTCGTTTAATTTCCCAAACTCAAAAATCTAAATCTCTAGGAGGAGAATATGTTTAGCAGTAAAAAGTTGATCCTTGCGCTCGGCATCCTGGTCATCGCCAGCCTGCTGCTGGCAGCCTGCCAGCCGGCGGGAACGCCACAGGTCATCGAGAAGACCGTCATCGTCACCGAAATCGTGGAAGGCGAGCCGGTCGAAGTCGTCCAGGTGGTGACCCCCACCCCTGAGCCAGCCGGCCCGCGTACGCTGGTGATCTGCCTGGGCCAGGAGCCGGATACCATGTTTCAATATGGCGGCTCCATGCTGGCTTCTTCTCAGGTGAAGGAGGCCATCTACGATGGTTATGGTGCCAATGGCATCGATTCCAACTCCTTCGGCTACCAGCCCGTCATCCTGGAGAAACTGCCCAGCCTTGCTGACGGCGATGCGGTGATCAATGCGGTGGACGTAGCCGCAGGCGACCGGGTCATGAATGAAACTGGCACGGAGCCTGTCGAACTGGCGGCTGGCGTGAAAGTTCGCCCGGCGGGCTGCCGCAGCGCCGACTGCGCCGTCGAGTATGACGGCACCAGCGCCCTGCAGATGGACCAGATGGCGGTGACTTTCAAGCTGCTGCCCGGCCTGCTCTGGTCGGATGGCACCCCGCTGAAAGCCAGCGACTCGGTCTATTCTTTCAACCTGGGCCTGGATCCCGACACTCCGAACCCGGACCGCTTCACGGAAGAGCGTACCGCTGCCTACGAGGCAACGGATGACGTGACCGCGGTATGGACTGGCCTGCCCGGCCTGCTCGACGCCACCTACTACATTAACTTCTGGTTGCCCCTGCCCGAGCACGCCTGGGGTGGGTTCACCGCCGCCGAACTGGTGGATGCCCCAGAGTCTCACGATACCCCCCTCGGTTACGGCCCCTACATCATAGACGAGTGGGTCAAGGGCGATAACATCAGCCTCCACAAGAACCCCAACTACTTCCGCGCCAGCGAAGGCCTGCCGGTGTTTGACAACCTGGTCTTCCGCATCGTGGGTGAGAACTCCAACGCCAACCTGGCCTCCCTGCTGGCTGGCGATTGCGACGTGGTCGACCAGACCTCACACCTGGACGACCAGAGCGAGCTGCTGCTGGAGCTGCAGAGCGCTGGCCAGATCGCGGCGACCTTCGTCACCGGCACCACGTGGGAGCACGCCGACTTCAACATCAAGCCTGTCGAAGGCTTTACCAGCGGCGACTTCTTCGCGGCCTGGGATGAGGATGGCGACGGCATCGGCCCCTTCGGTGATGTCCGCCTGCGCCAGGCTGTCCTGATGTGCATGGACCGCCAGGCCGTGGTCGACACGGTCATGTTCGGCCAATCGCAGGTGCTCCACACCTTCCTGCCGCCGCAGCACCCGGTGTTCAACGCTAACGCCAAGCAGTGGCCCTTCGACGTGGAAGCTGGCTCGGCTTTGCTGGATGAGGTCGGCTGGGTAGACGATGACGCCAACCCGGAGACCCCGCGTGTAGCCAGTGGTGTGACCGGCGTCCCCGACGGCACCCTGCTCGAGTTCAGCTACGAGACCACCAGCGCCACCCAGCGCATGCAGGCCACCCAGGTTCTTGCCCAGAGCATGGCGCAGTGCGGCTTCAAGGTCAACCTGAACTACTTCCCGGCCAGCGAGTGGTTCGCCGACCCGCCGGATGGCAAGCTGTTCGGCCGCCGCTTCGATCTCGGCCAGTTCGCCTGGCTGACCGGCGTCGAGCCGCCCTGCAACCTGTACCTCAGCTCCGAGATCCCCACCGAGGCAACCGGCTGGGCTGGCCAGAACGATACCGGCTACAGCAATCCGGAATACGACACGGTCTGCAACGCCGCCATACAGTCCCTGCCCGGCGAGCCGTCTTATGAGGAGCAGCATCTGAAGGCCCAGGAAATTTGGGCTCAGGACCTGCCCGCAGCCCCGCTCTACCTGCGCCTGAAGCTGGCTGCCACCCGCCCCGACTTCTGCAACTTCATCATGGACCCGACCAACAACTCCGAAATGTGGAACATCGAGGAGTTTGACCTTATCATTTAAACCTCTCATGGTATAATCTGTCCACTTTACCGTTTGGTAGGACTGTACGATAAGCTGTGATTCCTCCCGATTTTGAACCTTCTCTGCCTTTATCTAGTAAATCCTATAAGCAACCGCGCCATTGGCTTTGTTCGCCTGTAGTGGATCGCGCCGCACCTCCTCCTGAGGCGCTTGGGGTCAGCCTGAGCCAAAGAATTCTAGGTGAACTTGTGGCTACGCCGATACACAACATCGGTCGATGGACAACATCGGTCGATGGACAACATCGGACGACTATTCGACTAAATAGGGTATCCTATGACCAATTACCTGATCCGTCGCGCCTTTCAAATGATGATCGTCGTGCTCTTATCCTCCCTGGCGATTTACGTTCTGCTGAACATCGCCCCGGGAGGGCCGTTGGCCGGGTTGAGACTACAAGCCGATCGCAAGAGCCGGGTCAGCGAAGCCGATATCGCCCGCCTGGAGGGTTATCTCGGCCTGGACAAGCCGCTGGCCATGCGTTACCTGGTGTGGTTGATCGGCGACGACTGGCTGGGTGCCGATTGGATGTATATCGGCTTACGCCAGTATTCGGAGCCCAAACTCAACAAGCAAGGCAATCCGATCGTTAAGGTCGACCGCGATACAGGCGAACAATACACCGAGTATAACCAGTATCGTTTTTGGGCCGATGCGGGCGTCGCACTGCTCAATCCCGGGTATGTGCTGTGGGTGTGGGGGCAAGAGACCGCCCCAGGGGAATACCTCGCCGAGAAAATTCAGGTAAAGCCACCCTCCACCGCCCAGAGGCCCGGCGACATAGTCATATCCGGCAAAGTGCTCTCGCAAAGCGGCGCGGATATCGTCCTCGAAGACTTGAACCGCAATAAATCCCTGGTAAAAACGGATCAGGAAACCGAATTTATCTTTCCGCAAGGGGAGGGCCGGCCGCGCCCCGAGCAGGGGCTGTGGGCGGACATCTCCTGGCTGACCGGCGCGAACGGCCTGCTGGGGAAGTACGCTGGCTACCATTCCGACAACCACGGGATGCTCCGTCTCGACTTCGGTTGGTCCTGGAAGCTGTCTCCCGGCCAACCCGTCTCCGGCCTCATCGCGAGCCGCATCGGCAACACGATCACCCTCTTGGCCACCGCCTTAGTCATTTCCTTAATCATCGGCATCCCGATCGGGATTTACTCGGCGGTGCACCAGTACAGCAAGACGGACTATGTCGTGACCACCTTCGCTTTCTTCGGCTCGGCCATGCCCGTCTTCTGGTTCGGCCTGATGTTGATCCTGGTGTTCAGCTACCAATTCAAACAATGGGGCCTGCCTTTCTTCCCCGCCGGGGGGGTGACCATGGTGCGCGAGGCGCCCGCTGGCAGCTTGTTGGGCGCTTTAAACTCCCCGCCCGGCAGCCTGGTCGACCGCGTCGTGCATATCATCCTGCCCGCTATCATGTTGAGCCTGTTGTACATGGCCGGCTGGAGCCGCTATTCACGCTCTTCGATGCTGGAAGTACTACGCCAGGATTACGTGCGCACGGCGCGCGCCAAAGGCCTGTATGAGAGGGTGGTGATCGTCAAGCACGCGCTGCGCAACGCGCTGATCCCCGTGGTGACGATCCTGATCTTTGACATCGCCGGCATCTTCAGCGGCGCCATCCTGACCGAGACCATCTTCAGCTACCCGGGCATGGGCCGCCTGTACTTCGATGCCCTGGGAGCGAGCGATTGGCCGGTCGTGATGGCCTATCTCTTCATCGTGGCGGTGCTGGTGGTGATCGCCACCCTGGTCAGGGACATCGTTTACACCATCGTCGATCCGCGCATCCGATTCTCTTAGACGAAAGACCAAAGACGAAGGACGTAGGTTCGTCCTTCGTCTTTCGTCCTTCGTCATAGTTTATATTGATTAGGAGCACAATACCATGGCTGTTGCCGAACTCGACCGTGAAGCCCTGGCCTCGATCGAAGAAGAAAGCCCCTGGAAGATCATTTTTAAACGCTTCCGCAAGCACAAGCTGGCGTTA
>Ga0209341_10002473_pt1 | contig 17547 bp, 8 predicted proteins | sample RifCSP13_2_FD_184020 | JGI IMG/M metagenome (GOLD analysis project Ga0209341, IMG submission 184020) | Soil microbial communities from Rifle, Colorado - Rifle CSP2_sed 13_2 (SPAdes) (version 2) | ecosystem: Environmental > Terrestrial > Deep subsurface > Rock core/Sediment | place: Rifle... | reverse complement strand
CTCCTGCTTGTCGGCTACGGGTTCGACGACAAGCAGGAGCAGTGCTACAAGTTCATGGTCCAGCTACCGGCGGTGGCCGCGCCCGGGGCGCCGACCGTGGCGCTGGCCGGGTCCGGGGCCGGCAACCTGAGCGCCGGTGCCTACACGTACCGCGTGACGTTCATGGTCGATCACGGCGGGGAGCTGCGCGAGACCCAGGGCGGTACGGCGAGCGGCACGGTCACCGTGGTGACCCCGGCGTCCAACGGCAAGGTGAACGTCACGGCCATCCCGCTGGGCGGAACGAGGACCAGATACCGGAAGCTGTACCGGACGACGGCGGGCGGCGCGCAGCACAAGTTCCTGGCGCTGATCGCCGACAACACGACGACCAGCTACCTGGACAACATCGCGGACAGCGCGCTGGGCGCGAACGCGCCGACCGTGGCCTTGCCTCGCACCCTGTACTACCTCGTGCATTACGAGGAGATCGACCCGTCGCGCGCCGCGCGCGGCATCCGACCGCGCATCACGTTCAACGTGCGGGGTCGCCTGGATTCGGTCATGGGCCGGGTGGCTGACTCCAACACGCACCTGGAGCAGACGTATGTCGGGTCATGCGACGGCTACGTGCGGCGCGAGAACGTGGCGGACGACGCTGACGACGACGGCGACACGTACCAGAAGCGGATGGTGGTGGAGCACGGGCACGACTACTTCGAGGACGTTGGCGGCAGCCGGATGCAGGGCAAGGTGTTCACCGATGAGACCGTGTTCATCGTGAACGAGAACCAGGCCGCGACGCTGAAGCTGTTCGTGGGAAACGACCAGGCGGCGGAAGGCGAGCCGCGGTTCACGAAAACGATTCCCTCGGGGGCCTCGGCCGGCAAGGTGGGGCGCGACGAGTTCTACACCAAGCCGTTCTCCGGGGGCCACGGGATTACCGCGAGGCTTGAAATTGTTGCGCCAGTGGGAGTACAGTACCGAGGACACGCCGGGGCGTGGAGAGATGGTCTCAAGACACGGCCCTCGCTCAGCTAGGGGGGTGTGATGCCTCTAATGCCCATCGGTCCGCTGCCGCCGCCGCGGGGCGCCATCGACCCAAGGCGTAAGATCGAAGCTGGTCCGGGTCCGATACGTCCGACGGGCATCGCTCCACGACGGGCCGCACCTGGCGTGCCCGGTGCGCCGCCGGCCGATGACCAGATGGTGACGCAGACGTTTGGCGCGCCGCCACCCGGTGGCCGTCCGATCATCAACCTGCCACGACCCAGCGCCCCCGGGCCCCCGAGATGGGGCTCGCCAGGCCAGGTCGGACCGGGCGCGGTCCCGGCACCCGGTGCGGCACCCGGAGCCGGGAGCGCGCAGGACATTCTGCGGGGGCTGCTCGGCCCCGGCAGTCGCACGGGTCCCGGGGCCGGGGCCGTGGTTCCAGGGGGCCCGGTCGGTAGCCTCGGCCTGCCGCCGTCCGTGACCCAGACGCAGTACGACCCGCTGCTCCAGCGCCATGCGGCGCGCCTCGAGGAGCGGCTGAGCCAGCCGGACGTCACGACGCAGCGCGCCATCGAGCGGGCGGCCGGTGCCATCCGCGACCTCGGGGAAGGCCAGCAGACGGCGGTGCGCGAGCAGTTCCAGCGGCTCGGTGCCGAGGGCGGGGAGGCGGGCGGCGAGCTGGAGGCGCTGACCCGGATTCAGGAGGGCATCGCGTCGGGTGCCGCCCGGTCGGCGGCCGACATCTCGGCGCAGCGCGAGCGTGACATCTTCGGTGAGCTCGTGGGTGCCACCGGCGCGCTGGGCGCGCCCGGCGCCGCGGCGGCGCGAGACCGCGAGATCGCGCTGCGCCAGTGGTCGGAGGCCGAGGCCGCGCGGCGTGCGCAAGAGGCGCTGGACATCCAACGCGAGGCCCAGCGCATAGCGACGATCCGCGGGCTGTGGGACATGTTCCCGACGAGCCCGGTGACCCCGGGCTGGGCATAGAGGAGGACGGCCATGCCGCTGATGGGTGAGACGACTTACGGGCCGGGCGGCGTCAACGTGACGACCGCGGCCAGCGGCTTGGGTGCGGCGCCCTATGCCGGGATGGACGTCATGGGCCGGCTGATCGCCAAGCGCCTCGCCGACTACGAGAAGGACCGCGCGTTCATGGAGAACGAGCGCAAGCTCGAGTCCAAGGCCAGGCAGAAGGGGCGGCAGCATGCGCCGACGGCCGTCAACGTCGGGATGCGGCCGAACGATCAGATGCTGCGGGCCGCCGCGCAGAAGGCGGCGCTGGCCCAGGCTCGTGCGCAGTACGAGGGGGCACCGCAGAAGCTGACGACGCTCCCCGGGATGACCACGGGCTACTTCCAGGCGCCCGAGCTGATGAGCGGCGCGCAGCGACAGGCGTTCCTGCCGAAGGAGACGGCCTTCGTTCCGCCCATGGCGGCGTTCGGTCCCTCGCAGATGGATCGGTGGTCCGCGGAGCGCGGGGGCCTGCCGCTGCCGTCGCCAGGCGAGGACATCTACAGCCGGAGGGCCTGAGCTATGGGCAGCAACGTGTCGCCGTTCATGGCGTTCGTTCCCGGACCCTACCAGGAGCCGGGGCTCGAGGCGCTGCGCTCGGGGTTCGGCACGTCGCGTGTCGGGCGTTTCGCGGGCACCGCGCTCGCCGGGCCCCTCGACATCATGCGGCAAGCGGCTCAGGGCGCTGTCGGCGGTGTCGCGCGCGGCATCGAATACGCGATGGAGGACCCGGAGGCCGCGCGGCCGTCTCCGGCCGCCGGCTACGTTCCGCCGCCGGGCCCCCCGCCGCCGGCCGTTGACGTGGGGGCGGATGCGATTCGGTCCGGGATGATGGCCGCCACGCCCCGCGGGCCGTCGGCGGACGTCATGCGCGGGCTGCAGAGCCGCGCGTTCGGCCCGGCGACGGCCATGGCCCCGGAGTGGGGTGACGTCCGGTTGCCCGGCGAAGAGAGCGGCATGGCCCCGGTGCGCCCCGCTGGACAGATGGTGCAGGACGAGGCGGCGCGCCAGGCGCTGGACGCCATCTACGGCAACCGGGCGCGGGCCATCGAACAGTCGTGGCAGGAGCGGTTCGGGCCACAGGTGGGGCTCGAGCGCATGGGCGCGGAGCGCGAGGCCGAGGAGATGATGGTTCCGAGCCGGCCGCTGGTCGGCCCGGGCGGCGCGTTCACGCAGCAGGCTGGAGTCTACAGGGCTGGCGAGCCGCAGACTCCGGTCGGCATCCGGCGGCGCATCGAGGCACCGGCGGCCGGCGAAGTGGCCAAGACCCAGGGCGTTCTGGCGATCTTCTCCAATCTCCAGAAGGACCTGGACGACAACATCGCGAAGATCACAGCCGACAAGGGTCTGAGTTCCGATGAGCGGATGGCGCGCATCAAGCAGCAGATCCAGCAAGCGCGGCTCCTTGGCTCGCTGCTCGATCGCATGGTCACGCGCCAGCCGTCGTACGAGATGCCAGGTGAGGCTCAGCCCGGCCAGTGATCCATGGCGCTCATCGACGAAATCCTTGAGGGACGATTTAGGTCTCCGTTCCTCGAACAGTCGCCAGCATCCCACAGCCTGATCCCCGAGTACGTTCCAAGCCGCGCCATAGACCGCGAGCCGGAGGCCCCAGAGCAGCCGGGCTTCGGGTCGCGCACGCTCCACGCGATCGGCAGCGTGCTCGGCGCGCCGAAGGCCGGAGTCGATTGGGTGTCGCGCAAGGTGTCGCGCGACCTGCTTAAGCTGCCGGTCAGCGAACAGGCGACGACCGGCGGCATGTTGCGCTCGGCGCTCGGCCTGGACCCCGGGGAGTGGACGGGGAAATCTGCGGGCGACTACGTGGCGCGTCTCGGGGGCCGGGCCATCGAGTTCGCGGGCGACATCGGGACCGATCCGTTGGTCGGCGGCATGGGCGTGCTGGGCAAGGTGGTGCGCACGGGGCGCGTGGCGGGTGCCGCGCTGCAGGCGGGGCGCGTGGCGCCCGAGGCGCTGGACGCGCTGGTCCAGGCCGGGCGGATCACGCCACAGGCGGCGGCGGCCGCCGCGGCGGCCGGCGGCCGGCTGACACCGGAAGTGGTGAAGGCGTCGGAGGCCGCGATCAGAGCCGCGCGCATCGCGCGCCCGGCGCAGATCGGGATGGAGGCTACGTTCCTCGGCACCATGGTGCCGGCCGCGGTCCAGGAGACGGCGGCCGCCGTGGACACGATCCGCAGCGAGGGCCTGACTCCGAAGGCCGCGGAGGAGGTGCTAGGTGCCTCGCTCTCCGCGTACATGGCGGGGCAGATTACCAGGGGCATAGGGCGTAACCTGCGGGCGATCGACCGGCCCCCGACGTGGACGCCGGTCGAGCCCACGGAGGTTCTGCCTCCGGGCGCCCCGCCGATGGGCGGTCTGCCGCCGGGCGCCCAGCCCGGTGCCGAGTTGCCGCCTGGCGCCCCGCCGCCGCGACTGCTGCCGCGTGGCCCGCTGATCACTCGGCCGCCGACCGCCGAAGGTCCGTTCCTGATGCCGGAGGCCCCAGGTGGACGACCGCCGCCGATCCGCCCCGTGGAGCGCGCGGGCCCGATCGGTGGCCGCGACCTCGAGGCGCAGCTCGCGGAGATCGACCAGTTGATGGCCGGTGGACTGCCGGCGGCGCGCGAGCGCGCGGCTCAGGCCGAGGCCGTGCGTGCCGCGGGTGCCGCCGAGGCCGAGAGACGCGAGGTGCGCGACGTCGAGGCGAGGCGTCAGGCTGAGTTGACGGCGGCCTACGCGCCGATCGCCAGGCGGCTGGTGAGCCCGGAGCGGCGCATCGAGCTGCCGCCTGGCGCCGAGATCGAGGCACCGGACATCGTGGCGTTGCGCGCGGCGCTCGGCGAGCGACCGGCGCCGGCCGTGGTGGGGGAGGTAGCGCTCCCGCCGGAGGCGGTCCAGGCGCCGGTCGCTCTCCCGGCGCGGCGCATAGAGGCACCCCCTGAGCCGCTGCCTGCCGTTGCAACGGCACCCGCGGCAGCCGGACAGCCGATCGCCCTACCCGAGCCCACGGTGCCCGCCGTACAGGCACCTGCGCCGCCGCCGCGTTTCCGACGGGCAGAGGAGCGGTTCGAGCTGCCACCCGGGTTCCGGCCGACGGCGCACCCGGCGCCGCCGGAGGGCGCGTTGCCGTTGGACGCACTGCCGCAGGCGCTGCGCGAGCCCGCGCGCCGCGCTGCCCAGGACATCTCGCGCCAGATCCAGCGGGGCCGGGGCAGCAAGGAAGACGTGGACCGCGCGCTGGCCACGCTGCCCGACGCCCTTCGGCCGCACGCCGAGGCCATCGGTCGGCACGCGCAGATGGACGCCTACTCGCGGTTCAGCGGCCAGAACCTAGCGGACAGCCTGGCCGAAGCCTACGAGGGCCGGGGGCCCACCGGCGTGAGCATCGCGCGCTCGCCATCCGACCCATCGTCCTACGACGTGATCTACAGGGAACGCAACAAGATACAGGCTGGCGCGCGAGTCGTCGGCGGGCGCGTGACCATGGTCACCGGCCCGGAGAAGGCGTTCGACCACGTGGACAACGCGCTTGACGCGCTGGGCGCGACGCGCGATGATACGTTGACCCTACTCGGAGGCTTGCGTCGCCGGAAGCGGGCGGCGCGTATCACGGAGGCTGAACGTGCCGGTAGACTGGAACGACCCGTTGAAGTCACTGGTGGACCCGTTGGCCGAGAGGCTGCGCGACCCCAACCTGGCGCCGCTGCTGCGCGAGGGGTTGCAGAGCGAGGTCGCGCGCCTGAACCGATTCCGCCGCCCCAACCCGCCGTCACCCCCGGTGCCGCAGCCCCGGGTCCCGCCAGAGTCGAACCCACCGCAGTAGAGCCCGCCGTTCGGCCGGCGCGCCTCCCCGCGCCGGCACCGCCTCAAGACATCGACGCCATCCACTCAAGGATGGTCAACCTGTTGACTCAAACTGGCCACACGCCTGCCGATGCCTCGCGGATCGTCAATGAGCGTCTGGACGTGATGCGAGAGACCGGGAGCGTTCCGTCAGGGACACAGAACCTTTTCCTCGGGAGCGGGCTGGACGAAGCTGCTTTTAGGGTATTCGAGACGGAAGAAGCCGCCGCCCCGCCGGCCGCCGCACGAGAGACGACGGTCGACCTCGAGGCACGGGCCGCAGAGCCCACGCCGAGCCCGGCGCAGGCCGAGGCCGGGAACTACCGCAAGGGGCACACGAAGCTCGCGGGCCTCGACATCTCGATCGAGAACCCGGAGGGCTCGACACGAAGCGGCGTGGACGCCGGGGGCCGGCCGTGGACCGTGCAGATGCGCTCGCACTACGGATACCTGAAGGGGTTCAAGGGGCGGGACAAGGACCACATTGACGTGTTCATCCGCCCTGGGACACCTGCGGACTACGCGGGCCCCGTGTTCGTCGTGAACCAGGTGCGGCCAGGGGCGCGAACCACGTTCGACGAGCACAAGGTGATGATCGGCTGGCCGGAGGAGGCTTCGGCGCGGCGCGGCTACCTCGAGAACTACGCGAAGGGCTGGAAGGGGCTCGGCTCTATCACGCGGTACGAGATGCCTGAGTTCAAAGCGTGGCTGGAGAGCGACGTGAACCGGATGAAGCCCGCGCTGCCTCCGGCGAAAGCGCGGCAGCCGGCACCGCAGCCGCGGGTGGTGACACCACAAGTGCCGCCGCCGGCCGCCGCGGCACCCGGCTACGTCCTGCCGTCGTTCGTGTCGAAGGGGCTGCGTCCCGAGGCCCCCCCGCGGCGCGTTGAGCCCACGCCACGGATGGCCGAAGCGGCTCGGGCGATGGAGGCGGAATTGGTGGGCCGGCCGCGTCGGGCCGAAGCCGCCGCAGCAGCGCCAGAACGGCGCCCGCCTCCACCGCCCGAGCGAGAGACGCCGACCGGACGCAGCATGGCGGTGCGCGGCGAGCGGGCGCGGTCTGTGGACGATCTTGAGCAGGCGATCCGCTCGGCGACCGACGCCCGCGGTCGCACGCGTTGGGACCAAGTGCCGCTGCCGCCGCTGGACGAGAAGGGCAACCCCGTGCTGCCCGGAGAGGGCCATCTGACTCCGGAGCAGCGTGCCGGGCTCACTCGGTACGTGAGCGAGGAGCTGCGGAAGGCCGAGAGCCTGGCTCGTGAGAGACAGATCATCCGAGACGACCAGGGGCGTGTTGTGGCCAGCCGTCAGATCGCGTCGAAGGCAGGGGGCGCGTTCGAGGGAATGCCGCAGGGGCCCAAGGAGCTGCGCGAGGCGTTGCGCAGGGACAAGGGTAACGCCGTCGAGCTGGAGATGCGACGGCGCGCCGAGGACTTCGCGGAGGAGCAGCGCGAAGCCCACGAGATGAGGGAGGAGCGCGCTGAGCCTCCAGTTGGCGAAGAACGGCCGGCGGCCGAGAAGCCTGGCGTGCGGCCGGGCACGGAGGCCCTCGTCTCTCGCCTCGAGGAGCAGATCGGCAAGGGCCGGGCCCTCGACAACAAGGCGCTCATCCGGGAAGCCGAGGCCGCGTTCGGCGGGACGCGTGGTGAGGGGCGTTACGAGATCCGCGATGCCTATGATGCCCTCGAAGTGGCCGTCAACCGTCGGCTCGGCGAGCGTGCCAAGGAGTTGATAGCCGAGGAGCCGAAAGCGGCTCTGGCGAAGCTCCGAGAACTCATGAAGCGCCTGCCGACGCAAGCCGAGCGCACGCGTGAGCAGACGGAGTTCCAGCAGTTCAGCACGCCACCGACGCACGCGTTCGTCGCTGCGAAGGCGCTGGCGCCACGGGCCGGCGAGGTGGTGCTCGAGCCGTCAGCCGGTACCGGCAGCCTCGCGGTCATCCCGCGGGCCCTCGGCGCTGTGGTCCGCACCAACGAAGTGGCGCCCCGCCGCCGCGGGCTGCTTGAGATGATGGGGTTCCAGACAACGGGTGTCGACGGCGAGCAGCTCCACAACCTACTGCCAGACGACATCCGGCCCACGGCCATCGTCATGAACCCGCCGTTCAGCGCCACGGGTGGCCGGGTAGCTGCGCACAAGACGAAGTTCGGTGCCCGCCACGTTGAGCAGGCGCTGGCGCGCCTCGAGCCCGGGGGCCGCCTCGTGGCGATCCTCGGCGAGGGCATGGCGCTGGAGCGCCCCGCGTTCTCGAAGTGGTGGGAGAAGACGATGGCCCGGTTCAACGTCCGGGCCAACGTCGGGCTCCCGGGCGAGGAGTACGGGAAGTATGGGACGACGTTCGGCAATCAATTGGTGGTCATCGACAAGACAGGCCCCACCCCTGGGGGTAGCCACGTAGAGAGGTTGCGAAACGTCGTCCGCGGGCGTATGTTGTCGTTGGAGGAGGCGGTCGATGCCCTCGGTCCAGTCTCCGAAACCCGACCCGTCCCCGGCGCGCCGGCTGAACGACGGGCAGAAGTGGGCGTACCTCCTGGAGAAGTTCCTGGACGTGCTCGAGGACCAGAGCCCGCGGCTGAACGAGGAGGCGAGCTACTTCGGGCTGAGCGTGCCGCTCGAGGGCTGGGTGAGTACCCCGCTGCAGGCGAACCGGCCGGAGCAGTTCCTGCGGCTGTGGAGGGCGCGAAACCCAAGCCTGTCCCTGGACCGCCTCCAGCAGAGCGACCCCTACGACCTGGCGGTAGGCGTGCTCCGGCTCCTCGCGTAGAACCCACCACCCCGGCATCCGGACACGAGGCGAGTCCAGAGGGTGACCGCGCCATCGAAGCGCGGCCACCGGAGTCTCCGGCGCCAGCCGAGCCGGAGGCCGTGTCGAAGCCGGTGGCAGAGCCCGCCGAGCGCACCGTTGTCGGCCCCGACGAAGTGGAGCGCCGCGAGGTGCCGGGCGGCACCTTCGTCCGCTACGTGCCCGAGCGGCTGCGTGGCACCGAAGGGCTGTACAAGCACCCGGGCGAGATCGTGGAGGCCGCGTCCATGGCGGCCGTCGAGTCGCCGGCAATCACCTACCGCTCGGAGTACCTCGAGCGGATAGCGCGCAAGGGCGACATCTCGGACATCCAATACGAGAGCGCGCTGTACGCCGAGCAGCGGGCACAGCGATTGCTGCCTGATGGCCAGCGCGCGGGCTACTTCGTTGGCGACGGCACTGGCGTGGGCAAGGGGCGCATCATCTCGGCGATCGTCCTCAACAACCGCGCCGCGGGCCGGAAGCGGGCGATCTGGGTGTCGGTGAGCAACGATCTCATCGAGTCGGCCGGCCGCGACCTTTCGGACCTCGAAGGCGGGAAGGCCGTGAGCCTGAAGCGTATCAACGAGTGGGGTGCGAAGCAGGACATTGACCTTGCGGATGGCGTGGTGTTCACCACCTACAACTCGCTGATCTCCGAGGGCAAGGGTGAAGGCGCGCAGACGCGGCTCGACCAGTTGAAGAAGTGGCTGGATCCCAAGGGCGATGGTGGTGAGGGCGCGGTCATCGTGTTCGACGAGGCGCACAAGGCGAAGAACGCGCTGGCCGAAGGTCGCGCCGAGCCGACGAAGACCGGGCTCGCTGTCGTGAAGATCCAGCAGGAATTGCTGCCGAAGGCACGGGTCCTCTACTCGTCGGCCACCGGGGCGACCGACGTCCGCAACATGGCGTATATGGTGCGGCTCGGTCTCTGGGGCAAGGGCTCGGCGTTTCCCGGCGGCTTTCCCGAGTTCCTATCCGAGATCGCTGGCGGTGGCGTCGGTGCCATGGAGATGGCGGCGCGCGACCTGAAGGCGGTCGGCGCCTACAACAGCCGGGCGCTCACCTACGAGGGGGTCGAGTACCGGGAGACGGTTCATGAGCTGACGACTGACCAGCGGCGGATCTACGCGGATACGGCGACCGCCTGGCAGCAGGTGCTGCAGAACGTGGACCGGGCCATTGGCGAGATGACCGGCGGCGGGGCGTGGCAGCGGAAAAACGCCATGACCCAATTCTGGAACTCGCACCAGCGGTTCTATCGGACGCTGCTCACAGCGTTCAAGATGCCGACCGTTCTCAAGCGCGCCGAGCAAGAGCTGAAGGACGGCAACTCCGTGGTCATCGGGCTCATCGGGACCGGGGAGTCCCAGGCCACGAAGAAGGCGGCGCAGGTTGTAGCCGAAGGCGGGTCACTGGACGAGGTGGACTTCTCGCCGCGCGAGGTCATCGCGCAGTACCTTCAGAAGAGCTTCCCGGTCGAGCAGTACCAGGAGGTTGCGTCGCCGACCGACCCGACGAAGACGATTCGCACGAAGGTGCTGGACAAGGACGGGAATCCGGTGCTCAACAAGGAGGCCGTAGCCGTCCGCGACGAGATGCTTGATAGGCTCTCCGATCTCACGATTCCCGATAGCCCGCTTGACCAGATCCTCAACAACTTCGGGCCGGCAAAGGTGGCCGAGATCACGGGGCGCTCGAGGCGGCTGATCCGCGATCCGAAGACGGGCAAGCGCGAGTGGCTGCGCCGCTCGTCGAAGGGCGTACCGCAGAGCGCGGTCAACACGCACGAGATGGATCAGTTCCAGTCGGGGAAGAAGCGGGTGGCCGTGATCTCCGGAGCCGGGAGCACCGGCATCTCGCTCCACGCGTGGAAGCGGGCGCTCAACAAGCAACGCCGGGTCTTCCTGACGGCGGAACTAAGCTGGTCGGCGGATCAGCAACTCCAGTTCTTCGGGCGCGTCCATCGTTCTGACCAGGCGGCGCCCCCCATCTTCGACCTGATCTCGACGAGCGCCGGGGGCGAGAAGCGCTTCAGCAGCACGATCGCCCGTCGGCTGGGGAGCCTCGGGGCGCTGTCGAAGGGCCAGCGGGATGCCACGGGCGGCGGCGAGCTCGCCAAGTACAACTTCGAGACGTTCGAGGGCGAGGCGGCGCTCCAGCGGCTCTATGGCGACCTCACGGGCCGGGGCGAGGGCGTCAAGGGGATCGAGGATGGCCCGGGCGTCCTCGTGGACATGGGGCTGATCAAGGAGCGTGGGACCACGGTCGACGGCAAAGACGCCCGAGACGTGCCGCGGTTTCTGAACCGCATCCTAGCCCTCGATCTCGACCGGCAGAACGCGCTGTTCGACGCGTTCGCCGAACGCTTTGACCGTGCGGTGCGGCTCGCCAGGGAGAACGGGACGTTCGACGAGGGAGTGGCCTCGATCAAGGGGAAGAGCATCCGGTTCAAGGGTGAGCCGGCGACGATCGCCACCGATGAGACCACGGGGGCGAAGACGTTCCACTACACGCTCGACGTCGACAAACCGACGCACCCTGTGAAGTACGAGCGGGTCAGCGAGATGTTGGACAAGGCGATCGAGAAGGGCCAGGGGCCAGGGGGCACGCCGGCCGGGTTCTTCCGCCAGGAGCGCTCAAAGCGCATCGTGTACGCGGAACGCGGCGCCGACCGCACGGACCCGAAGACCGGGAACATCGAGCGCACGGCCGTGGTGACCACGGTGCGGGAGCTGCGCTCCGAGGTGCTTGGGGAGCGGGAGTTCAACGAGCGCTACGAGGCCCCGAAGTTCGAGAAGGGGGAGGCAGAACGGCTGTGGAACGAGCAGCTCTCCAGGGTGAAGCCGGTCGAGACGCATGAGGTTCACGTCATCGGCGGGTCGGTGCTCCCCTTGTGGTCGCGGCTGAAGAACGCGCGCACCAGCAAACTCAAGATCGTGCGCGCGGTGGCCGACGACGGACGGCGCGCCGTGGGCGTACAGATCCCGAAGGCCGACGTCGGCCGGGTGCTTCGAGAGATCGGCATCAAGCGCTCGCTCCAGACCCCGGAGGAGGTGTTCCGCGCCGTGGCCGAGAACGAGGACACGGTGCCGCTCGTCGAGAACCTCGAGCTGGGCCCCGGGCGCGTGCGCGGCGAGCCGCGCCTGGAGCTCCGTGGCCCCGGGCTGAATTCCTACAAGTTCGGTGAGCTGCGGGACATGGGGCTGATCAACGAGCAGATCGAATGGAAGCAGCGGTTCTTCGTGCCCAGCGACCCCGAGGCTGGTATCCCGATCATGAAGCGGTTGCTGGACCGCTACCCATCGCGGCTCGAGGGGAAGGACCCGGCTGCGGAGATCGCGCGTCGCTCGAGCGAGGAGGGTTCGACGCTGATCTTCGATGACCTGGCGCGGCTCATCTTCGACCTGGGTGAGTTCGTGGCCCGCGAGGTGAAGGGATTCGGCGACTGGAGTTTGGAAATGCTGCGGCGTGCCGGGCGCTACGTCAGCGACCTTGGCGACCATCTCCGCGAGGTCTGGGACCGGATCACGGCGCGGCGGGTGGCACCAATTCCGCCGACGGCGCAGCCGGGTGCGACGGCCGCCGGACGAGCGGCGGCCGCCGCCGCGCCGCCCGCCGGTCGCCCGCCGAGGCCCACCGCGGCGCCGGCCCCTCCCAGGCCCTCGCCTGGCGCCGGCTTCAGGATGCCCGAGGAGGGGCTTGGCGACAGCCTGATCCGGAACCTGCAGGACAAGTTCATCCGCGTGAAGCGGGCGCAGGAGGCGATCCGCGGTGCTGGTCGCCAGATCAGGGAGGAGGCCGACGTCTACGAGCGGATGGAGGCGTTCGAGGCGCGGGCCGCCGAACGCCTGCGCGACGTGGAACAGAAGTACGCGCAGCCGCTCATAGACGGTCTCGCCCGGGAGGGCCTGAAGCTCGAGGACTTGGACCGCTACCTGTACGCGAAGCACGCGCCGCGCCGCAACGAGGTGATCCTGGAGCGCAGCGACGGGGCGATTGCCGATGGCTCGGGGCTCAGCGATCGGCAGGCAGCGGACATCCTGCGCGACATCGACCGGCAGGGGCAGACTCCGAAGCTCCAGCGGCTCTCGCGGATCGTGCGCGAGGTGCGCGACGAGCAGCTCCGGGTGCTGGAGGACGGAGACCTGATCTCTGCGGAGCAGGCCCAGGCGTGGCGGCAGACGATGGGCGAAGACTACGTGCCGCTGCGCACGGTCGAGGTCGAGGACGGCATGGGCACGGGCCGCGGCTTCGACATCCGGGGCCGGGAGTCGAAGATCGCAGCGGGCCGCGCGGGGCTCGCCGACAGCCCCACGACATTCCTGCTCGCCCAGCTACAACGGGCCGTGGTGCGAGCCGAGAAGAATCGCGTGGCCAAGACGTTCGGGCAACTGGTGGCCGACCATCCGGACCCAACGCTCTGGGAGCAGGACGTCAGTCACATGCGCACGGAGCTGGGGGCCGACGGCAAGCTGCGCCAGGTGCGGGACGTGCTGGCCGACCAGCAGGACTTCAAGTTCAAGGTGAACGGCGCCGAGCACCGCGTGTCGATCAAGGATCCGCTGCTACGTCGGGCGATGGAGAACCTGAGCGCTCAGGAGACCGGGGCGTTCCTGCGCAAGGTCGGGAACCTGACGCGGCTGTACTCGCAGCTCGTAACGGCGTGGAGCCCCGAGTTCGTGGCCACGAACCTGGTGCGCGACGTGCAACAGGCCGTCGCCAACGTGACCGCCGAGCAGAGCGCCGGCATCGCCCGGAACATGGTCAAGGGCATCCCGGGGGCCATTCGAGGCATGTACCAGTCGCTTCGCAACCAGCAGGCCACCGGACAGTGGGCGACGCGCGCCAGGGAGTACCGCGAGGCCGGGGGCACCGTGGGCTGGTACCAGTTGCGGTCGGTTCCGGAGATGGAGCGGCGGATCGAGAGCCGGGTGCGCGCCGCGGGCCCCGGGGTGCGCGCCGGGGTGCGCCGCGCGTGGTCGGGGGCCATCGACTGGATCGAGGACATCAACAAGGCGGTTGAGAACGGGACGCGCTTGGCGCTGTTCGCGGCGCTGCGCGATGCCGGGGCCACGAGGCAGAAGGCGGCGAGCGTCGCCAAAAACGTGACCCTGAACTTCAACCGCAAGGGCGAGGCGGGGCCCGCCATCAACTCGCTCTACGCGTTCTTCAACGCCAACATCCAGGGCGGGAAGCGGATGATCGACGTGCTCCGCACGCCTCGAGGCCGGCTGATCGCTGCCGGGCTCATCGGCTCGGGGTTCGCCCTCGATCAGTGGAACCGGGCGCAGGCCGGGGACCAGGACAACGACGGGACGAACGACTACGACGCGGTGCCCGAGTACATCAAGGACCGCAACCTCGTGTTCATGCGCGGCGAGGGCCGGCGCCCGCTGCTCTTCCCGATGCCCTACGGCTGGAACGTGGTGAACGCCGTGGGCCGGAACGCCGGGGCCGCGATGAGCGGTGCCATCACCCCGGGGCGCGCCGCGGCCAACACGGCGACCGCGCTGTACAACGCGTTCAACCCGCTGGGCAGCGAGGCGGACCTCGTGCAGGTGCTGAGCCCGACGTTCCTCGACCCGATCGTGCAGGACGTCATGAACCGTGACTTCACGGGGCGTGCCATCCGTCCGGAGCGGTTCCCAGGGCAGGCCGAGAGGCCGTCGAGCGAGATGTACTACAAGAACGTGCCGCCGCTGGCCAGGGAGCTGGCGAAGCGCCTCAACCAGGCGACGGGCGGTGACCAGGTGACCCCCGGCTACATCTCGGTGAGCCCCGAGACCATCCAACACTATTTCAACTTTGCGACCGGCGGCCTGGGGCGCTTCGGGTCCAACGTCGCGGGGCTCGCCGTGAGCCTGGCGGAAGGCGAGGTGCCGTCGGTGCGCAACGTGCCGTTCGCCCGGCGCTTCGTCTACGAGCCGACCGAGGGCCAACAGGCGAGGACGTACCGAGACAACGCCCAGGAGCTAGAGACGCTGTGGGCGCGGTACAAGACGTACCGTGAGCAGGGCAACGTCGAGGCCGCCGCCGGGTTGCCGCAGAACATGCTGCGGGCGAAGCGCTACGTGGACCGCATCGACAGCCAGATCCGGAGGCTGCGGCAGTTTGGAAAGCGGCGTGGTGTAGACTACGAGCCGCAGATCCGGGAGCTCCAGATCCGGGCCAATCGGCTGGTGGCCCAGGCCAGGGGCCAGGGGGCCGCGTGATCAACCCGCTGCGCGATCAACCGAACGTCCCGGGCCGCCGCCACCCGCCGCCGGTGCCGGTGTTCAGCCGCCTGCTGCCGGGAGAGGCGGGGATCGCGCTCGAGGACTTCCTGCGACACCTGCGGGACGAGTTCTCAGGGGAGCCCGCGCCGCACACGCATCCGGGGCTACCGGCGGTCGGCTCCGTGCCCGGCGTCAGCGGCGAAGAGGCTGCGGCGATCGCCTTCTTCCTCGGCGGCTGCTGAGCGATGGCCCTCGAGGCGTTCACCCGGCAAGCGAACCCGGCGGCCGCTACGCTCACGGCGCTGGCCACGGTGCCGGCCGACAGCCTTTACCTCATCGCCATCCTGACGGTCGCCAACCGTAGCGCGAGCCCCACGAGCTTCCGGCTGGCGCTGGCCCCAGCGGGCGCCGCCGACGCGCTGACGCAGTACGTGGCGCGCGACCTGCCGATCAGGGGCAATGACGTGTACCGGACGAAGCTGGTGTTGGCGCCGACCGACGTCATTCGCGTGTACGCGACGCTCGCCACGCTGACGTTCACCGTCAACGGCCTGCGGGTCGTGGCATGAGCTGCAACGGCTTCGCCCGGCCAGATCCGCTTGAGGTGCTGTTCTCTAAGACCCCGGACCTGGATGCGTTCGGCCGCCTGCGGACGAGCGACCCCACGACGCTGTTCGACCACGTAAACCAGTACGACAACACGCCTCTGCTCTGGGAGACGACGCTCACCGGGGGCGCGACCGAGACCCACCTGCCCAACCAGAGCGCGACACAGCTTCGCTGTGGGACGGCCAACGGCGACAAGGCCGTGCGCCAGACACGGGCCTATCACCGCTACCAGCCGGGCAAGGCGCAGTTGGTTCGGGTGACGCGACTGTTTGGGGCGCCGGTGAGCGGCTTGCGTCGGCGTAGCGGGCTGTTCGACGTCGACAACGGGCTGTTTTTGGAGCAGACGGGATCCGGGTTCTCGTTCATCGTGCGCAGCAAGACCAGCGGCTCGGTCGTGGACACGGCCATTGCCCAAGCGAGCTGGAGCCTGGACAAGCTGGACGGCACAGGGCCGTCGGGCGAAACACTGGACCCGACAAAGGCCCAGCATGTGGTGTTCGCCTTCGAGTGGCTGGGTGTCGGTGGCGTGCTCTTCGGATTCGACCTCGGAAACAAGACGGTGTACGCGCATCACTTCAAGTCGGCCAACGTTCTGGCCACGCCGTACATGACGACAGCCAACCTCCCGCTGCGGAACGAGATCGAGAATACGAGCGGCCAGGGCACCACACACGACCTAGTGGCGATCTGCAACACGGTGATCAGCGAAGGCGGTTTCGAGCTGGAGCGTGGCTACGGGTTTGGAGCGCATAACCTGAGCGTTGTCAGCGGAATCGGCACCGGAGCCTGGGTGCCGCTTGTCTCCATCCGGCCGGCCGCGACCTTCAACTCTATCGTCAACCGTGGGCAGATCGTGCCGCAATCGGTTTCGGTGCTCGTCAGCAGCGGCTCGGCGGCCTTCTCCTTGTTCTACGACCCGACGGCGCTGACCGGAGGTGCCTGGGCCGCGGTCCACGCGTCGAGCATTGTCGAGTCCAACGTGACGGCTACGGCGGTAACAGCGGGGCTGCCGATCGAGGTCGGCTTGGCAAGCGGTACCGCTGGGCTCGGCGGTGGAGTGGCCGTGCCACATGACTTCGTGTCGCGCTACCCGCTGACCCTGGACATTGCTGGCGCGAATCCGAAGGTGCTGACGCTCGCGGCTCGTGCATTGACCGGAACCGTCGACGCGGCAGGCGCGCTGAACTGGAAGGAGCTGCGATGACGCTGGGAGCCATTCCGGGCAGCAACCGTGCGGCGGGCGCGACGATCAACGCCGTGGGGCCCGTGACACAGATGATGCTGCCGGTAGGTGGCTATGGTGCCGCCGGGTTCACGCTGGCCGCCGGAACGCTGTCGGCCACGCTGAGGCCGGAGGTTAGTTTCGATGGCGGCGACACGTGGCTTCCCTGGGAGTTCGACGATCCGAACACCGGGGTGAAGATGGAGGCGCTCGTCGTCACGGACCCCAACCCCGCGAGTTCGTGGACCGTGCTGCCACCGGGGGGCACCACACACTCTCGGATCAACGTCACGTCGTACACGTCGGGGGCCGCCGGCTGCATCTACGTGCTTACGGAGATGAGCAGGCCACCGCGGCGCCGGCCATTCAGTCGATTCGTGCTCAGCCAGGGTGCCGCCGGCACCACGGTGGTGGCCGCAGCGTCGCCCGGAAACCGGCACAAGGTTCTGGGCATCGTAATCTCGCTGGCCAACGACGGGACCTGGCGGTTCACGGGTGCCGGCAACCTCACCGGGAACATCAAGCAGGATGGCCAGCTTCAGCCGGTGGTCATCGGGCCGATCGAGATTCCGATCGTGGAGACCGACCTCGGGGCGGCGCTGAGCATAGTGACGACCCAGGCGGCGCAGGGCGTCATCGTGTACCTCACGGAACCCTGAAACGTAGCGGGGGGAGGCGGGGCCGTTACCAGCCGTGGGCTCAGCCGGCCGGCCCCCTGCCCTGAGCCTCCCCCAAGGTCCGAAGTCTACCACCTTTCTCCGGCCTAGGACTTGACAGGCATTCCCCCATGGTGTATACTATAGGGGAGTGGGGGGGAGCGAATGAGCAAGGGCGAGGCCGAGCGCTCCAGCCGGGTCTGCGACGAGTGCGGGCATCAGCATGTCGGGACGTTCGCC
>Ga0209341_10002471_pt1 | contig 17553 bp, 15 predicted proteins | sample RifCSP13_2_FD_184020 | JGI IMG/M metagenome (GOLD analysis project Ga0209341, IMG submission 184020) | Soil microbial communities from Rifle, Colorado - Rifle CSP2_sed 13_2 (SPAdes) (version 2) | ecosystem: Environmental > Terrestrial > Deep subsurface > Rock core/Sediment | place: Rifle... | reverse complement strand
GCCCATCAAAGCGCTTCGAGGAAGTCCTGTTCCGGAATCCCGAGGTCGCGCAACGCGGCGCGCACATGGCGGCGCGCACCGGGTAGTGGAGGCCCACGGTCGTCGTGCTCCCGGTCGCCGGGTTCAAGAGGGTCGCGTGCGGCCCCTCGCCGGAGATCCTCCGGATACCCAGCCGTCTCAGGGCATTCAGGAAGTCCCGCTGCGGATTTCGCCCGGGAAGCGCGCCACTACGCCTTCACCGTGACGATCCGAGTGTTGGCCCCGCGCGCCGCCGCGAGGGACTCGATGGCCTTCAGGTGCACGACGATGGCTTCCTTCGCGTGGCGGACCGCCTCCGCTTCCGTCCGGCCCTGGGCATGAACCGGGAGTCCGACGACGTCTGCTAGGTACCGCCGGGTCGCCCGGTCGAGGGTCACGGCGATTCTCCAGTTCGTTGCCATCGGGACAAGGACCCGTCTGATGAGTCTTAAACGCTTCTCCGGTGACTGGCCCGCTCTACGTGTCGTCCTTCCGGGGCCGCGATCCTGCGTCTGTACCTGCCGCGTACACGTGGAACCGCATCCCCCGCCGCTCGACCCGGAGGACCCGGTCCGCGACGAGCCGCCGCACGTGGTACAGGGCGAGCTGGTTCGAGATCGCGAGGACGCCCGCGAGGTCGCGCACGGTCATCGCCTGGTGGAGACCCGTCCGGTGTCGAAATTTGGAACATGTTCCACGTACCATGATAGTCGTTATCAGGACAATCCCGTACACGAGGACGGACGGCGGGCAGGGCCACGAGGGAGAGTCATGAGAGGGGGTGACTCACTGGGAGGACGGCGGCTCGGGCGGATCGGGCACCCGCGGCTATTGGAGCGCCTCTTCTGGAGTCTCCGAGACTCAAGGCGCGTGGGACTCGTGACTCTCACGAGCCTGCCGCTCAAGGGGGGATGACCATCGACGACGAGGCGAAGAGACTGAAGGACAGGATATGGAAGATGCGAAAAGAGGTCAGCGACAACATTGCCCCCCACAGGATTGACTCGCACGCGCTGTCCGGCGCGAATCGCGGGAAGCTCCCCGATGAGGCCAGGGAGCGGAAACTAGCGCTTGTTGATGATGCGATTCCCGAACGGAGATCTCATTCATGGGATGATTCTGCCCGCCACATGCGGGCGTTGGCGGCGAGGCTCGAAAAGGAGGCCGAACCACCCGCCGACCTTCAGGGCTTGACGAGGGAAGTCCAGAACAAGAAGCTCGGGGAATGGCGAGCGCGGATTGCCAAGCTGGTTGATGGGATTCAGAAGGAGAGCCGGACCCCGGAGGCCCCTATCGCAGACCTTCGCTCGTGGGCCGGGGGACTCCCGGCGGCGGGACCGCCCGCACCTCAGGCGGGACAACCCGACGACGCTTGGGAAAAGGAGCTGAGGGACTGGGCGAAAAGAGTCCAAGAGGCCGCGAAGGCGATTCCACGAGTAGAACGTCAGTCCCTCGAGAGTTGGGCGCTGGAAATTGAGGCGTGGGCTTCGAACCTGCAGCGCATGACGCAGGTAGCCCTCTTGGAACCTCAAGGACCGACCCCGGGAGACCTGTATCGAATCACCGGTCGTGTGGGGCGCCTGCTTGGGGCGACAGAGCGGTTGATGCTTGCCTACGAACAGGAGGTTGAGCGCGCGGATCCTCCCCTCACCGAGAAGCCGCTCACAGTTCTCAGCTGCGCGATGACGGTGATCGCCACGGCACGAGACCATGTGCTCGCGGCCGACGGCACGATCAAGAACCTTAGGAAGAAGGACGGGTTGGTGCAGGGCGCCGGACTTACCTGGCTGCTGCTTGTTGCTGTCATTCTGTACGCGGCAGGACATCCCCAGTGGGGTCTTGTGGCCGCGTTTCGAGTGCCGACAGACGCCCAACCGTTCTGGGAGATCATCTTCTGGGCGGTCTTCGGATCGATTGTGAACGCCTATCTCCGCGGCTACGAGGACCTCGTATCGGATCGTTTCGACCCTCGCCATCCCGTGAAGTACGTCTACCGGATTCCCATCGCGCCGATCGTGGCCATAATCATCATCTTCTTCTGGGCCCTGATTGGCGTTTCCTTAGGCGGTGGAACGGCCGAAGGGGAGCCCCTGGTCGATTCCTTGAGCAAGAACATCCTGACCCTGATCGTGGTCTCCTTCATCCTTGGCTTCTTCAGCGAGCGCGCGGTGGCGGTCCTGGATCGGATATGGACGAGGCTCGGGACGGAGAAGGAAGCCGAGGAACGGAAGTCCACGACAATCGGGGGGACAACATCGTCGCCGGTTGAGCAGATGACGGTGACCACCGTGGAGCAGCCGAAATAGCGTGAGGATCTCAGGATGCCCCAGTACCGCATCATGTCGTGGAACATCGGGTGGATTAACAACCGCTTCGAGAACAACGTCGCGAAGCTCTCCCACAGGCTAAGGCGCAGAAGATCGCGTCGGTCATCCAGGCGGTCACCTTGCATGTCTCGGGTCTGCGGGCGGCGGACCGAGAAGGCGGTAACAAAGGCCCCTCATTCGCAAGAGTCTAGTCGATCGAGAGTAGTGCCTCCAGGTTCCGGACATGCTGAAGCGCCCGTTCCCCCTTGGTAGTGATCGCTAACGGCACGGGTCGGCCGAACCGACGTATCCCACGGGACACGAGATTCGCGGAGATGAGGAAGCGCAGGCTGTGGTCAATCGCGCCCCGGGAGAGCCCGGTGAACATGCAGAGCTGGCTGGCGGTCGTCCCCTGGGCCCGGCTGTCCATCGCCCGCAGGACCGTGAGGATTGAAGGGAGACTTGGCACGTCGCTGATGCCCATCGAATCCCGAGGGCCGCAGAGTCCCACTTCTAATTGTCGGGAACATTTTCCATTTTGAACGTGAATCTGGTTAAAGGTTTCCCGCGCTCGTTTATGCCAGGGTGTTCGGATGGTAGAGGAGGCGACCGGGAAATTCGATTCCCGGGCCATCGGGGGAGGGGACCATGCCATCGTCGGGGCCATCGAAGTCCAAGGTCAGTCCGAAGGCCATCACAAGGGTTCTGCAGAGCAAGCCGTTGCCGCCCGGGATTGACTCTGAGGAGTCGGCAATCCTCGAATCGATTCGCCGTTACGAGGCGAAGATTGCGCCACGACTCGGGGACAAGCGGCCCAAGGAACCGCATGCGCCGATTGTCGCAAAGGCTGTCGCGGAGATCCGGGACATAGTGAACCGGACCATTCGTGAAAATCAGAAGATCCGAATTCGTTTCTCGGTTCGCCTCCCTGGACCACTCATCGACCGGATGAGAGAACGGGAAGCGACTCAGATCGACCTGAGACCGGGTCCGCCGGGAAAGCTCCTCTTGTCCCTCTACAAGTCGGACAACGCAAAGCGGGACAGGAACGTCCTGATCGAGACGATCTCGCTCAAGGCGGTTTCGCGCCCGCGGGAGAAACCTGACGAACGGCCGGATCCGGTTCTGCCCGTCCTTGCTCACAAGCGCGGGTTCTCAATCGCGTTGCCGAGGCCGAACATTCCAGCCCGACTACTCTCGACAGCCGACGTTCATCAAGGCGGCACTCAGAAGAGGATTGCGGACCTGACGAGGATCGCTCTTCCGCTTGGAGGTCAACTCGTCGTGGGCAAGAAGGGAGCTCCCGCTTCCGTCGCGAAGGTAACTGCGACCAAAAGGAGGGCGTAGAGATGACGACGTTCGACGATATCCTCCAGAGGTTCCTGCTGGACCCGGCATCCGGGGTTCTCCCAGGAATCAAGGACCCTTCAATCGACAACGTGGCCTGGCACGACTTCGCGCAGTACGAGTTCCTCCAGAAGCCCGTGGTCTACGAACCGCCTGTAGGATCGTCCGGCGGAGGGGGCGGCGGAGGCGAGCATGGCGGCTGGTTTCCGCCTCCGGATTGTCAACCCTGGGCGTGTCCCGGGGGGCCCAGGGGGTTGTGCCTCGAGGAGGTCACGTTCGAACTGGACGATCCGAGGATCCAGCTCGCGAGACTGCAGTCCTTCCTGGCCACGGTATCGAGGACCGTGGACTACCTAATTGCTAAGAGACTCGGAATTCTCGCGGGGACGCCACCTCCCGAGGTTGCCATCCGAGCCAAGTCCGCGTACGAGACGGCGATTCTCCAGGGAGCGCACCTATCCAGGTTTTACGAAGCGTACGCCTCAATCCCTAGAGAAGCGAACCGCGATGGAATCTTCAGGTCCGCGAGCGCCTCATGGTGGATTGACCCGTGCGCCATCATCAACGGGGGTGGTTGGGGCGGCGTCGATCCTCTTCCCGTGGAGGTGTCCCAGGATGTCGAACGGCTGGTGGGTCACATTGAGACGTCGATGGCCGCGATGGCGAGCGTTGGCGGTTCTGAGATTTCCGCAATTTCCGCGCTCCCAATGCGCGTGCTGGCCATGACCGACGCGTCCCAGGAGTACGACTTTGACGTCTTCGCGCCTCGGACGACCAACGTGGGCCTTCGGCTGGTCTACCGCCAAGAGTGGCGCATGCTCGGAGCGCAACGCGGCGAGGTCGTTCGAACCCTGCCGCTGGGGCCAAAGCAGTCCGAGAAAGTGTCGTTCAAGGTCTTCCGCCGAAACAAGGTTCAAAGGACCGCCGAGTCGCTCCGAGCGGTTGAGAGCACCACCGAAGTGACGGACACGTCGAAGGACTCCGTGGACATCGTGAATGAGACTGCGTCAAGCCAAGGTTGGAAGGCGGAAGCCAGTGCATCCGCGGGTTTCCTCGGGATCGGCGCGAGTGCCGGCTACAGCTCGAACGAGGAGGCCAGCTCCAAAGTGGCCACGACGAACACATACCTGACAGAGTCCGTGCAGAAGACCGCGAACAAGGTGCGGATGGAGAGCAAGCTGCTCGTGAGCACCGAGGGAGAAGAGACGTTCGAGGCGACGACGGCCTCCGAAGTTCAGAACCCGAACGACGAGATTGCGGTCACCTACGTGTACAGCAAGCTCCAGCGGCAATACGAAGTGTTCACGCACCTGAACGAGGTCAACACCGTGGTATTCGTCGCGGAGGACATGCCGTTCACTACTGCGGAGCTCGAGAAGTGGATCAAGGATCATGATTGGATTCTCGCCCGCGTGCTTCTTGACGACTCGTTCCGCGACGCCCTTTCCGCCATCAACCAAGACAAGAAACAAACGGCACTAGGCACCGATTTCGTCCAGCAGTACGCGGATGCGATGGAAGCGTCCACCGGCGTAGTAAGCGCCTTCGCGGGCAAGCTAACCAGCCTCGAACTCCAGCAGGCTGACATCACGCAGGAAATCCAGCGTTCCCGCCAGCAGATTGAAAAGGAGAAGTTGGAACGGGAGCGGAGCGCGGCTCTTTACGACATCAAGAGGGACCGCCTCATCGAGCATGTTCGGAGCAACATCCTGCACTACTGTCGTGCGGTGTGGTCGCGGGAAGATCCGGACCAGCGGGCCCTCCGGTATCAGAAGCGGGGGCTCACGGTGCCAACCGCCTGGGAGTTCCTGTCCGGATCTGCGGTGATTGACATCGAGACGTTGCGAGCGGATCCGATCCTGATCCTTACAGGGGAATTCCAGCCTGTCGCGGGGTCAGAGCGGCCGATCGAAGACGTGATCAATCCTGCGGGCCCGATTGGGTACTACGGGAACTACGCTGTCTTCTACGCTCAGCCCGACTTGCGATTTGGCATGGAACAAGTGCAGGGCGGCGGAGGGGCCAGCCTCTTCGACGTCTTGGACTTGATTCGCCAGCCGTACATCGATTCGGGCGACCCGCCCGGTTTCCTTGACCCTGCGCGAGCCTATATCGAGGCCACCGAGCCTCTGCCGGATCCCATACCACCAGGCACTCGCGCGGAGATGACGGACCTCCTTCCCGAGTTGCGCGCGGAACTGGCAAAGCGCGGCGTGACGACGGAGGAGCTGGTGCAGGTTGACGCCCTCTTCACGAGCGAACGCTACTACGAGTACTTGTTCCGTAAGGAATTCACTCGCCAGTTGGTGCTGGACACGAACAACCTCATCATTGACATCGAGGTCGGAACGGGTTCCACGCTAGAGGCGTTCAAGCGTCTGCACCGCTACGTCGATGTCCAGAAAGCAACGCAAGAACGGGACAAGCTCCAGCTCGAGAACAGTCGGCTGCAAGCTCGCCTCGATGCCGAGCCGAAGTTGCTCGAGGATCCGGACATTGAGAAGATGACGATTGTCAAAGGCTGCGCTTGCTGCCACCATCACGACCATCACCCTCCCGGTCACGCATTCGGTCATGACCTGGTGGAGGGAAGTGGGCGGGACGAGGATGGTCGCGAAGACGACGGAGAGGATTCGTGAAACGGATAGCGGTCCAGTATGTGCGAACTCCTTCGTTTCAAATGCGACCTGAGGGGATCTGAGGCGACAGAAAGTGGAGACAACCGAGTCTCGAGCCCTTGATGGCAAGGGAACGGGAGAGAAGGCCAAGGGCACGGTCCCCTCGGGAAGTCCTGCGTCTGGGGCACCTGAGCCCACCGCCAAGACGTCCGTTGGACGTGGGTCTTCTAAGACGGAAGCGCACGCGGCAGTGGCCGCCTTCAGGAAACGTGTTGCTGCAACCAAAGGCGCCGGGAAGTTTCTTCTCGACCCCGTCGAGCTGGCCAACCGGGTGGGGTTTCTGGTAGATCGGCCGGACAGAGTCACTCAGGGAAGACTCAACGTCTGCGGGCCTGCGGCCTTCTTGCGGGTGTGGATTCCCCGTGATCCACTAGGGTTCGTGAATCTAGCTCTGGGGCTCTATGAGAAGGGCCACGGTTATCTCGGGAAGCGCAGGATTGAGCCCGGTGATGACCTGAGGAGCCAGAAATGGCAGCCTTCCTGGCAGTGTGAGACCGCAGATTGGATGGTGACGAGTTCGCTTAGGGACGACGAGAATTGGCTGTTGGACTTCGAGGGGACGCCGGAAGAGGACGTCTCCGCAATAACGACGCCGGGCGAAGTGGCCGAGTGGCTCAGGGAGAGCCAAGTCTACAGACATGTGCGCGACGAAGGAAACCTGTTCATGAACAAAGGAGCGAAGCACGCCTTGGGTTTGACGCCCGATCTGGCCACGGACGTCATCGTCCTCATCAATGCGCGTATCCTCCCCGACGGCTTCCCAAAATCCTGGTATGATTTCGTTCTGAACTGGTTCCCGAGCCATTACATCGTTTTGTTGTCGTGGATCCGAGAAACCTCTGATCGCAAGCTGGCGTTCCAATACTGGACATACGGTCAAACACCTCCTCCGGCGGTGATTCCCGCAAAGACCTTCGACGACGGGTACTTCGGAGCGGTGATCGCCCAGACCTAGGGGCTCGACGCGTTCGAGCGGATGCTCGGACGGAGCTTCATGGAGACGGCGATGGGGAGCGTGTTCGACCCCGCCCGGATCCTGCACAACTCCCTGTGGTGGATGACCGCGAAGGCGAGCGATCGCGACGACCTGTACACGGTCGAGTTCCCGGACCCGATCGTGAAGCACCCGCAAGGGTGGAAGCACCGCGTGTGGCTGGACCACATCCTCGTGTCGCCGGACCTGCAAGCTGCCGCCAGCCCCGTCCGGTACGTGGCGGGCTTCGGGAGGATCGCCGCGAAGGACGCGACGGCGCGGGCCGCGTCCGACCACTTCGCCGTGTACTGCGACGTGGAGGCGACGTAGTCTGCGGAGGAGGACGGCCTGATGGCCCCCGTCAACCAGCAGGGTGTCCACGTCGTAGCCGGCTTGAAGGTGCGCGCTGCAGGAATCGTGCCGCTCCAGAGAAGGACTACCCCCCGTCAGCTTCCAAGACCACGACTCGAGAGATGTACGTTGGCAGATCGCTCTTGAAAGAACGACAGGATGCCCGCCTCGTCTGCAAACGCGTCTTGGTAATGATCCAGGTGGGCCGTCGCATGAATCAGACGGCTCCCGAGCCTTGGCGGCGTCGAGAGCTCCGGTTGTCTCAGGTTCGGCGAACTGCCGATACGCTCCCACGCGAATCGCTACAGAACCGCAAGTGTCTCTTTCTCAAGGTTCATCAGCGTTCCCCGCTCCGATTCGAGCCTGCCTATGGCCCTCTTCAGGGCCCTCCTCGCTTTCTCCCGGCCGACTGGCGAGCTCCTTGCGCCGTCCGCGAGGTCACACAAGGATTTCAATCTGGACGTTAGGTGGTCGGCCAATCTGCTTTCGCCCTCCAACACGTCTGAGACCAGACTCCAGAAGGCATTCGCGTCCTGAATCGAGAGTCGAGAAAGGATGCCACTGGGGATGGTCCTCATCTCAGAGCTTGCAGCTCGAAGACCGTGGCATAGACGGACCTCTCGCTCCACCGCATGCCAGTCCTCTGCCAACCCTAGTTTCTGCAGTTCATTCGCGAACTTGGTCGGCTCCTGAAGTTCTGGGTTGAAATAGATGTCGCGAAGACGATTGTCCACGAGCAAGATCGCCGAATCCAGCAGTCGAAAGGTGTCTCCAAGGACGGCGCGGTATCGACTCCTCTCCGCTTTCGGGAGGTTCACCAGTTTCCCTGCAATCGTGCTTACAGTCCCCACAGCCTCTCCGAAAACGCTTTGCGCAGCCATCCGAACGACCCCCAGCGAGCCGAGGGGATCACCGCGCCCCTCCATATGCCCGCCCATGGACATGGGCCATTCGGGTACAAGAATCTGCCGCAGCGCAAGAGGGTCGCATCGCCTTCGCGGTGTACTGCGACGTGGAGCGTGAGACTCCGACGGAGGCTCGATCGCAAGCAACCGGCAAGTACCTCAGGATTCGCAGGCTGCGACCGCGCATGCTGGGACCTGCTCGGGGACAGAAGGACTGCCGATTGTCCTCGATTTTCGATTCCCGCTGCCCTGATTTGCGCCAGCCAGTAATGGATGCCCGGCTGCCAGTGTCGTTCGATGGATTGCTGAGTCCCGCGAGGACGCTCGGCAAAAGGCTATATGAATCGCACTGCTACCAAACATGGCGTGACCACCCGAGGACGAGGTCGACCGACCTACTTTGAACAGCATCTCGACATGGCGAAGATGGCCTGGGGTCCCGTGCTTGAGATCTTGGGAGCTCGGGAGATGGAGACGATGGACGAAACCCCCTATGTCGAGGAGCCTGTCCATTTCAAGTTGGGCGAGAGCATCATCGAAGCCGAGCTTCACAAGGGTCGTCGTGATGAGGACGTTCGCTGGCTCTCGGTCGATGAAGTGGTAAGGATTCACGACGAGATGATTCAGACCTTCGGTGGGGCAACCGGCATGCTCGACCTCGGCAAAGTCGAATCCGCTCTGGATCGCGCGCGTCACTCTAGGGTCTACGCGGAGGATCTTTTCCCTACGATTCTCCACAAGGCCGCGTCGATGATGCATGATGTGCTCGTATACCATCCGTTTGCCGATGGTCAGAAGAGGACTGGGCTGTCGAGCGCCTTCATTTTCCTGGGCTTGAACGGCTATTCGTTATGGTCGAGGAATGTTTCAGACGAGGTTCACTTCGCGATTGAGGTGGCGAAAGGGCAGCACGACGTCGAGGAGGTCACGCGCTGGCTAGCAGACCGAATCGCGCCACCCTCTGCCCTTGGTGAAAACGAGATTGAGCGTCTGTTGAAGATGGTCCGCCCTCACGAGCGTCAGTGTCATCGATGCCAGAGGTACCTAAGAATCCGGGCCTATCGAACGACTTGCACCGGATGCGGGGCCGAGTATAAGGTATTGATTCGTTGTGGAGCAGTCAAGGAATCTGCGCCTGGGAAGAAGGAATTCAAGGCAACAATCGGCTTGAGCAGGATTGGAGCGTGGTCCTCGACTGGCCCGTCATTTGCGGGAGCGAGCTTGAAGCCCTCGCTGAGGTGGGGTGCCCTGCAGGTCAACAAGGTTTCGGGCCCGCCTGTCGCGACGATTCTCATTGGGGATCCGGCCCCCCCACTTCCACGCGAACGCTACGTGACTGCCGTGACAGTGTTGAATGACGGCCCGACGCCACTCCGCGCGACGAAGGCGTGGGTCCACCTCTCCGAGCGATGGCTCCAATTGCCGTGGACGATTCCGAACTCTGATGGCTCGCGACAGGCCAAAGATCTAAACCCTGGGGATGAGGAGTCATTCGAAGTCTGTGCTTTCCAAATCTGGGATCGTTCTGTCGTGTTGCCGACGGAGCATGGCTGGCCAGAGAATCCGCGTCGCTTGGAGGTCGCCCCCGCGGACATAAGGCTCAAGGTTACAACGATGGAAGGAGCCACCCTTGGGCCGAGGGCTGCCAGTATCTCCCTCGAGGTGGGAACCGCAGACCCTGCAACGCCGCTGGTGACTTGGAGAGAACCCTGACTTTGAGGACCCCTGCGATCAGGATTGAACTCCACGGTCGCCTTAATGACGGCCAGCCCCCAAGCGTCCAAGAACCGCCCCGCCAGCAGCGAACACATCGACACTTGCTCCGGACTCGGCGTCTCATCCGGACAATCGGGGAGAGGGTTTCCGGCCGTCCCAGACATAGTCCGGGACATCTTCGTAGACGTTGGTGCGCTCCGTTTCCTGGGTACGCCTATTCTGCTCCGCCAAGGCCCTGATTGTATCTTTCCGGAACATCCAGTAGTGAATCCTCCACTCTCGGCCATCGTATAGCGTGGTTTCCTCGCGCTCTGTCGTCAGGATTCCCGAGTCCTCGAGCATGTAGAAAGCATCTCGGTCCTCGGGCTCAAGAACATTGTCAATCATGGAATCCGAATACCCGAAGAAGTTCAGGACATGCGCTGCCATCGCGCGGGCCTCCTCCTCCCGCATGCCGGCCCGATCGATTGACTGCTTGATCGCCCGGGTGAGTTCGTCCACAGTAAGGGGTCCCGTTGGACGACGGGGCTCTTCTGCCACCAGACCGCGGCACGAGTGCCAGAACGGGCTGTTTCGCGACTTCTCGATTTCGAGCATTTCCTGGAATGCGCGCAAGACATACGGAGACTTGTCGCCAACAATTCGCTGTACTACACTGTAGGAAGCCTCTGGCGCATCTCGCCAGACCTCACGCGCGGCTTCCAGCGCAACTACCCGCTCCGTTGGAGAGGCTTCCTCGACCCGACGCAGGAGTTTCCTGAAAGCGTCTGGCGAATTTGACAAGACTCTAATTGCGATTCGGAGAAACTTGGCGTTAGGTTCCGCCTGAGCGGAAGACACTGCCCTCGTGACGAGGTTCGCGAGCGATGAAACCTCGAGCCCTTTTTCGTGCTGTACTATCAGAGACATCAGGGCTTGGGCCGCTTCGTGTCGCGTCCGGGCGAAAGCGGTCGAAAGCCTGGCCAGCGCCCGTTTAGGCATCTGACTGGTCCGAGAGAGAGTTAGTAGTACCGTCCTCTGGAATCCCGCTTCCGACCGGTCGTACATATCGTCGAATTCCTCAGCGAGTACAGATCCGACCGCGTCGAAGAATCGCACTAGAGCCAGAGTGCCGCAGAAGTTGGCCTCTTCTTGCCGGGACTTGACGAGGAAATCCACCCCATCCTCAAGGAGCATCCGGTTCTCAGGATGCGTGGCAACGAGCATGATAGAATCGTCGATTGCCGTGTCCAAGTACTCGAACCTGCCGCCATCTTGACCCTCGATTCTTATGTAGTTCCCGAGCAGCAAAGTTTTGGCCGATTCGAAGGGGTCAAGCAGATTTGACGAAAGGTGCCTTCTCTCGGCGATGTGAAACCACATATCGTTGAACACTGACGGAGCTGTTTCCAGCCGGGGCAGCACGTTTGCGAGGAAGCAAAGCAGCCGCGCGTGCAGAGGCAGACCGCGACTCATCTCAGACCCCAGTTCCTCGTGGTAGGTCTGGGCTTTCTGGCAGGATTCCTCCAAGTCCTTAACAGATGAGTCCTTCAGAGAATGCCCGGAAAACAGCCGAATTTCAAAGGGTGTCGTAAGCCGAGGTAGAATCGAGCCGAACACGTACGAGTTAAGGCGTCTGTTCTTGCGCCATCGAACTCCGAACACTCGGGCGTATTTCCTAAGCATCTCCTCTCTCGCGGAATCATCGTATGTCGCATTTCCGCTGGAATCGGTCTCGAATCTTACCGAGATACCATCCAGACCATGGGTACGGCCCTCCACGCTGCTCGCCAAGACCGTGGATCTCGACGTGATGATGAACTTGGAACGCCCCTTCCTTGCCAACGCGAGCAAGGAGCGGAGGCTTGAAAGAGGCAGGGATCTCAAGTCTGTCTCCGTCCTGCCGAACGGATCTTCTATGAGGTATGCGATTCTTCGCCGCAAGTTCGCGAGAACCTGCTCAGGATGGTAGTCTGCTGGATGACGTATCCATGCAACGTCGTATCCCTGCTTGTAAAGTTGATAAAGAATGTGAACTGCCGTGAATGTCTTGCCGGTGAATGGCTTTCCGACGAGCACGACTGCGTTGGCACGCTTGAGGTTCTCCCAGATAGCTCGGTATCCGGTAGGGGGGATGTACAAGTCCTCCATTCGCCAGAACGTATTGCGTACCTGTCCAATCGAACCTTCTTCGCCCAAGGATGTAAGGAATAGAGCGCGAGGGTCTTGTGCCCCGGGGCTTGTCCTCAGTATCGCTTTCCGAGCGTCCCTTCTGAGGTCCTGGAACTTGGAAGCGAGGACAAACATGCCTTTCATATGGTCGAGAATTACATCTTTGGACGGAAGGTCGTCCAAGCGCTGCTTCCCGATAGCGTCAACTACGATGTGTGTCTTTCCATCTGTGACAACTGCGTAGAGAGCGGGGGTTTCAAGGACGAGGGCATAGGAGACGGCTTGTTTGATATCGTCCTCAAGAGAGGAGTCGGGCCTTTTTGCTTCAACAACTACCATCGGACTTCCTTCGAGACGAATGACAATGTCTGGATAGATTGTGTGAAGCCGTCGGCCGTAGGCGATTCGCAGTCCATGGTTGAACTCCATCAGGTCTTCGGTATACCCCTTGGCCTTCAGCCATGGCAAGACCAGTTTCACAACGGCATCCATCTCGGAAGGTTTCGTGCTCCGGGTCATGGCAGCTAGCTTTCCATTCTGGTCAATGCCGCCCGAGGAACTTTAAGCTAGCGGAGGAACGAGTGATTCCCAGGTGGGTGTAGGGGAAATCTAGATCGGGCCCGGTGCAGCCGCTGCGGGGGTTCGATCTGCCTCGGCAGAATCGAGCACGCATTGGGCCTGGCATGGCGCTCTCCAGTCCTACGGAACCGATGCGTCTGGACCGGACGAACTCGTACAGATGAAGGCGCGCGGGCGCTGGACAGATAACCGTCGAGCGTGCGCTTGATTCTGATTGGTGTCCATTCGGCGTCCGTCGGCACACCGCCGGACAACGGCAAGCTACGCCAAAGGGCAGTCTTTCGAGGGCCACTGGCAAGCCCCCCGGCTACGGACGAGGCGCTTCAGGGCCTTTCCGGTACCGCATCTGCACGTATCCGCAAGGTCTAATGCTTTGTACCGTTCCCGGTCCCCTGCCGTGAATGAAGCGATAGAGAAGTTCCGTGAGGCGGCCGAGCCTCTCCTCGGGGATTACCAGAGCATCGAGGTGTACCTCATCGCTTTTCGGTGGCGGAAGTATTGGCTGAACCTAGCGACACGCGCGGTTCTTGACCCCCGAGAGCCGAGGAGCTTCAAGTTTCTCGGTCACAAGGGGTTGAGGGAGCTCATCGTTGACGCTGATGTGGTTCCCGTCTCCGAACTCGATCGCCTCACCGGAGCATTTGAAACGGGAAGGATCGAGTGGAAAGGGACGACCGTATGTTGTGCGAGAGTCGAACAAGGGGAGCCTCGGTTGCCATACACGCCCTATTACAGGAGGTACCCTAGAGTCTGGAGTGAGCGGAATCTTGGCATCGATGTTCACTGCCACGCCCTATCCGGATGGGACTCGACAATGCACTCGACGATTGGCGCGGACGGCTTCGCCATACTGCAGTCAGATGTCGCTTCCCTCCCGCGGCCCTACAGGGGCGTTGGTGATCTTGTACGGTCGCACGTTGGGCGAGAGGATGTGGACAACGAATCCGCCGGCAGCATCCTGGAAATTCTCGCACCTGCATGGCTCTGTTTCGATTCCAGCTCCCTCCTCCAGTCCGGAAAGGTGAATGTCAAGGCAGTGATGCGTGAAGGCCTGCAACCCGGGGATGCCTCCGTGGGCGTTGTTCAATCCAACGGCGCGGGCGTTGTCCGTCGGGGCCGCACTGGCCTCAAGGTCGATGGACGAAAGAAAGCGGGTTGGGTCGCTCTCGCCGTAGAGATGCCGCTGGACACGCGGGCGGAGATGGTTTCGCTCTTGCTGTCGTACCGGGGAGAGCTTGTCGATGAGAGGGATCTTCACTTGAACCTTCAGGGACGTCTGAACCCGAGGATGCAGTCGTACAAGGCCATTGACCCGGAGCTGCGCCAATTCCAGGAGGCTCTGCTCGGGAAGGCCAAGGACCCAGGACGCGCGTTCGAGCGAGCATTTCTCGCCCTGTTTTCTTTCCTAGGATTCTCATGCATCCACATCGGCGACAACGAGAGGAATCCTGACGTTCTGGCTTGGGGATTAGACCCTGCGCTTGTCTTCGTAGTCGAATGCACGATCGGGGAACCGGACTTGAGGAACAAGGCGACCAAGTTCTCCGCTCGGCTTAGACACGCGCGGGCGTTCTCTCCTGCGAGCAACGTAGTTGGCCTTCTCGCTACGGTTCTGAAACAAGAAATGGTGAACCCGGCCGACCGAGACCGGCTGAGGAACGATAGGGTCGTTCTGATTGATGCGGAATGCATTCAGCGTCTCCTCCAGTTGGCGAATCGTGGTCGGAGCGTCGACGAAGCCATCGAGTTCCTCCAGCAGATGGCCCGCACTCAAGGTCTGGAATCTTGGAAAAGGGTTCGACCCTAGGCCGAACCTCACAGCGACGAACACCTCGGGACCTGACCCATCCGGACACGGACGCGACGGAACCGAGCAACAATCGCAGCGCGTTTGGACAGGCTCCTAGAATCCCCCACCCTCATTTCGTCCCTGGCACCGTTCCCTCGCGATGGGGGGTTCCTTCCTTCCACTTCTCCGTTCTGATGATGGGGAGTCCGGTTGATGGTTCGATCTCTACGGTTGCCATCTTCGCCGCGGGCAAGATGCTCCACCGGACGTGAAACTCCGTCTTGCCACTCTTGAGTCGATGGGTGACTCTTTCCTCCATGCTCCCCCCGCCAGGGAACAGATCACCGAGGCGAGACTGAAGCTGCTCGTTCCGGAGGTGATCGTCCCGCCACCATTCATGGACCCTTGCGGAGCACCACGCGTACACGAAGTGAGTTGGTTCGTTGGTCTTTGGCTTGTCCCCGAACTGTACCCACGCCTGGCGAGCCTTGAGAGAGATGGGATCGCCACGGAGCGATTGCGCGATGGCAGTTGGACATGTCCGAAAGAAGTAAATCAGGTCGATGAAGTGCTGCCAGCGGGCGAAGCCGACCGCGAAATAAGCTGGGAATGGCGGAATTGCGTACTCCCGAAGCTGCCGTTCCCAACATGGCCAGAATTGCTCCATGCTCTCGGACGCGTGCAGGCATGCGAGGGTCGCCTTCGCCACGAGATGGGCCTCGTATCGTTCGCCCAAGTACTGCTGGACGATCTCGCAGTCGAGCTTAGCGCGGAGGCCCAAGGCGAACCGTCCGAACAGATTGCACAAGTGACGGACGCCATGATGGTTGAGGTAGAATTGAAACGCGCGGGTGAAGACGAAATCATCCCATTGTGGCGTTCCCACGAATGCGCGCAAAGCGTTTTCGAGAACCCCGAGAGCAGCATCTCGCGTGCGCTGCGCGACACGGTACGCAGGAGCCTCTGGACGGAAGTGGGGATCACGGGTCCACGGATCGGTGTGACCTTGGTCTCGGAGCGTGCCAATGGTGGTTCGTTCGAGGTAGGTTGGCACTAACGCGTTGAGTGCCTTCTGTACGTCGTGGGATCGCCCCACATGGCTCATCGGATGCCACTCGTCCGGACGCTCAAGGAAGTACAGGAGCGCGGTTCGTTGCATCGGACCCAAGGACCTCTGCCGGTCCAATTGCCCGCTTGGCATTTAGGTTGTACAGCGCTCGTTCAGCCTTCAACCTTCCCTCGAAAACTTGAGTGAGTTTCGAGGCAGGCCTCATCCGGTAAGGCACGCTGAGACTCATTGTGCCCTCGCTCAAACGGCGCGGAAGACGTCGCCATCAGACAAGAGACAAGCTCGTGGAATTCCTCGTCAATGTGCTGACAACCTTGGCTGTGGCCCTACTAGCCGAACTGTTGCGAGGCTAGGCTAGGCTGGACTTTCTTGAGCCGCTCGTATCGTGCCGTTGACAGTCGGCTGACCGCCCTTCATCCCGTCGGGTCGGCCTTCACCGAGAGGGATTGGCTCGAGAAGGCCCACAAGACCTCGAAGCGGCGGGCTGGAACGTGGACGTCGTCTGGGGCGAGCTCGACCGCCGACGGGAGATTGTGGTCGCCGCGAACGAGGGAGGAATGGACCGCTTCACCAAAAGAATCATGTACCCCCTCGACGGGAAAACCAAAGTTCACCCCCTCACCGACGCACATGCCTGCGGCCAGCCAACCGCTTGGGCGGGAGGTGAGTGCACAAAATGGCGCTATCGGAAACGCAGATCTTCGGGTTCGCGGAGAACGTCCTGAAGCTCATCGAGAAGGAGAGGACGGTCCTGAAGAAGGGCGGCATGGACGTCGACGCGGTGATCGAGGCCCTGAAGTCGCTGATGGAGGCGGCGAAGGTCGCGAATGCGAACCAGCACGACATGTTCCGCCAGTCGAGGGCCTCGACGGAGGTGTCCGTCCGGATGACCCGCCAGCTGTACGTCGGGACGTCCGGGTTCCTGGACATGTCGATCGCGGCGGCGGGCAAGGACACGGACGAGTCGGAGGAGTTCCGCACCCTCCGCAGCCGCGTCTCGCGGCCCCCGCCGGCCGAGGAGCCTCCCGAGGAGGTCGCGAAGGTCCAGTCCTGAGCGACCTGAAGTCGAAGAGATCCGGCGCAGGACCCGCGCCGGGTCTCACATTTTCCAATCGAATGTTCACCAAAGAACGGAGGCCATGCGGGACCCTCTTTTCGATGCTTTCTATCTTTAGGAGCTATCGAGCAGGGTGTGCGCACATTCGAGCTCATGTCGTTCGCATGTGGGCAGGATCCGTTCGAGTCCTCACGGAACTCCGTTCCACCGTACAGGTCGGCCGGGACCCCCTCTGAGGGCCGTTCGAGGCCGAACGGGTCCGGCGCGCGTTCTCCGTGACCTCGGTAAGATTCGAACGAGGATCGTTCGTAGGCGCGCGATGTCGGTTCGTCCCGTGCAGGGACTGCGCGCACCCGCGAAGGACCTGTGAGAGGTCTTCTACACCCGGTTCGAATGCGCATGAGGTCCATTCGAGGTCGAACACACGTGCTTCGAACGCGCGCACACCCTGCGCGGATCCATGGAAACCCGCGTCGTGGGACGCCTGAAACACCCCGATTTGGCGGCAACCCTGCGCGGATCCGAACGCACCCCGCGCGGTCCCGAACCGGTTCCGCGCGAGTGCTCCCGAAGTTCAGTTCGATTCATCCGGGAGGGACTCGGACGTCCCCGAC
>Ga0209341_10002469_pt1 | contig 17557 bp, 21 predicted proteins | sample RifCSP13_2_FD_184020 | JGI IMG/M metagenome (GOLD analysis project Ga0209341, IMG submission 184020) | Soil microbial communities from Rifle, Colorado - Rifle CSP2_sed 13_2 (SPAdes) (version 2) | ecosystem: Environmental > Terrestrial > Deep subsurface > Rock core/Sediment | place: Rifle... | reverse complement strand
TATTTGGACATAAAACGGGCAAAAAACGGCAGGTTTAACTAGAGGATGGAAAGCATAGCGGAAGACCAGGTCCGTGCCACTACCCACTCGGGCCCCGGGCTCAACTAGAAATTCCGAACACGGAAAAGAGTTTCCCGAACGAGGAAAAGAGTTTCCCTTGTAGGTGGAGGCCGGACGTCACTATTCCTGACTTTTCACGGCTCTCCCCAAGCGGTGAATCAGCTCTCCCATGCCTCGCCCTCGGGAGCACCCCGGCCGAGTTTGTCCGGGAGTGGCTCGCCATTCGGCGTGAATTCGAGCGAGACGGAGTTGATGCAATATCGCTCGCCGGTTGGCGGCGGGCCGTCGGGAAAGACATGCCCCTGATGCGCACTGCAACGCGCGCAAACAATCTCGGTGCGGATCATGCCGTAGCTGGTGTCGCGAACCGATCGGAGGTGGTTATCTGAAAAGGGACTGGTAAAGCTCGGCCAGCCAGTGCCGCTTTCGAACTTCGTGCTGGCTTTGAACAGGGGCAGTCCACAGAGACGGCAGGTGTACACTCCCCCCCGTTTCTCCTCGAGGAAGATACCGCAGAAGGGCGCCTCGGTGCCGTGCTCGAGCAGCACACGCTTTTCGTCCTCGCTGAGATCGGCAACCAAGGCTCGCAATTCGTCTTTGCTGGGCGGCGTAAGATCGAACTTGAGCGCGTCTTTCATTCCAGGCCCTCGTGGCGCTATTTGTCGGGGATGACAATCTCCTTCTCCGACGTATCGACGACGAATATGGCCAGCAGCCGCGCAGGCTTCGTCGAGCTGGCGTTGGCGCTTACCTTATGGTGGTCGCCGGGCACCTCCGTCCAGCTTTCTCCCGCCTTGTAGACATGCTCGGGCGCGTCGTTGACCTTGCTGCGAATCTCACCTTCCAGCACGGTTGCATAGATGAAGGCCGAGGCGGGATGGCGATGTGAGGGCGACGCGGCATCTGGACCGTATTCAACGAGCACCGCACGCATGCTCTTACCCGGCACGTTGGGCAGCTCGCGGTCAAAGATTTGCGTCACCTTCGACGCCGGGGCATTCGTCTCCTGCGCCGCCACGTTTGTCGATAGCAGCGAGGCGCCTGCAAGCAGCAGCAAAGCGATCTTCTTCATGGTGACTCTCCTTTTTGACGAGGGGTTCAGCATTAGACGCGTGCCCAATCGGCAAATCGTGTCGGTCCAGCAATGAATTGGCCCGAGGGGGCAAGACCGTCTTTGTCGAGAACCGCTCCGAAGTACTTCACATTGGGATCGGGAATGACCTTCCGTTGGTCGCCCTTGGACGACAGAAACGACTGGATGAACTCGGCCATGCTGGAGGCTTCGGGGCCCGCCAGCTCGACAACGCCGTTCTTCGGCTGCGCAGTCGCGATCTCGGCCAGAGTGGCGGCCACATCGTCCGCCGCGACAGGCTGGAACTTGGAAGGCGACATATAGACTTCGTTCCCCTTCGTAGCACCGTCCGCGATCGCATTGAGAAACTCAAAGAACTGCGTCGCGCGCAGCACCGTGTAAGGGACGCCGCCAGCTTCGATCATCCCTTCCTGGGCGTGTTTTGCGCGCAGGTACCCGCTGTCGCGGATGCGATCGCAACCAACCACCGATAGTGCGATGTAATGCGAGACGCCTGCTGCCGCGGCGGCGCTTAACAAGTGCCCCGTCGATCTCCGAAAGAAATCCAGTACGGCATTGTCCTCGAACGACGGGGAGTTCGTGACGTCGACGACGACGTTCGCTCCGGTGAGTACCTCTTTGAGGCCCTCGCCGGTGAGGCTATTGACTCCGGTAGACGGCGAAGCCGCCACGACATCGTGTCCGCGCGACTGGAGCTTGGTTGCAAGCTTGCGACCGATAAGGCCGGTCCCGCCTATGATTACGACTTTCATTTCTACGCTCCACGAAACGAGGTTGGCATTGCACGGCTAATATTTAGCACGGCATTGAGCCGAGAGGCGCCGCTACAGCCCGGCCTGGATGGCCTTGAGCAGCCGGAAGCGCATCGCGCTGTTGTTGCTCTTGAGCGCGATCACGAAGCGCACCCGCCCATGCTTTGAGGTGTCGGCGTAACCCGCCAGCGTGCGGACGCCGGAGAAGGTGCCGGTCTTGAAGAGGGTGCCGCGCCCGCTGCGGAGCAGGGTGGCATGCGGCTCGAAGAGGTCGAGCACCTGGGCGAGGCCGCGCGCCGTGAAGCGGTTGTCGCGGCTGATGCCGGAGCCCTCCTCGAGATGGATGGACTCGGCGAGGCCGTTGGCGGCAAGCATGTCGTTCGCGACCTTGAGCGATTTCTCGAGGCTGACGGGTCCGCCCAGGGTCCCCCCGATCTCCAGGAAGACCTGGTTGGCGATGTAGTTGTTCGAGCCGATGAGCAGCTGGGTGAGGATCTGCGAGAGAGTGCGGGACTGGCGATGAACATAGACCGGCTTCATGCCCTCGGGCACCGTTCCGGTCGAGATCTCGCCCTTGACGCTGCCGCCTTCCCGCTCGATGAACGCGGCGATCAGCTCGCCGGCATATTTCAGGCTCACCGCCGGATCCTTGCTCAGGCTGATGCGGCCGCGGCCCTGGGGGCCCCGCGCCTGGAACTGGCTGATCGCGAGCGGCGTGATCGGCGTCTGCTGCTCGGCGGAGCGGACCGTCTTGCCCTTGCGCACGGCGCTGATCGTGTTGAAGTTCACCGCGAGCGCCGAGTTCAGCGCGTCATAGGCCTCGCTGGTGTTCTCGATGCCCGGTATGCGGAGGTCGGAGGGGTAGTAGCTCGCATCGAGCACGATGCCAGCGATCGGCTCCTTGCCGATGGCGGCGACCAGCTCCTTCGCGAGCGGCGCAAGCTCCTCGGAGATCAGGAAGGGATCGCCGCCCCCGCGCACATAGAGCTTCCGGTCGCCGTCCAGGTAGAAGCTTGTCTCGAAGCGGTAGTCGGCGCCCAGCACCTCCATCGCCAGCCAGGCGGTCACAATCTTGGTGACGGAGGCCGGGACGAAGGGCTGGTCGGCGTTCTGAGCGACCAGCTCGTTGCCCTTCTCGTCCATCACGAGCACCAGCCCCGATGGAGCCAGCGCCGCGACCTTCTCCTTGGCGCCGGCCAGGGCCTGGGCGGGCAGCAGGAGCAGGGCGAGGGCAAGCAGACGAGACCACATGGCGACTCCAGTGCCTACCCCGGCCCCCTATTTCATCGTGATGGCGAGGCCGCTCAGATCGACATTCGCCATCAGACCGACCTGCCGGCCTTCAAGCTCAAGCACCGCGCCCTTCTGATTGGCAAGCACGATCGCGCGGGCGCCTCGGCCGACCGCAAGGCCTGCGCCTGCCGCGCCATAGACGCCGGCAACATCGGAGGCGCGGCTGATATTGCTCACCCGGCCGCGCAGCACGGTTTTCGATCCGCCGAACACGAGACCATAGTCGATGCCGCCGACCGAAAGTGGATAGCTTCGTCCGCGGAAGCTGAGCGTGCCGTAGCCGCCCGAGCCGCCGATGATCCAGCCAGCCTTGTAAACTGTGAGTACAATGCTGCCGCTGTCTGCGCGCGCATCCTGAACCCCGACGGCGAACAAGGCGATCAGCGCAATGAAAACGCCTCGGAACATCGTTGGAACTTGCATGGCTTTCCCTCCATTGTTTCAGTCGGTGAGGCGATACCTGTGCCAGCCTACAGGCTTGGCTGCCTTGACGAAACGTCAAGAATGTCGTGGAGCCGAACAATCGCAAACCATTCTGGATGGCCGGAGCGCCCTTGCGCTAGGCAAGATGACTCTCGCTAGAGCCGTGCTAAAGAGCCCCCATGTATCTCGGCGCCATCATTCTGCTGATGCTGGTGCTGCCGCTGATCTCTGTGGCGGCCGAGGCGCCGATGCTGCCCGACGCGGGTGCGCTGATGGGGCTGATCGGCAAATGGTTCACCTTCTGGGGCGTGGGCGTGCGGCTGTTCCTTGCGGGTGCGATGCAGGTGTTCCGGCCGCAATTCACCGCCGAGGATATTTTCGAGATCGGCGATCCCGCCGCCCAGGTCATCGTGCGCGAGATCGGCTTCGGCAATCTGGCGATGGGCACGCTCGGAATTCTGAGCTTGTTCTTTCCGGACTTTCTGGTGCCGGCGGCAATCGCCGGCGGCCTGTTCTTCGGGCTCGCAGGGATCGGGCATCTCGCGCGCAAAGACCGAAATCTCAAAGAGCAGATCGCGCTCGTCTCAGACCTCGGCATCTTCCTCGTGCTCGCCGCTTTCGTCGCCAGCCGCCTTCTTGTCATTCCCGCGCAAGCGGGAATTCAGTAACCCCTGTGCTCGCAAATAAGCGAAGGCGGTGATTACTGGATCGCCCGGCCCTTCGCCCGCCGAAGGCTTCAGGCCGCACGTCGCTGCTTGTCATGCTTCGGGCCGCAGGCGGGTCAAGCCGGGCGATGACATCGTTGGTTCAAAAAGGGGCCGCAGCGCACGTCTCGATGGGTGCTTGTCATCGAAACGCGCGCCGCGGCGTCCGCAGGGCGGAGAGGAGCTGGGGGGAGCTAGTGAACCGCCCTGTATCTACTCACGGCCTAAGACCCGCCATCAAGGCTCTGGTCACGGCCGGAGACACGTCAATCTCCGCCAGACCGTACTTCTCGTGCCATTTGGGGCCCGGTCCGCGCATGTAGTGCAGCTCGGGCCGATAGGGATCGAACAGAGCCTTTGTCAGCGTATGCCAGAGCTGGTGCCCCGCCGCGGAGTTCATGGCGGAGGTTGCGTCGGTTGAGAGAGAAGTGCCCCTTATCCATGCCATTTTCGGTTATCCCACTGATCACGCACTGTTACAAAGTGTTTCAAACGACCATTTGAAATTCAAACACTCGTTTGTGACCAAAGAATGACCGACAAGGAGACTCCGGCAGGAAATTTGCGGCGGCCTTGGCGGCGTGCCGCCCGCGCCGCGGCCGTGACGCCCAGCAATTTGCAATTGGGTCCGCGCCCGCGTATGCTAATTCAAACGCTTGTTTGAATTCTCAGGATGCCATGAGCCGCCCCGCTGAATACACGCGCCACAACATCATGAAGGCCGCCGTCGCTCTGTTCGCCGAGCGGGGCTACGACGGCACCAGCGTTCGGGCGATCGTCTCCAAGGCCCGTGTCAATCAGGCGGCGATCAACTACCACTTCAAGGGCAAAGAAGGACTCTATACCGAGGTGCTCAAGGTCGCTTTCGAAGGCTATTTGCGGCTCGACAATTTCGACCTGGAGAAACTGAAAGCCCTGCCGCGCGAGGAGGCTTTGCGCAGCTTTTTGCGCCAGCAGCTTCACCCCCTTCTCGCCCGGGAGGAGGTTAGCCGCTACATCCGCATCTTTGCCTGGGAGAACGTCCGCCCGAGTAAGGCGCTGCGCAATTTCGTGACCACGAGCGCAACGCCGTTTATGGCCAGCGCGACCGATCTCGCGCGGCGCTTTCTCCCGCCGGGCGCGTCGGACCAGGATGCCACCTGCGCCGCCATCTGGTTGATGGGGCAATGCAGCGTGTTCGTGCGCAATCGCGATCAGTTCAAGCAGCCGCCGTTCAACCTGAAAATCGACGAGGCCTTCGTCGAGCGGCTGACCGATTTCATCAGCGCATTGGCGCTGAAGGGCCTGGCGCCGTCCGATGACAGAGCGCCGCTTCCGGCGTCCTAGCTCGTTCATCGCTGGCCAATCAGCAACCCGGCGACAGCTGGCAGCCGTTGCTAGCGGTGCAAAGACAGGCTTGTAGCCAGACGATAGGTGCCGGATTTCTCGTTGAACTGCACGATGTTGATCGAGTGACCCGCATTAGTGAGCTTGATGCTCATGCGGCCGCGGAACTTGTCGCCGGTGATGACGGCATGAACAATGTCGTTCTTCGCCGTGCCGGTCACGCCACCGCTCGCGTCATAGACGCTCTCATTCCAAGAGCCTCTGATCTTGCCGCCCTTGTCGGTCAGCTTCAGGTTGGTGTTGATCTCGTAGTCATCGCCGGTGCAGCTCAGGGTCTGAGTGATCTTGCTGCCGGCGGTCTTGTACGTCGCCTGGCAGCTCACCTTTTTGGGCTGGCCATCCTTCAGGAGGACCGTGCCGCCACCTTTCCAATCGCCGCTTAGTTGATCGAAGGGATTGGGTGGGGTCGCCGCACCGCCTGGCGTGGCCAAGGAAGCGGCGAGGAGAAGTCCCGTAAGAGTCAAAAACACGCGATATCCCATGCGTATTCCTCTGTTCGAGAGCGAAAATCAGCCTGGAAAACAGGACTGAAATAGGCGGCAGAAAGCGTAGATCGGAAGAGAGTAGTCCGATTTCCGCGGCGACCATATGTTCTGTTTTTGGCACTCAGCACCAAGTGGATGTCTTGCCTGAGCGGCGCAACAGACTCCATCCCTCCCCTCGATGGGGAGGGTGGCGACCCCGGACTTGATCCGGGGGCGCCGGGTGGGGTGAGACTGTGCCCCCACCCCGACGCCGCCGTTGGCGTCGTCGGACCTCCCCGCAAGGGGGAGGTATGGAGCAAGCGGCGAAGCAGCGAATGATGCGTCCTATGACCCCACTTATCCCCGCCTCTCGAAGCTGCGTTAGAATGCACCCATCCATCGTCCATGAGGACGCGAGCTGCAGACCGTCTGTGTCTTGGGATGAGGGGTGCGGCGCCTGAGGTGCCGGCGGACACAAGGGGCCCGAGACAAATGGCAAGCCCTGACCCCCGCCGGCAGGGTAACGGACCAGCCTCAGGGGTCCTAACCCGCTGTCGCCTGGCGCTGTAAGGCCCAGGTCTAATCTTCCGCGTATTTGAGCGCGGGGGAAACAGAGGTAAGGCGCACGGCATGGGCCTAAAATATCGCCGTATAAGCGGGGCGCCGAGAGGCTGCCCAATTTGCGCAACGGACGCGGCCGATCGGTGCCCCGCAGTCCTCATCCTCTTTGACATCACTTCGCGCGCAAGGCGCGGCGAAGCGCTTCGGCTTGGCGCCCCGGAAGCAGGTCCGCTAGAGAGTTTGCCCGGTTGACACCCTTCCCCAATCACGGTCCTTTTGCCTTTCGTCGCGTCGCGCAGGGGGAGGGGCGGATGGTTCAATCCTATATTCTGTGGGCGTTGCTCGGCATGGCCGGCTACTCCTTCATGACCTTGTTCGTAAAGCTCGCCGAGCGCAGCGGCAGCGCGACCACCTATATGGTGCTCGCGGTCTCGACCACCATCGTCGCCATCTTCGCCATTCTGGTGGTGGCGCTGCGGGGCGAGCTGAAGCCGCTGCTGCTCGAGCTTGAGCGGCCCCCGCTGCTCTGGGCCATCGCCGGCGGCATCGCGCTCACCGTAGCGGTCAGTTCTCTGTTCCATGCGCTGTCGCTCGGGCCGGCCAATGTGGTAGTGCCGATCTACGGCATGTTCATCGTGGGCGGCGCGCTGCTCGGTGTGCTGGTGCTCGGCGAGCCGATGTCCTGGACCAAGGTGGTCGGGCTTATCGCCGCCGTGGTCGGCGTGGTGCTGATCTCGCTTTAGCCCGAAAGGGATTGGCGGCCCAGGAGCCATTGGCCTGAGGGGGCCCGGTATGCGAGGCTGCTCTTAGGCGCGAGGTCAGGAGAGAACGATGGCGAAGATCGTCTACAGAATCGTCAAGCATGAGGATGGCTGGGCCTACAAAGCCCGCGGCACCTTCTCCGAGACCTTTCCGACCCACGACGCCGCCCTTGCCGCGGCCAGGATCGCCGCCGGCGAGCAGAAAGTGCCGGGCGAGACCGTCGGCATCCAATACGAGACCTCCGACGGGGAGTGGCATGAGGAGCTCGACCCGGGCACCGACCGGCCCCAGACCGCAATCGAGGACGACAAATAGCGGGGCGCGCGAAGCGACGGGGAGGGGGGCCTTCGCTTCGCCTATCCTACGCTGCGTCGACGAGGACGATCTCGGCGTCCTCGAGTGCTTTGACCGCGAGCAGGGCCTCGTCGGTGATGGCGGCGCCGTCACGTGGGCCGATGCGCACGCCGTTCACCTCGACACTGCCCTGCGCCGGAACGAGATAGACGTGCCGCCTGGGCGCAAGTTCATATTTGGCGGTCTCACCGGCTTTGAGCGTGGCGCCGAGAACGCGGGCCTCGGCGCGGATCGGCAGCGCCTCGGGATCGCTGGCGAAGCCGCTCGCTAGCGGGACAAAGCGTCCCGAGCGGTCTCCCTTGGGAAACGGCTTGGCGCCCCAGGAGGGCTCGCCGCCGCCCACACTCGGCTCGATCCAGATCTGGAAGATCTTGGCCGGCACAGGCTCGCGATTGTACTCGGCATGGCGGATGCCGCTCCCTGCGCTCATCACCTGCACGTCTCCCGCCTCGGTGCGACCCTTGTGACCCATGCTGTCCTCATGGGTGATCGCGCCTTGGCGGACATAGGTGACGATTTCCATCTCCTCGTGAGGGTGCGGGGGAAAGCCCGTGTTGGGAGCGATCTCATCGTCGTTCCAAACGCGCAAGCTCCCGTGACCCATGCGCTTGGGGTCGCGGTAGCGGGCAAAAGAGAAGTGATGCTTGGCTTTGAGCCAGCCATGGTCTGCGCCGCCAAGCTTATCGAAGGGTCTCAGCTCGATCATCGTAAACTCCTACTTTTGACAGCCCTATGCGATGCCGCCGTCCACATTGAGATTGGCACCGGTGATGTAGCTCGCCGCACGGCTGGCCAGGAAGGCAACCGCTGCTGCAACCTCCTCCGGGGTGCCGTAACGGCCAAGCGCCGTCAGGGTCTTCTGCGTTTGAGAGAAGTCGCCGTTCTGCGCCGGGTTCATATCGGTGTCGATCGGGCCCGGCTGCACATTGTTTACGGTGATGCCTCTCGGCCCGAGATCGCGGGCCCAGCCGCGCGTGTAGGCGGCGATGGCGCCCTTGGTCGCCGAGTAATCGGCGATCCCCGGGAAGGGCGAGGTGTCACCGACCACCGAGCCGATCGAGATAATACGCCCGCCATCGCCCATGACCGGGGCCGCGGCGCGTACGGCCGCCGCTACGCCGCCGACATTGATGGCGAACTGCCGGTCGAGTTCGGCGAGGTTATTGGCGCGATCGTGCACCTGGCCGGTGACGAACACGCCGGCATTGTTGACGAGAATGTCGAGGCGCCCGAAGCGCTCGACCACGGACTTCACGAGTGCCTCGACCTCCTTCGCGTTGGCCTGGTCGGCCTTGAAGGCATGAGCGCGGACGCCCTTCTCCAAGAGCCCGTTGACCACCGCTTTGGCCTTGTCAGGCGAGGCGGAATAGCTGATGGCGACGTCGGCGCCGTCGTCGGCCAGAGCCTTGGCGATCGCCGCGCCGATGCCGCGTGAGCCGCCAGTGACCAAAGCAACCTTTCCGTTGAGTTTGTTCGACATGGGTCCATCTCCTGCGTGAATTATTTAGCGTGCGCTACATATGTAGCGCTGGACCGAGCCTGTCAAGAGCATTATATAGCAGTCACTACAGATGCAGGAGGTGTTAGGCATCACAAAAATGTCAGGAGATAGGGCCGTGGCAATTGGCCGCCCCCGCGCTTTCGATATGGATCAGGCGCTCGACCGCGCGCTCGAAGTGTTCTGGCGCAAGGGCTACGAGGGCACGACCATTTGCGACCTGACCGCGGTCATGGGCATCAATCCGCCGAGCCTCTATGCCGCGTTCGGCAACAAGGAGGGCCTGTTCCGCAAGGCGCTCGACCGCTACGGGGCCTTACGGACGGCGTTCTGGGAGGCGGCGCTAAACGCGCCCACGGCGCGCGCGGTTGCCGAAACGCTGTTGCTGGGCACGGCCAAGTTCCTGTGCGATCCGCGCCATCCCAAGGGATGCCTTGCCGTGCACGGCGCGCTCGCCTGTGACGAGGAGACCGACTGCATCCGCAAGGAGCTCGAGACGCGCCGTGCCGCAAACCAGAGTGCGATCAGGGAGCGCCTGAAGCGCGCGAAGAAAGACGGAGACCTTCCGGCCGACTCCGATCCGGCCGCGCTGGCGCGATACCTCGCCACCGTGATCGAAGGCATGGCGGTGCAGGCGGCAAGCGGGGCGAGCCGCAAGGAGCTTGAGCGCGTCGCCGAGACGGCGCTCCGCGCCTTTCCCGAATGAGAAGCTAGTCCTTGGCGGACTTGGCCTGTTTCTTGGGCTTTTTGGCTTGCGGCTTGAGCAGGAGCTCGCTCGGCGCAGGCTTAGATGAATTGCTGGATTTTCTGCAGCGCGTTCGGGTCGGCGGCAAGATTGCCGGCCTCGGCCTGCGGCGAAAAAGCAACAGAGCCAAAGAGGAAGACTAGGCCAGCGGCGGCAAGAAGACGAAATTTCGAGTTGCGAGGGGAAAGCTGCACGATACTCTCCGGTAGTTTTGACGCCGTCTTTTGCGATGATCGCATGGTTCGAGCGTTGTTGCGACGGTCTGTTCTTGCGCTCGGCGCGACGGCCTTCATTTGCGAAGCTTCGACGCTAATATAGTGAGCCGGATCGAAAGTTTCATTCCCCCCAGTCCGGAAACAGTTCTCCCGACCAAGACCAAGAAGGTGCCGGTCAAGCGCACCGAAACGGCTACGGTGACCATCGAGGAGAAGAAGGAACTCACCCAGGCCGAGCGCGAGGCAAAGGCGAAGGAGATGGGCGTGGTCGTGCCGCTCGGGTTGCGGTCGACCACGGCGCGCAAGGCCTATCTCAATCTGCGCAATGTCCCGACCTACCGGCTGATCAAGGTGCGCAAGCAGAAAACGCGCGTGATCACCGAGATCGTCGAGAAGAAAGTGCCGCGCAAGACCGTCGTCAGAGGCATCGCGTCGACGGGCTACACCTACGCGACCAACGCCAATCAAGCCGATGTCGACATCATTCCCGATTCGATCGGCAGCCAGAACGGAAATTTGCTGATCCTGGTGCCGGCCGGCCGCGAAGAGGACACGGTCTCCTTCTTGCTCGGTCCGTCGGCGGTCCGTTACGCCACGCTCGATTCGAGCTCCTTCGATGCGCTGAATGCCAGCGTCACCTATACAAGGCTGCTCGGCAGGCGGCAGACGGCCGGGCTCTCGACCGGCGGCACGGCGCGGACTGACCTGCTCACCATCGGCCTCGATGGTGTGTCTACGAGCCGGGCTTTGGCCCAAACCAGATCGTCGTCGCCACGCCGTCGATCGGCTGGTCGCGCTCGAATATCGGCCTTGGCAACAGGCTATGCGGCGACAAGGGCAGCGAGGCCTACTGCTATTACGCCGATATCTCGGTTTCGCTGTCCGAGAACGTCGCCGACATCACGAGCCAGATCAGCAGCAACGCTTTCATCGCGGCGACGCTCGGCTGGCGGCCGCCGGTCAAGAACCTGTCGCTGTCAGCGACGGGCAGCCTGCAAGGGGTCTATTTCTCCGACTATCCAGGCGGCCGCCAGGATCTCGTCTTTGTCGGCAGCGGCAACCTCAGCTGGAACCCGAGGGCGAATGTGACGCTGGGCGCCGGCGTCAAGTTCACCCAACAGCTCTCCACGCAGTCAGACCTCGATTGGAACGGGTTCACCGCCTTTCCCCAGGTCGTGCTCAATATGAAGTTTTAGTGAGGCGGCGGGATCGACCCGGAAGCATTTGCTGTTAGGAACGGATTTAGCGTGAGCCGAACCCGAGCTTTATCGCCTGATCGACTCGCTGCATGATGCACGGCATGAAGAACGTCCTGGCATTGGTCCTCTGCCTGATGCTCGCCGCGCAGCAAGCCTTTGCCGGTCCTGCGGTGGAGCAAGAGGGACCGCTTTCGCCTTGCTCCCCGCCGCAAGCGGGCGATGACAGCGATAGCTCACAGCAGGCACCCCCATGGGGTGTCGAGATCGCCACGTCATTTTCCAAAGACGACGCGCTCGCACAATTCGCCAAGGTCAAGCAGGATCACACCGGCATCCTCGGCAGCTACGAGCCGACTGTTGTGGAAACGTGCGATCTGCATATGGGCACCAAGCTGCAATATTCGGCGCGGATCAGCCTGGATAGCCGCGAGGACGCCAACAGCCTGTGCGCCAAACTCCAGGCCGATGGCGGGGCTTGCATCGTGCAGAAGAACTAGACCCAAGTTCAGAAACGACCTTCCAGCCGGATGGACCTCCGCGCCGACATGTCCGAGACTGGCGGCATGATGCGGGTCTTGCGGATGGCTTCACTTGCGGCCGGGCTTATCCTTCTGGCGGCTCCATCGAATGCTGGAGAGGGCATCGCCGTTGCGCGCGTGGGAGCGGGCGCGAAGGAAGCGGGCCTCGCTCTTGCGGGACCCAAACCCTTCGTCGATATCGTCTGTCCGATCATGCAGCAGCAGGCTGAGGCGCGGGGCCTGCCGCCCATGCCCTTCGTGCGCCTGATCTGGAAGGAGAGCCGCTTCAACCCTCAAGCCGTGAGCCCCAAGGGCGCGCAAGGGATCGCCCAGTTCATGCCGGGCACGGCGGAGGAGCGCGGCCTCGATGATCCCTTCGAGCCCAAGTCGGCGATCGTCCACTCGGCGAGCCTGCTTGCCGATCTTCGCCAAGAGTTCGGCAATTTCGGGCTGGCGGCCGCCGCCTATAACGCGGGCGCCGAGCGCGTGCGCGCGTGGCTTTCCGGGTCGAGCGGCCTTCCTTGGGAGACGCAAAACTATGTCCAGTTCGTTACCGGGCGCGCGGCGGAGGAATGGAAGCTGCAAGAGACCGAGTTGCCTGAGCTGCTCAGAACCGCGGGCGTTGAGGTTCAGGACTCCTGCCGCAAGCTCGCGCCGCTCGTGGTGCGGGCCGTGTATGAGAGCGAGCCGCTCACGGCAAGCGGGGCCTGGCGGCCTTGGGGCGTCCATGTCTCGACCTCTTTCTCCAAGGCCAGGGCGCTCGCCCAATTCGCCAGGCTGAAGCGGCAGCATGTTTCGCTGCTCGGTGAGCGCGAGCCCTTCGTGCTGCCGGCGCGCAATTTGAGCCGGGGTCGCCGCTATCTCTATATGGTCCAGATCGGCGCCGACAGCCGGGACGATGCCGCCAGGCTCTGCGCTAGCTTGCGCTCAGACGGCGGCGCTTGCATCGTGCAGAAAAACTGAAATCAGAAGTCAGAAATCAGAACGCCAGAAAAGAGCAGGGCCGGAAGCCGGCAACTCGCGCCTTCTGGTTTCTGACTTCTGGTTTTCTGGCTTCTGACTGGGCCGCAATGTCTCAGTGGCAACATGAAGGCGCTGGTATAAGGTCTCGTCCGGCTGAAGGGGCGTCTAAGGCCCTCGGCACATTCGGGCTCGGAAAATGGGAGGTCCGATGCTCACCATCTATGAGAACCGCTCCGGTGCGCTCGAGCGCCAGAAGGGCAAGCCAAGGATCACCGAAGGAGCCCTTTGGGTCGATCTCCTCAATCCCACGCCGGAGGAGGAGGCACAGATCGAACGGGCGCTTAAGCTCGAGGTCCCCACGCGCGAGGAGCAGCAGGAGATCGAGGCCTCGAGCCGCCTCTATCAGGAGAACGGCGCCTACTATATGACCGCGACGCTGCTGTACCAGCCCGAGCAGGGCGAGCCCAGAACGACGCCGGTCACCTTCATTCTTACCGGACAAAGGCTCATCACGCTCCGCTATGCCGAGCCCCGGGCCTTCTCCATCTATATCGCGCGATGCAACCGATCGGAGTCGGAGCTCAAGACCGGGGCCGCGGTCCTGATCGGCCTCCTGGAAACGATCATCGACCGGCTCGCGGATTTCATCGAGCGCATCCAGGCGGAGGTCGAAGGGCTGTCCCATTCGATCTTCGAGATCAAAGGTGGGGTCGCGTCACGGCAACGCCGCTTCGACGTGCTGTTGCGAGCGATCGGGCGCGAGGGCGAGATCACCTCGAAGGCCCGCGAAAGCGCCCACTCGTTCGCGCGGCTTCTCACCTTTCTCGTTCATGCCGCCAATGAGCGGAAGGAAGTCAAGCCACTCCAGGCCCGCATCCGTACCGCCGCGCGCGACGTCGTCTCGCTGACCGATCACGCCACCTTTCTTTCCGGCAAGATCATCTTTCTGCTCGATGCCACGCTCGGCATGGTCAGCATCCAGCAAAACGACATCATCAAGATCTTCTCGGTTGCCGCCGTCGTGTTCCTGCCGCCGACGCTGATCGCCTCGATCTACGGCATGAACTTCCGCCACATGCCGGAGCTCGATTGGTGGTTCAGCTATCCGCTTGCGCTCGTCCTGATGGTGCTGGCGGCGATACTGCCCTATCTCTATTTCAAGCGCAGAGGCTGGCTGTAATTTCGGCTTGCCACATCGGCAGGGTCTCGCCACACTTCGCGCGCGCTTGAAACGCCAATAAGCGGATGGGCGAGGGGAAGTTGGTTAAGGAGACAGTCAGCATGACCAATCGATCCCTTTACCTTTGCCTCGCGGCGGCAGGCTTCGCGCTGCTCGTCGGCATGCCCGCGCCTGGCTCGGCGGCACCTAGCCCGGTCATCGCGCCGGCGGATGGAATCGAGCTCGTGCAGCAAGTCGACACCTACAAGCGCCGCTGGCGTTACCGGAACGGGACGCATGTGCGCGCACCCTTGACGTCGGTCGATGACGAAGACGGCGACACGTGGGTCAGGGCTCCTTTCGCGAGAGTCTATAGCGGTCGTCGCGGGACGTGGGTGCGGGCGCCCTTCGTCAATCTCTGGATTCCGCGCTAGAGGCCGGTCACCTCGCCGACTGCAGGCAGAATTTAGACGCTAGCTTCCGCTTGCCACGAAGGACCATGCAAGCGAAGCCACCGCGGCAATCGCGAGCGTGCTCACAATGCCGAGGCGGAGCACAAGCAGGAGCACCGCCGCCAGGGCCGTAAGCAGCACGACCTCAACGTTGAGGCTGGAGGGATCGGGAGTCCAGAGCCGCAATGGACCGTACCATTCCGCGTCGACGCGGCCGAACAGGACGTGGAGCGCGAACCAAAGGCTCAAGTTCAGAATGATGCCGACGACGGCCGCCGTGACGCCGGCGAGGGCTCCGGCGAGGCGAGGGCTTGCGCTGAGCCAGTCGACATAGGGTGCGCCGGTGAAAATCCAGAGGAAGCAGGGCGTGAACGTCGCCCACAGCGCGATCGCCGCGCCGAGCAGGCCAAAGGCAAGCTGCGGCTCGCCGCCGTGGCGATAGCCGGCGAGGAAGCCGACGAATTCGGTTACGAGAATGAGGGGGCCTGGCGTCGTTTCGGCGAGGCCGAGCCCATCGAGCATCTCGCCTGCGCTCAGCCAGCCATAGGTCTCCACCGCCTGCTGGGCCATGTAGGCGAGCACCGAATAGGCGCCGCCGAAGGTCACCACGGCAAGCTTGGAGAAGAACAAGGCGGCGTCGGTCGTGACATGGGCGCGCCCGAAGAGCGCCGCCACGAGGAGGAGGGGGACGATCCAAATCGCCAGCCAAAGCGCCGCCGTCTTCAGCGTCCGTGACAGCGGAACGGGCGACGGTTGCGGGAGGGTGGCGGGCGCCGGAGCAGGCGAGGCGAGCGCCAGCACGAAGCCGATCAAGGCAGCGCCGGCGATGATGAGCGGAAAGGGCGCGGCAAGGAAGAAAATGGCGACGAAGGCGGCGGCGGCGATGGCGACATCATAAGGGCCGCGCAGCGCCCGCCGCGCGACCCTGACGAGCGCCTCGATGACGATGACGAGGACCGCGGCCTTGATGCCGATGAAGGCTGCCTCAACCACCGGCACTTGACCATAAAGTGCGTAAGCGATGCTGAGCCCGAGCACGACCAGGGCGCCCGGTAGCACGAAGAGGATGCCGGCAGCTAGGCCGCCAAGCGTGCCGTGAAGCCGCCAGCCGACATAGGTGGCAAGCTGCATGGCCTCCGGACCGGGGAGAAGCATGCAGAAATTCAGAGCATGCAGAAATGGATCCTGCCCGATCCAGCGGCGCTCATCGACGAGAACGCGATGCATGAGCGCGATCTGGCCGGCCGGTCCGCCGAAGGAGGTGACGCCGATCTTGGCCCAGACGCCGAGCGCCTCGCGGAAGGAGGGCGACGGGGAGGCCACGGCTTCCTTATTCATCGCCGTTTTGGTGCTCATAAGATGGGGCGGTTGTAGAGGGTCCGACGATGCAGTAGGCGAGCCGAAGGATTGCATGTTATGCCGGAAGCCAAGGGAACGGGGACGACAAAATGGTGACGGCGCAGTTGATTCAGGTGGCGGTTTTCCTCGCCGCCGCCGCCATTGCCGCACCGCTCGGCCGCTTCCTCCGCATGGGCGCGGTGCTCGGCTATCTCGCCGCCGGCGTCGTCATCGGACCCTATGTCCTCGGGCCTTACTACGCCCTGGACGATGTGGGCGAGCTTCTCCATTTCGGCGAGTTTGGCGTGGTGCTGCTGCTGTTCGTGATTGGGCTCGAGCTGCGTCCGGTCAGACTCTGGGCCATGCGCTCGGCGATCTTCGGTCTCGGCGCGGCCCAGCTGATCGCCACGTCCATCGTGCTTGCCGCCATCGCGGTCGCTCTCGGACTGGCCGCAGGTCAGGCGCTGTTCATCGGCCTTGCGCTGTCCTTGTCCTCAACCGCCTTCGCGCTCCAGGTGCTCGAGGAAAAGGGAGAACTGACGACGCGCCACGGCCGACTCGCCTTCTCGGTGCTGCTCTTCCAGGACCTTGCAGCCATCCCGCTCATAGCGCTCGTGCCGCTTTTCGCCTTTGGCGCGGGCGAGTCCACCATGGATATCAAAGCTGCTTTCTTTGCCATCCTCACCATCCTCGGCGTGATCGTGGCCGGGCGTTTTCTCTTGAGCCGGCTCTATCGGGTGGTCGCTGCGACCGGCGTGCGCGAAGCGATGACGGCGAGCGCGCTTCTAACGGTAGTTGGCGTGGCGGTCGTCATGCAGGCGGTTGGGCTCTCGGCCGCGCTTGGCGCCTTCATCGCCGGCGCGCTGCTCGCCGATTCCGAGTACCGCCATCAGATCGAGGCGGACATTGCTCCCTTCGAGGGGCTGTTGCTCGCCGTGTTCTTCATCGCCGTCGGCATGTCGATCGATCTAGGTGTGCTCACCGGCAAGCCCGCGCAACTCTTCGCCATCGTCTTGAGCCTCGTCATCCTCAAGGCCGCAATCCTTTATCTACTGGGCCGCTGGTGGGGCCTGGACGGGAGCGCCGCGCGACGCCTCGGTCTCGTGCTCAGTCAAGGCGGCGAGTTCGCTTTCGTGCTGTTTGGGGCTGGCGCGCTCGAGGGTGTTATCGACCGGCCCATGGCCAGTCTCTTGACGCTGGCGGTGACGCTGTCCATGGCGGCGACGCCGCTGCTTCTCCTCATCGACGACGCCGTCAACCGCGCCTTGAAGCCGGAACCGCCCGAATACGAGACACCGCCGGGCGGAGATCATCACGTCATCATCGCAGGCCTCGGGCGCTTCGGCCAAATCGTAGCGCGCGTGCTCCGCGCCCGCCATATCCCGTTCACCGCGCTCGATTCGAACATCGAGCAGGTGGATTTCGTCAAACGGTTCGGTGCCCAAATCTATTATGGCGATGCGGGTCGTCTCGACATCTTGCGTGCTGCCGGAACCGACAAGGCGTTTGCCTTCGTGCTCGCCATCGACAATGTCGAGGGCTCGCTCAGGGTCGCCGAAGTGGTGCGCAGACACTTTCCGGGCCTGCCGATCTACGCCCGCGCGCGCGACCGCACGCA
>Ga0209341_10002468_pt1 | contig 17557 bp, 20 predicted proteins | sample RifCSP13_2_FD_184020 | JGI IMG/M metagenome (GOLD analysis project Ga0209341, IMG submission 184020) | Soil microbial communities from Rifle, Colorado - Rifle CSP2_sed 13_2 (SPAdes) (version 2) | ecosystem: Environmental > Terrestrial > Deep subsurface > Rock core/Sediment | place: Rifle... | reverse complement strand
TCGATCGAGCGCTTCCTCCCGGAGCGGGTCCTCGCGGAGGGGCGGCTCGTCCCGCTGCGCGCCCCCGAAGGCGCCCCGGAGATCCGGGACGTGGACGCGGCGCTGATGAGCGCCCTCGAGCGGTCCCCGACCCCGGACCTCGGTCCGTCGCTGAACGAGTACCTCGCGACGCGGTACCGCGGCGGCGACGTGGCGGTGATCGTGGACGACTACGCGCGGCCGTGCGTCCACCAGCGCCGCCTCTTGCCCGGCGTCCTGGGCTGGCTCCTCGCGCACGGCGTGCGGCGGGAGCGGATCCGGATCGTCATCGCGGGCGCCACCCACCGGGATCCGAAGCCCGCGGAATACCCGTACATGTTCGGCGACGCGGTGTGGCCCGAGTGGCAGGACCGGATCGCGATGCACCACGACCGGGAGGACCTGGATCGGTTGGGGACGATGCCCGACGGGACCCCCGTCGAATTGAACGGTCCCGCGGCCCGCTCCGAGATCATCCTCTCCGTGAGCGACCTCGACTATCACTACTTCGCGGGCGTGAGCGGCGGGCCGAAGCACCTCGTCCCCGGGATTGCGGGCCGCGCGCTGACGACGGCGGACCACCTGCGGATGTTCGGGGAGCTCGGGTTCGCGGCGCACGTCGACATGGGGATCCTCGACGGGAACCCGGTCTACGAGTACAAGCAGCGGGCGGTGCGGATCATCCTCGACGCGCTCGCGTCGCGCGGCACGTTCGTGTACGCGGTGATTTGCGTCCTCAACCCGAAGCACGGGTTCGTCGCGCTCGAGGGCGGGGAGATCCTGACCTTGCACCGGAAGCTGCGATCGTTCCTCGACAGGGTGTACGTCGCGAAGATCCCCCGGCTCGCGGACGTGGCGATCGTCACCGCCAGACACCTCGGGATCAACGTGTACCAGGCGGGGAAGGCGATCAACGCCGCCGCGCGGGCGGTGAAGCCGGGCGGGACGGTCGTGTGCGTCGCCCCGTGCCCGGACGGGTTCGGGAACGAGGAGTTCCGGAACCTGATGAAGATCGCGGCCCCCATCCTGCAGGAGGCGGAAGAGGAGATCGCGAAGGGCGCAGACGGCGCCGAAGTCGGAGGAGAGGCGATCGACCGTGCCCTGCGGGCCGTGCAGGACGTCGTGATGAAGGACTTCAAGATCGGGAAGCAGAAACCCGTCGACCTCCTCGTCCAGTACCGCCGCACGGGATGGGGGAACCTTTGGTTGCTCTGCGACGGACTCGATGAGCACGAGCGCGCGCTCCTCCCGTTCCGCTACATCGGGGGTGGCGGCGATCCTTCCGCGCGGTTGCGCGCGTGGGTGGACGAGCGCGAGCGGCACGGGAAGCCGACGTACCTCATCGTCGACGACCCGACGTACTGGATCCAGACGGCTTCCGCTTGAGGACGGGTGTCGCGCGGGGCGGGCGCGTCTCGAGGAGCCGGGCGTCCTCGCGCTCCGCGGTCGCGAGGCACAGCTTCGCCATGCGGCCGTCCCCGACGCTCTCGAACAGGCGGGCCTTGAACCGCCAAAGCCCGGGGTAGCGCGGCGCGACCTTCGTGAGGTCGTCGAGGATCCGGAGCGCCTCGCGCGTCCGACCGGACGCGGCGTGGAGGGCGGCGCTCGTGAAGAGCGCGTCGGGGTCGAGGGGATTCTCCCGAAGGCGCTGCACGCACGACCGCGCGTAGATCGAGACGGACGGGTCGAGCGCCGAGCTGGCTGTCATGCCGCGTGGGAGATGTGTCGTTGGGGAGACATAAACCCAGCGTTTCCGACTGCCGCCAAACCTCCGCCGGCTGGAGCGCCGTTCGGCGCGCAAGGAATCCCATGGCGCGTGCTGTCACGCGAGGAATTCCATCCCCTTCGCGACCGCATCCCACGCCCACGGCGGTCGGGTCTTCGGATTCGGGGTCAGGTGGTCGAGGTCCCCCCGCGCCGCCAACCGATCGACGAGGTACGCGGCGAACGCGGGCGCGCCCGTCGCCCCGGGCGAGTTGTAGTTCAGGACGTGGTACGAGTGCGGGCCCGGCAGCTCGACCGCCTCCTTCAGCATCGCTCCCTTCGCGTTCACAACCGTGCTCCGGATCCCCGCGAAGCCTCGCTCGACGAGGTGCTCGATCCGCAGGGCGGGGAGGAACCGCTGCACGCGCCGCATCATCTCGCCCTTCGACAGGGAGCTGAGCATCTCCCGCGCGCTGAGCCCGAGGAAGTCCCGACTCGCGAGGAGGCGGAGCTTGTTCGCGATCGGCGGCTCGAAGAATTTCTCGACCCACTCGATCGGGCGGCCGAATCCATCGTACTGGCGGGGGCCCGCGATCGGCACCGCGTTCGGGCCGATCTCGCGCCGCCCGTTCGCGCGGACGATCCAGTGCGGGTCGAGGAAGGGGAGCTCCGGCTGCTGGGGGACCGTGTACACGTTCCGCGCGACGAGGTCCGCGACCCGCCCGTCGACGGCCCAGTACTCCCCGCGGAAGTGGAGGTCCGTGTACTCCATGCCGAGGCCCATCGCGTGGGCGATGTCGAGGCACTCCCCGCCCGCGCAGTTCACGAGGTACCGCGTGCGGAGGGAGGGCATCGGCGATTCGAAGTGAATCGTGAGCCCGTCCGGGCTCGTGTCGATCCGCTCGACCGCCGCGCCCGTGAGGAACTTCGCGCCCATCGCCTCCGCGTCCGCCCGCAACGCCTCCGTGAACGCGCGGAAGTCGACGGACGTGTCCGTCTTCACGAAGAGGCCGCCGGCGGCGGACAGGTTCGGCTCCCGCTTCTGCAGGGCGGCGCGGTCGAGGAGCTCGACCTCGGACGCCGCCATCCCGTTCTCCTGCGCCCACCCCACGTTCGTCCGCAGGATCTCCACGTCCGCGTCGCGGAGCGCGACCTTATACGTCCCGACCGCGTGGAACGGCAGGTCCCGGGCGGCGGCGTACGCCTTCCACAGCCCGTAGGAGACCTGCGACGCGCGGGCGAACAGCTTCCCCTTCTGCGGGTGGAGGTAGAACGGGCGGTGGATCACGCCCGTGTTCCGGCGGCTCGCATGCTCCGCGACCCGCGGTTCGCGTTCGAGGACGACGATGCGGCCGTCGTACCGTGCGGCAAGCCAGTAGGCGACCGAGGTGCCGAGGATCCCGCCGCCGACGATCGCGACGTCGCGGTCCGCCACGGAGGCCATTCCGGTGCCGCCAAACGGTGCCGCCAGATGAACGTAACCGTGTCCGTAGCGGCGGTCACGCCCATCCCGGCGCCACGGTCGGTCCTTCGGTGGGGGTGATAATCACCGGGGAACCTTTAGGACGGCCCAATCGGACTTCGTGTCGTGCGTCTCCGGTTGGCGGCGCTGCTCCTCCTCCTCCTCGCGGCCGGCGCCCGCGCGGATCCGACGATCAGCACGCCCGCGCCCCGCCAAGGACTCGCCGTGTGGACCTTCTCGAACGCGGCCGACTACACGCTCGACAACGTCACGATCGGCGCGGGAGGCGTCTCCCTCGCATGGCAGTCCCGGGCCGCAAGCGACACGACGGAAAGCGACTTCGCGGCCGCCCTCGCGGCGGTGAACGTCGACACGGGATCGAGCCCGGGCGACGTCCGGATCCTGAACACGTCCCAGAGCGGGCCGCCCGCGGTCCTCTCCCGCCAGCCCGGGCCCGCGCAGCTCGAGGACAATTATCTGTGGAGCGGGGGCGGAAGCAACACGAACTTCGGGGCCTCCCCGAACCTCATGGTCGGGTATTGGGGCAACCCGGAGTGGAACCGGCCGATCCTGCGATTCCCGTCCTTCCCGCTCCCCGCGAACGCGACCGTCCTCGACGCCCGCCTCCGCCTGTTCCTGCACACGGCGGACACGCCGGAGGCGATGGACCTGAGCGTCCACCGGATGACGACCGCGTGGACGGAGCTCAGCTCCACGTGGAACGACTACGATGGGAGCAACCCGTGGAACGCGAGCGGCGGGGGCGGGGACCTCGACGCGGTCGCGGTCGACGTGATCCCGGGCGTCACGACGAACCTCGGATGGTACGAATGGAACGTCACGTCCCTCGTGGAGGGCTGGTGGTCGGGGACGATCCTCAACCAGGGACTCCTGCTCCGTCAGATCAACGACGACCAGCGCGTGTCCCTGGGCCGGAAGCAGTTCTACAGCAGCGACGCGACGAACGCGTCCGCGCGGCCGACCCTCGTCCTCACGTACACGGCGCCGGGGTCCTCGACCGGTCTCCTGGAGTCCCGACCCCTCGACGCGGGCGGCGTGGCGGTGTGGCGGTCGATCGCATGGAACGCCTCGACACCGTCGGATACGACCGTGTCCGTGCAGACCCGGACCGGCGGCGCGGTCCCCCCCGACGGGACGTGGAGCCCGTGGTCCTCCCCCTATCCGGTCCCGGGCTTGCCCGTGGCGTCCCCACCGGGACGGTACCTGCAGTACCGCGCCCTCCTCGCGACCTCCTCGGGCACGTCCCCGACGCTCCGCGAGGTGACCGCGACGTTCGAGCGGTACGGCGCGACGGGGAGCGTTGAGACCAAGTCCCTCGACCCCGCGGATCTGCTCGCGTGGGGACGCCTTGCCCTGGACGCCACGACCCCCGCGGGGACGTCCGTCGCGCTCGCGTACTCCCAGGACGGGGGAACGACGTGGACGCCCACCGCGAACGGCGCGGATCTCGCCCCGGCTCCCTCCCAGTCCCTCCTCCTCCGCGTCGTGCTCTCAACGACCGACACGACGGTCACCCCGCGCGTCCACGCGCTCTCCCTCGGGTTCGCCCTCACGCCGCAGGGCGGGGGGGGAGGCGGCTTCCAAATCCCCGTGATCGCGGGCATCCCCGTGTGGGTCCTCCTGATCCCCCTCGGCGTGCTCGCGGCGTGGGCGATCGGGAAGGACCTGCGGCGACCGCCGTTCGACGCGACGGACGTCTTCCTAATCCACGAGGACGGGCGGCTGATCCACCGGGTCGGCGGCGAGGAGAGCCCGGTCGCCGACGAACTCGCGGTCTCCGGCATGTTCACGATCGTCGCGCAGTTCGTGAAGGACTCGTTTGGCGGCGCGGACGGCCAGGGGGAGCTGAAGAACTTCCAGGTCGACGACCGGGAGGTCGCGGTCGGCCGCGCGGGCTACCTGTTCCTCGCCCTCGTCGGCCGGGGAACGCCCCCGCCGGAGCTGCCGCGGAACCTCGCATGGTTCCTCCGCGGCGTGGGCTCCGCGCACCGGCGGACGATCCAGAGGTGGGACGGCCTGAGCGAGCGCCTCGGCGACATCCCCGGTGCGCTCGCATGGTTCCTGCGGCGGGGATACCGGCTGCGGTTCCTGTGGCCGCGCCACGAATACCGATGCGGATAACCGCAGAGCAACCCTTAAGCGTCCCCGACGCCGCGTCCGTCGTGTGAGTGTCGGGGCCGGCGCTCCGCGGCGAGCCCTCGCGCTGAAGGTCTGCCTCGCCGGGGACTACGCGGTCGGGAAGACGTCCCTCGTCCGGCGGTTCGTCTCGAACACGTTCAGCGACGACTACATCGCGACCCTCGGGGCGAAGGTCGCCTCCAAGCACTTCCCCCTCCCCGATCCGCTGAAGGCCGGGGCCGAGCGGCAGGTCAATCTGACCTTGTGGGACCTGATGGGACAGCGCGGCTTCCGGGACATGCTCCAGGAGGCGTTCTTCCTCAACGCGCGGGGCGTCCTGTACGTCGCGGACGCGACCCGCCCGGAGACCCTGTACTCCCTCGTGGAGTGGCACTCCTCGGTCGCGCCCGTCGCGGGCCCGATCCCGGGCATCGTGCTGTTGAACAAGACGGACCTGGAGGGACAGATCCGGATCTCGACCGAGGAGGTCGCGCGGTTCTGCGGGGAGCAGGGATGGCCGTGGATCCCGACGAGCGCGAAGACGGGCACCGGCGTCGAGGAGGCCTTCCGTCGCGTCGGCGAAGCGTGCCTGCGCGACCTCGCCGTCCCCGCGACCTCGGCCGACGCGCACTAGCCCGGCCACGGGACGCCGAGTTCATCGCCGATCTTCTTCAGACCCTCGACGACCTTCGGCCCCAGGGGGATGCCGTTCTTCCGGCGCTCCCGCTCCGCGGCGAACCCCTTCTCCCCGTGGGTGTAGATCCGGTCGCGGCCCTCCGCCTTCGGGCCGTTCCGGATCTCGTCGAGGAACTTCCGGACGTCCCGCTTGAACTCCGGGAGCGGCCGGAACGCGTCCACGCGGATCGCCCCGAAGAAGTGGGCGATGTTCGCGCTCCCGCCCTCGGAGAACGTGCCCAGGCCGAACGCGCCTCCCGCCAACAGGGAGGAGAACAGCTCGACGAGCATCGCGAGGCCGTACCCTTTGTGGCCGGAGAACTCCTCGCCCTCGCCGCCGAGCGGGAGGATCCCACCGCCGCGGTTCTTCCCCAGGTTCGAGAGGACCTCCTCCGCGTTCGTCGTGCCCTTCCCGCGGGCGTCGACGGCCCACCCCATCGGCATCGGCTTGTCCTGGCGGTCGTACACCTCGAGCTTGCCCCGCGGGACGACGGACGTGGCGGCGTCGAAGACGAACGGCTCCCCGTCCACGGGCATTGCGACCGCGATCGGGTTCGTCCCGAGGATCGCGTCCCGCCCGAACGTGGGGACGACGAGGGGCGCGGTGTTCGTCACGGACAGCCCGATGCAACCCTCCGGCACCGCCATGAGCGCGAAGTACCCGGCGATCCCGTAATGGTTCGAGTTCCGCACCGTGACGAAGCCGGTGCCGTGCTCCTTCGCCTTCCGGATCGCGAGCTCCATCGCCCGGTGCCCGACGACCTGCCCGAGGCTCGCGCCGCCGTCGATCAAGGCGGTCGTGGCGGTCTCGCGGACGATCTTCGACCGGTCCGTGGGGACCATGACTCCCTTCTTCAGTCCGTCGACGTAGCGGCCGAAGCGCGCGACGCCGTGGGATCCCTTGTTCCGGAGGTCCGCCACGACGAGGACCTCGGTGACGATCTCCGCGTCCCTCCGCGGGACCCCGAGCTTCTCGAGCACCGCCACGCAGAACCGGGTGAGGTCGTCCTTCGTCACGCGGATCTCGTCAGCCATTGGAACCGCCTCAGGCGGTAACGAACAGGTCTTCCCTGATTAGCCTTGTGTTCTTGCCGTACGCCACGGCAGCGACAGCGGGAAGGAGGTGGGCGGGGGCCGACCCGCTGAACTTATGGCCCCAGAGGGGATTGCCCGCGGCACGGGAGGAGACGGGCCGTGGCGTCTCTGCATTCGTTATTCGCCCTGTCGGGGACGTGGACGGGCACGAGCCGGCTGTGGATGTCCCCCTCCGCTCCGATGCGCGAGTCATCGTCCGTAGCCACGATCACCCCCGTGGTCCGAGGCCGGTTCGTGCGAATCGACTACTCGTGGGCGATCGACGGCGAGGCGCAGGAAGGGATGCTCCTCTTCGGCCGCGACGCGAAGGACCTCGTCACCGGGATCTGGATCGACTCGTGGCACATGGGCGACCGGTTCATGATTTGTCGCGGGACCGCGGGAGGTGCGGCGATCTCTGTACGAGGCTCGTATGCCGCGCCCTCCGGCCCGGATTGGGGATGGCGAATCGACGTCGAACCGGGCGACGGATTCCGTCTGGTCATGTACAACCTCCCGCCTGGCGGCAAGGAAGAGCTCGCGGTCGAGGCGACCTACACGAAGACGCCCTAAGCCTCCGCGACGCTCGAAGCCGCCTCGACAGGAAGCGGGTCGTCGGGCCCGCGCGGGGAACTTCGCGAACCGCCGCCAGAACGACGGGGGCCGAGCCGGACGCCCCGTCCCCGCAATGCGCGGAGCCGGATGTGGCGGAGGATCTTCGCGAAGCCCCCCTTCCGGTACAGGTTGTCGGACCAGACGTGGATCACGAGGAAGCCGGCCTCCTGGAGGTCTTGGTCCCGGAGCCGGTCCCGGCGGGCGTGCTCGCTCGCGAGGTGGTAGAGGAGGCTGTCGGACTCCACGACGATTCGGAGGTCCGGGAAGAGGAAGTCGACGACGTACGGCCCGATCTGGACCTGCGGGACGACGGGGGTCCCGAGGGTCGCGAGGAGGCAGAGGAGGCGCCGCTCGCTCCGGTTCATCGGACGATCCGTCGGCGTCCACGGCGCCGGTGGGGCTTCCATCATCGCGGACGCATCGACGGGAAATCGGCTTGAATGTTCGCCGCGGATGTAACAACGGAGGGCTTGGCAGCGGTCGGGGGCGCGAGGCCCTACTCAGGAATTCAATCCTCAGTCGTCGTCCGTGAGGGCGCGGATGAAGTGCCGAGAGTCCTCGATGACAGCCCTGGCGATTTCGCGAGCCTTCGCGTCCGTGTATTCGTACTCTCGGCGTACGTCTCTGGTGCTGAGCTTCATGCCAGGTTCAGGCTCTTCAAGGACACCGCCACTAGATGATCCTTGCGATTCGATTTCGGAGCCAGGCGACGGCGTACTGGTGGACCGCGTCGCGGTCTTGGAGTCGCTCGGGGGGGAGAGGTATCCTAGGACATCCCTCAAGGACCGCCACCACGAAACGTTCCATCTCCTCGCCCGTTGCCTCCATGTGGAGACCAAGGGGACGCAGCCAGAAGTTCATGAAGACCGACGCAAAGCGCTTGTTCCTTCGTTGAAAATCTGGGCGCAGGTGATCGCCCTAGCTAGATAGGCCAGCTGTAACGGGCAAGTCCTCCTCGATAGGAATGCCCGATATCAGAACTCCTGCAAAATGCGTTGGCGCCTCACGAGGCAGTCCTGATCAGCCAACGCGGGGTCGTCGATTCCGAAAGCCTCGGGTTCGTGTACGGGAAAGAAGCCGGAGAGGCCAAGCTGAAGAAGATCCTAACTCCTCTCCACCGAGGCTCGGCACGTGGCAAGATGAATGGGCCGAGCTAAAGCCCTGACCCAGGGCCCACCGAACGTGACCTCCCGTTCAGTCGCCTGACGGCACAGCCAAACCCTTTAACTACAATCCTCGGGATGGAGCGCGCGGACCCGTAGCCTAGCATGGATAGGGCTCCGGCCTTCTAAGCCGGCGATCGGGGGTTCGAATCCCCCCGGGTCCGCTCGAATCATGGGGTCGGTGCAGAATGGCGCGTTTAGGTACCACGTAGACTCCTAATGGCTTTGTCCTCTAAGCCCGCTCGGTGGGGACCGGGCGGGCACCTTTCCCTTTTTAAGACCGCGTGTGTTCACCCCTGCAGGGAGGAATGTTGTTGGCTGCGCCTGTGGGCGGCAACAGAATGGCTCTTGGTGCGCTCGGGATTGCGATTGCGGCGCTCGTCCTCGGACCCATTACTGCGGTCATGGTTCCGGGGCCTGCGGGTCCGGCGGGGAATGACGGAACAGATGGCGCGACAGGGCCTCAGGGTCCTCAAGGTCTGCCGGGGGCGGATGGAGAACCGAGGAACGTCGCCCTCATCCACACGAACGTCATGATGAATCCGGGTTGCACTTCGTGGGATCTGTTCGTGGACGGCTTCCAGGTCTTCAACGACTCGGGGGGCGGATTCAATCCCTTCTACATCGTCCACACGTGGACGGGGACTGGAACGGACACGGTCACCGTGACCGTCACGGACCAGAGCGGGAATTCGAACTCCGAGCAGCGAACGCTCACTGACGGGGGAACTGCACTCCTCCAAATCAACTGCGGATAGAACAGGCCTCTTTCCACGGCCCCGCTCGCTGCGAGCCGGCAGGCACCTTTCCCATCACATCTTTATACCAATTGAGCCTTGCATTCGCAATAACGTGAGGGGAGAGCGTGACTGACTTTCCATACGTATATCCGCGGGACGCCTTGAAGGACTTCATGGGTAAGATTCAAACCGTTCAGGAACCTGACAAAGTCACTCAGGCTTGGCTGATCAAGGTCGGCTTCAAAAGTACGGCCCACCGCGACTTCATCCGTGTGTTGAAGTTCATAGGGTTCATCGACCCGCCTGGAAATCCGACCCCACGGTTCCGGGCCTACCGCAACAAGGCAGTCGCTAAGGCCATCCTCGCTGATGCCCTTCGTCAGAGTTATGCTGAATTCTACAATGTCTACGACGACGCCCATCGTCAGGACAACGAGGCTCTCATCAACGTGGTCGCGTCGACCACGAAGGTCGGAGAGGACACCAGGAAAGTAATCGTGGCGACGTTCAAGACGCTCTGTACTCTCGCGGACTTCGAGGCGGGTCCAGTAAGCGTTCCGCCCACCGTTGGCCCCGGACCGATCGCTGAACCCCGTCCCGTGGCTCCCGTACCTGCTTCGACCGCAGTTAGCCTGACTGTAAACGTGCAGGTTGAGCTCCCAGTCACGGAGAAGGAAGACGTGTACGACAAGATCTTCGCAGCGATGAGAAAGCACATCATCGACCGGGAGAAGTGATGTGGCGCTCCGCTCGACTCTGCGCGCCATCCTGACCTTCCAGGAAGAAGTCAACAATCTCCTTGGCACCCACGAGACTTCCGTGGCGCGCGTAGTCAACGTAGAACGCACCTATGAGGAACTACAAGGATTGAGCCTCAAGCAGGACGACCTCTTCCGTCAAGCCCTTCGGGCGACTGAGCACGGGCTCTTTCGATCGGCGATGGTCATGTCGTGGGCTGCGCTTTTGGACTTCATTGAGGAAAAACTCGGAGAGGATAGGTTTGTGGCGGTCAATCGCGAGTACACCAAGTGGGGAATCAAGAACGTCGATGACCTGCGCGACAAGGTAACTGACTTCGGTATCGTCGAAGCGGGTCGCAAGGTTAGCCTCTATCCTGGGACCGTGGAGAAGAGCCTCAAAGCACTACTGAGTCGCAGAAACGAGGCGGCCCACCCGTCGGAATACTACCCCGGATTCAACGAGGCCCTTGGGTACATTTCAGAGGTGCTCCAGCGGGTGAAGTACGTTCAGGCCCGGAAAGTCAGATGAGAGTACGGTGGTTAGAGGATGCTCCCGAGTGTCAGCCCGACCCCCGAAGGCCAGCAGCACGAGGATCCACCGGAAGGCTCCTGCCTCCCCGTGATCCCACGCGACCCCCGCGCCGAGGATGCCCACGACCGTGATATTCATCACCGCCAAATCGATGTCGCTGTCGGGAGAACCCTTACCAACGGGCAGCGGGACATTAATCCTCACAAGGAATCCCTCAATCTCGAAGAAGAGCCGAGCGATTCCCTTGTTGAAATGTGTCATCCTGCCTCGATAGCATGGAGTAAAATGAGATAAGGGGGAAGGTGCCCCGCCCTCTTCCGCGGAGACTAGCGGTACGGTCCGCACCGCGAGCAGTACCAACGGTTGTACGCCTGAATCCATGCGAGAGGTTGAGCGCAGGTTCCGCAGACTTGCAGCGGCGGGGGAATGGGCTTCCGGGCTACTTGGGCGACGCCGCCCGTCACGCTCACGATCGCCTTCATGATTCCTCCGACAATCGCGAAAATGGCTGCAACGATGAGGATGATGACACCTGCGCAGAATGTGGGATATTCCGAAGTGAGCAAAAGACCGACAAGCCCAAGGACGCCCCCGATTGCCAGCGGGACGGTCCCGGCCTTCATTATCTCTCCGTGCTGCTCCGGGAAGACCGGGCCGATAATAAAGGGAAGGGGCCGGGCTGCGGGGCCCGGCTTGGGGGGAAAGGCACCACGGAACCGCGAGATCGCACTTGGGTAGTGCTCGATACCCAACCCTTCCTAGGAGAAACTTCGATTCCCCCCAGGGCTCAGAATAGAGCTCGTCGGGCAACCTACTCAGAGCCTGACGTTCTCTGAAGCGTGCTACTCAATCCTTCGAGGCCGGGAAGATCGGAGGTAGAGCCAACGAACGGCGGCAGAAGTCAGGGCGAGGATGGTGACTAGGTAGAATATAGAGGCGAGCTGGGTGGCCGCCTTGGGATCCGCGAGCCAATTAAGGAATGAAGAAAGGTTGAAGGCCAGAACCGTAGCAGCTGCAACCACCAGAATGGCTAGGGTTGAAGCCAAGATTGCCCGTCCTCTGATTCTCCACAATTCGTTCAACGAAAGGGTGGGCGCCGCAAACTTCGCGTAGGCCACCTTAAGGGCCTGCACCGTCTTCCGTTTCTGATTGTCGTCCGCCCTAGAAAAGCCCAGTTCGCGTTCAAGTTTGAATTGCAGTATCTTCGCGGAATCTCGTGAAGTCTCGAATCTAGCTACGATTCCATCCTCTGGAACATAGAGAGCTTGCGCAATTCCATCCTCGACCCTGTACAAGATTCTTGTACCACCAATCCGTGCGATGCTGAACTCCAGATCAGTCTTCGTTTTCGGTATGTACTCTTGGCTTTCTGTCTCGTCGAGGGTCGAAGCGAGATGGTCCGCAACCCGCTCCTCTAGGAAATCTGGGCCGAACTCTTTCAGGTCTCGGTCGGCCGGCACGGCACAAACGACTCCGCTCGTGAGGTCGCCGCTCGTTCGAAGCCCCGAGAATACTCGAACGACTCCACGGGCAGAAAGGACGCTGGCCTCAACAGCACAAAGCAGCCCGACTCCAAAGAAAGCAGCTAGGGCGCTTCCCGATGGATCTGAGGAACCATCCGTTGCCGCCCACGCGGCGGCAACCCCCGCGAAAGCCACTGTGAGAGAGAGCAATGCAGAGTCTCGGAACTTTGCCCTAAGGCCCGCCCACGAAAGAGTCGCGTCGATTGCAAACGCACTTGCATATACGAGAACAATCATGGGAATCCAAGAGTTCCCGGTCGGACCAACCGCGGCGAGCACGATGAATGCTGAGATGGATGACAGACCGATGATCGTGCCACACACAAGTGCGGCCTCCTTTTCTTCTCGAATCACGTTGAAAGCGCCGCTCATGCCCCCTCGAGTGAGGAAGGCAAATCAGAGGCATTAAGATATCGTCCTTGGCTCCGCTCCCGGTACACGCGGATGGGTCGCGGTCGCCTCACCCATGAAGTCTGACACAACATCCCCCGTTGAGCCTCCGGCGACGGCGTGTGCCCAGCGCGTCGCGACCAAGAGCCGCTTCGCCCTGCGGACTTCCCCGGATCGCGAATCGATCTCGAGCCCAAGCTCCTCCAAGGCCATGACCCCGAGCACGGGCGCGTCCTCCGCCTCCCCGAAGACGACGAGGGTCGGCGCCGTGCGGCCCGAGAACGTGAGGAACGCCCCGCCAACCCGGCGGGGGACCTTTCGGCCGTCCGCGAGCTCGAACTCCTCCGTCCGGAGGGGCTGAATCCCTAACGAGGCGAGGACGTCGCCCGCGATCACGGAGGCGGTCGCGCCCGTGTCCACGAGGAGGGTCAGGTCCCGCGACGGCCCTCCCGGTTCCCGCGACACCTTCACGGACGCGTAGATGTGGTCCACACCCCGGCGGTCCGTTTCAGGGAAGGATGTTGCGAGTACATGTAGTTTCGGCGCTCCCTCGAAGGATCGTCGTCGATCACCGCCAAGTGGCCGCACCGACTCCGTCCACATCTAGAACGGGCTCGGGAACACACAGAAGAGGTCCGTCCACATGTTCCCGGCCCGCGCCCACACCGCCGAATCCGCTCCACACGTTCCCTCGAAGGGTCCACCCCTCCCCCTCCCCGCGACGGATGTTCCCGAGGTCCTTCCACCTGCAGAAGGACTCCTTCCGCGTCTTCCCTGGCACGCGGCAGGGCCCTCCGCAGGGTGCGCCGCGCTCCCGAGTTCCTTCCACCCGCAGCAGGGGTCCTTCTACACCTTCCCGAGGGCCGTCCGAGCACCTGTAAGGATAGAACGCCGTGGCGGCGCAGTCGGACAGGCACCGCCAAACGTCACCGGATCGCAGAAGAAAAAGGCCCCGACGCCAGGGCCCTGGCGGCGGGGCAACGGGGTCTGCAGACATTCAACGACCGTCGCTCACTGGGGCGGCGGGCCGGGGGGCTGGATCTCCCGGACGATCGGCTCCGGCCGGTTGATCTGGCTGCGGTACCGGCGGAGGTTCTTCGCGGCGTCCGTGTCCTTGCCGACCGCGGCGATCGCCATGTCCAGGTAGCCGGAGCACGTCACGTACAGCTGGCGCTTCATCGCGACGAACGTCTCCGTCGCGGCCTTCGCCTGGCGCTTCGCGGCCTCCTGGGTCTCGTTCGCGGCGACCGTCCCGTCGTGGAGCTCCTCGAGCCCGGACAGGATCGTGTCGACGTCCCATCCGGCCTTCTCGAGCGCCTCCCGCTCCTCCTCGAGGAGCTTCCGCACGGTCTCGGAGAACCCGAACGTCTGTGTCTCGGACAGCGTCACTTGCCATCACCTCCTGACCGGACTCTTCCTGGCCCTTTCATTGACAGGGGCATGCGCAGGTGGGCGGAACCAAAGTTTGGTTTTCCGTTTTACGCCTATAAACGAATTTTGGTACGCTCTTTTCGGGGGAGGCAAAAACCGTCACGCGGCGGGGCAGATCGTCCGGCGCAAGGATCCGCCTGCGGGCCCGGACGGGAGGCCGGCAACCCTCGCGGACCATAGGTATTGTACATACCATGCGGCCTAAACCGACAGCATCCTCCGTCGTCATCGTGCGGGCGTGAAGGGCAGCAGTGTCCCCCTCGAGATCCGGTTCCACGGCCGCGGCGGGATGGGCGCCGTCGTCGCCTCCCAGCTCGTCGCGCAGGCCGCCTTCCTCGAGGGCCGGTGGGCGCAGAGCTTCCCGTTCTTCGGCGTCGAGCGCCGCGGCGCCCCGGTGACCGCGTTCGCGCGCATCGCGGACCGCCCGGTCGACGTGCGGACGAACGTGTATGCGCCCGACGTCGTCGTCGTGCTGGACCCCTCCCTCCTGAAGGGCGTCGCGTTCCTCGATGGCCTCGTCGACGGCGGCACGGTCCTCGCGAACGCGCCGGAGCCGATCATCGCGGGCACCGGGCCCTCGTTCGCGGTGGACGCGACGCAGATCGCGCTCGAGGAGGGACTCGGGAGCCGGAGCGTCCCGATCGTGAACACCGCGATGGTCGGCGCGCTGGCGGGGGCGACGGGCCTCGTCGGCCTCGACTCCATATTGGCGGCGATCTCCGCGCTCGTCCCGCAGAAGGTCGAGGCGAATCGGCGCGCGGCGGAGCGAGCGTTCCACGCCGTCCGCGGGGTGGCGGTGAAGGAGGTCGCCCTGTGACCGTCCGTCCCCTCATCGCCGCGGTCCCGAGCTCCGTCGAGAAGACGGGGACGTGGCGCACGTTCCGGCCCGTGATCCACCTCGAGAAGTGCACGAAGTGCAACGTGTGCTGGAAGTTCTGCCCGGACGTCGCGATCCGCCTCGACGGGGACGGGTGGCCCGTCATCGATTACGAGCATTGCAAGGGGTGCGGGATCTGCGAGGTCGAGTGCAGCCCGCGGGCGATCACGATGGAGAAGGAGTGACGATGGCGCGCACGATGCTCACGGGGAACCACGCGCAGTCCGTCGCCGCCAAGCTCGCGCGGGTGCAGGTCGTGGCGGCGTACCCGATCACGCCGCAGACGACGATCGTCGAGGCGCTCGCGGAGATGGTCGCGCGCGGCGACCTCCGGGCGGAGTTCCTCGAGGTCGAGAGCGAGCACTCCGCCCTCCAGGCGTGCATCTCGGCGGCCGCCGTCGGGGCGCGGACGTACACGGCCACGTCCTCGCAGGGCCTCCTCCTGATGCACGAGCTCCTCCACTGGGCGTCCGGCCTCCGGGTCCCGATCGTGATGGGCGTCGTGAACCGCGCGGTCGCCCCGCCCTGGAACATCTACGCGGACCACTCCGATACGGTCAGCCAACGGGACACCGGATGGATCCAGGTCTACTGCGAGTCGAACCAGGAGGTCCTCGACACGGTCCTCCAGGCGTACCGGCTCGCGGAGGACTTCCGCGTGATGCTCCCCGCGATGGTGATGGAGGACGCGTTCTACCTGTCCCACACGTTCGAGCCCGTCGACGTGCCGCCGCAGGACGCCGTGGACGACTTCCTGCCGACGTTCGAGATGCCGTACGCGCTCAACGTCGACCGGCCCGCGCGCTTCGGCTCGTTCATGGCGCCGGACGCGTACATGGAGGACCGCCGGAACGTCGCGGACGGGATGGACGCCGCGGCCCGCGTGATGGCGGACGTGGAGCGGGAGTTCGCGGAGCGGTTCGGGCGCGACCACGGCGGGCCCCTGGCCCTGTCCGACTGCGAGGGCGCGGACGCCGTCCTCCTGACGTCCTCGACCGCCGCAGGGACGGCGCGCGCGGTGGCGGCGGAGATGCGGGCGCAGGGCATCCCCGTCGGCGTCGCGAAGCTCCGCGTGTTCCGCCCGTGGCCCGTGGCGGCGATCCGGAAGTTGGCGGCGGCGGTCCCACGGATCGCGGTCCTCGACCGGTCGTTCACGTTCGGGTTTGGCGGCGCGCTGTTCCAGGAGGTGCGGAACGCGGTCCAGTCCCCACGCGGCGGTCCCCTCGTCCGCGGCTACGTGGCGGGCATTGGCGGCCGCGACATTCTCCCCGCGACGATCCGCGCGATCTACGAGGACGTCCTGTCGAAGGACGAGCCCGACGTCTCGTGGGTCGGCCTCAAGGAGGTGACGGAATGGCCCGCCTGACGATCCCGGAACAGGAACTGATGACATCCGGGCACCTCGGCTGCCCGGGATGCGGCGCGACCCTCGCGATGCGATACCTGTTGAAGGGGCTCGGCCCTCGCACGATCCTCACCGTCCCCGCGTGCTGCTGGGCGGTCATGTCCGGCCCCTTCCCGCGCTCCTGCGTGGAGGTCCCCTTCCTCGACTGCGCGTTCGAGGCCACGGGCGCGTCAATCGCGGGCCTGCGGGCGGGGCTCGACGCGAAGGGCGTGAAGGACGTCACCGTCGTCGGGTTCGCGGGGGACGGCGGCACCGCGGACATCGGCCTCCAGTCCCTGTCCGCCTCCCTGGAGCGGGGCGTGGACGCGATCTACGTGATGTACGACAACGAGGCGTACATGAACACCGGCATCCAGCGGAGCGGCGCGACCCCGTGGGGCGCGTGGACGACGACGACGCCCGTCGGGCGCACGAAGCCGCAGGACAAGAAGGACATCATGGGGATCGTCGTCGCGCATGACATCCCGTACGCCGCCACGGCGAGCATCGCGTTCCCCGAGGACTTCGTGAAGAAGCTCGAGAAGGCGAAGGGGATCCACGGGCCGCGGTTCTTCCACGTCCTCGCCCCGTGCCCGCCCGGGTGGAAGTACCCGCCGGAGGAGTCCGTCCGGCTCGGCCGGTTGGCGGTGGACACCCGCCTCTTCCCGCTGTACGAGGTCGAGGGCGGGCGGTACCGGATCACGCGGAAGGTCGGGAAGCGCGTCCCCGTGGAGGCGTACCTGCAGAAGCAGGGGCGGTTCGCCCACCTGACGGACGCGGAGATCGCGGAGGCGCAGCGGCGGGTCGATGTGCGGTGGGCGAGGCTCGAGGCGTTGGAACGGATGGAGGTGCCACGATGAGATGCGCGAACGCGTGCACGGGTGGGACGGAGTGCGGGCGGATCGACTGCTGCCACGAATGCCTCCTGTACGTCAAGGAGGAGTGCGTGAACGACGGCAGCTACGCGTTCCTCCCGCGGTATTTCGCCCGGCTCGCGCGGGCGTGAGACGCCAAGTCGAGTGGCGGGAGTTCCCCGCAGGGGTCAGAACCGCTTCCGCCCCGACGGTCAGCTCCCCCATGTGACGAACTG